>Ga0182024_10020414_pt1 | contig 12107 bp, 8 predicted proteins | sample P32metaG_FD_120480 | JGI IMG/M metagenome (GOLD analysis project Ga0182024, IMG submission 120480) | Permafrost microbial communities from Stordalen Mire, Sweden - P3-2 metaG (Illumina Assembly) | ecosystem: Environmental > Terrestrial > Soil > Wetlands > Permafrost | place: Sweden: Stordalen...
CAGCGATCGTCCTTCCCCGGCGAGCTCGTAGCGACCCGCACGAAAGAACTCGCTCGTGGCCGGATCCAAGCAGATCGCCACATCGTCCCCGGGCCGGTAGCCCGCGGCCTCGATCGCGTCGACGAGCAGCTCCAGCGGGGCCTCATTGGAGGTCAGCCGGGGAGCGAAGCCGCCTTCGTCGCCGACCCCTCCGGAGAGCCCGCGCCCCTGCAGCGTGGTCTTGAGCTGGTGGTAGACCTCGGCTCCGATCCGGAGAGCCTGAGCAAATGAGCCGGCTCCGCCGAGCTTCTTTATGGCCGCGACTGGATCCTGTTCGCCGGCATGGATTACGTGTTCGGCGCCCAGACGCGAGGCGGTGGCCAGGCGGGTGGGATTGATATCGACGGCGACGACCTCGGCGCCGGTGATCGCGGCGTACTGCACGGCGAGACGGCCGAGACCACCGACTCCGAACACGACGACCAGGTCAGCCGCTCGAGCGCCGGAGACCTTTACGGCCTTGTAGGTCGTAACGCCGGCGCACGTCAGCGGCGACGCATCCATCGGATCGAGCCCATCGGGAACGCGGACGACGTGTCGCGCGTAGCCCAACGCGTACTCGGCAAACGCGCCGTCGAACCCGTACCCGGTGTTGAGCTGGCCTCCGCACAGCGTCTCACGTCCTGAGTTGCAAAACACGCAATCACCGCACGCGTAACCCAACCACGGCAACGCGACCCGCATCCCCGGGGCGAGGCCATGATCGTTGCCCGGGCCGACCCGCTCGATGATCCCGACGCCTTCGTGGCCGGGGACGAACGGCGGCGACGGCTTGATCGGCCAGTCGCCATGCGCTACCTCACAGAGTCGGAGATCAGGACGACGTCCAGACTCACAACGAAGTCGAGGGGCGACCGACGGTAGCTGGCGCGATAACGGATGCGTAGTTCCCGCCCTTCTCCCCCGCGCGAGGCCGACTGCGCCGCGGAACGAGGGTGGGATCTAGTCCAGCAGCCCGCGCTGGCGCGCGTAGGCCACCAGCTCGGCCCGCGTGGTGAGGCCGATCTTCTGCTGGATGTGCGCGCGATGAGACTCGACGGTGCGCACGCTCAAGAACAGCGACGCTGCGATCTCGGTGTTGGTGTGTCCCAGAGCGATCAACTTCAGCACCTCCACCTCACGCGGCGAGAGGCTGTCGGGACGCTCGGATTCGGGTGGCTGGGCGGCCAGCCGGGCTCCCATCTCGGGGTTGAGATAGGTCCGTCCGGCGGCTGCCAGCACGACCGCGTCCATGAGCTCGGCGTCGGCGGCATCCTTGAGCACGTAGCCCAGGGCGCCGGCGCGCAGCGCTGCCTGGGCGAACGCCGGATTCTCTTGCATCGTGAGGACGACGATCTGGGTGTCCGGCAGATCGGTGCGCAGCTGCGGGATCACGTCCAGGCTGGACTCGCCGCCCATGTTCAGATCGAGGACCAGGACCCGCGGACGACACGCGCGCACCTTCTCCACGGTGCTGGCGACATCACCGGCCTCGTCGAGTACGGCAAACCGGCCATCTGATTCCAACAGCACTCTCAGCCCTGAGCGAACTACCCTGTGGTCGTCGGCCAGAACGATGGTGATCGGCGCGGATGCCGCGCCGCCATTCATGTGCGGCACGCTACCCGCCAGGCCGGCACCGGTGCTAGGGATGGCGTTGGGCGACATGGGCAGAACCATATGCTCGCCGCCAGGGGACGGTATCGGGCCGCGCTACGGCTCATGTTCAGTGCTCCCTACTGACGAGCTGAGAGGGCCCGACACATTTGATCAGCCATCTGCCGCCACCGGCACGGTTTCTGAGCCGTCGAGGACGCGACGCTCGGCAGGCAGCGTCACGGTGACCGTCGTACCCGCGCCCGGCGCGGATTGCACCGAGAGATCGCCACGGAGGATGTCGGCACGCTCGCGCATCCCGGCGACCCCGAAGCCCTCGGTGGCAGCCTGGGGGTCAAAGCCGCTGCCATCGTCGCGGACGGTGATTGCGACCGCCCCGTCCGCCTCAAGGACCTCGACGCTGGCCCGGCTCGCGCCGCCATGCTTGACCGCGTTGGTCAACGCCTCCTGGACGATCCGATAGACCGCGGTCTCGAGCTCCGGAGCCAGACGCGCGGAGAGGGCCCCCCGCTCGGATTCGAGCTCGACATGGGCGTCGACGTCCAGTCCCCCGCGCCTCACCCGGTCCACGAGCGCCATCAACGCCGGCTCGAGACCCAGCTGATCCAGGGCCGCCGGTCGCAACTCGGTGATCAAGGCGCGCAGCGTCGTGATGTCAAAATCCAACTGTTCAAGCGCCTGGGCGATCGCGGCCGACATCGCCTCGGGCTCCCCCCGCCGACGCGCCCCCGACAGCACCAGGCGCAGATTTCCCAGCGCCTGCAGCGTCTCATCGTGCAGCTCGCGAGCCCACCGGCCGCGCTCGGACTCCGCGGCCGCCACCCACTGACGACGCCGCTCATCCGCCGCTGATTGGGCGGTCGCCACCGCCGTGGCGGCGCTCGCGGCAAACGATTCCAGGAGCCGCTGATGGTCAGCGCTGAACCCCGACTCCAGGGAGTCAAGTACCACCAGCACCCCGGAAGACCGGCCCCGGAACATCAGCGGGACGACCATCCCATCCTCCGCGCTCAAGCCAAGGTGACCGAGGCCGTGCTGATCAAAGCGCGCGCGGTTGAGACGGTCGGTCAAGCGCTGGGTCTGGCCGGTGCGCAAAGCCGCGCTGGCCACGGTGTTCTCAAGGGGCACCCGCTGGCCAATGAGACCCGACGGAAGCTCACCCGCGCCCGCGGCCAGCTCCAGCTCTTCGCCTCGCAACAGCTCGATGATCAGCGTACGCGCCGAGACCATGGCGCGCCCCCGCTTGGCCACCAGTTCGAGGATCGCCCCCAGGTCGGTTTCGCCGCCCAGAGCGTGCGCGATCTGAAGCGTGGCATCCAGAGCATCGACGGTGCGCTGTAGCTGGGCGCGTTGGGCTTCTGAGCCCGAGAACCGGCGGGCGTGATCGATCGCCAACCCCGCGAAGTCAGCTAGCAGCAGGACCGCCTGCTCGTCCTGCTCGCTGAACTCCGGGGCGCTCTGCTTCTCGGTCAGATAGAGGTTGCCGTAGGGCTCTCCGGCGACCAGGATCGGCACCCCCAGAAACGAACTCATCGGCGGATGACCCATCGGGAACCCGTACGAGTAGGGATGACTCCCGACGTCGGCGATCCGCAACGGGCGAGGGTTGCGGATCAGCTCCCCCAAGACCCCGCGGCCGGTCGGCAGCGGCCCGATCAGACGCCGCGTTGGCTCGTCGATACCCCGGGTGAGAAACCGGCCGAGCTGACTGCGCGACTCATCCAGCACCCCGAGCGCAGCAAACCGGGCGTCGGTCAACTCCCGGGCCGCCTCCAGCACCCGCTCGAGCACCTGCTCGACATCGAGTTGCTCGAGGACACTTCGGGCAACCTTCACCACTCCGCGAGTCGCTGCGTCCATAGCTCGGGGTCACTCTCTGTCGGCGCCGCCCACGACCACCATAGCGCTTACCCACGCCCGTCTGAAACCCGTTCCCGCACCACAGGAGCGCGGGTGTTTAGAAGCCGGCCCTCGAGAGGATCGGATCACGCCGCGCCTGCTGACGACGCGCGCGGCCAGACTGCTCAACGGCCTGGGAGACGGCCGGAACCACGAGCACCGGACGGGTGGAGTGCTGCAAGAGGGCGCGGGAGACGCTGCCCATGACCACCGATCTCACGCCGGTGAGGCCGCGGGTGCCGACCACGATCATGTCGGCGTTGACCTGGTCTGCCTGGTCGAGGATCGTCTCCCAGACCGTCGACTTCCGCTCGGCGACCCGGGAGCTGGCGGCCAAGCCCGCCGCCCGGGCGTGACTGGTGCCCCCCTCGGCAAGCTCACGAGCGGCCTGCTCACACGCTGTGTTGATCGCCTCAAAGTCAAGCGCGGCGCCCGGCATGCCCAAGCTCGAAGCGGCCACAACCTCAGAGAAAGTATCCGACACGGTCAGGACCACAGCCGTCGCGTCGCCAAACAGGCCGGCAGCCCGCGCCACCGCCGCTTTGGCGTCCGGCGAACCGTCATAACAGAGCAACAGGTTCATGGCACAGAGCCTACGTCCGGCCTGCTCGCGGACCATCCGTAGCTCGCCGCAAGCGTGCCCGGGTCGCACCGCGGTACCGCGCGCCGGGAGGCCGCACCCGTAGCTCAAGCCGCGACGGCCTACATGTCCACCGGGGTATCGAGCAGCCCGTGCTCGCGCGCATAGGCGACAAGCTCGGCGCGGGTGCCCAGCCCCGCCTTCTGCTGGATGTGGGCGCGGTGAGACTCCACCGTTCGCACACTGAGATACAGCTGCTCGGAGACCTCGGCATTGGTGTGCCCCAGGGCGACGAGCTTGAGCACCTCGACCTCCCGGTCGGTCAGATTGTCAGGCGGTCCCGGTGGAGTCTCGGGCAACGCCGCGATCAACCCACCCAGCTGCGGATTGAGATACCGCAGTCCCTGTAGTGCCGCGCGGACCGCGGCCACCAGCTCGCTGTCGGCTGACTCCTTGAGCACGAAGCCCAGCGCGCCCGCTCGCAGCGCCTCGCGCGCGAACCGAGGCTCGTCCTCCATCGTCAACACCACGACCGCCGTGTTCGCCGACGCGGCCAGCATGCGCGGGATCGCCGCCAGGGACGAGCCGCCCGGCATGCTCAGATCAAGCACGATCACCCGCGGCTTGTAGGCGAGCACCTTGCGCACCGCCTCCTCGACCTCACTGGCCTCCGCCACCACCTCAAACTCAGCCTCGGCCTCCAGGAGCGCGCGCAGCGCGCTGCGCACGATCGCGTGATCGTCGGCCAGAACAACCGGCAGGGGCTTGGAGATGTCAGCTGCCGCGTCGATCGCCGAGACGCTAGCGCGACTCGAGACCTGCAGTCCAGCCTGCCGGCCACGGGCCGGGTGGCAGCGAGGGCAGCGGCCCAGCGCCCGGGCGAGCTCGATGGCGTCTCCCACCCCGAGAACGTGCGCGTCCACTCGAGCTCCCACTCCGAACTCCCATAGGTCTAAAAGTGGAGTCGTGGCGGCACGAGCTCTCGCCAGGAAGTGGAACGCCGATGCCTCCAGACCTGGTCTGTGATTGGTCACGACGCTGTTGGCTGCCCGCGACCAGCCGGCGATGGAGACGCAAGCGCTGATGGAAGAGCAGGCTCGCAGCTTGCTGGACGTCGCCGGCAGCGTGCTTGGCGAGCTGAACCTGGACGTCGTGATCGACCGTGTGCTGGAGGCAGCGCGTGAGCTGACGGGCGCGCGTTACGCGGCGCTGGGCGTGCTGGGCGCCTCACGGCTCGAGCTTGATCGCTTCATCACCGTCGGTATCGACGAGGACACTCGCCGGGAGATCGGCGTGCTGCCGCGGGGCCGTGGGGTCCTCGGCGAGCTGATCAGGAATCCGGTCCCGTTGCGTCTTTCGAACGTCGGCGAGCACCCCCGGTCCTATGGGTTCCCGCTCGGGCATCCTCCGATGCAGACGTTCCTGGGGGTTCCGATTCTCGTTTCCGGCGTGCCGTTTGGAAGTCTGTATCTGACCGAGAAGACGGGTGGGACTGAGTTCACCGACTCCGATCAGGAGTCCGTGATGACGCTCGCGAAGTTCGCCGGGGTCGCGATCGATCACGCGCGACGCTACACGGATGCTGCGGCACACGGCGAGGAACTCGCGCGGAGGGTCGCTGCGCTCCGGGCAACAACTGAGATTACGCGGGCGGTGGGAGGCATGACCGATGTCGAGGCGATCCTCAAGCTTGGTCGCCAAGCGCGCGCGGGCGCTGGTGTCGGCCCGGGCGCTCTTTATCGAGCTCGTCGACGACAACGGCCTCGTCGTGGCCGCAGCAGCCGGAGAACGGCCGGCGAGTGTGATCGGCGAGCAGGTCGCGCTCGCTGACACGGTCGCCAGCGCGGCGCTGCGCACCGGCACGACACAGCGACTGGAAGACGAGCTCAACCGCGTTCGGTTTGACCAGCACGGCCTCGGGCGGCTCGGGATCAGCGCTCAGGCGGGGATGGTCGTCCCGCTCGTCTTCCGCAACCAGTCCTATGGCGTCTTGATCGCTCTGGACCGGCTGGAGCAGGGACCGACGTTCAACGCTGAGGACCAGGAGCTGCTGGAGGCGTTCGCCACCAGCGCGGCGACCGCGGTCGCGACCGCGCGCACCGCGGCATCTGAGCTTCAAATCCAGCGCCTCGCAGCCGCCGAGGGTGAGCGTGGACGCTGGGCTCGGGAGCTCCATGACGAAACCCTGCAGAGCCTCGCTGGAGTGCAGATCAACTTGTCTGTGGGCCGCCGGGCTGGCGACTTGCAGGCACTCGAGGGCGTCGTCGGGCAGGCCGCCGAAGACCTTAAGGAAGCGATCGCGAATCTCCGCTCACTGGTCACCGACCTGCGTCCCGCGGCGCTGGATCACCTGGGCCTCGCGGCTGCCATCGAAGCGCTCTGCGAACGCGCGAGCAGCCACGGTCTCCAGATCGACACCGCGCTCGATCTGGCCTACGAGGAGGGCCGCGAGCCGACCCGGCATGCGCCCGAGCTTGAGACCGCGATCTACCGGATCATCCAAGAGGCGCTGACCAACGCCACCAAGCACGGCCACGCAAAACGAGCCGTGATCGAAGCCTTTGAGAGCCCGACGGCGATCGAGCTCATGGTTCGCGATGACGGAGATGGATTTGACCCTGGGTCCAGCACGGCCGGATTCGGGTTGCTGGGCATGCGCGAGCGGGCCGGGCTGCTCAACGGCACCGTGGTGGTCAAATCCTCGCCCGGTGCGGGCACCACCGTCACCGCAGGCTTCCCGCCGCAACGCCGACCGGCCGAAGTCACCGCAGCAACGTATCCACTGCGCCGCACGTCGACGTCCTGACCTTCGGGACGGAAGCGGCCGATCAGCCGGAGGCAGTCTGGGCGACCGGGACCAGCACGCGCTGGGCGAGGTCGACGAGGCGGCTGGAATATGCCCCCACGGCAGCCTCGCCGACGTCGCCCCACCATTCTCGAGCTGCTCGGCCTTCCCACGCCCGCGGTGATGAACGGACACGCCCTGATCACCTCCGCCGTCCCGGCTCGAGCCTGACCCCGCACGCCCGGTCACGGGCGGGGAGGTGCGCGAGCATCCGGACGATCCCCGCAACGCAACCGGTGGTTGACACCAAGCCGTTGCCCCACCGCGACCGTTACGCTCACGGCATGGGCGCCACCAATGAGCAGCTTGACCTGATCGACGCCTACTGGCGGGCGGCCAACTATCTCTCGGTCGGCCAGATCTATCTCCTGGCCAATCCGCTGCTGCGCGAGCCGCTGACCCCCGAGCACATCAAGCCCCGGCTGCTCGGCCACTGGGGCACCACCCCGGGTCTGAACTTCATCTACGCCCACCTCAACCGGCTGATCGGTGAGCGCGACCTTGACGCCATCTATGTCACCGGACCCGGGCACGGCGGACCCGGCCTGGTCGCCAACGCCTACTTGGAGGGCACCTACACCGAGGTCTACCCCCACATCGGCCACGACGAGACAGGACTCCAGCGTCTGTTTCGCCAGTTCTCCTTCCCGGGCGGGATCCCCAGCCACGTCGCACCCGAGACGCCGGGGTCGATCCATGAGGGCGGCGAGCTCGGCTACAGCCTCGTGCACGCCTACGGGGCGGCGTTTGACAACCCTGAGCTGCTCGTAGCCTGCGTGATCGGCGACGGCGAGGCCGAGACCGGCCCGCTGGCCACCAGCTGGCACTCCAACAAGTTCCTCAACCCCGCCCGCGACGGCGCCGTGCTGCCCATCCTGCACCTCAACGGCTACAAGATCGCCAACCCCACCGTGCTCGCCCGCATCCCCGAAGCCGAGCTGCGGGCGCTACTCGAGGGCTACGGCCACGCGCCCATCTTCGTGGAAGGACACGAGCCCGCGGTCATGCACCGCGCCATGGCAGAGGCGATGAGCTTGGCGCTTGATCAGATCGCCGAGATCCAGGAGCAGGCCCGGAGCGGTCAGTCGACCGAGCGCCCGAGCTGGCCGATGATCGTGCTGCGCACCCCCAAGGGCTGGACCGGACCCAAGGTCGTCGACGGGCTGCCCGCCGAGGGCACGTTTCGCTCCCACCAGGTGCCACTGGCCAACGTGCGCGAGAACCCCGAGCACCTGGCCCAGCTCGAGCAATGGTTGCGCTCCTACCGTCCCGCCGAGCTCTTTGACCAGGCCGGCGCGCTGCGCCCCGAGCTGGCGGGCCTTCGACCCCGCGGCGAGCGACGGATGAGCGCCAACCCGCACGCCAACGGCGGGCAGCTGCTGCGCGACCTCGAGCTCCCCGACTTCCGCGACTACGCCGTAGACGTACCCGCGCCGGCCACCACGACCAGCGAAGCCACCCGGGTGCTCGGCACCTTTCTGCGAGACGTGATCACCGCCAACCCGCAGACGTTTCGCATTATGGGACCCGACGAGACCGCGTCCAATCGCCTGTCGGCGGTCTTCGAGGTCACCGACCGGGCCTGGGAGGCCGAGACCCTCCCCACCGACGATCACCTGGCACCCGACGGGCGGGTGATGGAGGTCCTCTCCGAGCACCTGTGCCAGGGCTGGCTGGAGGGATACCTGCTGACCGGCCGCCACGGCCTGTTCAACTGCTACGAGGCATTCATCCACATCATCGACGCGATGTTCAACCAGCACGCCAAATGGCTGAAGGTGAGCCGCGACATCCCGTGGCGGCAACCCATCGCCTCGCTTAACTACCTGCTCTCCTCCCACGTGTGGCGCCAGGACAACAACGGGTTCTCCCATCAGGACCCCGGGTTCATCGACCATGTCGTCAACAAGAAGGCCGAGATCGTCCGCGTCTACCTCCCCCCCGACGCCAACTGTCTGCTCTCGGTGGGCGACCACTGCCTACGCTCACGTGACTACGTCAACGTGATCGTGGCCGGAAAGCAGCCCGCGCTGGACTACCTGACCATGGACGAGGCGGTCGCGCACTGCACGCGCGGCCTGGGCATCTGGGACTGGGCATCGACCAGCCACAGCGGCGAGCCCGACGTGGTGCTCGCCTGCGCCGGCGACATCCCCACCCTGGAGACCGTGGCCGCCGCCGCGCTGCTGCGCGAGCACCTGCCCGAGCTCAAGGTGCGCGTCATCAACGTCGTCGACCTGATGCGCCTGCAACCCGACACCGAACATCCCCACGGCCTGCCTGACCGCGAGTTCGACGCCCTGTTCACCGCCAGTCAGCCCGTCATCTTCGCCTACCACGGCTACCCCACCCTCATCCACCGGCTCACCTACCGCCGCGCCAACCACCACAGCATCCACGTCCGCGGCTACAAGGAGGAGGGCACCACCACCACCCCGTTTGACATGGTGATGCTCAACGACCTCGATCGTTACCACCTGGTGATCGACGTCATCGACCGCGTCCCCGGCGTGCGCGAGCGCGCCGCCGATCTGCGTCAGACGATGAGCGACACCCGCCTGCACGCCCGCGCGTATACGCGCGAGGTCGGCGACGATCCGCCCGAGGTGCGCGATTGGACCTGGCCCGGAGCCGATCCCGCCCCCACCGGTACCGCCTCCGCTGTCAACTAGCCGGTTGTCGATCCTCGCCGTCAACGCCGGCTCGAGCAGCCTCAAGCTCAGCCTGATCGCCGACGACGACCGCACGATCGCCGAGCAGGAGCTCCCCGCGCCCGACGCGCACGTAGACGCCGACCAGCTGAACACCGCACTCGCGGGTGAGCTCGGGAAGGCCGATGCCGTGGCGCACCGGATCGTGCACGGCGGCCCGCGTTACCGCGAAGCGGTCGTCATCGACGACGACGTCAAACAAACGCTGCGTCAGCTCATCGACCTCGCTCCCCTGCACCAGCCCAAGTCACTGGACGCACTCGACGCGGTCAGCGCACGCTTGCCCGGCCTGCCGGCAGTCGCCTGCTTTGACACCGCATTTCACGCCACCCTGCCGGCGGCCGCCTTCACCTACGCGCTGCCGGCCCGCTGGCGCGAGCGCTGGGGACTTCGCCGCTACGGGTTTCACGGCCTCTCGCACAGCTGGGTGGCCCACCGAGCGCCCCAGTTGCTCCGCTGCGCAGACGGTCCCTTGCGTATCGTCTCCTGTCATCTCGGTGCCGGCGCGTCCCTATGCGCGATCTCCGACGGACAGTCAGTCGACACCACGATGGGCTTCACGCCCCTGGAGGGCCTGGTCATGGCCACCCGTTCGGGCAGCGTCGACCCCGGGCTACTGCTCTGGCTGCTCGAGCGCGAAGCCGTCAATGAGCGCGACATGGCGGAGGCGCTCGAGCACGAGTCAGGATTAGCCGGACTGGCCGGCGACGCCGACATGCGTCCGGTTCTCGCTCGCGCAGGCCAAGGGGAGGCTTCGGCGGTCCTGGCCATCGACGTCTACCTGCACCGGTTACGCGCCGGGATCGCCGCCATGACCGCCGCCCTCGGTGGTGTCGACGTGCTCGTGTTCACCGGCGGCGTCGGCGAGCACGCCCCCGCGATTCGCGCCCGCGCGACCGCCGGCCTCGAGTACCTGGGCATGCACATCGACGCGCCGGCCAACGATGCGCTGACCGGCGAGGGCGACGTCGGGAGCGCCGGCAGCCCGGTCAGGACGCTGGTCGTGCGGGCACGCGAAGATCTCGAGATGGCCCGTCAGACGCGACGGGCGCTGTCTCGGTAAGACAGCGCGGAAGCACGATCAACGGGCACGGGCAACGGCGCGCCAGATAGTTCGCGGTGCTGCCGTTCATCACCCGCCCCCACGGACCCTGGCCCCGAGAGCCCACCAGCAGAACATCCAGCCCGGCCGCGAACCTCGCCAGCTCCTCGGCTGGGTCGCCGTAGACGGCGTCGCTGACCGCGCCCTCGATCCCGGCCAGCCGCGTCCGCTCACGCTGGATCGCCTCCTCGGTGGCCGCACTCCAGCCATCCGGCAGAGCCGGACTGCTGGGCAGGCCCTGCAGCGAGACCACCGAGAGCACGTGCACCGAACCCCCACTGGAGCTCGCCAAGAACCGCGCGGTGTCCAGGGCGAGCTCGCTCTCGGGCGAACCGTCGTAGCCAACTCCGAGCTTCTGCCACGCTGAGGCCACCGACGCATAGCCGGCGGGAGCGATGGCCACCGCGCACGGCGATCCGTTGAGCGCACGCAGGGTGTCGTTACCCAAGATCCCCTGTCCGATCTCACCGCGATGACAGGAGCCGATGACCAGCACATCGGCGTACTCGTCCCCGGCAAGCTCGTGCAGGGCGCGACCCGGATCCCCGCCGTAAATGATCATGGTCTCGGCCGCGACCGCATTGTCCTCACGGGCGCGGGTAAGCAGCTCGTGGGCCTGGGTGCGCTCGGCGGCGATCGCCAGGCCACCGCCGCGGCCGAACCAGCCTCCGCTCCCGTAAACGTTGACCAGCACGATCCGACCCGGCGCTCCAGTCAGCTGCTTGGCCAGCGCGATCGCGTCCTCGCCGCCCGACCGCCCGTCCACTCCAACCAGCACCCTCTCAAACATGGCGTCTCCCCAACATCGGATATTCAGGACCGTAGATCCGCCACCCCGCGCCAGCATCCGTGATCGGCCCCCGCACTAACTGCGGAAAGGTCGGTAACAAACCTGCACCGCCTCGGCAGCCCGCGCTCATCGGGCTGCGCTACGGAGTCAACCGCGTGATTTGCCGCGTTGTCCCCGAGACCAGATCCAGCGATCGTATGGTCATGACGACATTCACTGAGACTTCACGGACGCTGAGTCAACTGATCGACCTAAGCGGAAAGACCGCCATCGTCACCGGCGGAGCGATGGGCATCGGGCGCGGAATCGCCGAGCGCCTGCACGAAGCCGGAGCCGACCTGCTGATCGCCGACCTCGATGGCTCCGAGGCCGGCAAGGCGGCCGATCATTTCAACGCCACGCGCATGCACAGCGCTCTCGGTCTCCAGACCGACGTCAGCGACGCCACCGATGCCAAGATCATGGTCAACGCCGCTGTGCGCCAGTTCGGAGGGGTGGACATCCTGGTCAACAACGCCGGGATCTACCCCTTCTGCAGCTTCCTG
>Ga0182024_10020415_pt1 | contig 12107 bp, 10 predicted proteins | sample P32metaG_FD_120480 | JGI IMG/M metagenome (GOLD analysis project Ga0182024, IMG submission 120480) | Permafrost microbial communities from Stordalen Mire, Sweden - P3-2 metaG (Illumina Assembly) | ecosystem: Environmental > Terrestrial > Soil > Wetlands > Permafrost | place: Sweden: Stordalen...
CAGACGAAGCAACAGCCTAACCCGCGCCGAACCCCTGCGCTAGCTGACGGGACGGTTAGTCGCGATTCGATCGATTGATGGGCACGGCTGGGCTCGAACCAGCGACCTCTCGCGTGTGAAGCGAGCGGCTCGGCATTACCGCGATAGGCCCTGATCCCTTGTAGGCACAGGGGGTCGGGGCCTATCGGCGCCGACCGGCGAGCGCCCTCCATCGGCTGGATTGGGGGTCGATTCGTGCCGATTCGGGCAGCGGCTGCCCAATCGTCCCGGACCTTGGTTACCCAAACACCGGGGGATAGTCGCCGGCAGAGATATGGCCGACGACAACGAGGTCCGGGTCACGATCACCGGCGTGGCGTCCCAGCTGCGCGCCGCACTCGCCGGCGCCAAAGGCGACCTGGGCGGCCTGTCCGCCGCGATCAAAGCCGTTCCCGACTCGATCAAGATCGACGTGGACACCGCCAGCGTGTCAGCGGCGCAGATGAAGCTGTTTGACCTGGCCACATCGGTCAAGGCGGTCCCTGACTCGATCAAGATTGACGTGAGTGATCAGATCGCCGCGGCGGTCGTCCGGCTGCAGGCGCTGCGGGTCGCCGTCGGCCTGGTGCCGAAGGACATCAACATCGTCGCGGATGTCGACATTGGGGTCGCGACGGCGAAGCTGGTGCTGTTGCAGGCTGAGATCGCGTCGACCGAGCGTCAGGCGGCACGCGCATCGCTTGGCGGCAGCTTTGCCGCCGGTGCGGCCGGCGCGGCCGCCGGCGGGGGTGGTGGTGGCAGCGGTTTGCTCGGTACGGCGCTGTTGGGCGGCGGCGGCGTGCTTGCCGGCACCGCTGCGCTCGGGTCGGTCGGGTCGTTCGCCGGGTTCGGCCTGGAGCACATCGTCACGACGATCATCGGGCTGATCGGCTTCGCACTGAAGGGCGCAGCCGGAGGCGCCCTACTTGCGGGCGGCGCGGCCGGGACAATGGCGGTCGGCGGCGGGTCGGATGCGATCGTGATGGCCTCCACGATCGCTGACACCAAGTCGCTCGGGACCGCGCTGACCACGCTGAACACCGCGACCGTCCAGTACGGCGCCGGGTCCACCCAGGCAGCATCCGCGGTGGCGAACCTGAACCTGCAGGAGAAGCTGCTCGGCGACACGGTCGGCGTGAAGGCCGAGGTGCAGCTCGCCAAGAACGCCCAGGCGCTCAACGCGCTGTTCGACAAGCAGTCGGGGCTCGCGCGGGTGCAGGCGGTCAACATTCTCCAGCAGGGCGTGACGCTCGGCAACGTGTACCTGCCTCTGGTGATCGCCGCGGCGACGAAGAACCTGGCGATCATCAACACCTCGCTGAAGCCGCTGTTCGCCTGGCTTGACGGCCCGCAGGGCAAGGGGATCTTCATCAACCTGGAGGACCACTTCCGCACCGAGCTGCCGACCGCCATGCACGCCTTTGATCAGGCGATGGAGCTCCTGCTCCGGGTTGTTTCACTCGCGTCGAACTATGGCGGCCGGTTCATCGAGATGCTGGATGACCTGTTCACCCGTCTGAACTCAAAGTCAAACGGGCAGCTGAACACGGAGATCGGGAAGCTGGTCGCCGACTTCCGGGATTGGGAGGGGTTCTTCAAGATCCTGATCGAGGACATCGACCTGTTCTTCAAGCAGGGCGCCGGCACCGCCCCGGCGATCGTGGAGCAGCTGACGTTGATGCTCGACAAGCTGCACCAGTGGGAGACCTCGACGGCGGGGGCGGCGTCGATCCACAACATCTTCACCGTCCACAAGGATGAGATCATCGCGCTGCTGCAGGCGTTCGTGCCACTCGTCTCGGCGTTCGGGCGCTTCTACCTGGTGGTCTCACCGCCGCTGGTGCTGGCGGTCACGGCGATCGCCAAGGCGTTCACGCTGCTGCTGACCGCGATCCTTGACCTCGGGAAGGCCTCCCCGCTGCTCAATACCGTGCTGGTGTTGCCGCTAGCGGGGCTGGCGATCTCCGCCAGGCTGTTCAGCGCCACCAAGGTGTGGGAGTCAATCAAGGCTACGGCGGTCGCGTTGGGGTTGATGAACGCCCAGGCGGCGAAGAGCGGCGTGGCCGGAGCGGCCGGAGCGGCCGGGAGCGGCGGCGTCGGGATGGTCGGTCTCGGCGGCAAGACCCTGGCTGTCGATAACAGCACGGGATTGGTCGAGGAGGTCGGCACCAGCCTCAAGACGCTGTTCATCCGCGGCCTGGCGATCGCCGGGATCGGCACCCTGATCGCCCAGGGCGTCGGCTCCCAGATCAAAGGCTCGATCGGCAAGGTGGTCTCCGATGTCGGGACCGGTGCGGCGGTCGGCGGCGGGATCGGGATGATGCTCGGCGTGCCATGGCTCGGCGCGGCGGTCGGAGCTGCATTGGGCGGAGCGGTCGACCTGTTTGAGAGCCAGGGGAAGTCCGCGGGTGAGAAGTGGGCTGCCCACTTCGCCCAGGGCTTGCCCGCCAAGGTCCCCCAGGCGATCGTCAACACGGCGGCCGAGGCCTACCAGAAGGCGCTGGAGATTGCCCAGCAGGCTGCGGCCAAGGCCGGTCCGACGACGACCGGCGGCCGGGGACCGAACCCCCACGGCTCGATGTTCGAGCAGGCCGCCCAGCTCGCCGCCCAGCAGAGCGCGGCTGCGATCAAGGCGGGCACGGACTACGGCAACGAGTGGATCCATGGGATGCAGTCGGTGAAGTTCCCCACGCCGCTGTTGCTGACCCGCGACATGGTCAAGGAGCTTTCCACGGTTCCGCCCGGCCTGACCGGCTCCCAGGATGTGCAGTGGCGGGACGCGGCCGCTCAGCAGATGATCGCCTACGCCGCCAGTCTCGCCTCCCACGGCCAGCTGCCCAAGGCGGCGGTCAACGCGATGATCGCCTCACTGGAGAACCAGTTCCCCGGCCTCACCGCGTTCCTTGCCAAGTCAGGCATGGACTCTGCTGCCGCGATCGCGGACAGCCTGAAGCTGACCGACGCGCTGTCAAACCTCAAGGGTGCGGTCGGGGACATGCGCTCCCAGTGGGGCGACATGGCGATCTCCGCCAGCCTGACCAACTCGAACATCTACAGCAACACCAGCCAGGCGATGAGCGACCTGCGGCTGCTGATGAAGTCGGGTAACGCCAAGATCCGCCAGGAGGCAAAGACCGAGTACGACCAGCTGCAGTCAGAGACCAACACCACCTTCAAGCTGATGGTCGCCCAGATCCAGGCGAGCATGTCGAAGATGGCGCCGCTGATCCAGGCCGGCTCCTCGCAGGCCGCCACGACGGCCGAGAACAACTTCTCAAACGTCGCCACGAACATATACAAAGCGATGGCCTCCGGCGTGCTGTCGACCGTCGAGGGGACCAAGCTGATCGCCGAGGCGCTGAAAGCCGAGCTGAAGGCGTTCGGGACGGCGGCGCCCAGCGTGGCTGGCACGCCGACGATGCCGCCGATGGCCGGCGGGTTCCGGGTCGCGATCGGCAAGGCCGGCGGCGGCTACATCGGCCAGCCCGGCCAGCGCGGTGCCGACAGCGAGCACATCGTCGTCGGCGCCGGCGAGGCGATCCTCAACTACCACCAGCAAGCCCCCGTCGAAACGGCCTTGCAGCACACGTTCGGGATGGGCCTCGGTGACCTGTTCTCCAACGTCACGACACCGCACTACATGGCGACCGGCGGGTTCGCCGCCGCCAAGCGCTTTGGCACCGGCGGGTATACAGGTCCGAAGGGCTCACCCGGAATCGGTGCCGGTGGAACAGGTGCGATGGGCCGGATGGTGGAGGAGGCCAACTCGATCAACGCCAAGCACTTCCCCTACCTGTGGGGTGGCGGGCACAACGCCTCATTCACCGGACCGTATGACTGCTCGGGCGCGGTGTCCGCGGTGCTGCACGCCGGCGGCCTCCTGGTCTCCCCGGAGGTTTCGGGCCAGATGATGTCGATCGGTCAGCCCGGCGGCGGCCCCGTGACGCTCTACGCCAACCCCGACCACGTTTACATGTCGCTGAACGGCCGGTTCTTCGGCACCTCAGGCGCCAACAAGGGCGGCGGCGCCGGCTGGTTTGCCGGTGCGGCCAGGCCCGGGTTCGTGGTCCGGCATTTCAACCCCGGCGGCAAGGGCGGCATGATGGGCGGCGTCAGCGGGACCATGCAGATTCCCACTCCCAGAGTCGGAGGGACCGGCACCGTTCCGACCCTGGTCCGCAGCGCACTGGCGAAGGCCGCTGCGGCGGCCAGCGCCCGGCTGCCCTCAGCACCGGGCCCGGGCGGCGCTTCGGGCGGCGGCAACCTCGATGAGAACCTGGCCAACCAGAAGGTCGGCCGTTCGATGATGCTGGCCGAGGGGTGGAACGCCACGCAGTGGCCGGCGCTGCGGGATCTGTGGGCCCAGGAGTCAGGCTGGGATGCGTGGGCGGTCAACTCGACCTCGGGTGCTTACGGCATCCCTCAATCACTTGGCCACGGCCACCCGTATGCGCTCGGTGCGGTCAGCCCGCAGATCAAATGGGGGCTTGGCTACATCCGCGGACGCTACGGCACCCCCGACGCCGCCGAGGCCCATGAGAAGGATGTCGGCTGGTATGCCCGCGGCGGGTTTGCCGGTGGCCGGCGCCTCGCACGGTTCACCGGCGGCGGCTTTGCCCGCGGCGGCGTTGCCCGTGCCGCGGCCGGCAAACGCCCGGGCGCCCCGAAGCTCGGAGGCTTGACGGTCGCCGGCATGCGCAACCTTGACCTGGTGAGCCGCGACGTCACCCGCGAGCTCCAGGAGGCCACCGACCTGTCAAACCGCTACTCCGGGCTCTCAGGCAGCTTCACGGTCACCGAGGCCGCCCCCCAGTACACGAACCTGGACGGGTCTCTCAGTCCGGCGGGGATCGCCAAGCATGTCGCCGACGACCAGCTGCTGATCGGCATCGACCAGAGGCTCCTGACGATCTACGAGAAGCTCGAGCCGGAGATCGCCGAGGAGCTCAAGGACGTGATCGGGTCAACCTCCGGGGATCAGCGCAAGATCGCCGATGACGAGAAGCAGATCACCAGGAACAAAGCCAAGATCTTCGCGCTGCGAACCGCGTCGCTGAAGCTCTCAGCGCCGATGGCGCCGTCCAAGGCGGTCGCTGACGCGGAGGCGCAGATCCGGCAGATCCGCACCCAGTTCGCCAAGCGGATCGCCGCCGTGCCGAAGGGCGTAAACGCGACGGCCAACCGGGCGACACTCCGTCGCCAGGAGGCCTCAGAGATCTCCGCCCTGGACGGGGTGATCGCCAACGAGCGTGCCCGCGCGGCCGCGCACCGCTTCTCGGTCGCCTCCCAGAAGCACCGGCTCGCGCTGCAGGCCAATGCGCTGACCGGCCAGGACACGCATCTAAGCGCGGACGTCACCTCGATCCGCTCGCTGCTCTCAGGCGGCGCCGGCGGCTCGCAGAATCAGGCGCTCGCAACGATCGAGAATGCGGCGGCGAGCTTCGGGACGGTGCTGTGGGGCCCCGGCGGCCGGTTCTCGGGAATCGACCAGACTGACCAGGGCGTCATCTTCACAACCAAGACCGACCTGCAGTCACTCGGCCAGGACATCTCCCACACCGTGGCCGCCGGCGCGCCTGACCTGACGACGCTCAACCAGCTGCTGACCACACAGCTGCAGACCGTCCAGCAGGCGCTCGCGATCTCTCAGGCGCAGTTCTCGACGCTGTCAGGGTTTGCCCCGGCGATGACCGGCTACCAGTCCGGGATCGGGTTTGTCCCCAAGTCCGGGCCGGCGCTGCTTCACCGCGGTGAGATGGTGCTGCCCGACCCGGCGGGACCGCAGTCAAATCAGGCGGCCGCCTCGCAGGCCGCGCAGGCACCGATCGAGCTGACGGTCACGTTCGCCAACAACGACGTGCCGCTGACGAAGCTGATCGACGCTCGCATGAACGGAAAGGCCTTGCAGATCGTGTCTGACGGCTACGGTCAAAAAGCCCGGCTGCTCGCAGGAGTTCGCTGACCATGACCAAGGCGACGAAAGCGACACCCAGCGCGCGCGTGCGCGCCCGTAAGCCGCGACGCGACTGGCGCCGGCGGTTCCTCGACGGCTTCAAGCGGACGGGCACAGTGACCGGGGGATGCGCCGAGGCGCGCGTCTGCCGTTCGACTGCATACCGCGAGCGCCAGCGCTCGGAGAAGTTCGCACTCGAGTGGGCGGACATCGACAACGAGGTAACCGACAGGCTGGAGGCGACCGCGCTGCTGCTGGCGCTCAAGGGCGAGGTCCGGCTGATCGAGTTCCTGCTCAAGGCTCGCAAGCCCGACGTCTACCGCGAGCAGAACTTGCTCGAGCACACCGGCCCAGGCGGCGGGCCGCTCGAGATCGATGCGCTCGGGATCAGCGATGCGCTCGGGATCAGCCTCAAGAAGCTGAGCGATCGGGATCTCGCCTCCCTACAACGGATCGTGACCCGTGCCACTCAGCCCTAGAGACGTGTGGTGGGAACGGCTCGGCCGCGCTATGGAAGCGAAGCGCCGGGAGAGTCCGGCGGGCAGCAAGCTGATGAGCGACCACTGTCATGACGTGCTGGACCTCGTCGGAGTGGCAGAGGAGGGCTTAGAGCTCGTGGGACCCTTCGGACAGCGTCGCTGGGCGCCGGTGCCGCCGGAGCGCTGCACCGACGAGTACGTCCAGCGCGAGACGGTGCGCCTGTCGAGCGAGCTTGGGGTGCGTCTCGGCGTGGGCCCGATGCCATGAGCGCGTTTCTGAAACGACCTCTCGCTACAGCCGCGAAGGGTCCCGACGCCGCAAAGCACGGCAGGTGGGCGAATCGGCGGCGTCCGTCCGGTTCCGGTGGGCTCGGCTGCCTGTTCGCTGCCCACCGCGACGGCGATGGCTGCCAGGCCGCCTCGACCGCCGCGCCACACTCGCCAGCGAGCACTTCAGCGGCTGCCGGCGCGTGCTTGCTCACGTCGACGGCGGGGTCGACTGGACGATCGGCGAGCGGCCCGCGACTCCTGAGCGACCCGGCGCCGTGCTGCTGGCGCTCGAGGGCCAGGAGCCGGTCGAGCTCACCGGTCCCGAAGCGACCGAGCTCGCGAGCGCGCTCGAGCTGCGCGCGGCCTCCCTACGCGGCGAGCCACCACGCCCAGGCCGGCCCTGACTTTGTGGCGGGGGTCATCGGTAGGAACTACGGTCAGATGGGCAGCCTGAGCGCTGGCTGCCCGGCCGAGCAGCCGCGGACCCACCGAACCTCTTGGCGCCTTAGGCGATCCCGTCCATACGACCTCTTGCTGTGGCAGCGAAGGGTCACGGCGGCCCAAAGCCGGGGAAGGCGGGTGATAGTCGTCCATATGCAAACCGTTGAGAAGGCAAACAGCAGGACCGCTGGCTCGACGCTGCGGGAGCGGCGCATCGCCGCCGGTCTCTCCCAGCAGCGCCTCGCCGAGCTTGCCGGCGTTTCCTTCCACATGGTCACGATGCTCGATAACGGCTACGCGCCGGCGCGCAGCCGCGTCCGCGCACAGGTCCTCGCGGTGCTCGACACTGACCGACCCGAGGCGGCGTGATGGCCGCTGTCGCGATGAGCCCCAAGACGTTACGCAAGCTCGGGCTCTCAAAGCGGGACGCCCGAGCGCATGCGCGCGCCTTCAACATGCTCGCGGGGCAAGGCTTCTCGGCGAAGGCAGCAGTCAAGGGTGCCGTCCAAGCGGTCGCGGCCAAGCGCGCCGCGGCCCTCAGACAGGGCAAGCAGACTCAGACGAAACGGCCCAAGGCCTCGCAACTCGCGAGGACGCTCGATCGCGGCGACGGGATCCCGATGGTGATGGCCAACGACATCGCACAGCTGTCCCAGGACGTCAGCGTCGAGGAGGCGGCCGGAGTGACGACAAACGGGGGTCAGAAGCTGCGCAAGCTCGCGCTCGCCGCGGGAGGCGATCCCGATCGCATCGCGCTGATGATGGAGCCCGGAGTGGACCCCGAGCTCCGCGCCATTTTCTTCGGTTCGCTTGTTGCCCAGGACGCCTACACCCTGAACACTGACGTCGCATCCGCAACTGCGGACGAATCCCGTCAGCGACTTCACGTCAACGCCCAGGCGCTCGCGGACGCGCGGTGTCGCGTCAACCCCAAGCTCGACCCGGGCGAGACGTACATGCTCGCCACCCAGGAACTAGCCGACGCGCAGGACCTCCAGGCCAACACCAAGGCGCTGGCCGACACGCTGCGCACTCGCGACCCCAAGCTCGACGCGGACAAGGCGTACACGCTGGCTGCCGCGGAACTAGGGGTCTTCTGATGGCGCTCGGCAAGCGCAAGCGCTATCGCCTCGGCGGGGACTTCGCGTTCCGCGACGGCGACGGCGTCGATCATTTCCTGACGGCGGGCACCGAGCTGGGCCCCAACGCAATGGCCAACTTCAACCGCCACACGATCGCCGTGCATGTGTCCACGGGCCTGTTCCGGGAGATCGACCCCGACCGTCAAGGCGTGGCGGGTCGCTTGCGGTCCTTCATCGTCCGAACGACCTGACGGCGTGAATGTTCACGCGGCCGTTCCCTGCCTATCCGGGGCTGGCGACGATCGTGTTCGTCGGCTCGGCCGCCGGCGGTGTGCTACTGGCGCCCTCGAATGCGTTGCGCGTGGCGCTGACCGTGCAGCCGCTGAGCGACGCCTTCCTGGTCTGGCCCGTCGGGTCGATGACGGCCAGCTCCGGACTGCTCATCGGCTCGGGTGCGATCCAGCAGCTGCCGGTCCACGCTGGCGGCGTGTTCGCGCTGCCGAACGCCGGCGCAACCGCGGCGATCGCGATTTGGGAGAGCCAGTCGTGAGCGCCAAGGTTTGGGAGAGCTCCTACTAAGGGCTCGGCGCCTCATGGCAGACAACGCCTCCCAGGATCGGGCAGCCAAGCGCTCGGCTGCCCACGCCGGCACCGGCGCTGAGCTCCCGCATCGCCGGGGTCCGCGGCGTTCCTTGCGGCGAGGGAGCGCTTGCTGGTCGAGCGAGCGGTCCCACCGCCGAGGTACTGAATGAGCCCACCACGGCGCACCCATTGCAAGCGCTGCGGCCGTCCCATGAGCGGCGAGAACCTCTATGTCAACGGCGCCGGTGACTGGCACTGCCGCGGGTGCCAACGCCGCCACCACAAGGCGTGGTGGCGGCGGCTGGCGCAAGAGCGCCAGGAAGCACGGCCGCCGCGCCTATGCCTGATCTGCGGGCGCTTACTGTCGAAGGCGCTCCGCTCCGACGCAAGGATCTGCGGTCGCCCGGAGTGCGACGGGAAGGCGCGTAACGCGAGAAAGCGCGAGCTGGCGCGGGTGCGCCGGGAGGCGTTGTCGCCGCGACGGTGTCTGGTCTGCGGGGGCGTGCTGTCGAAGGCGCTCCGCTCGGATGCAAAGCTCTGCGGTCGCCCGGAGTGCGTGAACGGCTGGCGGCGACAGCGCGAAAGGGCAGTTTCTGAAACCCCGGCAAGCGGAGTGTCGCATGGGCGTGACGACCCCTGAACGCTGTCCGCTCCCGGGTTGCGAGAACCCGGCCGGCACGGGCAAGACCGGAGCGTGCTGCGGCGGCCACGCGAGCAAGATCAAAGCGGCAGGCCGCGCACCGGCGGCCGACACGCCGCCAAGGCCGCCGTCCAAGGCGGCGCAGCTCGCCGCGGAGCAACGACGTAACGACCGGCACGGGCGCCTTCGAGAAGCCCTGCAGGAGCGAGAGGCGCGTGTGTTCGCGGCGTGCCGGACTCGCCGAGAGCTGGTATAAGCAGCGCCGAACCCATCGGTTGCGGGCACTTTCCGGGCTGCGCGTCACAATCAGCAGTCGTGGCGATCGCCGAACGGTTCGAGGATCGCCTCGCCGAGGGACGGACCGAGCTCGGCCTGGCGCCAGCGGCGCTGGGCCTGCCACCGGGAAGTGTCCCCGTCGACGCCGTGCGAGGCGCGATCCGCGGCTACCAGGCCGGCGTCATCACCGGCGATCGTCTGATCTCGATCGTCGATCGCCACGGCGAGGCGCTCGAGCGCGAGATCGCGCGCAAAGCCGCCCAGCACCTGGCGGAGTTCAGACGCGTGATCGACCGAGCCGACGTGCTCGCCGGCTACATCTCGCTGCGCCTCGCTCAGCTCGAGTGGCTCAAGCGGTTTCCCACTGGGCCCGACCAGGAGGCGGTGCCGCTGAGATGCCCGGTCGGAGGCGAGCACGCTGCGGAGATCCCAGGAATGCTCGCCGCCATGCGCGGGGTGGAGTTGCCGCTACGCGCGGTAAAGCTCGACCCTCACCTGCAGCGACTCGACGGCCGCCGCGGCGCCGCACCGTCGATGGCCGCGCTCGCCGACGCCGGCGTCTCGCTTACCGACGTCGCGCTCGAGCTCGGCTGCGACCGCCGCAAGGCCTGGAGCCTGCTCAACGGCCAACAGCGCCCACCACCGGAGCTGCAGCCGTGCCTTGAGCGACTCGTCGGCGTCGACCAGGCGGCCGTCGTGCTCGAGGGGATCCCGCAGCTGCCGCGCGCCCGGGCGCCGGCCAGTCCCGCCGTCGAGGCGCTGCACGCCGCCGGTGCCACCGCCGGCGACGTCGCCGAGCTCGTGCCGGCGCAGCCGGGAACGGTCAGCCGATGGCTGCGGGGCACGCTGCCCCTATCGGCGAAGCGCGCCAAGGCGCTCGCCGGCGCGCTCGAGCAGCTGCTCGGCAAGGCGACCGCCGCGCGCGTGCTCGAGCTGATCCCGAGCCGCAACGGACACAGCTAGCCGAATCAAATACGCGGTTGCCCGCGGCATTCACGACCCGCTTGCACCCGCTTGCACCCGCTTAGGAAGCCCCGAACAGGCCCCATTCTGAGGGGGGCCCGGCCGGACTTCTAAAACGGCGACGGCGTCGCCGATTTGCCTCGAACGGATGTTCGGAAATGCGTCAGCGGTGACGCATTTGGCGGTTCACGTTCCCTGCCTTTTGTTCGGCAGCACCCAGCGCTTGTGATTGTCGGCTGTCTGCGCGGTGCGCGTCACGACCTGCCAGATCTCGCCGGCGGCCTGCTTCCAGGCGGCTCCCGCTTCGGAGGAGAACAGGCCGATCCCCGCGCCGATGAGGGCGACAGCCATGGCAACGATCGCGAAGGCGAAGCCGACCATGATGACGGCCAGCCAGAACAGCATTCGCACCATCACGATGAAGAAGAGGATGAGGAACATGTGAGCGACCTTTGTGGCCTCGTACGGCTGCTGGGCGCGAGGGTCGGCAGGTAGTGGACTCTCTCCAGCGTAGACCTCCCAGACGGGGCCGCCATCCGTAGAAGGTGGCAAGTTCCTTGGGCAGCGCCGCGCTCGGCTGCCAGTTCACACGCGCTCCTCAAGGCCTCGATTGTCAGCACCGGTCGGGGCGGTTGCCCGCTGTGACCCCTCGCTGTCCTCGCGGAGGGTCGCAGCCAAAGTCGGTCCACCGCGTAGCCTTCCGGCATGGCCTCGGTCGACCTCAGCCGCAAGCTCAAGGACTGCGGCGAGATGACGCTCGGCGAGCTGATGGGCGTCATCAACCCAGCTATGGAGTGGTTCGCGGACTTAACCGGTGTCGGGTGGGTCGTCCCGGCCGTCGGCGGCGGCACGCAGCGCATCTATCTCCTGAGCGAGCCGATAGATCGCAGCAGTCTGCGCACCGAGGACGGTGGCAGTGACCTGCAATGTAGTCGGGCGGTCGAGACGGGCGAGGTCCGCGGCGGTCAAGGTTCCCATGGCGAGTCCGTGGACGGTCGGATCGCTTAGCGTCCGGTGCTGAATCAGGTCGTGGATTTCCTTCTCTAGCGGCCCCTTCGGGTCGCCGACTGGCTGCTGCGTCATCGTGGCCTCCGCTCAGACCAAGGGTGTGTGTCTCTCGTATGAGATCAGGAAAGCGGCGCCAGCGCGAGGGCCCAACGACAGACGCCGCCAGGTAGCGGCCGGCGGCGTCTGGGCCCAGCTGTGACGACAGGGCCAGCCGATTCTCGCAACCGGGGGCGACGCATCCGGACCCAGGCGTAGAACTAACGGGGTGACGGCGGCGGTACAAGCGCGCTGCGAGCGCGCCTCTGCAGAAGCGAAGCAGTCGCTGACCAAGCGCATCGCCAAGCTCGGCGCGGTGCCGTTGCGCTCTGCGGCCGCCGCCCGGGGCATCGACCCCG
>Ga0182024_10020416_pt1 | contig 12107 bp, 4 predicted proteins | sample P32metaG_FD_120480 | JGI IMG/M metagenome (GOLD analysis project Ga0182024, IMG submission 120480) | Permafrost microbial communities from Stordalen Mire, Sweden - P3-2 metaG (Illumina Assembly) | ecosystem: Environmental > Terrestrial > Soil > Wetlands > Permafrost | place: Sweden: Stordalen...
AGGCCGACGGAGCGATGGAGCCGGGTGTCCTCGGCGCGGTAAACCACACCCATCCCGCCGCCGCCCAACTTCTCTATGATGCGGTAGTGCGAGATGGTTTGGCCGATCATGGCAGCTTGGCGTACTCCGCTTTCGCCGCGATGAGCACGGGAATGTTGGGGTCGCCGTCTTTCCAGAGTGCGAGGAAATCCTGATAGGCGGCGCGGGCTTTGGCGGTGTCACCTTGCATGGCGTAGGCACGGGCGAGGCCGAGATGGGAGAGCGGCCCGGTCGCACAATTCCACAACAGGCCGCGATGGTCGAGAATTTTCTGGAATTCGGCGACGGCGGCTGCGCCTTGTTGCGCGGCGAGGTTAGCCTCGGCGCGGACGTACACCGGATACACACAAGAGTTAGTGGCGCTGGAAGCGAGCATGCCCAGTTCATACGGTGCGGCCGCCTGAAGAAGCTCGATGCTCCGGGCTGCATTCTTGCGGCCTGTTTCGATCTGCGCGTGTATGGTAGGAAGCCAGACCGATTGCACGATAGTATCCTGCGGGAAACGCTTGGCGATGTCATCCGCAAGCGATTGGGCGTGCACCGCATCGCCCACCGACGCATAGGCCAGCGCCGCCTGCGCTTCTGCATCGCGGCTCCCTGGCGCGAGCGCTACTGTTGCGGCAGCGTTCTGGCGGGCCGCCTCCGCGTTGCCAAACAGCGCTTCACGAATAGCCGCGTTCGCTTGCCATAACGCGGCGGGTTCTTTTTCATCGCTGCGGCGCGCGCTCTCCACAGCTTGGCGAGATAGCTCGCGGGCTTTCGCGAGCTCCCCCGACCAGGCTTGGGTATCGGATTCAAACGAAAGCATCTGGTCTTCCGCAGCCGGTTTTCCAATCGCCCGATCTTCCTGCTGTTTCATGGCTGCCGTGTTGCCCTGGAAGAAGGCCAGGGCACAAAGGTTTAGGTGCAGTGGAAGACCCTCAAGCTTGCGCCCCAGCATCTCCTCAGTCGTGGTCCTGGCTTCGTCGAAACGGTTCAGGGCCAGGTAAATCTGGCCCAAATTCTCATATCCGATCGCGTCCATCGGCTCCAGACGAAGGGACTCCAGAGTCTCGGCGGCGGCCTTCTCATACTGCCCCAGAACCATATACTCAGCACCCAGATTGCCGTGGGGCACATCATCACGCGGATAAACTTGTGCCCACAGTTGATATGTCTGATTCGATTTTTCCAGGTCGCCCGTGATTAATCCGTAGTAGTGTCCGCTGATGTGGAATTTCTCGCGTTCGGTAACGCGGTCGCGCAGGTCGAAGGCCTTCTTCAGATACTCAGCGCCCAGGCTGGGCTGGTTCAGATTGAAGTAACTAGTTCCCAGGCCATCGTACGCCAGGGCAAAGTTGGGGTCGAGTTCGATGGCGCGCTTCTCGAATGAGATGGATTCAGTGTCTCCCTGTTCGCGCGCGGCTTTTAAAGCCATGCTGTCGGCCTTGAGAGCTTCCAGCGAATTGGTGGTGGCCTGTTCCAGCGGAACGTCGAACTTCTGCACCGAGCTGAGCGATTCGCCGACCTCGTTGCGAAGCTTTGCCGCGGCCTGGCCCAGCCCCGGGAGAACTTGCTCCTTTCCTGCAGCGGTCACCTGTTCGCGCGCCAGCGCGTCGCCGCTCGCGCAGTTCAGGGCCTCCAAGCCAATCACATACTGGGTTCCCAAAGCCGCAATCGAGCCTGCCAAATACGCCTTGCTTCCCGAACGCTGGCACACTTCCCGCGCCAGGTCTTGCGTCAATCGCTCGCTCGGCGAGTGGGTCATCTGCTGCAGCGCCTCGCGAACCTTGTCTTCGGAGAGGATGTTTAGGAAGGGCGACTGAGCCAGGTCCACAGCCAGGGCCTGTTTGAGCGTGTCGTCGAATACCGAATCGCCGGTTGTGTTGGTGAAGTCAGCGAGGACGATTGAGTCTTTCTCGGTGAGGGCGTGCGGCCGGTGCGCAAAGTAGAGCCAACCGCCGCCGCCCAGCGCGACGGCCACCACCGCAACGGCGGCAATCACCATCCATCGCCGTCGAGTCGATGGTGCGGCGTCTCTCGGTCCGGCTTCGGCGGTTCCGACGGCGGTGCGCCCGGATTCGGCATCCCGCTTCAGCCGTTGCAAATCGGAACGCAAATCGGCGGCGTGCTGGTAGCGCAGATTCCGGTCTTTCTCCAGCGCCTTGTTGATGATCTCTTCGAGCTTGGGCGGCACTTCGGGATTCAGCCGCACCACAGGAACGGGCGTGCGGTTCAAGATCGAGTCGAAAATCGTTGCGGTACTCTCCCCACGGAAGGGCAACTGCCCGGTGGCCATTTCATAAAGGACGGCCCCGAACGAGAACAGATCGCTGCGCGCATCCAGTTCCTTGGCGCGTGCCTGCTCGGGCGACATATAGGAGACGGTGCCGACCGTAGAACCGGGACTGGTGAGATGCTGTTGGCCGATCGGGGTGGTGGCGGAATTGGCCGATGCAACTTGGTGCGAAGTAGTGCCGGTGGGCGCAAGCTTGGCCAGACCGAAATCCAGGACTTTGGCGTGTCCACGCCCGGTGACGAAAACATTGGCGGGTTTGATGTCGCGATGGACGATTCCTTTGGAGTGAGCAGCGTCGAGCGCATCGGCAATCTCGATGGCGAGGGTCAGCAAGGTCTCCGTCTCGAGCGGCCGGCCGGCGATGCGATGCTTCAGAGTCATGCCGTCCAGAAACTCCATGGCGATGAACGCTTCGCCATGCTGGTCGTCAATTTCGTAAATCGTGCAGATATTGGGATGATTGAGTGCGGAGGCCGCCTTGGCTTCGCGCTCAAAGCGGCTGAGTGCCTGCGGATCCTTCGCCACATCGTCCGGCAAAAACTTGAGCGCAACGAACCGATCCAGCTTCACATCCTCGGCCTTGTAAACCACACCCATCCCGCCGCCACCCAGCTTCTCTACGATGCGGTAGTGCGAGATGGTCTGGCCGATCATGGTAGCTTGGCGTACTCCGCTTTCGCAGCGATGAGGATGGGAATGTCGGGGTCGGCGTCTTTCCAGAGGGCCAAGAAATCCTGATACGCCGCGCGGGCTTTGGCGGTGTCACCCTGTATGGCGTAAGCGTGGGCAAGGCCAAGGTGGGCGAGTGCGCCCAGTGGGAAGTTTAGTGTGATTCCTCGGTGGTCGAGAAACTTCTGAAACTCGTTGCCTGCCGCAGCCCCGTTGTGTGCCAATAGCTGCGCTTGGCCGCGAATGTAGACGGGGTACATCGTTCCCAACTGCAATTGGGGCGGCTGGCCTAATTCATACGGCGCCGCCGCTTCGAGATACACCACAGCTTGGGTGAAATTGTTGGCTTTCAGTTCCGTCGCGGCGTTAATGGTTGGCAGCCAGTAGATCTTCAGCATGGTATCGGACCCGTAGTTCTTTTCCAGCTCTTCTACGATGGCCTTGGCGCGAGCGGTTTCACCAATTCGCGCCAGCGCCAGGGCGGCAAGCAATTTCACATCCCGCCCCGGAGCTAGCGCCAGCGCCGCAGCAACTCCTTGTTGCGCGGCTGCTGTGTTTCCGAACTCCGCTTCCCGCAGAGCGGAATTCACCTGCCACAGCGCGCCAGTTTCTTTCGAGTCGTTACGCACTGCCGAATCCACGGCACGCCGGGAGAAGTCCCGTGCTTTCACCAAGCGTCCGTAGTACGCCTCGGTATCGGATTGGAACGCGAGCAATTGGTCTTCACTTCCAGGCTTCCCTGCGGCCCAAGCCACTTGCCGCTCCATCTCTGTTGCGTCGCTTGTGAAAAAGGCTAGTTGGTAGAGTGTCCAGTGCAGGTAATCGCCATCCAGCTTGCGCTCTTGGGCCTGCTCCATCGCTTTTTTGGCGTCATCCGGCCGGTTCACTGCAAGATAATCTTGCGCGAGGTTGCCATAACCATTTACTGCATTTGGTTCCAATCGCAACGACTCTTGGGTTTCAACCAATGACTTTTCGTACTGCCCCAGCTCGCTATAAATAGCCCCCAAGTTGTTGGGAGGCACCAAATCCTGCGGATAGCTCTTGGCCCAAAGTTCGTAGACTTGAGTCGCCTGCTCTAACTCCCCGGTGACGTAGGTGTAATACAAGCTAGCGATCCGGTATTTTTCATGTTCGCTGACCCGGTCGCGCAGTGCATAAGCCTTCTTGATATTGTCCGCAGACAGGCTGGCTTGTCCGAGGTTGCCGTATTCGACCCCTAAAGTGGCGTAGGCTACGGCGAAATTGGGGTCGAGTTCGAGAGCGCGTTTCGTGAACGGAATCGCCGCGGCGTCTCCTTTGGTGCGGCCCGTTGTAATTCCCATGCTGAAGGCTTTCAGTGCCTCCAGCGATGTGGTGGTGGCTTCGACCGGAACATCGAACTTCTGGATGGAGGCCAGCGATTCGCCGAGTTTGCCGCGCAGACTGGCGGCTGCCTTCCCCAGTGCTTTCAGCACTTCCTGCTTGGTCGCCGCCTCTTCCTGTTCCTCGGCGAGGGTATCCCCGTTGCTGCAACCGACCGCATCGATGCCCACCACGTACTGACCGCCCAAGTTCGAAATCGAACCCAAGAGAATCGCCTTGCTGCCTGTGCGTATGCAGAGTTCTCCGGCCACGTCGCGGGTGATGCGCTCATTCGAGGGACGGCCCATCAGCCGCAGCGTCTCGCCCACTTTGCGGTCGGAGAGAATGTTGAGGAAGGGAGATTGCCCAAGCTGGACGGCGAGCGCCTGCCGCAACGCACCGTCGAAGACGGGGTCCCCGGTAGTATTGTCGAAATCGGCGAGGACGATGGTGTCTTTCTCGGTCAACGGCGCCGCCGGATGACGGAAGTAGAGACCACCGGCCACCAATGCAACGACCACCACCACCGCAGCAGGAACCAAAATCTTCCAGAGTTTCTTCACCCCGGTGACCGGAGCTTCAGCGACTCTCACGGCACCCGATGAACCAGCGGCCGGAACAGAACCTGAGGACGGCACGGGTTGCTGGGTGACTGGCTGACTGCCAGTATCCCGTGCCGCCGCCGTCCCGGAACTCGCTGCTGACACTCGGCCTGTATCCGTGTCCCGCTTCAGCCGCTGCAAATCCGCGCGCATCTCGGAGGCCGACTGGCAGCGCAGATTGCGGTCCTTCTCTATCGCTTTGTTGATGATGTGTTCGAGCTCCGCCGGTAGATCGGGATTCAATCGCACCGGCGGAACCGGAGCTCGATTCAGAATCGCGTCGGTGATCACACCGGAAGTCTCCCCGCGAAATGGCAGCGTGCCGGTGGCCATCTCGTAGATCACCACGCCAAAGCTGAATAGATCGGTGCGGGCATCAAGTTCCTTCCCGCGCACCTGTTCGGGGGACATGTAAGCAACCGTACCAACGGCCGTGCCTGGACTGGTCAATTGCTCCTCGCCGGCTCCTCCCGCCGCGTTGGTCGCCAGTGTCGCATCCGACGCGGCAGCTTCCTGCCGCGGTACCTTGGCCAGCCCGAAATCGAGAATCTTGGCGTGGCCGCGTTTGGTGACAAAAATATTGGCGGGCTTGATGTCGCGGTGGACAATGCCTTCGGAATGAGCAGCGTCGAGTGCATCGGCGATCTCGATGTTCAATGCCAGCAGCGTTTCTGTCTCCAGCGGCCGTCCCGCAATTCGGTGCTTGAGGGTCATGCCGTCCAGAAACTCCATGGCGATGAAGGATTGGTCACCATTCTTGCCAATCTCGTAGATCGTGCAGATATTGGGATGATTCAGTGCGGATGCAGCGCGAGCCTCACGACGAAATCGTTCCAGAGCCTGCGGGTCTAAGGCCAGTTCACTGGGCAGAAATTTCAGGGCTACAAATCGTCCCAGCTCGGTGTCCTCGGCCTTGTAGACCACACCCATGCCGCCGCCGCCTAGCTTCTCGACGATGCGGTAGTGCGAGATGGTCTGGCCGATCAATGAAAGAAAGCCTCTCTTGTGTGCGCCATATTATGGGCCAAGCTCCAGCAAGTCAATGTATTGCGGGCAAAGTAGACTTCTTGATAAGCAGGAGGAACTGCTTGGAAAAAACTGACTTCATTGCAGCTTGGCGTACTCCACCTTGGCAGCGATGAGGATGGGGATGTCCGGGTCGGCGTCTTTCCAGAGCGCAAAGAAATGGTCATAGGCGGCTCGGGCATTGGCATTGGCCTTGGCGGACTCAGCGGGAGGAGCGGAAGCAGCTTCCAGAGCGAAAGCGCGGGCCAGCCCGAGGTGGGCCAGCGATGCGATCGGCTCGTTGCCCACCACGCCGCGATGTTCGAGAACCTTTTGGAATTCGATGGCCGCCTGCTGGCCCTGATGAGTCGCCAGGTACGCGTCCCCTCGCACATACGCCGGATACAGATTGTGCGAAAAGCTGCTGGTACCCGGATAGCCGAGTTCATAGCTGGAAGCGGCCAGAAGAAGCGCAATCGCTTTTTGGGCATCGTTCCGGCCGAGCGCCAGTTGCCCACGAATCGTGGGCACGCAAATGGACTGGACCAGCGTGTCCTGAGGAAATCGCGCTGCTAAATCGTCCGCCAAATTTTCGCCCTGCGTCAGCGCCGCCGCATCCCCAGTGAAGGCCAGACCCAACGCCGCGACATATTCGGCGTCGTGGCCATTGGAACGAGCGAGCGAGGCAGCGGCTTGTTGCTTGGCCTCCGCGGCTTTCCCGAACAGGGCTTCCATCACAGCCTCGGCGGCTTCGTACTCCGCGGCCGTTTCCCTCTGGTCGGCGTGCGTGGCGGATTCGACCGCGCGGCGGGAGAATTCGCGAGACTTGCTGAGCTGGCCGGAACAAGCTGCAGTCTCGGACTCCAGATACAACAGCACGTTCTCGTCCCCAGGCCTCCCCATCGCCCAGGCTACTTGCCGCGCCATCCCCGCCGCATCGTTCTGCAAAAACGCGAGCACGTACAGATAGAGATGCAGCTCACGCGATTCGAGCTTTTTCGACTGTGCTTCGTCGGCCACGCTGCGCGCTTCCTGAAACCGATCCAGATTGATGTAAGCGGTCACCACGTTGCCGTAGTTCAGGCCATCTCCGGGAGCCATGCGGAGGGCCGCTCGGCCTTCCTCGAGCGACTTATCGTACTGGCCGAGATCCTCGAAAACCACGCCCAAGTTGGTTGGCGGCACGGGATCTCGGGGATAAGTCTGCTCCCATAGCTCGTACGCCTGACGCGTCTTTTCCAAGTCGCCGGTGACGAAGTTATGGAAATGAGACTCGATGTAGAATTTCTCGCGTTGGCTCACTCGTTCGCGCAGTTCATACGCTTTCCGAGTGTTCTCCGTCGCCGCATTGATTTCGCCTAGATTGTGATAGCTCGTCCCCATAGAGGCATAGGCCATGGCAAATTGCGGGTCGAGCTGGATGGCGTGTTGAAACAGCGCCACCGCTGCCGTGAAGTCGCCTTTGGTCATCAAGGCTTTTCGCCCCAGGCTATAATCCTGGAGCGCTTCGAGGGAGGGCGTGCTGGCCTGTTCGATGGGCGTGTCGAGCTTCTCGACGGAGTTCAGCGATTCGCCCAGCCTGGCGCGCATTTTCGAGGCCGCTTGTCCGAGGGCGTCGAGTACTTTTTCTTTGCCCGCCGCTTGTACCTGCTCCTGCATCAGCAAATCGCCGGTAGTGCAGTTCACCGCCTTGAGCCCGATCACGAACTGACTGCCCAGACTGGCGATCGAGCCGCTCAAGTAGGCCTTGCTTCCCGTTCGTTGGCAGACGTCTCGAGCGATTGTGGGGGAAAGCTTAGTCTCGCCCGGCTTCCCCATCAGTTTTAGTGTCTCCTGGATACCCACCTCTGAAATCAGGCTCAGGAACGGAGATTGCTCCAACTGCACGGCGAGGCCCTGCCTGAGCGTATCGTCGAATACCGGATCGCCGGTCGAGTTGGCAAAGTCCGCGAGGACGATCGTATCGGTTTCGCTGAGGGAGCGCGCGCGATGGTTCCGGTAGAACCAACCGCCGATGCCGAGCCCAACGACGACGACCGCTACCACGGCCGTCATTAATTTCCAGTGGGAGCGCCGGGCTCGAGGCAAGTTGAACGAAGTGGCTGCGGTGTGCCCGCTCTCCACTTCACGCTTCAGCCCTTGCAAATCGGCACGAATCTCCGCGGCACTGTGGTAGCGCTGTTCTCTGTCTTTCTCCAGGGCCTTGTTGATGATGGCTTCCAATTGGGCAGGAGCTTCCGGGTTGGCACTCGCAACGGGGGCCGGCGCTCGGGTGAGGATGGCTTCGATAATCGCGCCGCCCGTCTTGCCGCCGAAAGCCTTTTGGCCGGTAGACATTTCGTACAGCAGCGCGCCGAGCGAAAAAAGATCGGTGCGCGGATCGAGGTCATCGCCTCGCACTTGCTCCGGCGACATGTAGGAGGGAGTCCCACTGATAACTCCGACGATGGAGACAGGATCATCCGCCACGCCGCCCGGCGAACCCGGGTGTTCGGCGCCTATCAGAGGTTTCGCCACCAGCTTGGCCAAGCCGAAATCCAGCACCTTGGCCTGCCCGCGTTTGGTTACGAAAATGTTGGCCGGCTTGATGTCTCGATGCACGATACCTTGCGCGTGCGCGGCGTCGAGCGCATCGGCAATCTGAATTCCCAGGTCGAGCACCTCAGAGAGCGGCAGCGGCTGGCCATGGACGTGGCGGCTGAGCGTCTCTCCGTCAATATATTCCATGGCGATGAACGGCAGGCCGTCCTGTTCGCCAATGTCGTGAATCGTGCAGATGTTCGGGTGGTTCAGTGCGGAGGCGGCGTGCGCTTCGCGCCGGAAGCGTTCGAGGACTTGGGCGCCCTGCTCCAAATCATGCGGAAGGAATTTCAGCGCGACCGGACGGTCCAGCCGGGTGTCCTGAGCCTTGTAAACCACACCCATTCCACCGGCGCCAAGTCTCTCTAGGATGCGGTAGTGCGAAATGGTCTGGCCAATCATCGCCGGGGATCAACCCCCAGGGTACCGCGGTACTACTCACAGAGTTGGTTCATCGGTAGTCGCGTCGTCGTCCGCGCTTCGATTGTTTTGTCTCTCTTCCTTGGGTGGTCGGGGCGACGCCACGACACTCAAGACGCTGGTTCCCGCTCCATAATTCTTTACTTTCGCGAGCGACTCCTGTTCCAGCGTGATGTTCTTGCTGCAGATCGTGCATACGAACGCGCCGTAGGCGCCGCCGTCCCGTTGCCCGAACTGGTTATAGCGCATCACTCGATTGCAACATGTTGGCACCCAAACCTTGGAATCTTGGTCGGCACTCATACAGCTCCTTGAGAAGCGGGAGGCGGCGGGATTATAACCGAAAAATCGGTCGTCGGTCCTACCTTCTTGCTCAAACACCCCGCACGAAACGGCTCTAGTTCGGATTCATATGGGGTCTCCACAAGTGTTCCAATCGAGAACAGCCTGTCGCACCAAAGGAAATGGCTTGATGCCCACAAAGTTGTAATGGTTCCGATTTCTGAAAGCAAAAGGACTTCCTTCGTCGCCGATTTTATTACCATCCGATTCCTGGCACGCCCACTCGTTACAGCTTCGTATACTCCGTCTTGGCAGCGATGAGGATGGGGATGTCGGGGTCGGCGTCTTTCCACAGCGCGAAGAAATCCTGATACGCCGTTCGGGCTTTGGCGGTGTCGCCTTGCAAGGCGTCGGCGCGGGCAAGGCCGAGATGCGCGAGTGCGCCCAGTGGGAAGTTTAGTGTGACTCCCCGGTGGTCGAGATACTTCTGAAACTCGGTGGCTGCCGCAACCCCATTGTGGGCCAATAGCTGCGCCTGACCGCGAATGTAGACGGGATACATGGTGCCCAACAGCAATTGGGGCGGTATGCCCAGTTCGTACGGCGCAGCAGCTTCGAGAAACACCACGGCTTGGGTGGAATTGTTGGTATTCAGTTCCATCGCCGCCTTGATGGTCGGCAACCAGTAGACCTTCAGCATCGTATTCGACGGATAGTTCTTTTCCAGCTCCTCTACGATGGCCTTCGCGCGAGCGCCTTCGCCAATTCGCGCCAGTGCCAGGGCGGCAAATAGTTTCACGTCGCGGCCCGGAGCCAGCGCCAGTGCCGCTCCAACATCTTGCTTCGCAGCCGCTGTGTTACCGAACTCCGCTTCCCGCAGAGCGGCATTCACCTGCCACAGCGCCGCCGTTTCCTTCGACTCGTCACGGACTGCCGAATCCACCGCACGCCGCGAGAAGTCCCGTGCTTTCACCAGGCGTCCGTAGTACGCCTCCGTGGCGGATTGGAACGAGAGCAAGAGGTCTTCGTCTCCCGGCTTCCCTGCGGCCCAAGCCACTTGCCGTTCCATCTCTGCTGCGTCGCTTTTGAGAAAGGCTAGTTGATAGATTGTCCAGTGCAGTTCTTCAGCGTCGAGCTTGCGCTCTCGGGCCTGCTCAATCGCTTTTTTCGCGTCATCCGGCCGGTTCAGTGCAAGATAACCAGATGCGAGATTGACATAACCAACCACTTCATTTGGTTCCAATCGCAATGCCTCTTGGGTTTCAGCCACAGCCTTCTCATATTGCCCAAGTTCTCCGTAGATGTTTCCCAAGTTGCCAGGAGGCACCAAATCCTGCGGATAGCTCTTGGCCCACAGCTCGTAGACTTGAATCGCCTGCTCTAACTCCCCCGTGACGTTCGAGTAGTACAACGCAGCGATACGGTATTTTTCATGTTCACTGACCCGGTCGCGCAGTGCATAAGCCTTCTTGATATTCTCCGCAGACAGACTGGCTTGTCCGAGATTGCCGTATTCCAGCCCTAAATTGGCGTAGGCTACGGCAAAATTCGGGTCGAGTTCGAGAGCGCGTTTCATGAACGGAATCGACGCAGCGTCTCCTTTTGTGCGGTGGGTTGTTATACCCATGCTGAAGGCTTTCAGTGCCTCCAGCGATGTTGTCGTGGCCTCCACGGGAACATCGAACTTCTGGATGGAGGCAAGCGATTCGCCAAGCTTGCCCCGCAGGCTGGCTGCCGCCGTACCCAATGCCTTCAGCACTTCCTGTTTCGTCGCAGCTTCTTCCTGTTCTTTGGCGAGGGTATCCCCGCTGCTGCAACCGATTGCATCTATACCAACCACGTACTGGCCGCCCAGGTTGGAAATCGAACCCAATAGAATCGCCTTGCTGCCTGTCCGCACGCAGAGTTCTCCGGCCACGTCGCGCGTGATGCGGTCATTCGATGCACGCCCCATCAGCCGCAGCGTTTCCCCCACCTTGCGGTCGGAGAGGATGTTGAGGAAGGGCGATTGTCCGAGCTGTACGGCGAGTGCCTGCTTCAAGGCATCATCGAAGACGGGATCCCCGGTCTTGTTGTCGAAATCGGCCAGGACGATAGTGTCCTTCTCGGTCAACGGCGCGGCGGGACGGGAGCGGAAGTAGAAACCACCAGCGACCAACACGATCACGATTACAGCAGCGGGAATCAGAATCTTCCAGCGAACGCCGGGTCGTTGCTCTGCTACAGCCGGAACCGCAGAAGAAGAAACGGCTTTCTGTTTGCCGCTCGAAGGATGCCGACTTGCGGATATTGTCACAGCGGCTTCTGCTTCCTCGACCACCACCGCCGTCCGACTTGTCTCGGTGTCTCGTTTCAGACGTTGCAAATCCGTACTCATCTCCGCAGCGGATTGGTAGCGGAGCTTTTTGTCCTTCTCTAGAGCCTTGTTGATAACATCTTCCAGCCTTGGCGGAATGTCGGGATTCAATCGCATCGGCGGCGCGGGAGCGCGGTGGAGGATAGCGTCCGTGAGCAGAGCCGCACTGTCGCCACGAAAAGGCAATGTGCCTGTGGACATCTCGTACAAAACGGCGCCAAACGAAAATAAGTCTGTACGCGCATCCAAGTCTTTGGCACCCAATTGTTCGGGCGACATGTAAGCAACCGTTCCGACAGTGGTCCCCGGACTGGTGAGGTTGGCCTCCTCAACTCCTGCGATCTCATTCGTGGCGAGTGTGCCGTCCGAGGCCACTCCTTCCCGCTTTGGTGTCAGCTTGGCTAAACCAAAATCCAGTATTTTCGCGTGCCCTCGTTTGGTTACGAAGATGTTGGCTGGTTTGATATCGCGATGGACGATGCCTTGCCCATGGGCGGCATCGAGCGCGTCGGCAATTTCGATGGCGAAGTTG
>Ga0182024_10020417_pt1 | contig 12106 bp, 8 predicted proteins | sample P32metaG_FD_120480 | JGI IMG/M metagenome (GOLD analysis project Ga0182024, IMG submission 120480) | Permafrost microbial communities from Stordalen Mire, Sweden - P3-2 metaG (Illumina Assembly) | ecosystem: Environmental > Terrestrial > Soil > Wetlands > Permafrost | place: Sweden: Stordalen...
AAATGGACGCCGGACGACATGCAGGCGAAGCCGCCGTCTGTTGGAGACAAGCCGGGGACCGTCGCGGTGGATTTGGCCAATGGCCCTTCAGTTTTTGCGGCCTTGCAGGAGCAACTCGGGCTTAAACTGGAGCCGCGCAAGGTTCCGACGGAAGTGCTGGTGATCGACCACGCGGAGAAAGCGTCGGAGAATTGAACCGGACTGGCGTGAGGCCTTTACTATTCCTACTGGTTGGTTGCGCCGCACAAGGCGCCACGCTGCGGTATTGGGTGGAGCCGTGCTCGAAGCCCGAAAGCGGCTGCCACGCGGGCGATCCGGAACTGGCGCAGTGGGCCATGGAAGCATGGCAGACCGCGTCGGCCGGTAAGTTGACGCTGCAGAAAATCGCCGAACCCGATAAAGCGCATATTCGCGTTCATTGGGTAACCGGCAACGACGGTCTCTTCGGCGAAGCGCGGCCGATTGTGGTGGACGGGGTCCGCGGGGCGGAGGTGTACGTGCTGCCGGCCGTCGTGCCGCCGGATGAGACGGACGCGCTGCTTCGCGAGACTATCGTTTATCTGACCTGTCTTCACGAAACCGGCCACGCCTTGGGGTTGGCGCACACTGCCGCATTCGCCGACATCATGTACAGCTTCCAATACGGCGGCGACATTACGGAATATTTTGCGAGGTACCGCAGGCAGCTTTCGGCGCGGGGCGATATTCGCAAGCATTCGGGAATGTCGGATGAGGATCGGCGGCGATTGGTGGAGCTGTGGGCGGGCAAGTGATGCCGGGCCAATGCATGACGATGTCTCCCGGGTAGCTGATTAAAGAGGTTGAAATAGCCAGTCTTGAAATCAGCCGGCGTCAATAAGGGCGCCCTTCGGTTGCTGGAAGCATCGCTGCGCAAAACCGGCCCGGAATTCCGATTTCGAGGAGTTCTGTGGAAAGTGCTCGAAGTCCGCCGAAACTGTCCCGCGGGTAGAGCCGGCTGAAAGCCGGCTGCAGGCAGGATAGGCTGCCCCACAAAGCACGAGTGCGTGCGCCACGCCGGGAGTGTAGGATCAGGAGGATGAGAGTACGAGCGATGCGACGCGCCATCCTGCTGAACTTCGGGGCGGCGTGGGGAGCTTGGACGCAGGGGCTGCCGATCGACTGGAAGGCGCAGCAGGCCGAGACGCTGGCCCGTTTTCGGGCGCTGGTGCAAATCGATTCCTCCAGCCCTCCGGGCAACGAGACGAAGGTGGTCGAATACCTGAAAGGCGCCCTTGCGGAGGCTGGGATTCCGACGCAGGTGTTTGCGCAGGATCCGGCGCGCGCGAACCTGGTGGCGCGCATTCCGGGCAACGGGAAGAAGCGGCCCGTGCTGCTGCTGGCGCACACCGACGTGGTCGGCGTGCAGCGCGAGAAGTGGCCGATGGACCCGTTTGCCGCCATCATAAAGGACGGCTACGTGTGGGGACGCGGCACGACGGACGATAAGGACAAGCTGGTCTCGAACCTCATGCTGATGTTGCTGCTGAAGCGCAGCGGCGCGACGCTGGACCGCGACATTATCTTTCTCGCCGAGTCGGGCGAGGAGAGCACAACCGAGGTCGGCATCGACTACATGGTGGACCAACACTTCGATGCCATCGATGCCGAGTTTGCGCTCACCGAGGGCGGGAGCGCAACTATTGAGGGCGGCAAAGTGACCGCTGTAACAGTTTCCACCACGGAGAAACTGCCGCGTGGCGCCAGGCTGGTGGCGACCGGAACATCGGGCCACGGCTCGATTCCGCGGCTGGACAACGCGGTGGTACATCTGAGCGCGGCGGTGGCGAAAGTGTCGGCTTGGGAGACGCCGCTCAGCCTGAACGAAACCACCCGCACGTACTTTGAGCGGCTGGCCGCGATCTCGCCGGCCGGCCGCGCGGCTCGCTACCGGGCGCTGCTGAATCCGAAGCATGCGCCGGCGGTGGAGCGGTATCTGGCGGCCAACGAGCCGCAGCGTTATTCCATGCTGCGGACTTCGGTGGCGCCGACGATGATCAAGGGCGGCTTTCGCGCAAACGTGATTCCGTCGGAAGCCGAGGCGACCCTCGATATCCGCATGACGCCGGGCGAAGATGCGGGGAAGTTCTTCGAGGCGATGGCGAAGGTGATTGGCGACCCGTCGGTGAAGATCGTGCCCAATACGGCAAAGCGGCCGGCGGGACCGCCATCCGGGCTGAACACGGATATGTTTCGCGCGCTGGAGGCGGTGAGCAAACGGATGTATCCGGGTGCGGCGACGCTGCCGATGATGACGACGGGCGCAACGGATATGGCGCAGCTTCGCGCGAAGGGCATGCAGTGTTACGGGATCGGCCCGGAGAGCACGGACGAGGAGTTCGCGGCGCACGGATGGCACAGCGATGTGGAGCGGGCCACAGCGTCGTCGATCTATAAGCTGGCGGAGTTCACATGGAACGCCGTGATGGAAGTTGCGGCGCCGAAATAACGCGCTTCCCTACGGCTGCTCCTCCGATGTGCAGAAGTTCTGGCTGGCTGCTTGACGGTCCGGAGTTCCATTTTCAGCAAGCTCTTGCTGACATCGGTCCTGTCGATCGGCGTCACGCTTGCGAGCGCCGGCTTGCTGCTGACGCGCTACACTGCGGAACGCGAGCGCACACTGGTTCGGCGGCATATGGCGCAGTTTCTCGCGCGATCGCGCCCACATTGGATCTGCAAAAGCGGGCTGAGACACCGATGCGGCGCTCGATTCGCGCGTAATCGTAATCGATAGCAGTGGCGTGGCTGGCCGACTCCCGCCACGATCCGGAAACAATCGAGAACCATCCTGCGCGTCTCTCCTTTTGATAGCGATTCTAATGGCTCAGCTCCCGCACTAACCAAGCCTTAGCGAGATCCCAATCGCGCCGCACCGTGCGCCTCAAGTTGCTTTGGTAGACGACCGAGCCGGCATGGCTCTCCGACAATCTGTCGCATTGCGGACGCCGTGTACCCGCCAGAGACTAATTTTCTACTGGAACCTTTTCTGCCTTTTCGATAACTACGTGTTTGACCATCCCATCCTGGGGTTCCAACTTAAGGCCCAGCTCCTGGACGGAAGTGAAGACTGAAGGCAGTGGATTGGCCGCGTCTTGTTCGGTTGCCTCCGGCGAGCCCAACTTCGAAATTCGAGGGTCCAGCTCGGTGGAGATGTCATAATGCCCTTGCAGACTCGTCATATCGATGACTGAGCGATCCAAAATGTTTGTCAGGAACTCGGCAAAATCGGCAAGCGAATAGGCAAGAAACTGCACGTGGCCTTGACTGTCAAACGACACGCCCCTGGCGCCCGAATCTTTGGATTCCTTGAAGCGCGGTCCATTCTTGCCAACTACAAGCGCGTATATCTTTTCTTGTCTGGTTTCCACGCGTACAGTCATCTTGAATCGGTCCGCCAGCAGATTTTGTAACATGGCGGGGATTTGTTCCTTAAGCGCACCCTTGTGAATAGTGGCTACGATGTCGTACTTCTCGCTATCCAGCCACGCAGGCCCATTGATTTGGCGCCGTTTCACTTGGTAGGCGCGCGTAAGTACAGGTATAAGGGTAGTGTTGAGGTAGGTAATTCGCCCGGGGTCTTCGGAAATCCAGATACCTGTGGACTTCAGCCCTTTCGCGGACGGCGGCGGGATTGGCGCCGTTCCGCCTGGTTTCACCGACGCTGCTTCGAAGACCGGCGACGGTGAATTCGTTTGGCAAAAGGCCAAAGGCATTACGAACAAGGTCAGTCCAAGGGCTATTGGAAACTTGAGCATTGGCTGGTCACACTGCATTTCCAGCGCCAAAACCGACCGAGCGCTCTGAGCGGCTCGGGGAACGGGCAGGCCATGGGCCCACCCCACTTCAATCCGTATCCGGCGTCTTATCGAACCACAAATTCCAAAGGCGCGGACTGTGCAGTTGCATTCCCAACACGCGGCCGCCTCTATCGTGGATGAAATGCAGCGACCACGAGCCCGCTATGAAACGGTCCGTGCCCGCCGGCTCCATCGGTATGTTCCAGGCTGCGGCGCCGGCGATCCACAATTGTCCGTCGTCCAGAAAGACGCGGTAACGCGCGTCCACCTCGCCGCTGCGGTAGTCGCCTGCGATTGGAGCAATCTCGCCGCTCTGCAGCATGGCGCCTTCCAGACGGCGATAAGTCACGCGCGGGAAGCGGTCCCAAGCCAGCGTCAACTCGTCGCGCGAAACCTTCGTCAAGATCAGCCGGTTGATTCCGGTGTCGCCGAAAAGCTGCCGCGGATTCAGCGGAAACATTTTGAACTCGCCATCGGCCATCTGCGTCCACAGCCCGTCCGCGGAGCTCCAGGTACGCAGAATCCAGCCCTGCGGAGACTCCCATAAGCCGTCCAGCTCGGGGAAGGAGCTGGTGGCGTAGTCGATGTTCGCCGCTCCGCGCATGGGCCGCAGTTTCTCGTCCAAATAGACGTCGGCGATGCGGCGCGCCAGAACGGGCCCGTCTTGATCGCCGCGGTTGCAGAGGCAGGCCACAGTGAGGTGCTGCCGGGGGAAGCGGATCATCTCCGCGCGATATCCGGGAAGCGCGCCCGGATGGCTCACGGCGGAAAGCCCCGCATAGCGGCCCAGGATCAAGCCGGCGCCGTAGGGCAATGGCTCGCCTACGCGTAACCGGCCGCGCGCCAGCATGAAATTCAGCAGTCCGGCGCCGCCCACGTTGGGCGTGTAGAAATTCTCGTCCCAACGGAGCAGGTCTTCCACCGTAGTGTACAAGCCGCCGTCGCCCGCCACCAGCATGGGCGCCGTGATTTTGCGGAAGCCTTTTCCGCGCAAGGCGTAGCCGGCCGCGCGCTCACGCAGCTTTCGATACTGTCCGTAGAACTGCGAATTCGCCATTCGCAGCGGGCCGAACAGCCGCTCTTCGGCGTAGGCCGCGAGCGTCATTCCGGTGACGCGTTCCACCACCAGCCCCAGCAGCAGATAGTCGGAATTCGTGTACCCGTAATCCCCGCCCGGCGCGAAATTCAACGCCGTCTGCCGCGCCAGCAGTTTGAGACTGCCTGCCACGTCGAGCGATTCATCGGAACGTCCGGCCACCTCCAGCACCGGCCCGAAATCGCGCAGGCCGCTGGTGTGGTGCAGCAGATCTTCCACGGTGATGGCATCCGCGTAAGACGGCAGCTCCGGGATGAAACGGCGCACGGAATCGCTCAGCCTCACCTTTCCGTTTTCGAGCAGAAAATAAAGCGCCGCGGCCGTGAACTGCTTGCTCATGGAGGCGACGTTGAAGGCGGTCGCGGTGGTGATGGGCTGGCGCGATTCGAGATCGGCGAGCCCGAACGCGGTCTTATAGACGAAGCGGCCATTCTGCATCACGCCGACGGCGCAACCGGGGGCGTCGGGGTCGCGCAACGGAGCGAGCAGCTTATCCACCTCGACGCTGCGATCGTCGGCGGACAGCGCGAAGAGGGCCGCGAACAGCAGGAACAGCGTTCTTGCCACGGTTAATACTTTATCGCAGCTTAGGCCGAAGTTGCCGGACATAGATAGTGGCGCGGGCCCATGGCCTGCGCTGTCCAAAGCGCTGCAAGCTCCTGGAACGCCAAATTCGAGTTAGCGCGTCACAGAACCTACGCCTTGCCCGGCCTCAAGATCGCCACCCCGCCGCTCTCGCCTTCACCCGCCAATTCCGAGAGCCGGCTAGGCCGTTGAACGTAACGCCGGCAGTCGACTTCCTTGTTCAACATCCGAGTGACAATCCTCTCTCCGGGCAACCACCAGCGGCGAGACCGCCGGCGCTACCGTTGGCCAGTGATTCAGAACGCCGTCCGCCAGTTGAAGCGACAACCCCGGCTCGACATCGGAATTCATGAAGGCCGGCAGATGGAATATCAATTCGCTTTAAGGATTCCGGATTCGGAGTGGCGTCCCACCCCTGCATCACGCGTCCGCTAATTTCCGATCCCCGCGGGCCAGTTGAGCACCACCGTGAACGGCTGCGGCGGGCCCTTCTCCTCGTTGGGAACAATCATGAGGAATCTCTGGCCATCCGCCGAGACGTCGAAGCGCCGATCGGAGTTGGGCGCATCAAAGAGGGGCTTCGGAATCCCTGCTTCCAGTTTTCCGGCGTTGGTCTTCATGTCGACGGACATCACCTGGGAATCCTGCCGATAGAACAGCTCCCGGCCATCCGCGCGCCAACGGGGAAAGTAGCCGCTAGCGGTGGAGATCTGCCATTTCGCCCCGTTGGGCGGGAAATCCTGAACATAGATCTGGCCTCTGCCCGTTTCATCCCCGACATAGGCGATCCATTTTCCATCCGGAGACACGCGGCCCTGCCAGTTGTTAAAAGGGCCCGTCACAACAGGAAATGGCTTCCCGCCGCCGGACAGAGGCGCCGCCCAGATTTCGTATACCTTTCCAAAGCCGCCAGCCCTCATAATCAGGTACTGGCCATCGGCGGTCCACTGCGACAATTCAGCGTCACGGTCCAATTGGGCCGCCGGTTCCTCCTTCCCCGCGCCGTTGGCGGCCATCCGCTGGACAACCACGCGCCCTTGGTAGTTGCCAAACGAGAATGCGACTTGTCGACCGTCCGGCGACCAACTGGGGTCGTAATGGACCCCGCCGCCCGACGTCAGCCGCGAGTTGATCTTCCGGACCAGATCGAATATCCAGGTATCCCTATGGCCGCCCGGTCCGATATCGACGGCGACGGCATGGCCGTCCGGCGAAAGCGCGGGGTAGTTATAGGCGCCAGCCGGTCCGACATCTCCAAGCTGGCCGCCCTTCCGGTCAAACCATCTGAGGCGCGACGGTCCCTCCGGTTTATCATTCCGGTAGGCCAGCACGCCGGAAGAGGCGGAAAACATGGCTCGGGACAGAAGGTGGCCCTCCGACACTTCCTGAGCTACGGGGAATGCATCCCCGGTGAATCGCAGCCGGGGCGCATCGAATGGCTGCGCCATAAGGCTGCCGCCACGGCTGAACAGAATGTAGCCGGGTTCGGTGTACTGGGCGTTGGTCTCATCGGATATCAGGCGTGTCGCTTGCGGAGAACCGAGCGACCCAATGAACACGCCGCTGTTGGCCGGTTCCGCGGCGTACACGGTAAAGAGAAAGTGCTTGCCGTCCGGTAGAAAAGAGGGCCAAGCGTGGCGCGTCTCCCCTTTCGCCGCGTCCAGCCGCGTCGCCGGAGAGGGCGTGCCACCGCCCTCGCCAATGCGCATGAGGCCTGACGGCTGGTCGGGAGCAAAAAGGATTACGCCATCGCGGTTCCACGCGCCGCCCGGTCCGAACATGGTGTCACAGAGGGCCAGCGGCAACCCGCCGAGCACGCTTATCTTTCTCAGCTTCCTGTCCGCGTTCGCGAAGAAGGCCACGTAGCGCCCATCAGGCGACCAGAAGGCTGCCTGGGCGCCGGAGGTTCCCGTTCCCGGCAGCTCCTGCTCCGCCAGCGAGTCCAGCCTGCGCACGAACAGCTTGCCGCTTCCGGCGCTGAACACGATTCGCGTTCCATCCGGCGAGAGCAACGGCATGTCGTCGCCGACAAACCGATCGCTTCCCGGCGGGAGAATCTGCATGCGAACTAACCGCTGCTCGGGCGATTTCTCGTGCAGATGAATAACCAGGGTTACGGCGAGCGCGACGGCGAGAAGCCCGGCGGCGATCCAACCGGCTCGGGCAGGCCAGCGCCACACCAGACTGGCGGTCCCCGCGCTCTCCTCCGGTTGATCTTCTTCCAGCGCAACGCGTGCTTCGCCGATATCCCGCAGCCGGCGCTTCGGATCTTTATCCAGGCAGCGCCGCAGTAACCGGAGGATCGCAGCGGGCGTTTCCGCCGGCAACTGGTCCCACCGCGGCTCGTCTCGGGCGACGGCTGCCAGCGTCTCCAGCGTCGTTTTCCGCGCGTAGATCTGCCGGCCGCTCAACATTTCGAACAGCACCACTCCGAAGGCCCAGATATCCGCCCGCCGATCCACCGGCGTGCCGGCCGCCTGCTCCGGCGCCATGTAAGCGGGAGTTCCCACGATGATGCCCACGCGCGTTGCCGTCACCGTCGGCGATTCGTTCGCATCCACATTCGCATCCACGTTCACATCCACCGCTTTGGCCAGCCCGAAGTCGAGCACCTTGACCACGCCATCGGGCCGCAACTTAACGTTGGCCGGCTTCAGATCCCGATGGACGATGCCTTTTTCGTGGGCATATTCCAGCGCTTCGGCGATCTGTCTGGCGATGGCGAGAGCCTCCTTGACCGGAATCCGCCGCCGCTCGATGCGCTCGGCCAGCGTGGGACCTTCCACCAATTCCATGGCGATGGCGCGCACACCATCCGATTCTTCGAGTCCATAGATGGCAGCGATGTGGGGGTGATTAAGCGACGCCAGAACGCGCGCTTCGCGCTGGAAGCGGGACAGCCACTCGCGGTCGTGAGCGAAGCCGGGGGCCAACACCTTGAGGGCCACTTCGCGTTGCAGCTTGGAATCGGCGGCGCGGTAGACGTCGCCCATGCCGCCGGCTCCGAGCCTCCCGACAATGCGGTACGCCGCCAGCACCGAGCCCGCGGCCAGCGCGGCCGGCGCTATAGGGGCGGATTCATCGGGAGGCGTTACATGGTTCCAAGCCGGGGTCTCCAGCAGTTCATCCGCCTGGCCTTCGTGAGCCAGCAGGGATTCCACTTCGCGGCGCAATTCAGAATCGTTGGCGCAGGCTTGCGCGACGAACGCTGCGCGCTGGTGAGGAGGCTGCTCCATGGCGGCGTGATAGCATTCCTCGGCTTGGCGCCAACTGTCCCCGCTCACAGGAGCAGTTTACTATCTTTTTGCCAAATCCGACCCCGCCGGGCTGCCGCTCTCTGGGAAACCACCCGTGACGAGACCACCGGCGAGACCGTCGGCCAGCGAGTCGGAACGCCGGCTCGCCACTTGAAGCGTCAAGCCCTGGTGGATCAGCTCGACGTCGAAATTCGTGAAGGCCAGCTTGTGGAATATCATCTCCTCGAAGTCGTTGTTGGACCAATTCGCCTTGAGGATTCCGGATTCGGAGTGGCGTGCGACCCCTTGCATCACGTGAGCTAATTCATGGGCGAGAACATAACCGGCGCCCGCTCCCGCCACTCCCGCGAGATTGCGATGGTTGTCAAAAAAGCGTTGGAGGCGGTCTTTGTAAACCGTGATCTCCGTGCCGGACAAGCCCACGATCCGGGCAGACGCGAGAGCGTCAGCCGTAGCCGATTCCGGAGCGTGTTGCAGCGTGCGGATTCCAAATGCCTTCTGAAGGTCCGCATTGCCGACGGCGTTTTGGGTTGCAGGTAGCTCTCCCGCGCGCCAGTGCAGACGAACGCCGATTTTCGCGAATATGGCGCCAGCTACCGCTTTGCCTGGTCCCAGGAGTTCGGACGAATCGTCGTGGTTGCTGAGGTAGACATCGCAGACGGTGACGGCAGTACTGGTCTTCTCCGCCGCAGACATGCTGGCGCCGATAGCCGCCAGCAGAACCACCGTTGTCAATTGGCTGCGCATGCTTGCCTCCCGCGGCGGCCTTATGGCTGCCGTCAACTGGGGAAGCAGGAATGTGCGGACAGAACTCTAACAGCGGGACAAAAATACTGGGGATGCGATGAGAATGCGGCGGGAAGGTCTTTCTAGTCGCCAGTGACGTGCAGGCGCAGGCCGCGCTGGATCAAATCGATATCTTCCGGCGCCAAGGGTAACCCGCTATGCGCCATCCGGACGAAGTCGTGCGCGTCCCAGTGCGCCTTCATCACGCCGGTTTGGGAGTGCCGCGAGAATCCTTCCAGCAGGTGAGTGATCTCATGCGTCATCACGTGGGCAAGCACGGTAGACACCTGGCCGGATCCGTCGGCGATCTCGATGCGGTCAAACAGCACCACGATGTGCGAACCCTGATAGGGCAGAGCATAGGCCAAGGCGCCAGGGTGCTCGCTGGGGGCTGTGTCGATGTGGAAATCGAGAACCACGGTGCGGGTCTGATCGGAATTCCGGCAGGCGGCAGATCCGGCGGAGCGCCAGTCCAGCGACACCCCGGCGGTTGCGAACATCCGCGAAGCAACCGCTTCCGCACTGACCAGGACCAGAAAAGACACATGAGTGCTGGCGTTGACGCAAACCCTGACTCTGCCGGCGCCCTGGGCGCTTACCGCCAGTGCCAAACTCATCGCCAATGCCGCTGTGATTTTCATTGTTGCCTCCCGCGCGGCGGCCTGATGGCTGCCGTCAACTGGGGAAGCAGGAATGTGCGGACGGAACTCTAACGGAGAATCAAAAAACACGTGTGTGTGGTGGACTGCGGCGGGAAGGTCTTTAGCCGGCGCCAGGGCGGCCCATCTCGCGCGCCAGCCAGGTCTTCGACAGCTTCCAATCGCGGAGAACGGTTTGGGGCGAAACCTTGAGCACAAGGGCGGTCTCTTCGACGCTCAGGCCGGCGAAGCATAGCTCGATCCGCCTGGGACTTTCGGGATGGATCATATCGCGCGCGCCGGGAGACCAGCATAGCTTCGTACTCCGCCGGCCTTGCAGAACTGGCGATGAACATCAATTGAAGGGCTATAGATATGCCTCCGGGACGTAGGCATTGTGCCCGTTGCGGCATGGCCACCTACGGACTACGGTTGAAGAAAAACAACGGCGGCAAGGGCCCGGCGCTACCGTTCCAGATCGACAAAGCCCTGCCGGTTGGAAACGTAGATTGCTCGAAATGCATTCGCGGGAAGCAGGCCGCCGCTCAACTGTGGGGAATTCACGCGCGCGACCGTCATGCGTTGCTCCCGGCTACCGCATAACGCTACTCGCGCCGAGCCCAATTCGGCGCTGGTGGACTGCCCATTCGTCGATAATGTTGCCTCACCTGCGCTATGCAGCTTGTGTTCAAACAGCACCATAATGTCGGCGCCGGAATCCACTACCAGATCGAGCGCAACGCCATCCACCAGCGCAGCCACCGCGGGACGGCCGTCCACCGACCGCAGATCCGCTCTCATCGCCCCTTCCGGCGGCGCCCCATCGAGCACCAGCCGCCGGTTGTGGTAATCCAGCAGGTAATCGTGGCGCACCAGCCAGCTTTGACCCAGCACGCCATCCACTCCATCCATCGCCACAGCGCCAACCATAGCCTCAATCTGCCGGTCGATCACCGGCCCGGCAGTGAGCCGGTCGATCACAATGACCGGTACGCGGCGCACGCCGGCTGAAGTAACCTGTTCGACGCTATAGGTGAAGCGGGCCCCGAGCTTTTGGGCCACTTGCGGCCGGATCAGGCTGGAGGCGTTGCCCGTATCGACCATCATCCGGAACGGGCCTTGTCCATTCAAGTAAACTGTCTCCAGGATCAGCGTGTGGCCGGCGCGGCGGAGCGGAAGGGTAACTTCGGCGCCCCAATTGCCGCGAGCCGTTTCCGCCGCATACATGCTGCCGCCGCCGATAGCGGCCAGCAGAACCACCGTTGTCAATTGGCTGCGCATTCTTGCCTCCCGCGGCGGCCTTACGGCTGCCGTCAACTGGGGAAGCAGGAATGTGCGGACAGAACTCTAACGGCGGGACAAAAATATTGGGGATGCGATGAAAATGCGGCGGGAAGATCTTCAACCGGCGGCTGCGCGGCCCATCTCTCGGGCCAGCCAGGTCTTCGACAGTTTCCAATCGCGGAGAACGGTTTGGGGCGAGACCTTGAGCACAAGGGCGGTCTCTTCGACGCTCAGGCCGGCGAAGAATCGAAGCTCGACCGTCTGGGCCTTTCGAGGATCGACCTTAGCCAGCGACTGTAGCGCCGTATCTAGTTCCACGAGTTCAGAATCGCGCGCCGGAGAAACGACCATGGCTTCGTCCAACGAGACTTGGCGCGCGGCGCCGCCCCTTTTCCCCGCGCCACGGGCTAGAGCGTAGTTGACCAGGATGCGGCGCATCATCTGAGCCGACAGGGCGAAAAAATGGGCGCGGTCCTGCCATTGAACGCCATGCACATCCACCAGCCGCAGGAAAGCCTCGTTCACCAGGGCGCTGGGCTGGAGAGTGTGGCCCTGGCGTTCGCGCGCCATGTAGCGTCTGGCGATGCGCTTCAGCTCACCATGTACGACGGGGATCAGTTGGTCGAGCGCCGTCTGGTCGCCGGC
>Ga0182024_10020418_pt1 | contig 12106 bp, 12 predicted proteins | sample P32metaG_FD_120480 | JGI IMG/M metagenome (GOLD analysis project Ga0182024, IMG submission 120480) | Permafrost microbial communities from Stordalen Mire, Sweden - P3-2 metaG (Illumina Assembly) | ecosystem: Environmental > Terrestrial > Soil > Wetlands > Permafrost | place: Sweden: Stordalen...
CGCAACGTGTGAAAGTTATGAGCTGAGGATGCCGAGCGAAACAGCATCGCCGCACTGTTGGCGTTAACAAAACAGTCGTTTGCCTTTCTCCGAAAGAAAGGAAGAGGGCCGGTCCTACGTATTTTGAGTTTTCTTAAAACCAGCTAGTTCACGCAGGCCATGTTGATATCGACCTGTGTGATCACTTCGGATTCGTTCGCCGCAGCGGTAAACTTGACGATATGGCCAAAACATTTCGCCTCATTCCTGTATTTTGCCTCCTGGCGGCCGCGGCCTCCTCCACCCTCGCGCAGCCGGTTATCGGCGGCTTGAAAATCGGCGCGCCCTTGACCGACGCGTTCTCCATCGCGACCGGCTCGTCCAGCTTCGGGTCGGTGATCGCCAACGCCAACGCTTACACGCTGGGTCCGTTCGTCGAGGTGCGGCTGCCCCTCCAGCTATCGATCGAAGCCGACGCGCTGTATCGCGGATACAACTTCGGCACACTGGGCGCCACCACGCACGCCTCGAGCTGGGATTTCCCGATCGTCGCCAAGTATCACTTCTTCAAAGGTCCCGTGAAACCGTACGTCGAGGGCGGGCTCGACTTCAGCCACCTGAGCGACGTGGCAGCGACCTTCGGACCCAACCACAGCACCAATTTCGGGATCGTGCTGGGCGCGGGCGTTCAGTTGAATCTGCTGGTGCTGCGCCTCTCGCCCGAAATCCGCTACACCGGCGACACGCTCAAAAACTTCACCGGTCCGATCGATTCGAACCGCAATCAGTTGGCGTTTCTGGTAGGGATCGGCTTTTAGGGTTTTATCGGCGTATATCAGCGTGCATCGGCGGCCATCAACTGCTGCGAAGCATCCGCATCGCATCGCGGACCGCGCCGGCTTCTTTCGCCGCGCCGTTCGCGTCGGCGTCCTCGACCTTGTCGCCTTCCCCGGGCGCGAGGAACATATTCATCTCGACGCCGTGCTGGCGCGTGTACAGATCCCAATAACGCCCGCCGAGCGCGTACAGCGTTTCGTGGTTGCCGCGCTCGACGATCTTTCCAGCTTCGACTACCAGAATCTGATCGGCGCGCCGGATCGTCGAAAGGCGATGCGCAATGACAAACGTCGTGCGGCCCTTCATCAGGTATTTGAGGCCTTCCTGGATCAGCGCCTCGGATTCCGAGTCGAGGCTCGACGTCGCTTCGTCGAGAATCAGGATGCGCGGGTCGGCGAGAATCGCGCGCGCGATCGAAACACGTTGACGTTGTCCTCCGGACAACTTTACTCCGCGCTCGCCGACGATGGTGTCGTATTTCTTCTCGAAGTTCTCGGCGAACTCGTCCACGCGCGCGATGCGGCAGGCTTCGAGAATCTGTTCATGCGTCGCATTGGGCCGCGCAAACGCGATGTTCTCTTCGATGCTTCCATCGAACAGAAACGTGTCCTGGAGCACCACGCCCAATTGCGTCCGGTACGTATCCAGGCTCACTTTTGAAAGGTCGACGCCATCCACGGTGATCATGCCGGAATCGGGCGTGTGAAACGCCGCCACCAGGCTGATGATGGTGGATTTGCCGGAGCCGGAGGAGCCCACTAGCGCCGTGACCGTGCCAGGCGCGGCCTTGAAGCTCACGTCGTAGAGCACCTGTTTCCCGGGATCGTAGGAAAATCCGACGTTCTCGAAATCCACTTCGCCGCGGATCGGCCCCAGCCTCTCGGTGCGATTCGGATCGCGATCCTCGGGCTTTTCGCTCAACACCTCGCGCGTTCGATCGAGACCCGCCAGCGCCTCGGTCAACTGCGTGCCGATGTTTACCACCTGAGCCACCGGCGCGATCAGCATCGCGAGAAACATGATGAACAGGATCAGATCGCCGAAGGTCAGCGTCGGCGGCGTGGCCAGGATCTTGTGCCCGCCGACGTACCAGATGGTTGCGCCGACGATGCCCATCAGCACGGTCGCCGACAGGCTCATAAACGACGTCGCGGTGAGCGACTTGAGCACATTGGCGAGCAGCCGCGCGACGCCGCCCGCGAAAACTTCCGCCTCGCGCGCTTCAGCGTGATATCCCTTCACCACGCGTACGCCGCCCAGCGATTCGGTCAGCCGCCCGGTGACGTCGGCGTTGATCTTGCCCCGTTCGCGGAAAATCGGGCGGATTTTCGTGAACGCCTGCATCATCAGAACCCCGAACACGACCACGAAAAGGGCCGTCAATCCCGTCATCAGCGGGCTGATCCAGAGAAGCACCCCCAGCGCGATCGCCGCCGTCATCAGCCCGCCCACGAAATCCAGCAGGCCGGTGCCGATCAGGTTGCGAACCCCCTCGACGTCGCTCATGATGCGCGCAACCAGGACGCCGCTCTTATTAGCGTCGTAATACGCCACGTTCAGCAGGCCGACGTGCCGCTGGACTTTCTCGCGCAACTCCGCGATCAGGCGCTGGCCGGTTTTTGAAAGCAGTTGCGTGAGCGAAAACGAGGTAACGCCCTGGATCATGGTCGCGCCCAGGATGGCGAGCACCATGGGAGTCAGCAGGTCCACGCGCCTGTGCCCGATCACCGTGTCGATCATGAACTTGCTGGAGATCGGGAGCACCACGCCGGCCAGCCGATTGATCACCATCAGGACGAAGCTGAACGCCAGCAATTTGCGGCGGGGCAGAATCATCTCGCGGAGATCGGGCCAGATGTCGCGGAACTTGGGCGTCTTACGCTTTGAATCCTTCGGTGTCACTTCATTCCAGTGTACATTGCACCTATGGCTCACCTGTTCGCCGGCACTTCGGGATTTGCGTACCCCGGCTGGAAACCGGACTTCTATCCGGCGAAAGCTCCGGCCAGGGATTTCCTCAAGCACTATGCGGCGCGCCTCAACGCGGTCGAGATCAACTACACCTTCCGCCAGTTGCCGCGCGCTTCAACGCTTGAAAACTGGGTCGCCGCGACCCCCGCCGATTTCGTCTTCGCCTGCAAAGCGCACCAGCGGATCACCCATATCAATCGACTGAAGGAATCCGAGTTTACCGGCGCGTTTTTTCGGGCGATCGACCCGCTGCGCTCGGCGCGGCGCCTGGGACCCGTCCTGTTCCAGCTTCCGCCCAATTTCAAGGCCGACGTGGAACTGCTCTCGGCGTTTGTCGAGAACCTGCCCGCCGATCTTCGCTGCGCCTTCGAATTCCGCAATCCATCCTGGCTAAGCGATCCGGTCTATGCGCTGCTTCAAAAGCACGGAATCGCCCTATGCCTCGCCGAATCCGAAAAGTTCGAGGTGCCCCACGTCGTCACCGCCGGATTCGTCTACGTAAGGCTCCGGAAAGACGACTATTCGACCGCCGAACGTCACGAGATCAGCGAGCGGGTGGAACGTCTCCTCTCCGATGGCCGGGACATCTTCGTCTTTTTTAAGCACGAAGACACCCCCGCCGGCGCTTTGTACGCCGAAGAGCTGCTGAAAACCCCGCGCGGATAGCCATTCGGCGATTGCTTCGTCGGTTCTTCTCCCGTCGCGGCGGGTCTATGACCCCCGGACGCCATTGTGGAAAACCAACTGCTCTTAGGAGGGGCGACCGTAGTTCTAAGATGATGCGCCGTAGTACTAAGTACCGGAGAAATTTGCGACCAGGACGAGGAACTGCGAGCCGATGGGAAAAAAGCTCCGGCAAAGACTTCGCCTGCGTGAATTTCGCGTATGGCGCACGAAGGTAAATAAGCTCAATGACCAGCGAACAATATGGAAACGCGTTTCAACGGGGATATGACGTTACGGTGCGGTTGCTGGTATCGCGGGGAGTGCCGGGCGACTGGGCGAGGGAGGTGGCGCAAACCGCCTGGGTGCGCGGTCTTGAACGATTGAACCAGCTGCGCTGCGACAACCTGGTGGTGACCTGGGTAAACGCCATCGCGCTCAATGTTTATCGCCGGTTTGTTCGCAAAGAAACCGCTTATCAGTCCCTCCCGGAGCTGTGCTCGGAGGATACCGTCAATCTGGCGGCGATCGACGTTTCAAGGATTTTACACAACTGCTGCCCGCGCGATCGCACGTTGCTGCGGCAGCAAATGTCGGGATTTACGGCCAAAGAGCTGGCCCATAGAGATGGAGTGACGGAAACGGCGGTGCGGCTGCGGCTGCTGCGGGCCCGGCGCGCCGCGCTCGCGCGGCTGACCGAGCGTTCCTTGGCCCGCCGTCAAGCGGCCGCCTGACGGGCGAAAGGCGCCGCGAAAGGCAAAGACACTGATGATTTTCAAGACCAGACTAACGCCGAGTTGGACGCCCGATAGCGTGGCCGGATTCGTGTTCGGAATCGGCGTCGGAACGGCGGTCGGTTATTATCTGTGGAAATCACGGCTGCTGAAGGCGCCCAACGGCCGTCCGGGCACACACGGGAAAGGCGCGATCCACATTGATATCTCGGAGGATATTGTGGATCGCGCTTCGGAGGAATCGTTTCCGGCGAGCGACGCCCCGGCATATTAGGCCGATTTTTGAGGTTTTTGCGGGATTCGAATGAACCAGAGGTATATATGAGCGGCTTCACTGTATTACTCATTGAACCGGATTTTTCCAACGTGCCGGAGGTGCGAAACGCGCTCACCGGCGGAGCCATGTGCTCGGAAATGCGCTGGGTCACCACTAGCGAACATGCGCTCCGATACCTGCGGCGCGAGGACGGCTTCGACCAATCGCCGCGGCCGGACGCCATCCTGCTGACCTGGAATCTTTCGAGCGACGAGGCCAATCGCATCACGGGGACGCTTGAAAGCGACCCGGCGCTTCGCCGGATTCCCGTGATCAGGCTCTCGGCGGAGAATGAGGCGAAGGCGCCCGAAAAGCACTCCTGCCGCTCGCGCTCGAGGCTACAGCTCGAACGGCCGCACCAGCATCACGCCGGAGTCCACTAAGAGCCTACGCCCGCGTCGCCGGTTCCTGGATCTGCGACTGCGGGTCGAATTCCGGCGCGTGCTCGACGTCCTCTTTGGTGACATCGAGGAAGATCACTTGTTCGCTCCAGCGAATCTTTCCCGACCAGGCTGATGGAACCGCGACTTTGCTGCCGGCGAGCCAGGTTCCGGTCTCGATCACGATCCGGTCGATCCGCCAGGATTCGTCATCGATCGTAAAATCCGCGGCCGTGCCGGTCTCGCCGCCGCCGCGAACCTCGATCGAGTAGCCGAAAAGATCGCGAATGCTGCGCAGGTGCGGCCCCGGCATGCGCTCGGCTGCTGCGGCGTGAACGGCCAGCGGAACCACGGCCGGCATTGGCAGCGGAGTCATCCCGAATCCCGAAAATGACAACGGGTCGGGCCAGGTGTAATAGCCGGCCAGCTCGGTTTCATATTGCAGCGAAATGGGCTTTTCGAAGTCGTAGGACGGGCTGTGGCGGATCTGTTCCTGGGTGAGTGACGCAGGCATCGACTTCGGAACCCCAGATTCCTCCCGATCGGGCTCGCCGAACACGTGCGGGCTGAGCAGCACACGCCGTCCGCTCAACCAGCCTCCGGTATCGACCACCACGTAGCGGACCGACCAGCTTTCATCTTCAAAGTAAATGTCGTAGATCGATCCGATAGGGCCGTCGGTGGCTGCCACCTTCAGGCCCAGCAATCGCTTGGAACTCCAGAGCATGGCGGGTCCTTTCACCATCCTTCGGTGCAAGTTCGCCTCCAAACCGGAACGGCAAACGAACCCCCAAACCCACCAAGAGGTTAAGAATCCACGATGGAACCGTCGTCGGCAGGAATATCGATCAGAAAAACTCCGCCGGTGGAATCCGATTCCGCCCGGATTTCGCCGCCGAAGCCTTCGATCGTGCGCCGGGCGATCGCGAGGCCGAGCCCGAAGCCGTCCGGCGAGGCGTCCAGTTTGCGCAGCGGCTCGAACATTCTTTCGGAGTGCTCCCGATTCCACCCGCGTCCGTTATCGCTCAAGCGAATCCGCCGCCGATCGCCGGCCGGAGTGGTCGAGATCGCGATCCGCAGCGGACGGCCCGGATCGCGGAAACGGATGGAGTTGCCGATCAGCTCGGCGAGTACGCTCTGGATCGGCGCGGGCGCGCGAACCGCCGCCGTATCGGAGACAATAAGCTGCGCGCCGGCCTCTTCGAGCGCGCTTTTCATCTGAAGTTTCGCCCCGAGAATGGCGACATCCAGTTTGATCCATTCGTGCGACGCCGCGCGCCCGGCCTCGGCATAGGCGGCGAGGCGCACCATCAACCGGTCGAGTTCGCGCTGCGAGGAGAGAACTTCTTCGAAAAAGCCACGCGCCGAATCGTCGCACAGCTGCTCGATCTGTTGCTGGAGAATCTGGGTGCGGGTATGGCTCTTCCGTAAAAGCGCCCGCACGTCGTGAACGACCTGGAACAGCAGAAGGTCGGCGGGGTCGTAGGCTGGTTTGGCGTCCGAACTCACTTGCCTGCGTGCCCCTTGGCCGGCCCATTGACGGCCGGCCCCACTAGCGATTGCGAAGATGCCGTTGCGCCGGAGGGCGTGTTCGCATACAGCTTCAGTTTTCCATGCAGCGTCTTGGTGGAGATTCCCAGCACGGAGGCGGCGCGCGTCTTGTTGCTCTGGGCATGCTCGAGGGTGGCCTCGATCAGCACGCGCTCGGCGTCCGCGACGGTCATGCCGAGGTGAACCTGGAGGCCGCCGTTGGAGTTCGCCGCGGCCGGCGCGGGCGTGAACCGGTGCGGGTTGAGCGCGAGATGCGAACGCAGGATGGGACCTGAGCCGGCGAGGATTACCGCCCGCTCGATCACATTGCGCAACTCGCGCACGTTTCCCTCCCAGCGCTGCTCGGCGAGCATCGCGAGCGCGTCCGGCATCAGGTGCGTGACGCGAGTCGCGTGCTTCTGATTCAGCCGCTCGATCAGCGTCGCGGCGATCATCGGAATATCCCCGGGACGGTCGCGGAGCGGCGGAAGGGCCAGGTGAAACACATTCAAACGGTAATACAGATCCTCGCGCAGGTGGCCGGATTTGACGGCGTCTTCAGGATCGCGATTGGTCGCGGCCAGCACCCGGATGTTGGCCACCAGCTCCTGCTTTCCGCCGAGCCTGCGATAGCGGAAATCCTCGAGAACGCGCAGCAGCTTGGCTTGCATCGCCATCGGCATCTCGCCGATCTCGTCGAGCAGGAGCGTGCCGCCGTGGGCCAGCTCGAGCGCGCCCGCGCGCCGCTCCACCGCGCCCGTGAATGCGCCCTTCTCATGGCCGAACAGCTCGCTTTCGATGAGGGTCTCGGGCATGGCGGCGCAGTTGATGGCGACGAACGGCTCCGCACTGCGGGGGCTGGAGGAGTGAATGGCGCGCGCCACCAGTTCCTTCCCGGTCCCGCTTTCCCCGGTGATCAGCACGCAGGCGTTGGTGCCCGCGATCTGGCGGACCAGCGTAAACAGCTCCCGCATCTGGGGCGATTCGCCGACCAGATCGCCCAGCACCCCGCGATGGCTCAGTTCGAGGCGCAGGCGCTCATTATCCGCCGCGAGGCGGCCATGGTCGGCCGCGCGATCGAGCAAGGTGCGCAGAGCCACAGTATCCACCGGCTTTTCGAGAAACCAGAATCCGCCGTATTCGTGCACCGTGGTAACCGCGTTTTCAAGACTGCCGAAGGCGGTGAGCACGATGGTGGGCGGCAGCGCGCCCATCGAGCGCAAGTGCTGCATCAGCTCAAAGCCGTCCATGCCGGGCATCTTCAGGTCAGTCAGCATGACCGTGGCGTGAAAGCTGTTGAGTTGATCGAGAGCCTGCGCGCCGTCGGCGCCCGTCCGCACCTGGTGACCCCACGCTGAAACAGTCTGCGAGAGAAACTCGCGCTGATCGGCGTCGTCGTCTATGATCAGGACGCGCATTATATCTAACCGCCTCTGCTCGTTACCGGGAGCCGGCGGATGGGTTGATACCCCGCTCGTCGAGCGCGTAAACAACCCGTCGCGAGCGGAAAAAAAACTTAGAACAAACGGAACACCTCTAGTATAGAACGGCTAAGCCAAAGGCGTATTACCGAAGAAGAATTCAGAAGCCAGAATTCAGAAGTCAGAATGCAGGTGCGCGCTTCGCGCGGACCCGTACGGATTGTAAGACCGCCATATTCTATAAGCATGCAGGAATTGCTGGCGGCCCTGCACGCCGGGTCTCGAGTCTTGGATCTCGGCTGCGCAGAGGGGAGTTTCGCGTGTGTTCCCCCCGAAACCATCGTCATTCGCGTAGATCTCGAGCCGCGGACGCGGCGCCCGGAGAACTTCATTCAGGCCGACGCGGCTCGCCTCCCCTTTCCTGCGCAGTCCTTCGACGCGGTTATCTCTAACCACAGCCTCGAGCACATTTGCGATCTAGGGGACTCTTTCAAAGAGATTCGCCGCGTGATAAAGCCCGAGGGCTTGCTCTACGTCGCGGTGCCGGATGCGACTACGCGCACAGACCGCTTGTACCGGTGGCTCGCTCGCGGCGGGGGACACGTCAACGCGTTTGGGTCGGCAAAAGATCTCGCGACGCGCATCGGAACAGAGACGGGACTGAAGCACGCAGCTACGCGGACCTTGCTCACCTCATTATCTTTTCTGAATCGCGGAAACCGTCGCGCGCCGGCGCCGCGGAAACTCTGGCTGCTCGGCGGCGGAACGGAAATCTCGCTTCATATAATTACGTTTTCCGCGAAAGCGATCGACAGAATGCTGGGTAGCAGGCTGAGCGTCTATGGCTGGGCTCTCTATTTCGGCCACTATCCAGTGACGATCGATTGTCGTGCCCGGACCAACGTCTGCGTCCGGTGCGGCTCCGGCCATGCGTCCCAGTGGCTCCTCGAGAACCAGTTGGTCAACCGCCGCCTGCTCTTTCGACGGTATCGATGCCCGCGTTGTGGAACCATGAATCTCTTTACAGATGACGAGCGCCACCAACCGAGCGCGTGAGCGAAGAAGAATTTCAGAAGCCAGAATTCAGAAGTCAGAATGCAGGTGCGCGCTTCGCGCGGACCATACGACGACGCGGGTCAATCTTCGAAGGAGGGCTCGAAGGCCTCGGCGCCGCGCGGACGCAGCTCGCGATTCCGCATCAGAATGCGGGCGCAGGTGTTCCAGCGCAGCAGCGCCTCGTCGTTTCCGGGAGGGCGCAGCGCTTCGGCGCGGTCATAGTGCGCCATGGCGTCGCGCAGCGATTCGTAGGCTGAAAAACCAGCGCCGGGCGCGCCCTGGCGCAGCAGCGCCTCGGCCCAGCGCTCGCAGATGATGCCGGCGTAGTAGGCGCGCTCGTATTCGCTGTGGAGCTTCGGCGCCACTTCGCGCGCGCGCGATTGTGAAACGCCTTTGCCGAACTGGTCGGTGAGGCTGAGCAGCAGAGTCCTCAGCGCGTGCTGATGTTCGGGGTCCACGCGGAGTACGTCGAGGCAGATGCTCTCGGCTTGCCAGGGCTCGTTGAGGAGGCGGTAGCGCTCGGCCTTTGACAGGGCTTCCGGAATCGCCTCGCGCGAGATCGGCTTCAGCTCGAACATCTAAGACCAGAATACAGCGCGTCAACTGAACACTCTGAACAGCCGCGCGAGCGGATCGTAATACCGGTCGACGACGCGCTCCTTCAACGGAATAATCGCGTTGTCGGTTATCTTGATCTCTTCCGGACAAACTTTGGTGCAGCACTTGGTGATGTTGCAGTAACCGATGCCGCAGCTATCGCGCAGATCGCCGATTCGATCCGCGGTATCGAGCGGATTCATTTCCAGCGCAGCGGTGTAGACAAAAAAACGCGGCCCGATGAACTCCTCGTGCATGCCGTGATCGCGCAGCACGTGGCATACGTCCTGGCACAGATAACATTCGATGCATTTGCGGAACTCCTGCACGCGATCGACGTCGGCCTGCGCCATGCGCCAGGTTCCATCCGGCGCATCGGGCTTGCGCGGCGCGAATTTCGCGATCTTCGTCTTCACGCGATAATTCCAGGAAACGTCGGTGACCAGATCTTTGATGAGCGGAAACGTATGCATCGGCTCGACCGTGACGGGCTCATCGAGATTCAGCGAGTTCAGGCGCGTCATGCACATCAGCCTCGGGTTGCCGTTGATCTCGGCCGAGCAGGACCCGCATTTCCCGGCCTTGCAGTTCCACCGCACCGCGAGATCGTTGGCCTGCGCCGCCTGAATGCGATGCACCACGTCGAGAACCACCATCCCGCTCTCGACGTCCGTTTTGTAGTCGACAAATTGTCCCGCATTGCTATCGCCCCGCCAAATCCGAAATAGCGCGCTTGCCATTATTTTTGTTCCTCGATGATCTGCTTCAGTTCGGGCGGAATTTCCTTCACCGGAACTTCCTCGACGCGCACGCTTCCATCGCCGGCTTTGGTCACGCGCAGGTTGCACCCTCCCCACTTTTCGACCTTGTCCGGGTAGTCCTCGCGAAAATGCGCGCCGCGGCTTTCCTTGCGCAAAAGCGCCGCCCGCGTGACAATTTCAGAAACCGTCAAAAGATTATTCAGATCGAGCGCGGTGTGCCATCCGTTGTTGTATTCGCGATTGCCGCCGATCCCCGCCTGCGCCGCGCGCGCTTTCAGCTTTTCGATTCCATCGAGCGCGCGCCGCATCTCCTCTTCAGTCCTCACGATGCCGACCAAGTCCTGCATCATGTCCTGCAATTCGTGCTGAACGGCGTAAGGATTTTCAGCGCCGCGAGCCTTGGCGCCGCGCTCGAACGGCTCGAGCGCTACGCGCGCGGCATTCTCGACCTGAGCGGGGTTGACGGTCCCGGCGCCGTGGTCCTTCGCGAACTTCGCGGCGAATTCGCCCGCACGCTTACCGAACACGACCAGATCCGAGAGCGAATTTCCGCCCAACCGATTCGCCCCATGCAAGCCGGCCGCGGATTCGCCAGCCGCGAACAGACCGGGCAGCGTCGACATCTGCGATTCGGCTTCCACCTGAACGCCGCCCATCATGTAATGCGTGGTCGGGCCGATTTCCATCGGTTCTTTGGTGATGTCGATATCGGCGAGCTGCTTGAACTGGTGATACATGCTCGGCAGTTTCTTCTTGATGTGCTCGGCCGAGTTCGGCAATCGCGTGTGAATCCAGGCGATGTCCAAAAACACGCCGCCGTGCGGGCTGCCGCGGCCTTCCTTGACTTCGCGGCGGATGCAGCGCGCCACGTGATCGCGCGTCAGCAGCTCCGGCGGGCGCCGCGCGCTCTTGTCGCCCTGCGTGTAGCGCCAGCCTTCCTCTTCGTTATCGGCGGTCTGGGTTTTGTAGTTCGCCGGAATATCGTCGAACATGAACCGCTTGCCTTCGCTGTTGCGCAGCACGCCGCCTTCGCCGCGGACTCCTTCGGTCACCAGCAGGCCGCGAACGCTGGGCGGCCAGATCATGCCGGTGGGATGGAATTGGACGAACTCCATATCGAGCAGCGCGGCACCCGCGTGAAACGCGAGCGAATGGCCGTCGCCGGTGTACTCCCAGCTATTGCTGGTGATCTGAAAGGCGCGGCCGATTCCTCCGGTCGCGAGAATCACCGCTTTCGCGTGAAAGAGCTTGAATCGCCCGCGCTCGCGATCGTAGGCGAACGCGCCCACGCAGCGGCCGGCATCGGTCAGCAGCGTGAGGATGGTCGTCTCCATGTGAAAATCGATGCCCTGGTGAATCCCGTGATCCTGCAAGGTGCGGATCATTTCAAGACCCGTTCGATCGCCGACATGCGCGAGCCGCGGATAGCGATGACCGCCGAAGTTGCGCTGCAAAATGCGGCCGTCCTTGGTGCGATCGAACATCGCGCCCCAGGCTTCCAGTTCACGCACGCGATCCGGCGCTTCCTTGGCGTGCAATTCCGCCATGCGCCAATTATTGAGATACTGGCCGCCGCGCATGGTGTCGGCGAAATGCACGCGCCAGTTGTCGCGATCGTCGACGTTGCCCATCGACGCGGCCATTCCGCCCTCGGCCATCACGGTGTGCGCTTTCCCGAGCAGCGATTTCGAGACCACCGCGACTTTCACTCCGTTCGCTGAGGCTTCGATCGCCGCGCGCAATCCGGCGCCGCCCGCGCCCACCACCAGCACGTCGCACTCGATCGTCTGATACTCCGCCGTCTGATATTCGGCCATCAGAAAATCCTCGCGTCGTGCCAGATTCCCATCGCGCACAGGCG
>Ga0182024_10020419_pt1 | contig 12106 bp, 13 predicted proteins | sample P32metaG_FD_120480 | JGI IMG/M metagenome (GOLD analysis project Ga0182024, IMG submission 120480) | Permafrost microbial communities from Stordalen Mire, Sweden - P3-2 metaG (Illumina Assembly) | ecosystem: Environmental > Terrestrial > Soil > Wetlands > Permafrost | place: Sweden: Stordalen...
AGCGTCTCGACGTTGTTGACGATGGTGGGGCACATGTAGAGGCCGAGCACGGCGGGAAAATAGGGCGGCTTGATGCGCGGATAGGCGCGCTTGCCCTCGAGCGATTCGATGAGGCCGGTTTCCTCACCGCAGATGTAGGCGCCCGCGCCGCGATGGACATAGATTTCGAGGTCGTAGGCGGTGCCACAAATCTTTTTCCCGAGGACGTTTTTCGCTTTCGCTTCGGCAATGGCCTTTTCGAGTATCTTCGCGCCGAGGGTGAATTCGCCGCGGATATAAATGTAGGCGAGATGAACGTTGTTGGCGTAGCAGGCGATGATCATGCCCTCGAGCATCTGGTGCGGGTCTTTATAGATGATCTGCTTGTCCTTGAAGGTGCCCGGCTCCGATTCGTCGGCGTTGCAGATGAGATAAACCGGCTTGGTGTTTTTGGCGGGATCGATGAAGCTCCACTTCATCCCGCAGGAAAATCCCGCACCGCCGCGTCCGCGCAGCCCGGAGGCCTTGACCTCGGCGACAATCTCCGGCCCTTTCATGGTGAGGGCTTTCTTCAAAATTTGGTAGCCGTCGTGGCGGAGGTAGCAATCGATGTCGATGGTATACCCCGGCTGGTCGATATTCTTGAAGATCAGTCTGTTTTCAGCGATGGGCATATAAGTAAAAGGCACGACCAAATTTCCAAATTTTTCCAAATTAACTAAATTTTATAATTGAAGATTAGGAGCTTCACGGTGTGGCTGATAGGTTCGGGTTTTTGTCCGGAATTCGAGGCTCCGGGCACCAAAATTCAACAGGAGACCATTTTCGATTTTAGTTGCAGTCAGATAGTTCACCAATTGAGCCATATGTTCATCCGATATGGCCGAAACAACTTTCAGTTCAACGATCAATTTTCCCTCAACGATGAGATCGGCTTGATAGAAGCCCGCCTCGATCTCGTCATACATCACCACAAGTGCAGGATGGCATTCGAACGCAATGTTTGTCTTTCGGAGCTCGTAAGCCAGTGCATTTCGATAGACGGTCTCAAGAAAGCCGGAACCCAACTTTCGATGGACTTTCATCGCGAGCCCAACAACCGTTCTGGCAAGGGCATCATCTGGTTCCATCTGCATCCTGTTCCTCATTTGGTAATTTGGTTTAAATTTGGAAATTTGGTTATGCAGTATATTTGAGGAGAAGCTCGTCGGCTTTTTGCTTGGTAACATCTTCGTAAAAATCGTCGTTGATCATGATGACCGGCGCGGTGCCGCAGGCGGCCAGGCACTCGACGAATTCGACCGAGTATTTACCGTCTTCACTCATCGCGAGGCCATGCGCGTCCAGTTCGCCTACCTTGCACTTGTCGCGGAAATAATCGCAGAGCGCGTAGCCGCCGCCCAGGGCGCACGAAAGCGTGCGGCAGACCTTGACCTGGATTTTGCCCGCCGGATGCTGGCGGAACATCGGGTAGAAGGTGACGAGTTCGAGGATGTTGATCGGTTGCAGGTCGAGCTTGGCCGCGATCCATTCGATGCCTTCGGGCGAGATGTAGCCGAAAGTTTCCTGCCAGAGATGAAGCAGGGGCAGCGACGCGCTCCGTTTCGAGACCGGGTAATGGGTGATCAATTCGTCGGCCTGCGCTTCGAAGCCGCCGGGCAGCGCGGGCGCGGGATGATGAGAATCGACCGCACCGGGATAGACTGCCTCGGGCGCGATGGTTTGCGTGGCGGGATCGACGACGGGATGGAGTGTATTGGCGCTCATGATTTGGTTGCGTAAAGGGGGATCGCAGTGCTGAAAACGACTCCGTTGACAAAGATAACTTTGAAGTCTCCGCCGGGCGGGTAAGTCGGATAGTGATAGACTTCCCCGGTAACGGTCTGGTCGGCGGTTTCCGATTGCTCGATCCGGAGAGGCTGTCCCATCAGTTGCTCGACTTGAGCGATCGAGAGGGGTGGCTGCGTTTCGTGGATTTTCTCGAAGGCGGACAAAAACTTTGCCGACTTTTCCGTCGTCAGCATGGCCGAGCCGAGCCAGATGGCGACGGCGATGACAATCGGCGCAATGATGAGCGCGGAGAAGATCATGACTTTTTTCATCGGGCTCATTTAAAATCGCCCTCCGTGGCGATAACCTTGTCATCCACAAAGGTGATTTTTACGTCGGACGTGCTGGTGTGATAAAGATAGGTCGTACCGGAAACGATGCCTAACGCGCTACCGGTTTGCGAACTCGTCGGCTCGCCGAGAATGGCTTTTACCTCATCAGTCGTCATGCCGTTGTGGACTTTTTGGAGATTGTCCTCGGTAAGCCTTGAGCAGGCGGTGACCAAGAGAAGCGCGGCAACGGCGAAGAGAGCGGCGTGGATGGTTTTCATAGTGTTTATCGGTCGCATTCGCCCATGACGAAATCGAGGCTGCCGAGAATCGCGACCACGTCGCTCATCATGTGGCCGGGCAGGATTTTTGGCAGGATGCTGAGATTGACGAAGGAGGGCGCGCGAATTTTCAACCGATACGGCACGCCGCCGCCCTTGCTCTGGATATAAAAACCGAGTTCGCCCTTCGGATTTTCGGCGCCAAAATAGACCTCGCCGACGGGCGCCTGGATGCCTTCCGTGACGAGGATGAATTGGTGGATCAACTCCTCCATTTTAGTGAGGACCTTTTCCTTGTCCGGGAGGAAGCCCTTGCCGTCGCCGACGTTGATCGGGCCACTGGGAAGCGTGTTGAGCGCCTGCTCGATGATGTGCACGCTCTGGCGCAATTCCTCGAGGCGGCAGAGATAGCGGTCGTAGGCGTCGCCGACCGAACCGAGCGGAACCGCGAAGCCATACTCGGGATAAGTCAGGTAGGGACGGGCCTTGCGGACATCGTAATTAACACCGCAGCCGCGCAGGTTGGGGCCGGTGAGGCCGAAGTCGATGGCGTCTTCTTTCGAGATGATCCCGATGCCCTTATTGCGATCGACGAAAATTTTGTTGCGGGTCAGGAGCGTGTCGAGTTCATCGATCTTGCCCTTGAACTGCTCGACGAACGCCCGGGTCTGCTCGACGAAACCGGGCGGAAGGTCGCGGATCAGGCCGCCGATGCGCGTGTAGCTGGTGGTGAAGCGCGCGCCGGTGAGCAGCTCGATGAGGTTGTAGATTTTTTCGCGCTCGGTGAAGATGTAGAGGAAGACGGTCATCGCGCCGCAATCCATGGCCAGCGCGCCCATGCCGAGCAGATGCGCGGAGATCCGGGCCAGTTCGCAGCAGATGACGCGGATGACCTGGCCGCGCGGCGGGACGGTCCAGCCCATGAGCTTTTCCACGGCGAGCGCATAGGCGACGTTGTTGGCCAGCGGCGCGAGGTAATCGAGCCGGTCCGTGTAAGGGACGAACTGGTTGTAAGTCATGTTCTCGGCGATTTTTTCGTCGCCGCGATGGAGATAGCCGATGTCGGGCATCGCGCTGGTGACGATTTCGCCGTCGAGTTCCAACAGGATGCGCAGGACGCCGTGCGTGCTCGGGTGCGACGGCCCCATGTTGAGGATGAGCTTTTCGCCCAAAGGCCCGCTCTCGGCCTGCGCCTGCTCGAACTGCCGCGCCGCGCGCGCCACGCTGTCGGGTGTTTCTAATATAGTCTCAGGCATACGGATTTTTAGACGGGATTAACTGAGGAAATTTTTTTGACAGGATTAACAAGATTAACAGGATTAGGGGGACGTTAACTCAGGGATTTCTTGGAGATGTAAAGGAACGAGTATCCGGCTTTTTCTTTTGAACTCCAAACTTGTCGTTCCGAAGTTTATGAGGAGTCCGGTTTCTATTTTGGTGGCGGTGAGATAATTGACAAGTTGAACTTCGTGCGCGGAATTAAGTGCGGAAACTGCTTTGAGTTCCAAAATAAGGCACCCTTCAACAATAATATCCGCAAGAAAATCACCGATCATTTCGCCGTCAAAATAAACAGGCAACGGTTTCTGACTTTCCACTTTGAGCCCCAACTTCTTTAAACGAAGAAGGCGCGCATTATGATAAATCGACTCCAGGAAGCCTGAACCGAGTGCACGATGAACGTACATCGCTTCACCGATAACCTTCTTAGTTAATGGATCGGTTTGGGCTGAAGTTGCAGTCATAATCCTGTTAATCTTGTTAATCCTGTCTAAAACTTTAGTGCTCGGCGGGGTTGGCGCGGGGTTCGCGGGTGGTGGTGGGCGCATCGCCGATCGTGGGCGGTTTGTCGGCGGGCGCGGCGACGAAGGGACCGCCTTCCATCGGTGCGCGACGCGAAAAACCTTCTTCGCCGGGCAGGTCGCTGGGCAGGCCTTCGAGTGGAAAATCTTTCTTGAGCGGATAATAGGGATAGCCGTCCCACATCAGGATGCGGCGCAGATCGGGATGGCCGTTGAACTTGATTCCCATCATGTCGAAAACCTCGCGCTCGTGCCAATTCGCGCCATGGTAGACCGGCACGATGGAATCGACAGAGGGATCGTCCTCGCTGACCTTGAGCTTGACGCGCAAATGCGGCGGGTGATCCTGATCGCCAAGCGCGCAGAGTTCGTAGACGACTTCGTAGCGCGGCTCGTCGCCGAAATGGTCGACGCTCGAGATATCGACGAGGAAGTTGTAACCGAGTTCGTCTTTAAGATGGGCGGCGGCGGCGCGGATGATGTCGCGGTCGATCTCGATGGTCTGGTCGCCGCGAAATTCCTGCGCTTGTCCGACCTTGCCGGGAAATTGCTTTTGGAGAGAGGCGATAGCGTCTGTGGAGGGCATGGGAAGCAGAATTACGGAATTACGAAATTTTCGGAATAAACGGAATTTTGAGGGGGACGTATTGAAATCCACATCATCCGCACAATCCATGGACAAACATGATCGAGCATGGGAAACGCTTTCATGTTCGGTGCTCCTTTTACACTGCAGCGTGCTCGGTTGTCTGAGCAGGCGGGAGTTTTTTCAGCTCGGTGACGGAGCGATCGAGCATGATTTTGTTCTGGAGCCGCATCAGGCCTTCGAGCAGCGCTTCGGGGCGAGGGGGACAGCCGGAGATGTAGACATCCACTGGAATGATATGGTCGACGCCTTGCAGGACCGCGTAGCTGCGGTACATCCCGCCGGTGGAAGCGCAGGCGCCCATCGCGATGCACCATCTCGGTTCGGGCATCTGGTCCCAGATGCGTTTGCAGGAAAGCGCCATCTTATAAGTGACCGTGCCCGCGACAATGAGCAGATCGCTTTGGCGTGGGGAGAAGCGCATCACTTCCGCGCCGAACCGGGCGATATCGAACCGCGCGCAGGAGGCGGCCATCAGTTCGATTGCGCAACAGGCGAGGCCCATCGGCATGGGCCAGAGCGAATTTTTCCGCATCCAATTGATGGAGGCGTCGAGCGTCGTAAGAACGACGTTGCCCTCCACCTTGGAGTTGTAAGAGAGGTCGCGGCCATGGACCATATGGGAAAACGATAGGCTGTGCGGGGAGGGCGGCAAGGCGAATTGTGAGGAATTTATGCTGCAGTCTGTAGCGGCGGTCTATGACCGCCGAACGCACGAGCGAACCGCTTGGGTTCATCCTCGGCGGTCATAGACCGCCGCTACAACTGAGCTGATGCTTGATCGCGGCGTTATGCTTGATAAAATGCGCCATGGATAAGAAAGGCTTTATCGCGATTTTCGAGGAGGCGCTCGGTCGGCCCGAAATCTCGGAATGCGTGGCGTCATGGCTCGAGCGTTTCGAGAAAATCGAGCAGGTCGTCCCCAAAATGGAGGGAACCCTGGAAGTGAAGGAGCCGAGCGAAATCATGTGGGAACCCAACATGCAATTCCGTGTTCTCAAGGGGGAACAATTCGCGTGGGTCTACGTGTCGCTCGACAAGCGCGCCATGGAGACGACTGGCTTTCAGGACGCGGAAATTTCCTTCTGCCTCGAAGTGTTGCTGGAACTGCCCGGCGTCGCCGAGGTGATCGACGAGAAGAACCAGCGACGGCTCGATGAACTGGAGAAAGCCGGGATTATTTAAAGGCACGCCTTAGCGCGCCAACGGACGATCTTTTGACGGAATGCGTGTAACTTAGGTAAGGTGTGGCTTGCGTCCATTATGAACCCATTCATCTCCATACCCCGGGAAGCGCTCGCGGAGCTTTTGCGGGCTTCGGGGTCGTCCCTCACTCCCGAGCAATACCTGGCGTCGCTGCCGGATATGGGCGCCTTTAAGAAATATCCCGGCCGGGCGAGGGCATCGGCCTGGAGCAAAAACATCCTTCTCGTGGTGGCAGTCCTCGCCGGATTAAGCCTGCCCTTTGGTTTTGACCTCGAGGATGTGATCATCGTCATCGGTCTGGCCACGGTCACGTTCTTTGAATACCGGGTGAATCGCTACTTTCGCGAAAATAATCCGGCGGCATCCAGCCTCGGCTTTCGCAATCAAGCGTGCTTCGCCGCGGCCATTTTGATTTACGGTTTATACCACGCGCTTGTTCCGACCCAAATTCAGGTGCCGACGGAATACCGCGAATATATGGATCCCTCCACGACAAGTACGATCCAAGCGTTTGAACGGGTCTTCTACCTGATCGTCGGAATCGTCGGCGGCGTCTCCCAGTTCGGCCTCGCGTGGTACTATCGGAGCGCGCAAATTCGGACGAGAGCATAAGCGGATCGAGGGCAGGTTTTTGCTCTTCCCGCAGGCCCTTTCGCATCGACAAAAATCAAAGCTTCGACACAATGGAAATGGCTCCCTGCCGGTTTAGCTCAGTGGTAGAGCAGCGGTTTTGTAAACCGTTGGTCATCAGTTCAAATCTGATAACCGGCTCCCTTTAAACTCACCATTTAAAGCGCAGACTTAAGAGGTGAAAGTGAGGGTATTTTGTGAAACCACTCAACCGAGCTCGGGCTTGGGAAATGGTGAACAAGACCGACCCGCGGGATATGGTGTGTTGATATTCATTTGCGATTCGCAATAAAAAACGAGCAGCCTGCACGATTGACTCCCTGGGGGAGTCGTTGCGCAAAAATCACTGCTCCGACGAATCCTGAGAAGAACCTCTCAGTTAAAGTCGAACCACTCGCCGGCCTGATTGAAGAAGAGTTTTAGTGCCAGCAGCGGCGACTTCCCAACCTCGTGGGCAACTCGGGGCGAAAGATCCTGTTCCGGTTTTTGGGCCGTGCCGGAAAAATGGATCGTGGTGAAATGGTAAGGACCTTCATCACGCGTAAAGATGGCAGTCCGCGCAGTTGGCAGCCAGCGCAGGTAAGGATCGGTCAATCCAAACTCGACTTGGCCGCTGAGCGTCTGATCGGCTGCAATCGTCAGTGTCCCGGTCAACCGAAAAACCCCATCACATTCGACCTCAATATTTTTAGCCGAAATAGCGCCCGCGTCCCATTGCACATCGGCCTGGCAAACTTTGAGCATCATTGCCCCCGGGTCAGGACTGCCGGTTACCACGACATACTGATGCACCGGCGCCAGTCCGCTCAGGATGCCATTGACGATGAAAATTTTTCCCACTCCCTTTCCCGTCTCCAGTCCGGTGCCTGAACTCGTATAGTCGAAATGTCCGCTTGCCTGTCCTTCCACGTGATCGCGTAGTTTTTTCGGCAGCCAGGGAGCCACTTTCAGCGCCGTCAGATCGATTTTTAGCCGGACCGAACGGTCGTCCTGCAGGCCCGCATCACCATCGATTCGCAGCGTTTGTTCGGGATGCGCGACATCGTCGCCCAGGATGAATTCCGAACAATAGAGTCTCGGCTTGCGAATCAAAATGTGGGCATGCACCACTTCGAGAGATGGTGTCACCGGCGTTTTGAAGTCACCGCCATGGGCATCGTACTCAAAGTCCCGTCCGTTCGGCGTGATTTCGAGGCGGGTATCGTAGATGCCCGATTCCTTGTCCCGCAATTTCCAAAGAATGTTCGCATCATCGACCTTCACATCGGCGAGATGAACCCTGTAGGGCCAGAACAACGCCCACCAGGGCGGCCAGGGTACTCCCTTGCTGACACCCGGCTCAGCATCGGTTTTCTGGAGCGTAACCGACCCTGAGGTGATATGCATCGAATCGATTTCCCAACGCCGGAGGGCGACGCCCAGTGGATTGAACGTCCCGGAAATATCCTGCGCCTGAAGCGTCACGATCGTCTTTGCGCCTTCGGTGCCCGTGAACGAATCCGTCCGGAGGCCGAATACTCCCACGCGATGGAATGGCGCGTAGCTCCCCTTGAGTTTCAGTCCCTTCGAGGTTTCGCGATCAAGCATGCTCTGAAAGCTTGGGCTCTCCACCCATGAAGTGATCCACCCATTCAGGAAGACCGATGCCGTTAAAAACACCATAACGGCAAGGCTCCCCGCGATGACCGCGAATCGTTGCTGCATGGAAGAAGCTACCATGACCTATCGCTTCGCGCTTCATTCACCGTTCTGTTTTGCGGCTTGAGCGCAAATATCGTTCACGCCCAAGCTTTGAAACACCGCTAAACCGGCGGCCGACGCCCCGCCACCAGGGACACGACAAAAAGGACCAGGAAGACAAAGAACAGGACTTTGGCGATTTTGGCAAGAAAGTGGCAAGTGCCTACCCTGTTCAGAGGTGCCGCTTAAGTTTTGTAAACCGTTGGTCATCAGTTCAAATCTGATAACCGGCTCCCTATCATATGAGCGAATATCGGGCTGCAGGGATTTGAACCCTGGACCTCGCCGACCCGAACGGCGCGCTCTACCAAGCTGAGCCACAGCCCGAATAATTTCGTGACCATCCTCGTTGCTGGGAGGATGGGGCTGTTACTCTGCCATTTTCAGCGCGAGGTGCAAGCATAAGCTCCTGCGGAGGGCAGTATTTTGGGCGAAGCCTGAATACTCTTCGCCGAAGCGCGCACGGCAGTTTTTTTCCGGCGAAGCTTTACTGCCTTCCGCTGGAGTCCTAATCTCCAACATGGGACGTCAATGGTTACTCGCTAAACGGGAGGTCGCTTCACTGAGAAAGTCGCAAGCGACCGGAAAATATCTGAAGGAAATCATGGTCGCGGCCAAGCATGGCGGGGCGGACCCCTCCGCGAACGCCCGGCTTTTTGCCGCTTGTGAAAAGGCCCGCAAAGAAAGCGTCTCGCGCGATGCCATCACGCGCGCGATCAACAAAGGCGCGGGCATTGGTGGCGAGAAGATGACCTTCGAGCATCTCGCCTTCGAGGGCTATGCTCCGCACAAGGTCCCGGTCATCGTGGAGGTGTTGACTGATAATCATAACCGCACGGCTCCCGAAATCCGGGTGCTCTTCAAGAAGGGCCAGTTGGGCACGGCGGGCAGCAATAAATTTCTCTTTGATCATGTCGGACTCGTCGAGGCGCATCATCCCGATGCCGGGGCCGACATCGAGGCCGCGGCGATCGAGGCCGGGGCCAACGAAGTCGAGCCTCTGGCCCATGGCCAAAACGATGACATCCCGGAGGGCGTCAGCGGCGCCCGGTTTATCACCGACCGTGCCGCGCTTCACGCCGTGTCGCAGTGGCTCTCGCAAAACGGCTGGACCGTGATCACCAGCGAAATGGGCTACATCCCGAAGAACTTTCCCGAGTTGACGGCGGAGCAGCGCGCGGAAGTCGGCGAATTTCTGCAGCATCTCGACGACCACGATGACGTTCACCGCGTCTGGGCGGCGTTGCGTTGAGCTAAAATAAATCCGCCAGCGCGCCCATCACGTCGCCTTCGCGCCACTTGGCCCAGGCTCGATTGCGTTGCGCCTGGGAGAATTGCGGATTGATCTGGATGGCCAGATCGAAATCAGCGAGCGCGCCCTCGAGATCGCCGGTGGCTTGCAGGGCGAGCCCCCGATTATTGTAGGCGTGTTCGTCGTTCGGATCGATTTGCAGCGCCTGGTCGTAATCGGCCAAGGCTCCGGCCACGTCGTGTTGATTATATTTGGCGACGCCGCGATTGTTGTAGGCTTGGGCAAAGTCCCCGTCGATCTGGATGGCCTGAGTGGCGCAGGCGACGGCGCTCGCCCAATCGCCTTGCGCGTTGTACAGGGAGGAAAGATTGCTGAGCGCCTCGGCGTTCTTGGCATCGAGTTTCAGAGCCTGGGCATAATCAGCCGCCGCCCCCGCCAGATCGCCCCGGTTCTGCTTCACCATGCCGCGATCATTATAGGCGCTGTCGCACTGGGAATCGATGAGGAGAGCCTGATTATAGTCGCTCAGCGCCGCGTCCGAATTGCCCAGGTCCTTTTCGACGTTGCCTCGGTTATTGTAGGCATTGGCGTTTTTAGGATCGAGCTGAAGGGCCTGATTGTCATCGGCTAAAGCGGGACTCGCCTCGCCCTTGTGATACCAGGCTAGGCCGCGTTCATTGTAGGCGGCGGAATTTTTAGGATCGAGCTGGAGGGTCTGGTTGTAATCGGCAATCGCTCCGTCCCAATCTTCCAGTTCAAGTTTGACTTCAGCCCGGCTCACATAGGCATCGGTATATTTGGGATCGATCTGGATCGCTTGATTGTCGTCGACGATGGCCCCATCGGTGTCGCCCTTGTCGTCGCGCGCGATGGCGCGATTATAATAGGCCTGATCGTCCTGGGGATTCAACGCAATGGCGCGGGTATAATCGGCGATGGCCTGGGCGACGTCGCCCTTGTCCCGTTCGGCGACGCCGCGGTCATTGTAAGGCTGCGACAGCGTGGGATCGAGTTTGATGGCGAGATCGTAGTCTTCGATTGCCGCATCCAAATTGCCCTTGCGATAGAAGCTCCAGCCCCGGTTGTTGTAGGCGTAGGGATCGCTCGGATCGAGCTTAAGCGCCTCGTTTTCGTCGGCGATCGCGCCGTCGTGGTCGTTGTTATCATCCTTGGCCAGGGCGCGATTGACGTAGGCATCCTCATACGCTGGATTAAGGCGAATGGCTTGATCGTAGTCGGAGATCGCTTCCTCGAGGCTGCCTTGATCGTACCGGGCCAGCCCGCGATTATAGTACGCCTTGGCCAGCTTGGGATTCAGCTGAATGGCCTGGCTGTAATCGGAAATGGCTCCGTCGAGATTGCCCTTGGCGTATTTGTCGGTGCCGGAGTCATTATAGGCCACCGCATCCTTGCCCGTGCTCTTGGGTTGGTCCGGCGCCGGGAACGCTCCAGCAGATAACGCGGACAGCGAAAAGGCAAAAGCCAGTGCCAGCGCTGAAGGAGCGACTCGGCAGAAAAGCATATCCGACTTATAGCGACTTTTATGCCAAAGACAAGCTCGCCGGGCGGGGCAGCGTCAGTTAGGGCTAAGCCCCGTCTCGAAGTGTGCATCTCGTCCGCGCGATCTCATGGTAAAAGGATTGATTCCGTTTCTTTCGTGTGATTTACTCTCACTTCCCTGTCGTCTTCCGGAGTAGCTCAGTGGTAGAGCGGTCGGCTGTTAACCGATTGGTCGTAGGTTCGAGCCCTACCTCCGGAGCCATTGTGTGACCGGCTCGCTGCAAGTTTCGCCTCCTTCGCATGTTCTCCAAATCGATTTGTTTCCTGCTGCTCGCGGCGACCCCGGTTTGGGCCGGTACCGCGCCAACCGCGGACGAAATGATCAGTCAGATTGTGGCCCGGAACGATCAGCTGGTGCAGCGCCGCAAAGCCTTCGACTACGACATCGAAATCATCCGCGAAAAACTCGATGAGAATCAGGCCGTGGTGTCGACGATTCGGGCAAAGGAAGTTGTGACGGGGGATCTCCGTCCCGGTTACGGAACGCGTTCAACGCCGGGAGATCCCGAACGCGAGGCCCAAAAGACCTCGAAGGAGGAACCGTTCGAATTGCTGAAGATCATCGACCATTACACCTATACGCTGGAGGGTGAGGAAACGGTGGATGGGGTCGATTGTTATAAAATCGGTTTCACCCCGAAGCCCGACATGCCTTACGACAACCGCGAGGAGAAGGTGCTCAACAACGTTTCCGGCCATATCTGGGCCTCCAAGCACGATTATTCCGTGATCAAAAATGAAGGCTTTCTGATGCATCCGATCTCGGTTGCCTGGATCTTCGCGACCTTGCGGGAGATGGAATTTCATTTCGACGCGATGCGGATGCCCAACGGCGATTATGGGCCGGCCCGATTGCAATACCGTTACCTGGTCGCCATTCCCTTTACGCAGCTTCACGAGCGCGATACGCG
>Ga0182024_10020420_pt1 | contig 12106 bp, 10 predicted proteins | sample P32metaG_FD_120480 | JGI IMG/M metagenome (GOLD analysis project Ga0182024, IMG submission 120480) | Permafrost microbial communities from Stordalen Mire, Sweden - P3-2 metaG (Illumina Assembly) | ecosystem: Environmental > Terrestrial > Soil > Wetlands > Permafrost | place: Sweden: Stordalen...
ACCAAGTGGTCTCGCCATACTCGCCCAGGTTGACAGTGCCAGCGATTTTGTCGCCATCTACAGTGCCCGTGAATTCGTAGGAGAGCCGCGTGCCTTCTACGCGAGTCGAGGTCCGGAAGCGCACCTGGTTGCCGGACACTGTGCCGCTGAGATCGCCCTCGTAGAACTCGCCATGATGCGTGCCAAGCAGCTTCGAGCCGTCCTGTTCCAACACAATCGTATGATTTGCCGTTCCTCGCCCGAATTCCAGGCGCGCCTCCCATTGGCCGGCGACAGTGTCCGATGGGCTGGCGGGCGGTTCCGGATCCGCGAATTTCGGTGGATTCGAGAGCACCGCGTAGAGACGGTCGGCCACGACTTTTTCGTCGCCCGGCATCATCATGTACGGAATGATGGAAACCGAACTATTCTTGTCGCCGTTGCGGCTTCCGCGCGCTCCGGCCAGAACGATGCGCGGTTCAGTATCGAGCACCAGTTTGCTCAACTCCTGGCCGGTGATGTTCAAGTGCGTGCTGTCCCACCGGACGGTCAGCCCGGGCGAGCGGTTGGAAAGGCCTTCGTCCGGTTGAGTAATCTGCGTGGTCACGCCGTTGATCCGCTTCACGCTGGTTGCAATGTGATCAAGCCACTGTTCCCAGTTGTGCCATTCGGCCTGATGGTCGCGCTTCATCCACATCTCGACGGCCGCGAGCATTCCCATGATTTCTTCTTTGCCGACTTTGAGCGATCGTCCGTAAGCATGATGCGGCGCGCTGTTGGCCCACGCGGCCTGCAGCCAGTTTTTCTCTCCCAACAAAAGGCCGGCCGCCTGTGGACCGCGAATGCACTTGCCTCCGCTGTAAGCCACGGCTGTTGCGCCGCGCTCCAGGTGGACATTGGGACGGGTGGTCAGGATTTCGGCGGCGGCATCCACGATAACCGGAACATTTTTCCGTTTGGCCACTTCCGCGATCACGCGCGTCCCGAGCGGGCCATCGTCGCCGGGCCCGGCGAGAATATAAACCATCGCGGTGCGGTCGTTAAACGATGATTCGAGTTGCGATGGCTCGTGTACTTCGATGATCTTCACGCCCAACATCCGGATGGCGTGGTCGTAAACGTTGCGCGAGTAGGAGGGGATGATCACTTCGTTCTTCAAGCCGGCCAGGTCGGGGAGGCGCTGCATGCGCTCAGGGTTGTTCCCTGCGATCGCCGCAGCCGTGCAGTGTGTCAGAGCCGCGCAACATCCAGCGGTGACGATGCCCCACTCGGCGCCCGTCAGGTCGGCCAGCCGTTTGCTCACGCCCTCCATCAATTCATCCATCTGAACGAAGTGGCGCGACGCTTCGTCCATGGCGCGCTTCACTTCGGGCAGGGTCAGTGAGCCGGTGATGATGGTGAACGTGCCGCGAGCGTTGAGGATGGGCCGCACGCCGATGGATTGATAGAGGTTGGCGCCGATATCGAGAGCGGCCGCGGATGCGCGTTGGATGCGCCCTCCAAAAGCTTGCGCGGCAGCCAGCAATCCACCTCGCCGGAACAGCTCGCGGCGGCTGGGTCCGGGGCTCGATCTTTGTTTCCAGAACAGGTTTCGCATGAGACTCCCCACTCGATGATGATATCGCGGCGGAGGCAGCGCGATCTGGCGAGATGACGGAATCGTAATACCGCCGTAATCAGTGATTCAGGTATGTTGCGCCGGCCTCAATCCGAACCGCTAGATGATTTTGGCGCGGAGGAATCGGACAGGCGGCGTACGGGCTGAATGCGCAGTACGGATTGTAGGCTTTGTTGAAATCCAGAATCACCTTTCCGTTTGTGGGCGCTTCTGCGTTAATGTAACGGCCTCCGCCATAAGTTTCCTTCCCTGAAGTCTGATCTCGGAACATCACAAAAAGCTGGTCACCAGTCACAAACGCCTTCAATCGGAACGTTTGTCCCATAAGCTGGAACACGACATCGCCGGAACTTGTGAAGACCTCGGCCGAGCCACCGGTGTAGGGCACCAAAACTTTTTCTTGTTGCGGATACGCATTGAACTGCGCTTCCACTTTGTACGCCGCGTCGATTGGAAAACATGTGGACCCTTTGAACTCACCGAAGAAAGAGCTTTGGGAGTCCTGTAGGAGCAAGTAATAATCGTCGCCGCGGGGCCGGATCGCGAACGAGAAATCGCCAGCGCTGATGCGATCCGATGGCGCCGGCGGCTTCGCGACTTTGACACTCGTGGCGCCAGTCAACGGTTGGCCATTGACGGTAACCGGTGTTCCTTTGGCCGCCTCGAAACTAAATGCTCCACCGCGCCGCGCGAGCGTCCCTGTCTGCCCCGGAGCTCGATCAGGAAGGACGATAGTGGAAGCGGGATCGCTGCCCAGCCTCGAATCACCTTCTTCAACCTGGAAGCGTCCCACCAGGCGGAGCGGGCTCCTCTCGGAGCACAGAAAATCATCGTTTTCCTGCCTCCATTTTTGGATCTCCGCCACGTAAGCCTCGTCCGCAGCGTAGCTCACACTGGTCACCACCGCCAGGAGGGCGAAGCAACGCTTGTTTGCGCACAACATCCAAATCCGAGTTAGAGCGTGTTGCCTCGATCGAGCGCGGTCATCACCCGGCGATATTCGCCGTCGGATTGAATGGTCTTCGCGGCGCTTCGCAGCGCGGAAGCAACTTGCGGATCATTCGAATATCTCTGGGCCACGCGCGCCAACACTCGCGCTTTTTCGCCATCCGAGCTGATCCTCTCCGCCGAATGAATCACCAGAACCACGCTGTCCTTTGCGATTGTTCCGGCATTCAACGCAGCCATCAACACCCGAGCGTGCTCACCGTCGGAATTGATTGAGTCTGTGGCGGCGATCAGCGCTTCCCAAATGCTCGCGTCTTTGGGAGCGGCGTCCGCCATGGTAGCCAGCACCGCGGCTTTTTCTCCGTCGGAGGACATTCGCGAGACAGACTTCGCGACTTCGCGCAACGTGTCGGCGCTCCAGTCCGCTCTCTTTAACAGAGCGGTCAACGCGTGATGCCGCTCTCCGTCGGAGCTGATGGTCCCGGCCGTATCGAAGAAGGCTCTGCGAACGATAGGGTCATCCACATAGACGCTGGCGGCCTCGGTCAGTACGGCGCACTTTTCGCCATCCGAGCTAATCCCGGATGCGGAGCGCAAGCTGCGGACCAGAATGTCCTTGTCGGCGTTTTTCTTGAGCACCGCCGACAACACGCGACGATGTTCGCCGTCCGAGCTGATGCTGTCGGTAGCGCGGAAATAATTGGTTCGAGCGGTATCGTCCATCAGCCGGAAATCGGCCGCCTGCACCAGAACTGTTGCCTTTTCACCATCGGACGAGATGCGCTTTGCGGAGCGCAAGGCCAGCGCCAACGTTTCACGATCGGGACCGTAGCGTTCCAACACCGAAGCGAGCACGCGCCGGTGCTCTCCATCCGAGCTGATGGAATCCACAGAGTCGAAAAACGATTCGCGGGTCGCGGGGCTCTGGTAGTGCGGAGCGGCTGCCACCAGAAGGCCGGCTTTTTCGCCGTCGGACGAAATCTTACGGCCGAGGCGCATCGATTCGCGCAAGTCCTCGGCATTCAGGCTGCCATAATCGAGCAGGTTTTCGAGGTAAACGCGGCGCGAATGGTCGCTGCGAATCTTATTGACCTCCGCCAGAACTCCGCCCGCGCCCTGCTGCCGCAGGATGCGCTTCACTCGCTCGGGTGCGCCGATCGCCGTTTCGCGAATCACCTCGGGCAGTATGCGCGCCAGCCAAGCCCGGCCGTCAGCGTCCAGAGTTTTCGATGCGCCAGCCACTGAATACAGCCGCTCGATGCCGTTCGAGCCTGGCCGAACGAGATAGGTCCGGGCCGGACCGCTGGACCATTGTTCCAGGCGGAAATACCCGTCGTTCGCGATGGTCTTGATGTCCGAATCATTATCGGTGAACTCCACGGTGCCGCGCATCTCGAGATCCATGCGCGAGAAAAAGCCATCCTCCTGCCAGCGGAAGTGTTGTGTGTCGGGCGCGGCGCGAAGCGAGAGACTGACGGCGGCGAGTAGAAGCAGGGCTTTAGGAATCCGGATCATGGGCACACCCCTCCAGTTCTTTCTAATAATACGTCCGTAGCAAGGGTTTTGTTCGGCTGATTGCGGGGCAGTTTATCCGTGCGATAGGAGGCTAACAGAAAGGCGATCAGCTTTTTCTTAACGGTAGGTCTTGCCGGACCGAATCAAGACACGAAGCGCGGTAACCGTCCTCTTTTCGTGATTCGTGACAAAAAGTAGCCGATAGCCGCCGATGCGCCGTCGGAATACGCCTTTCCATTCTTCCCCATGCAACGCCTTTACATCGCCCTGGAAAGGGTCGATTCCATTTGAGTGAGCATGCGCGCTACGCGTTTCTGAATGGCTTTGGGAAGCTCTCGAACGTCCCGCTCTGCGTCTTCGGTAAGCTCACAGACCCAACTCATGTTTGATCCGAGCCAAGGGCTTCGTCTTCCCCTCGCGGACCTGCTTAAGAGCGAGCCTCACCTTTTTCGCCTCGGCTGGCGTAAGCACGAGGTCGGGATCTACAACACGCCTCGGCTTGATGAGCACGCCGGTGTTTTGCTTGCTGAACGTTGTGACTGCCTTCCCTGCCATATCTTCAGCTTATCTAATATCGACCCAATAGCGGCGCTTACGTGAACAAGCCCGAACGCACCGCTATGTTGGTGACCAACGCGCAGACATAGGCCACCAGCGTCATATATGCGAACTGAATGGCCGGCCATTTCCAGCCACCCGTTTCGCGGCGGACCACGGCGATGGTGGACATGCACTGCATGGCGAAGGCGAAGAAGATCAGAAGCGCGAAGGCGCCGCCGGGGGTTAGCTCATTCTGCAGGGCCTGCTGGAGTCCTACGGAGTGCTCATCGCCTTCTATGCCATAAATGGTCCCGAAGGTGGCCACGATGGTCTCGCGCGCGGCGATGGAACTTATCAGGCCGATGCCGATCTTCCAGTTGAAACCGAGAGGCTTGATGACCGGCTCCACTGCATGGCCGATCATGCCCGCATAGCTATCGGAGATATTAGGCGGCTGCCCGTTTTGGAGCGGGAGATGCGCCAGAACCCAGAGCACCACGGCGCAAACCAGAATCACCGTTCCAGCGCGGTGCAGAAAGACCTTGGAACGATCATAAAGGCGCAAACCCAGGGACCGCAGCGTAGGCATCCGGTAGGGCGGCATCTCCAACATGAACGGTGTGGGCTCGCTCTTGAGGATCGACGACTTGAGCAGCTTGGCAGTGACGATGGCGGCGAGGAATCCCAAGGCATAAAGCCCCAGCAGAGCGGCGGCCTGCGTTCCCAGGAACGGCCCCAGGAAAGGACGCTCCTTGATGAACGCGGCGATGATCAGGAAGTAAATCGGCAGGCGTGCGGAACAGGTCATGAAGGGCGCGATCAGGATAGTGGCCAGCCGGTCGCGCTTACTTTCGATGGTGCGGGTGGCCATAATGGCGGGAACCGCGCAGGCATAGGCCGACAGCAGGGGAATGAACGATTTTCCTTGCAGCCCAAACTTGGCCATGGTGCGATCGGCGATCAGGGCCGCGCGCGCCAGGTAGCCGGAATCTTCCAGAATTCCAATAAACAAGAAGAGCAGCAGAATCTGGGGCAGGAAAACTATCACCGAGCCGACCCCATTCCAAACGCCTTCCACCAATAACGACCGTATGATCCCGGCCGGCAGAACGTGCCCGAGCCAGTGGCCGGACATTTGCACCAACGCCTGCAACCCGTCCATGAGCGGTTTAGCGCCGCGGAAGATGGTCTGAAATACTCCAGCGACGACGGCGAGGAAGATCAGGAGTCCAAAAACGGGATGCAGGAATACCGCGTCTAGGCGGCGCGTCCACAAGGGCGGCGTAGGCGCTTGATACGCCGCGCCAATACCAACCTCGCGCGCCCATTGGCGGCAGCGCGGGACATCTTGCAGGACGGGCAATTCCACCTTGGGCGCCGCGAGCGAAGTGGTCCCGGCCGAAGTGCCCACCATGAACTGGAACACTTTTTCCACGCCATCGCCCTTGGAGGCGCTGATAAGCGCGACGGGCGCTCCAAGCTGGCTCGCCAGTTCGCCGGTATCGATCTGGCCGCCGCGGCTCGAAAGATCGTCCGCCATGTTCAGGATCACCAGCGTGGGCAGTTTCAGGCTGAGGATGGGAGCGGCCAGCACCAGGTGGCGGCCCAGGTTGGTGCTATCCAGAATCAGCAGCACGGCGTCGGGCTTGGGCACGTCCTGCATGTGGCCCGTCAGGACATCGCGCGTGACCTGTTCGTCTTCCGAACGCGGATTCAGGCTGTAAACGCCCGGCAAATCCACCAGAATCACCTCGCGATGATTGTTCATCTTGGCGCGGCCGATACGCTGCTCGACAGTTACACCCGGGAAGTTCGCAACTTTTTGGCGCAGCCCGGTCAGACGATTGAACAGCGTGGATTTTCCGGAGTTCGGCGGACCGATGATAGCTACCACATGGGGCCGAACTGTCTGGCGCGTGGGTGGCGGAGCAGTAGCTACCGCACAACCGGCACAATTGGGGCAATCGCTCATGGCTCTAATGCCTGGCGGGGCCTTTTCGACGGCGGACGGAGAATTAATCGTGATGCGGTCTCGCGCCGGAGCGCGACTTCGGATCCATCTACGCGATAAACGCGCGGTTCTCCTCCTGGCGCGCTTCGAGCCGGAACCACCGTATGGCCGGGGAGAAAACCAAGTTCCATGAGGCGTCGCGCGACATCTTCCGGAAGGTCCAGGCGATCGAGTGTGCCGGATTCACCTTCCTTGAGGTGGGCGAGGGTCTGGGGCGCAACTGGGGCATTTCGCCCATTCGCCTTCTTGTTGACACTCAGTTGCATCATGGAATCAGTATCCGGACAGTCGTTAAGCACGTGAAGTTCCCGAAGATAAGCCGGAGGCTTGTCCTACAGAGATTATACCCGACCATTTTGGTCCTAGATACAGAATCCGTCAAGAATATTTTTGAATCATATATATTGACAATTGTACACTAAGATTATATACTTGTATCAGAATCAAACAACACAAGGAGGGCAAACTAAGTTATGCCAGTTGTAAAGTACGCACCATTCGTGGATACGGATGATTTTCCAGCCGGGTTGCGGCTCTTTCAGGACACCGTGAACCGTCTGTTCAGTGATCAAACTACCGCGCGTCCCTGGGCGCCATCCGTGGATATCTTCGAGACAGACAATGAGTTAGTGCTGAAGGCCGATGTGCCTGGGGTAGATATGAAGGACATCGATATTCAGATCGAGAACGGCACGCTGTCGCTCAAGGGAGAGCGGAAGTTCGAGCGCGACGAGAAGAGCAAGGGGTTCCACCGCCAAGAGCGCAGCTACGGAACGTTCGTACGCTATTTCACGATTCCAGAAACCGTGGACAGTGAAAACGTAAAGGCCGACTACCAGGGCGGCGTATTGACCGTGACCCTACCAAAGAAAGAGATCGCCAAGCCGAAAGCGATCAAAGTGCAAGTCAACAACAACTGATCCAGCGCAGAAGTGGACCGGTCGGAAAAGGCCGGTCCTTTCTTTTTTGCTAGAGCCGTTCCAGCCGGATAGAGCCGTCGTTGGTCCGGACCACCAGCGGTGGTCCACCGGCGTTGAGCTTGCCGCGAAGTTCATTTTCGCGCCGTAAGCCTGAGACAGTTACGGGCAGATCCGAATCGATGTGGCCATCTCCGGTGTGGACGTCCAATTCAGCGGAGAAATTTGAGGGTAATCTCAGTGTTACGTGACCGTCGCCGGTCCGTACTCTCCATTCCGAAGACATGCGGGAACCGCTTTCGATTTCGGCTTCGATGCTTCCATCACCGGTGTGCAGATTGAGTTGATCGAACCGCCCGCGCACGCGGAGCCGGCCATCGCCTGTCTGAGCATCCAATATCCCATCCAAGCGCTCCGCTTCGATGTGGCCGTCGCCGGTAGACAAGCGAGTTTCACCATGCAGGCCATCCACGGTGATGCTACCATCGCCGGTGTGAATATCGGTGCGAATTTCGCGCGGCACTTGTAGTTCCACGCGAACCGAGCGGTGCCCGAAGCTAATCTCGAAGTTGCGATGCGGAATGCGCACCTCGAGTTCAACGCGGTCACCCGTCTGATGATCGGTCACGGTCACTTCGCCCGATCCGATTTTCCAGCCGCTCGTGGTCACGCGAGCCTCAATTTCCTTGCGGTCCCAGGTTCGAATGGTCACCGCGCCGTCATTGGTGTCGACGCGCAAATCAGGATGGCCTGCGATGGTGTACTTCTTCGACCAGTCGTCGGCCAGCAGCGCAGTGCTTGCCAGGATGCCGGCTAGGGACATTTGAAGTAGGGCTCTCAACATAAATTACACCTCGTTTGTGATACGGCCTGGCATGGCCGGAAGTTCGGGCTAAGTTTCAAAGTCACCGTCTTCCTTACGGTCGCGGTTCGGTAACACATCTTTCCGGTCGATGCTATATTGCCTCCAGCTCTTCTTCCAACAATTGCTTCTGATACAGGTCCGCGTAATATCCGCCGCTCGCGATCAACTGGTCGTGGGTGCCTTGTTCAGCCACCTCTCCGTGCTCGATCACAAAAATCCGGCCGGCATTCTGAACGGTGGAGACCCGATGCGAGATCAGGATCGTAGTCCGGCCGCGCATCACACCGGCCAATCCGGTAAGAATGCTCTCCTCAGTAAGGGTGTCGACGCTGGATAAGGCGTCGTCCAAAATGAGGATGCGAGGGTCGCGCAAAATAGCCCGCGCAATGGCCACGCGCTGCTTCTGGCCGCCGGAAAGCGTCAGCCCACGCTCGCCGATCATGGTCTGAAAGCCGGCCGGAAAACTCGCGATGTCAGGGCTTAGGCCGGCCAGATCAGCCGCGCGCGAAATGTCTGCTTCGGTAGCCCCTTCCATGCCCCACGCAATGTTGTCGGCCAGCGTGGCGCTGAACAGGAACGTCTCCTGCGGAACAAATCCGATCTGACGGCGCACCCATTGCTGATCGAGCTCCCGAAGGTCAACGCCATCCAGCAACACGCGGCCGCGCGTGGGATCAATCAAGCGTGGAATCAGGCTGACTAGCGTGCTCTTCCCGCTGCCGGTATGTCCGACAATTGCAACCGTTTCACCGGCGGCGATCTCAAGATCCACTCTCTTCAGCGCCAAGCCCGCCGGATACTTTACCTCAACGCCCTCGAACCGCACTTCCCCTTGAAGTTCCCTGGATTCCTTGGATTTGCCGGCGAAAATCGCCGGCTCCTCCCGCATCAGCTCCATGATTCTCTCCCAGGAAGCTTTTCCGCGCTGCGTCAGGTTCACCACCCAGCCGATGGCAATCATGGGCCAAACCAACATGCCCATGTACGTGTTGAACATCACAAAGCTGCCGAGCGAAATGCGATGTTCCAGCAACTGGTAGCCTCCGGCCAGCAGCACCATCAGGAACGATACGCTGATCAGCCCTTGCAGCAGCGGCATGAACAGCGCCGAAAGCTTGGCCAGGCGGATGTTCTGCGACACGTAATCCTGGTTGAGCAGTTCGAACTTATGCAGCTCGGCCTTTTCCTGGGCGTAGGCGCGGATCACACGGACGCCCGACAGATTCTCCTGTACCCGGCTGCTGATATCGGAGAACATCCTCTGGATCACTTCGAAGCGATCATGAATGCGTTTGCCGAAGAACACCACGGCAATGCTCACCAGCGGCGCCGGGACCAGGCAAACCAGCGTGAGCTTCCAATCCACCGACAGCATGACGGCGATGGAGAGGATGGCGGTGAACATGGTCTCAGTCCAGTACATGATGCCCGGACCCAGCATCATGCGGACAGCGTTCAGATCGTTGGTGGAGCGCGCCATGATGTCGCCAGTGCGGTAGCGCGCGTAGAAATCGGAAGAGAGTGTCACCAGGTGCGAGAACAACTGATTACGCAGATCGTATTCGACGTCGCGCGAGATGCCGATCAGGATCACGCGCATCCAATATTGGAATATGCCCTTGAGCAGCGAAAGACCCACCAGGATTGCGGCGAACTGGAAAACGATCTGGATTTTGAAACCGGAGGTGAGCGAATCCACGCCCGCGCGAATCACCAGCGGAAGCGACGCACTCACGACATCCTTCAGCACCAGCGATCCCATCCCGAGAGCCAGCCCGCGGCGGTAGCGCCACAGATGAGGACCGGCAGTTTTGAACACGCTCCACATAACTTACATGTCCAGATTACGGCTCAACCTCACCGGCTCCCTGACGGTCGCGGCTCAGAATCGGCATTCGGCGTTTACAGCCGCTTACCGAACCGCGACCGTGAGGGAGTCGGTGCTTCACAAATTACATACCTAACCAGGAGCCCACGGTTTTCATCCACTCCATCAGGAAAGTTTTGCGGCCTTCGCGCTCTTTCCACCAGCCGTTGGTGGTGAAATACCGATCCGGCGCGGCCACCACATGGGCCTCGATATCGGGTGCCAGCGACCGAAAGATCCGGGCCGCCCGCCGGGTATGAAAATTGCTGGTGACCAGATCGATTTTGTGGACGTGCAGCTTCCTTAGCTCCGCGATAAGCACTTCCGATTCGGACTCGGTGGATTTGGAATCGTTAGGAAACGCTACGAAATAGGAGGCCGGGTAGCCGTTACGAACGGCCAAAGCGATGGCCAGGTCGCTCTCATAGACGCCATAGACTCCTGCAGGGCCGCTGATGAGTGCTTTGCCGGCGAAGCCCTGCCGCACCAGGCCGCCCGCGGTGAAGATGCGGCTTCCGGTGAAATCCCCGGCCAGTACGACGATCATGTCCGCCGGCGCGGGAGCATCGCTGTGTACCAGATATCCCGCGAGCGCCGTAAGCCAAATGGGATAAGTGACCAGCACCAAAACCAGCGCGAGAGCAACCGCGAGCAACCAGCGGAAACGTCGGAGAGTGCCAGGCACCCGGTAGCTACTTGTCCTCCGGGGACGTTTTCTGATCGAAATGTCCCACGGACTTCAAACGCTGGAACATCCGCTCCACTTCGGCTTCGTCGTCGGGCAACAACAACGGATAGCGCGGAGTCGGCACGGTTTTTCGGGAAGGTGTCGCATTGACGGGCTCACTCCAGAACTGCCGGTAAGGCACGCCATCGATCAGAGCTTCGCGGGCATGCCGGCGCAATTGGCGCAGCAGGCTGCTGGACGAATGGGGATCGCTGGGGTAGACCAGCAGAATGCGAGTCTTGTCCGATAAGGTCAACCGCACCATGAGCGGGACGTTGGAGCTGCGATCGAGCCTGCGGATGTGCTTCCAGGGGATGGCGGCCTGTCCGATTTTCAGGTGGCTCTCATAGATTTCGACGGCGGGACGCAAGGCCAGGTAGAGCACCAGGACGGCAGAGATCAGAAAGAGGCCGGTCGCAATCCAGGCCAGCGGCCAAACGAAAGCCATCCAGAAGGAAAGCCCGGTCAGAGCCAGCGCCGCGAATCCAGCCCACAGGTAATGCGTGGACACCTGATAGCGAGTGATGGGCAAAGGCACACTTTCAGACTACCCCGGCGCTGAGCGCACGTCAATTCGTCTTGGGGGATAGGAGATAGGAGGTTTCGAAAGTGCCCCCCCGCTGACGCGTCAACGTGGGTGTGATGCTGCGAGCGCGAGGGGGACTTGCCTTTGTTTCAAAACCGACACTGTTGAGCTAATCTGTGATTTGAGCGAAGCTGCTCCATCCGTTCGATGGACTCGAAGTTAGCGAAATGCCTCGGGCAGTTCCCTGTCCCGTACGCGGTGCCGATTCTCATCGCTGCGGCTTGCCAAGTGAGTGAAACAGGGCCAGTTCGAGTACCCGGTAGGTGCGAAAGCCGTACGATTTTCTCATAGTGACTTTAGCCTTGTTGTTCAGGCCCTCTAACCGAATTGCTGGCTAAATCGTGAGTTTCGCCGTTGTCGCCGGGTTATCAAATACGCTGTCGCTCCTGGTGTTTGGTGTGAGCGAGCAACGCTGGACGGAGTAGGCAAAGGCAGCAGGGCAATGAGGCACACATAAAATCCAATGAGGCACACATAAAATCCAATAAGGAGACTTTCCAATGAAACACAACACCATGTTGACCGTCGCATCT
>Ga0182024_10020421_pt1 | contig 12106 bp, 12 predicted proteins | sample P32metaG_FD_120480 | JGI IMG/M metagenome (GOLD analysis project Ga0182024, IMG submission 120480) | Permafrost microbial communities from Stordalen Mire, Sweden - P3-2 metaG (Illumina Assembly) | ecosystem: Environmental > Terrestrial > Soil > Wetlands > Permafrost | place: Sweden: Stordalen...
CAGGAGATCGTCAGCCGTCACATAAACGGCAGTGAGCAGCAGGTCGAGGTCGGCGTCCATCGAGGCCCCCTTAGGTCGGCGATGCTTGTGAGCACCGCCGACTTCGACCCTGCTGCTCAGAAATCCTCGGAAACCACGGCCTTGGCCGTGGAATCAATCATCTAGCTGGCGAGCGTGTTTATAGATCCATGCACGCTCGACACCAGCCAGGCCGCAACCTCAGTCTGCGGTCATCAGCTGGAGCTTCTCGGGTCGATGGTCGATGGCGCTGAGTGCTGCGGCCGCGGTCGCGCCATCACCTCGATCGTATGCCCATCCAGACGTACCGGCGGCGCCTTTAAGCCATCGTCCCACCATGTCCGCGCGTGGCGCGGCGGGTTGCGGTGGCGTAGCTCGTCTGCGACGAGGTCGTAGGCCTCGCGGAGAATGCGCTTGCGCTCTCCGCGCCGTCGCAGGAGCGCCTTCGTGGTGGCGGCGAGAGCGAGCGACGGGGTGAACAGCTTCGAGGGCGGGAGCTCGTGGCTCAGCACCCGCAGCAACCCGTCGAGCAGCGCCGGCTCGGCGGCGATGCGTCGTTGGACCTCCTGCCGCAGCGGCGGCGTCGCTCCGGGCGCGCCCATGTCGCGGGCGAACCAGTACATCTCCCACGCGTCGCGATCGCGCCAGGTCCACCAGTCACGCAGCGGCTCGTCCTTCGGGCACGCTGCGTCGAGTGATTGCTCGATCGCCCGCGAAAGCTCGACGGCCTGTCGCAGGGCGTCAGAGATCCCCTGGCCGGGTGTCGGGTCCTTGAAGTGGCCGGCGTCGCCGGTCAGCACCCAGCCCGGTCCGGCCGACTCGCGGAAGTATCCGTGCGACGGGGTCATCATCCGGATCGGCCCAGAGCGGGTCGCTCCGGCCAGCGACGCCTCGAGCTCCGGCCAGCAAGCGAGCGCTTTTGCGTAGCCGGCCTCACGCTCGCCTCGCAGCACCGCTCGGCGATCCGCTGAGGGTGCGACGGCGACCATGAACAGCCCGGCGTCCGTAGGGCTGGCGAGATAGGCGACGTCTTCGATCTTGCCCAGCAACACGCGACTGCGGTCAACCGCGGCACCGTCGAAGTAGGTCCACATGAACGTACGGCACGCGGGCGTCCGATGGTACTCCGCGGCGCCGACGAGCCGGGCGACGGTCGAGCGGACTCCGTCGGCGCCGACGACGATCGGGGCGCACAGCTCCCCGGCGCTGGTGTCGACGCCGGCGACACGGCCTCTGCTTCGCACGAGGCCGGTGATCGTCGTTTCGGTGCGGACGTCGGCGCCCGCCGCTCTGGCGGCATCGAGGAGGATCGCGTCGAGGGTGACCCGCCGCACGTTCACCATCGGCGCGCCCAGCAGGTCAACGAGGTCGCCGGACTCGACTCGTGCGTCGTCGAACGCCAACGTGCCGCGATCGATCGGCGGGGCGACCTCCAAGATCGTCTCGAGCACGCCCAGGCGCTCGAGGATCTTCACGCCCGACGGCTGCACGCCGTGGGTGGAGAGCGTGTCGCTTGGGAACGCCGCCCGGTCGACGACGCACACCCGTATTCCGGCCCGGGACAGCAGCAGCGCCAGCGACGCGCCTGCGCAACGGCCGCCCACGACGATCACGTCAAAACGGTCGTGTGCGCTGTATGACATCATTATGATGCTGTTATAACAGGTATAGGGAGCGATGTCAATCCGCGGTTCTGCTCCCTTGCTATAACCCCGTTATGCTGGGAACATCGAACTTGCCCCGCGCGGAGCGGCGCGTCCGACTCCTGGACGTCGCCCTGCGCCAGCTCGAGCAAGCGGGCCCCGAGGGGCTTCAAGCTCGCGGCCTCACCGCGGAGGTCGGCGCCTCTACGCAGGCGATCTACACCCTTTTCGGGGGCATGCCGGGGCTGTTCGAGGCGATCGTCGCCGACGGGTTCGTTCGCCTCGCCCGACACGTCGAGGCGGTAGCCGAGACCGACGATCCCGTGGCCGACCACTTCTCCCGAGGCTGGGCCTACTGCGACTGGGCGCTCACCCATCCGCAGCTCTACCGGCTGATGTTCGGACTCACCGGCGGCGGCCTGCGGGTACTCGTCGGCGTCGAGATGACGATGGCCGGAACGCTCGCCAACTTCCCCGAGGGTCAGTCGGCGCTCGAGGTACTCGTGCGCTCAGTCAACCGCGTCATCGAGTCAGGACGGATCCGCCCCGTGGACTCGATCGAGGCCGCCGCGCAGTTCCTGAGCGCCACCCACGGCTACGTGCTGCTCGAGATCGCCGGCGCCTTCGGCCAGCCCGGCGACCGCCCACAGGTCCTCGGGCAGCTCGCCGTCAACCTGATGATCGGCCTCGGTGACGATCCCGACGCCGTAGAGCGCTCACTCCTGGCCACCATCGCCGCCCGCGGAGACGCGCGGAGGACTCCGCCTGACCCGCAGAAAGCCGCAGGCGTTCGCGACGCCGCGGGCGCCAAACCCGCACGTACGTCCGATACCGTCGCGTGAGCAGGCCGAAGACGCGAAAGGCTGTGATCCCCCGTCGGAGGGTCCCACGCGAGGCCTAGGATCGCGTCGCGTGCGTCGAGCGATACGGTCAAGTCCGCCGACCTACGCCACCATGCACACCCCGTCGCCTAAGAGTCGCTACTAGGCGACCGAGTTGGCCTCTAGCTTTTCTTCGTTGGTCTGGATCGTCTTGAGTTTCAGCCCGGTCTGTTCGAAGGGGCCTTCGGTGAAAGAGGATTCGAGGACGTCCTTGGGTTCACCTACGAAGCTTTCGGTTTCTGTTTACTTTTCGAGCCGAGTAAATCGCCGTGGACGTTAGCCGCATTGCGTTCGCCGGAACTGGCACGATCAGCACACCCGTGCTTGGAATCTGCAGCAACTGGGGCGTCACGGGTGGATGGGTCCCCACGGGGCGGATGGCCGGCCCTAGCTGTGTGGCGACTCGGCCGCCGGCTGCTTGCTCGATCGCCCGTTGACTAGCCGCTGATACGCCGCGACGAAGCCGATCAATGCCACGCCCGGGCGGTAGGCAGCCGGCGAGGGGGCCGCGGGGAATGTGGGAGCCAGGACGTTGGAGGTGGCCGGCAGCAGATCCGCCGTGGCGGGCGCGACGCCCCCCGGCTGGGTCGGCGCCGATGCAGACCCGAGGACCGCAGCGATCGTCAGGGCGGCGACCGTCAGGCTCCCGGAGCCTCGTGGTCCGGCCCGGCGCGCGTGCGCGATCATCTGGACCTCCTCCTGATCGTCGTCGCAGTGCGACGGGCGCCCTGCCCGACTGCGACAACCCGAACATAACCCTCATGTTCGAGTGCGCGATCTCCCGGATGTCGCAGTCTCCGGAAACGGGCCGCCGAGACCAGCAGCCACACGGTGACCCAGGGCGTGGGCGTGGAAGCTTCATGGAAGCGTCAGCCGTCCGCAAACCGTTGGGCATTTTTCACCGAGCCGAGCGGAGGTTGTTTGGTGGGAAGCCTGTGCGGGCAGACGAGCGCCTCCTCGTGTGGCGCCCTCACACCGCCGTTGCGGCCTCTTCGCGCTCGCGCTCGGCGGCCACGCGTACGCGCGTGCCTCCACGTGGAGCGAGCGTGACTCCGCGCCTGCCTGCGCGAGCCGGAGCGCTCGATACGGGCGCGAGCTCGAACCGTTCGAGGATCTCCCGGAGTACAACCTTGATCTCCAGCTGCGCGAGCGCCGCGCCGAGGCAGCGGTGAGCGCCGCCGCCGAACGCCAAGAACGAGTAGCCGTCGGCGCGTTGCTCCAGGAAACGCTCGGGGAGAAAGGTGTGAGGCTCCGGATATATGGCCGGGTCGTGGTGCACGCCGTAGGCGTCGACGAAGACCCCAATGCCCGCGGCAATCGTCCACTCGCCGATGGGGAACGGCTCGAGTACCCGGCGCCCGCCGCCAATCGGGACCGGCGAGCGCAGGCGCAGAACCTCCTTCACAAGCGCCTCCAGATAAGTCTCCTCGCCCTCGCGAGCGCGGGCGACGACGGCCGGGTTTCGCACCAACAGCTCCACGCCCCACGCGATCGCAGTTGCGGTCGTCTCGTGCCCGGCCGTGATCAGCGTGATCAGCTCATCGCGCAGCTGCTCGTCACTAAGCCCAACCCCCTCCTCGTCACGTGCCAGCATCATCATCGCGAGGATGTCCTCGCGCTCGGCGAGCAGCTCATCGGCCCTTCTCGCGGCGATGTGCCCGAAGAGCAGCGCGTCGAGCTCGTCCTTCAGTCGCCAATAGGGCGCCGCCAGCACGTTCCAGCGTGAGCGGCGTGAAAGCCGCGGCACCAACAGCACGATGTTGCCGAGCGGCGTGATCATCGAGTCGAAGATCTTGCGCAACCGCCTGCGCATCTGGACGTCCGAGATGCCCAGCACGGCTTGCAGGATGACGTCGAGTGTGAGCGCCTGGGCCATGGGCTGAATCTCAACGACCTCGCCGAGCCGAACGCGATCGAGCTCCGCACGGACGAGCCGCTCCAGCAGGAGCGCGTAGGATTGAACTCGTTCGCCGTGGAAGGGCGGCAGGAGCATCTTGCGCCGCGCGAGATGCTCGGCCGGCTCGAGCACCAGCAGCGACTCCTCGCCAAGGATTGGGCGCAGCAGATCGTTGGCGTGGCGCTTTAGCAGAGGCTCGCCAGTGAACAGGCGCCGGATCGCGTCGCGGTCCTTGGTGAGCACCGCCGTGGGTAGACCACCCAGGCGGACCGTGAAGGTGTCACCGTAGCGTTCGTGGCCGCGGTCGCTGAACTGGGCGTAGCGCCAGGTCCAGAGGATCGCCTGCAGTGCTCGAGGTAGGCGCGGACCCGGCGGGAGCAAACCGTCAGGACGAGCCGCCGAGTCGATCGCGAGAGGCATGGCCACGAGCCAAGGTAGCCTCATTGCGAGAGCGCGTCAACGAGGGGCCCGTGGCCGATCACGGACTACGTTGTGCGAGCCTCGCCAGTCCACGTCGCTCGCACGGAGTTCGGCGTGTGCTCCCACCGACCGGACTGGCGGTCCTCAGCGAGCTTGGCGCCGGGGAGCCTGGACCCCTGATTGGACGGATGGTTGAGGACGAGTCAGACGCGCCGGTTGCCACCGCCGTGACAAAAGACCCCCACCGGCAAGGAACTGGCGGCCTTCACGGGGCGTCTCGCCCGCGCAGGTCCCAGAGAGGACGACACGCTCACACTCGCCTCGCACTTGCGCCGCGGTGGGTCGACAAGGGCGAGGCCGATAAGGATTAAGCCGGCCTTCATCGAAGAGGGCAACGGTGTCCATGGGCGGACGTCCGCCCCAAATCTGAACGGAGCGCTAATGGCAAGAATCATCGTGACGACAGATCCAATCGACCAGCGCCACGCGCCGGTGCTACCCGAGGAGACTCCGGTGCTCCTGGATGAGCGCGTCAACTCAGTGCATCTCTGCGACGACCACGCCGCAGGGCAGCTCATCGAACGGGTCGCGTGGGCGGTCACCGACGCCGAGGCCGCCGAGCGCGCGCTGTGAGTCATGGCCCCCGAGGCGGCCTGCGCGTGTGCGTGGTGCTGCCTCGATGGGGCCGGCGCTCGTGGGAACGCTCGGCGACGGCGGAGCGACCATCGACCGACTGCGGAGCGAGTTCGGTTTCACCGACGGAGCGGTCGACTTCGTCTTCGTCGACCACGACAAGAACGCCTACATCCCCGACCTAGAGCGCATCCTGGAGGAGCGCTGGCTGCATCCCGGATCGGTCGTCGTCGCCGACAACGTCAAGTTCCCCGGCGCGCCGAAGTACCGGGCCTACCTCGAGGCGGTGGAGGGCAAGACCTGGCGCACGATCGAGCACGACACGCACGTCGAGTACCAGTCGCTCCTCAAGGACCTCGTGCTGGAGTCGGACTACCTCGGCGAGCCCGCCTGAAGCGTCGGCGCCAAAGATGGCGTGGTAGCGCGGCACGCGGCATGCGGTTCGCGCACTACACCCTGGAAGAGCTCGGCTGGGACGTCGAGATCGCTCCCAGCACCACCGCGCATGCGGTACAAATGATCCCGTTTGTGTCGGCTTCCCACGAAGCGACGAGACCCGATAGGGAGAGGGCGTCCAATGACCCACGCAGAGACAGTGACTGAGCTTCGCTTCGAGCCCCCGGCCCCCGGGTCGTGGGAGGTCGATGCCGTTCACTTTCCACGCCCGGTGACGCGCTACTGGGCGGAGGCTCATCCCGAGGCCTTCAAGCGCGGCGTTCGCGACTTCACCCGCTTCTACGGGATGCTGCTCGACACGATCGACATGGAGTACGTCAACGGGTTCGCGTACAAAACGGTGCGGCCGGTTGCGGACGACGAGATCCCTGCGCGCATCCAACGTGCGGAGGAGCTCTTCCAGGGGAAGCTCTGGCGTGAGCAGCTTCGCGACTGGGACGAAACGATCAAGCCGGCCTCGATCAGGGCTCACCGCGAGCTGCAGTCGGTCGATCCCGACCAGCTCTCCGACGAAGACCTGGTCGCGTATCTGAAGCGTTGCCGCGACCACCACGCGGCGATGATCTCCCAGCACATGCGCTTCACGGCCGCGGCGATGGTCCCGACGGGAGACTTCCTCGCGCACGTCGGAGACTGGACCGGCCTTCCAGCCTCTGATCTGCTCGACCTGATGCGCGGCGCGGCGCCCGTGTCCGCGGGGGCGTCCGCCGAGCTCGAGCAGTTGGTCGCCACGATCGGACAAGATGCTAAGGCTCGGGAGCTGCTCGAGTCGGAGGATGAACCCGGCCGTGTGCTCGAAGCCCTACGGTCGCTCGAGGGTGACGCCGGTCCGGCCGTGAGCGCGTACCTCGACCTGGTCGGCTGGCGGCTCCTCGACGGCTTCGATATCTCGGGGCCGTGCGCGCTCGAGTTGCCCGACGTGCTGTTGCGGGCGATCCGTGTCGCTGTTGCGGTGAGGGGTGTCGAGGCCTCGGATGTCGAGGAACTGATCGCCGGCGTCCGCAGCAAGGTTCCCGAGGAGCATCGGGCTGAGTTCGACGAGTTGCTCGGGGAGGCGCGGCTGACTTACCGGATCCGCGACGAGCGTGGCGTCTTCAGCGACATCTGGGCCTCCGGGCTTCTGCGACGCGCGGTCCTCGCGGGTGGGCGCCGACTTGCCGCCAGCGCGCGGATTCGCGAGGCCGAGCACCTCATCGACGCGGGCTTTGAGGAGATGTGCTCGCTGCTCTTGGGCGCGGACGGACCCGCGGCGGACGAGCTCGCAGCGCGAGCCGAGTACCGCGCCTCGCACAGCGCTAAGGAGGTCCCGCCGATCCTGGGCGACCCGCCGTCTCCTCCGCCGGACCCGTCCGGATTGCCGCCCGCCCTCGCGCGAGTCATGCGCGCCATGGGTATCGCGATGGGCGAGATGTTCGGCAGCTCCGAGGCGGAGCACGAGGAGCACGTCCTGCGCGGGTTGGCGGCGAGCCGAGGCGTGTACGAAGGGCCGGCACGGTGCGTCTCCGGTCCTTCCGAGTTCAACCGGATCGTCCAGGGGGACGTCCTCGTGACCGAGTCGACGAGCGAGGCCTTCAACATCCTGCTGCCGCTACTCGGGGCGCTCGTGACTGACAGCGGCGGTCTGCTCTCCCACTCGGCGATCGTTGCGCGAGAGTACGGCATCCCAGGTGTGGTTGGGACTCGCGAGGCGACCGAGCGCATCGCCGACGGGGCGCGCGTGCGCGTCGACGGTGATGCCGGCGAAGTGACGGTGATCGCGTGAAAGAGGTCGTCCCGCTCGTGAAGGCGGAGGACAGCACGATCTTCGGCTCGAAGGCGGTCGGGTTGGGACAGGCGATGCGGGACGGGCTTCCGGTCCCGCCGGGCGTTGCGCTTTCCGGCTCGATCGTCGAGGCCGTAGCCGGCGGGGACGAGCGCACGATCAAGAAGGTCGCCAAGTCGGTTCGCCCGCTGGGTGGTCCGCTCGCGGTCCGCTCGTCCGCCGTGGACGAGGACGGCGCGCAAGCGAGCTTCGCCGGGCAGCACCTGACGCTGCTCAACGTCCCCTCGTCAGGGGAGCTGACCTCGGCGTTGAGCGAGATCTGGTGGTCGGCAAACTCCGACTCCGCGATCACCTACCGGCAGCGCGTCGGGCTCTTCACCCGGCCAAGCGTCGGCGTCGTCGTCCAGGTGCTCGTCGATCCCGACACCGCCGGGGTCATGTTCACGCAGAACCCGATCACCGGGGCAGACGAACAGGTGATCGAGGCGAGCTGGGGGCTCGGAGAGGCGGTCGTTGCGGGCCGCGTGATTCCCGATCACTACCGCGTCGACCGCTCGGGTGAGGTACTCGAGCGCACGCCGGGCCGCAAGAGCATCGCGTTCCGCACCCTTTCGGAAGGCGGCACGGTCGAGGAGGAGATTCCACCCCAGCTCGTCGAAAGACTCTGCCTCGACGACGACCAGCTCGGGGAGCTGACCCGCCTGGCCGACCGCTGTGAGCACGTCTACGGCCGTGCTCGGGACATCGAGTGGGCGATCGCCGGCGGGACGCTCTACCTGCTGCAGTGCAGAGCGGTCACGCGGGCAGGGCCATGACGGCGGAGCCTCCCGAAGGTTCCTGCCGGCCGCGGCGGGTTTCTGCTCGCCGCCGTATTCGGCATGCGACTGAGGTCGCCGCGTGACGGGTGTACCTGTCGAGGCCCTTCAGCGTGTGCCGCTCTTCGCCGATCTGAACAAGCACGAGATCAAGCGGATCGCGGGCCTGTTCAAGGAGCGGCGCTTCTCCGAAGGTGAAACGGTCATTCAGCAGGGCTCGGGTGGGGCAGCCTTCTTCGTGATCGACTCCGGTGAGGCGACGGTCTTCGTCGACGGCAAGGAGCAAAGGGTCTTGAAGCCCGGCGACTATTTCGGCGAGCTGGCTCTGATCGACGAAGGCACGCGCACGGCGACGGTCACCGCCTCCAGCGAACTCGTCTGCTCAGGCGTTACCTTCTGGGACTTCCGCCCACTCGTCGAGGAGAACGGCGTGATCGGCTGGAAGCTGCTGCAGTCGATGGTAAAGATATATCGCGCCGCTCAGCAAGAGTAGCGGGGGTGCCGTTCAGGATCGACGACCGTGCTGGCGCTGACCCGCGAGCTAAAGAGCGGCTCGCAGAGCCCCACGACATCGCGCCGCGAGACGCGTCAGATTTGTGCGCCCCACGGGCGGCCTCACGCGGGGACCGGAGGCCTCCAGCGGATCACAGGCCTTCGGGCTAGCCGAGCCGGATGATCCGCTCGATGAGCAGCTCGAGGACACGATCAGAGTCGATGTCGACCGCGACGTGGCAGTTTGGCAGCCAGCCCGCGCTGCCCCAACGGTCGACATAGGTGCGCCCGCGCGAGAGCTCCGGCCCCGTGTCGACCACGGCGCCGCAGTCCTTCATCTCAAGCAGGGTCTCGTCGATCACGTGCGCGACCGCGACGGCATCGTGCACAGGTGCTCCGTCCCATCCATAGCGACGCTTGTGGTGCTCGACGTAGAAACCGTACAGGTCGGCGACCAGCTTGCCGGCGATTCCGCTGTCGGCGAGCCGGTCGACATGCGCCTTGCACATCAACGCCTTGTGCGTGACGTCGAGCCCGACCATCGTCACGTCGAGCCCGCTCGAGAACACGCGCTGTGCTGCCTCGGGGTCGGCCCAAATGTTGAACTCGGCAGCCGGCGTCACGTTGCCCTCCGCGATCGCGCCGCCCATCAGCACGATGCGTGCCACCTTGCGCTCGAGCTCGGGGTAGCGTGCGAGAAACAGGGCGAGGTTCGTCAGCGGGCCCGTCGGGACGAGCGTGACCGGGCGCGGCTGGGCCGAGAGCGTCTTGGCGATCCAGTCGATCGCGTGCTCCGGCTCGGGCTGGCGGGCTGGCGGCGGCAGGTCAGCGCCATCCAGGCCGGTCTCACCATGAACATCGGCAGCAACGTAGCGCTCTCGTAGGAGCGGACGCTGCGCGCCAGCGGCCACAGAAATGTCGTCGCGGCCAAGGTGGTCGAGCACTCGGATCGCGTTTGCGGTCGTCTTCTTGACCGTCTGGTTCCCGGAGACGGTCGTCACGCCCAGCAGCTCGACCTCGGGGCTGGCAAGCGCGAGCATCAGCGCGATCGCGTCGTCGTGGCCCGGGTCGCAGTCAAGGATGATGCGGGTCACGAGGCGAGTATTTCATCGATCTCGCCAGCCGTCGGCAGCGAGGGTTGCGCGCCCATCCGCGAGGCAGCGAGCGCACCCGCGGCGCAGGCCCGACTGAGCGCCTCACCACGCTCCCGGCCCTCCAGCAGCGAGACAACCAGCGCCGCGCAGAAAGCGTCGCCCGCCGCGGTGCCGTCGAGCGCGTCCACTTGGGGCGGCGTCGCTCGGGCAACCTCTCGCCCGTCCTCGAGCATCACCGCACCTTCGGCTCCGAGAGTGAGCGCCACAAGCGTTCCGCGAGGGCCGATGGCTTCGTACTCGTAGCGGTTTACCACGATCAGGTCGGGCGCGAGCTCGAGCGCGCCGCGCGCCGGGGCCGCGTTCAAGCAGAAAAAGGGCGCGTTCGCAGCTGCGGCTACGACCGTCGCGATCGGGATCTCAAGCTGACAGATCACCGCATCCGCCTCGCCCACGTCAACCTCGCCGGGGGTGAGACGGGCATTTGCGCCAGGCGCTACGACGATCACGTTCTCGCCACTGGACTCGACCAGGATCAGCGCGACGCCGCCCTCTCCTCCCTCGCGGACGACGCCGCTTGTGTCGACCCCCTCGCGCTCCAGCGATCGCAGCACGAGATCATCCGCTCCGATCCGCCCGACGAAGCGCGTGCGAGCGCCAAGCCGCGCCGCGGCGACGGCCTGATTTGCGCCCTTCCCGCCTGGTAGGCGCGCAAAGTCAGCATCGGTGACCGTCTCGCCCGGACGCGGCAGGCGCTCACAGCGGGCCACGAGATCGACGTTCGCCGAGCCGACCACAGTAATCCGAGGCGCCGACCTCACAGTCCCCGAGCCTACAGATCGGGTACAGGCGCTTCGGACGCTGAAAGAAGCGTCGAGTGGAGCGAGCCACGTTCGTTGTCGAGGCCATGAGCGGGCGCCGAAATCGCGACGTCGACCACGTCGGATCGCGTGGCGTTCATCTAAGTGGCCCGTCGCACCGAGAGGGTCGACACGCCGACCACATCCCCGACCGAATCTCGCGCCTTCATGGCGAGTACGACGTAGTCGCGCCCGTCTCCCAGTGGGTGTAGCTCCGTGACCATCCCCGTGCACGTAATCGTCTCGCCGAGCCACACTGGCTTGGTGAACTTGGCCTCGATCTTGGTGATCTCGGTCGTCGCTCCCCACGCGCGCAGGACGACCGAGCACAGAAGCGACAACTGGGCCATGCCATGCAGCACGGGCTCGGGACCTCCGAAGACCTGAGCACGGGCGCACCAGTCGGGGTCGACGTGCACGGGGTTGAAATCCAGCGAGGCCGCCGCGTAGCGATCGATGAGCTCCTGGGTGACGTGCTGAGTGAGCGACGGGAGCTCCTCTCCGATCGTCAGGCCCCAGATCGAGCCATCGGCGAGATCGGTGGAAAGCGGATTTGCGTCCATCTTGTTCTCCTCATGCCTCAGCGAACGCTCTGACGGCGTCGCGAGTTGGTGGAATGATCAGCGTGCCCCACCACCGTGCGACCAGTCGCTCGCCGACTCGGAACTCGTTGAGGTTCGTTATGTAGTGCTTGCCGCGGCGGATCCAGCGGTCGACCGTCGTGATCGTGACCGCGACCTCATCTCCGACCTGCAACGGGCCGAGGATCTCGATGCGCTGGCCCGGATTGCGGGCTCCGGGTGTGCGCGCCCAGGTGCCGGTGTGATCGGCTGAGGCGTAGAAGACGATCGGAGTCAGGATCAGCGGGTGGGCGACCACGGTCCCGCTGGGTGAGTGCTTGCGCGCATAGTCGGGATCGACCATCAGGGGATCCGTCTCCCCCAGCGCGCGGTTGTAGGACAGGACGTCCTCCTCCTTGAGGAGGAACTTCTGACGGGACTGCCTGGGACGCCCGATCTCCACGGTATCCCACGTCTCGTAGTCCTCCCAACCGGCGAGGAAGTCCCAGGAGAAGCCACGTTGCTTCTCCGTCTCCAGGTACTCGGCCACTCGCGTTGTCACTTGGACCTCCGGGGGG
>Ga0182024_10020422_pt1 | contig 12106 bp, 6 predicted proteins | sample P32metaG_FD_120480 | JGI IMG/M metagenome (GOLD analysis project Ga0182024, IMG submission 120480) | Permafrost microbial communities from Stordalen Mire, Sweden - P3-2 metaG (Illumina Assembly) | ecosystem: Environmental > Terrestrial > Soil > Wetlands > Permafrost | place: Sweden: Stordalen...
ACGCACAACAACTGTCTCCGTCATGGCATCAACTGTTGCTATGCGGAGGGCCTGGCCCGACAAGCAGCCTTCACCGAAAAATTCATCCGGTCCCAGAATGGAAACCACCGCCTCCTTTCCCCGGTCCGAAATGACAGAGACCCTCACCTTACCTTTCTGGACATAGAAGACTGCATCGGCGGGGTCTCCCTGTTTGAAAATGGTCTGGTTCTTCCGGTACTTGGTGATGCTCCGTCCCCCGCTTGCACTGGCAAGAAACTCCTTCGGATCGAACGATGGTTGAGGTTTTTTCGGCATGCCATGACTCTCCTATCGGCCAAGAGCGGGAAAATTGGCGCCAATTTTCAACCATTTTTTGGAAAAGAATCAAGCGTCTTTGGATGACCAGCGTGCCCCGTCATAGATACAGGGTTAGGTCGCAGACCGGCGCTATTGCCGGTAATCCCGTGCATCGGTGGCACGCTGCCCACTCATGCCGAAATGGTCCATCGCGTCCCGCCAAGCGAGAATTTCTTGGGGTCAGTCCACACCGGAGAGAATTGACTTGGGGTTGGTCAGTATTGACCGGACTTTCCTTGGTGACGGGTGCAGTCTTCCCCGATGGAAAACAGGATTCTCGCAGAATCTCAAGCCGACCAGTGGATTGCGACTATCAACGCTGTTGCATTTCAAGGAGAGATAAATTCTGGAACGGACGAGTTCCGATATAGAATTTTGGCGGCGCTGCTCGCGAACGAGTTGAAGGATACCGCAGCAGGGCGAACCCAATCGGCTTAATCGGATGGCGGAGATTTCTTCCTTATCGCGTCGCGGATTTTATTTGTTGCTGCCTCAAAGTTGAACGGCTTCCCCATAGCCTCCGCTCCGCATAGGTCTTCCATCGCGGTGGTTTTTCCTAGATCGCCACTGGCGAGAATGACGGCAATGTTCGGGCGGTTCTCGAATATCCACCGGCTGAGGCCAACCCCATCCATCTCACTCGGCATACGAACATCGCTAAAAACCAGATTCACCACACCGTCTGGTTCTTCAAGAATGGCAATCGCATCGGCGGCGCACCCGGCCTCCAGAACCTTGAAGCTCTTTTCTTCTAGATGGACGGCCAGGGCCAAGCGGATCACGGGTTCGTCGTCAACGACCAACACCACCTGCTTATGCGCCGGAAGTCCACCTTCGATCACCTTAATCATGTGCGCGTCCCGCCCCGGACCGTCTGTATAATGACTTGGTGCAGGAGCGGTTCCGTACAGACTGCCGCAAAAAGAGCAAAAAGCGCCAGCCGGATCAGCGGCCGCTGCGCCTTGGGGATAAACCAGGCTAGGACGCAAGAAGGCAGGGCGTGTCCACTTTGGGTCAGAAGCAGACATGTCCGCTTTGCGCTGCCGGCTCAACCGGTCGACGCAACACCTTAGCTCAAACGGAAGCAGTGGATTTTTTGTATATGAGTCAAATAGGTAGTCGAGAGTCCGCCTCGAAACAGAAGCCTGGGGTCAGGGTGGGATTTCTTCCCGCCATTTGAGCCAAAAAGACCCGTGATTGCCCCTACCACCTGCCTGTGCCTCAATACCTTAAAGTAGCGGGTCCGGGGGGCCACCAGCATGGCCGACGAAGCCGATGGTCAGGACGGAGGCGCAGAGGCGTCAGGCGCTGGCGTTGACCCGGCTGCGGTGATTTTGGCGCTGGGTGCAGCAAGCCGCAAGGCAGCGGACGCTTTCCTCAAGAACCAGCGCGCGCTGATTGACATCCCAGAAGCATCACCAATCGTCTGAGCTTTATTTGTCTGCCATAACCATAAATACGCCGGATTCGCCGCGCTGAAGGCGTCTGTAATGTAGTGTCGCGCAAGAATCGTCGGGATCCTCTTTATGCAGCGCTGCGAACAGCTCTGCCGCATCCGCTTCCCGATTTTTTAGCCGCTCATATGCCACCCCATAGGCATTAAGGAATTCCGGCGTATGAGCGCCGTCCTGCAATGGCTCCCAAAGATCAAGAGCCTCAGTTTTACCCTTCAATACCGCAGAAGCGATTGGGCGAAACGCAACGTCCTTGCATACAACGCGGGTAGCATTGCTCACACAAAGACGGGTACCAAAATATTTGTTGATGCCCTCCAGTCGAGAAGCCGTGTTCACCGCATCGCCTTGCGCCGTATAGGTAAAGCGCTCATCGCTTCCGAAATTTCCGATCACAGATACTCCCGTGTGCACACCGATACGCGTCACGCCAAACGGAATGCCAAGAATATTCTGGTCGTACCGATATTTTTCGGTAAAGCGATCCAGCTCCAGCATGCAGATGACCGCTTTCTGGGCATGATCTGGCAATTCAATCGGGGCGTTGAAGATTGCAAATGCGGAATCGCCAATATATTTGTCGATCATGCCGTCATGTTTCAGTATAATGCCGGTGACGCCCTGGAGATAAGCGTTGAGCAGGCGCGCCAAATCTTTCGAATCCAATCCTTCGGACATGGTCGTGAAATTCTGAATGTCCGAGAATAAATAGGTCATCAGTCGGCGTTCGCCTTCGAGCGACATGCGCGAAGGATCGCGAACCATCTGTTCCACAACTTTGGGTGAGACATAACGCGAGAACGCACCCTGGATGAACTCGCGCTGACGGCGCGCGTCACGACCACTTAGTGAATCCATAGCGCCGAAACCGACGATCAGCGACAGGCTTGGCCCGATCAGGCCTATCATCGGTCCATGAAAATTGTATAGCGCTACACCTCCTACGCAAAGCAGCATAATCAGCCCAAAAGCCGCTGCAACGCGCAGCAGCAGCGGAAAATTGACGACGCCCAATCCCGCCCCTAGCAATGCGAGACCAAAGGCGACCGCAAAATTTGTTTCCCAACTGACGAGCGGAGATTGCCGCCCATGTAGAAGCTGCGACAGTATATGTGCCTCAATGACCACACCGGGAAGCTCTCCGGCATCACCGGCCAACGTCATCGAGAAGGGCGTGCGATGGCGGTCCACCAGCGTGACGTCTGAGCCGATGAGGACAATTTTGTTTCTGAACCAGGAATCCGGAAGAAAAGCCGCAGTGAGCGCCGAAAATTCTGCAAAGGGCTTTGGGTCAGGGTTGGTGTCACTGGGACGGGGTCGACCTCGCCAAATGATAGGCAGCTGAACTGCCGGTGACCGCACCCCTACCGCAGCGGCAAGAGCGCGGGAGAAGCTTGGAATATAATGTCCGTCCGGCCGTTTTGCACCGGGAAAGACCCAGCGTACGGTATCAAATTGATCCGTCGCGACTGTCGCAAGACCCCGCTGCTGTACAGGCACCATTGCATCCTCGAATGTCTTCTGCTCCGGGGACACTGTGCTGTCGGAATCAATATAGCTGACGATCAGCGGGATGCTTATCGAACGCAACGCTTCGTGTAGCGCTTCATCTTTGTCAAGTTCAGTCTGCTGATCTATCAGCAGGTCAAGGCCGATGGCACGAGGGCCATATGCTGCAAGCTTTTGCAAAAGATCGGCGACGAATTTGCGATCCACCGGCGAGCGGTAGGCAAAACCGCGTAAAGTGTTTTCATCAATCGCAACAATTACAATGTCAGGATCTTGCGACTCGAATGGTGCGAACGCCGATGCAATTTCCCAATCCTGGATAAGCTGGTCGAGATGCGTCAGAAGCGAGATATTATCGATAGCGGCCGATACCATCGCCGAGCAAACGAGCGCAATGGCAATAATGCCAGCAACCGCAGTGAACCTTTTGCTGCGCGCACGCGCTATGAGCCTTGATAAGCTGCCAATCAATTTTGAGGTGCGATCAAAGCTTCCGCCTGTGTCTCGCAGCCTTTTTGCACCATCCAAGCGGCACGCATGGAATCATTTGCCAGCAGCGCGGGAACCAGCGCTATGGTAATCGAGGATTCCACGTTGTTGTACGCGACAATATAGGTCACCCCTGCATGCATCGGCGCACGAGGAGTTAAGGGAAGGCGATCCTGCCCCACCGGCCACTGTACCTGCGCTTTCCAGCTCTTGTCGCCGGGCGTTATGGTCAGCAATGAAGTCGATACCGTCTCTGGCCGCCAAAGAACGGGAGTATGATTTTCGAGTAGGCAGGCATTGCCACTATGCGTGACATCGACCAGCCAGGGATCCGGCAGCTTGGACGGCGCGGCGCGACGCGTCGTGTTATATTCGGCAAGGCGCGCCTGACGCTGGGTGATCAAAACCGCGAGGGACTGGGATAGACTGACGCCCGCCGCGGCCCCCGCGGTGGGCGTTCTGTCGTACGGCCCGTCCAGTTTGATCGTCGCCCCGGTATCCGAAATCAACGTGATATGCTGGCCCTGCTTCAGGACGAGTGGCTTTTCCGAATCCAACACTGTGCCCGGGTTAAGGCCGATACCTCGTCCCTCGACCACCACAAGTTGCGCAGCTCGTACCTGGCCCGAGGCAAATATTGTCGCAAAAATTATCAAAATAAGACCGTATTTCATGATCTTTCTCCGCCGCGATTAGCGCTATCGCCTATAAGCGTGAACGCCGCCCAATTGAAAGGGTGAGCAGTTGATGATTGTGCAATTAACGCGAGTTGGGACTGGCGCAGCGCCTCGGCCAAATCATGCGAAGGATCACGCGCCAGATTGACAAAAACCCCGCTCATCAGTTGCTGTGTCGCAATTGACGGCACTTCCCAATGGCTCGCCAAGACGGCATGGGCGCCAGCAATAAAGAAAGAGTCGGCTAGTCCTTCGAGTGCTCCACCGCCGAAACTAACGCTGCCCCCCGCTGCCGTATTACAGGCGGAAAGAACCACAAGATCAGCATTGAGCTTCAAACCAGCAATTTCGCTCGCCGTGAGCAATCCGTCCGCATCGGTCGATGAAACTTGTTCATCAGGCGGTGAAAGCACCAGAGCTGGCTCGGACTGACAGTGCAATTCGCCTGGCAAAAGAGCATGCGTTGCAAAATATAACACCGCATATTGATCGAGTGGCTTGGCGCGAAGCGCGCTCTCCGTCGCATTGGCGCCGAGCAAGATTGAGTCCGGTGTCGCATTCAAGCTGCGCGCTGCGGTCTGCAGTTCGATTGCAGTCTCCGGTAGTGGTGCCATCGCCCGCAGTAGCGCTGGATCAACGGGGCCGCCTTGCTGGCAAAGATTGGCGAGGGCATCGAGCGCCTTGCTCGATCCGTCGGCGCTGTTAGCGCCTGTAAAGAGCGGATTGCCTAGGCCCAGGAACGGTTGTACTGCGGCCGTACGACGCGCATTGCGCAGCGCCATAAATGCTGCCGGCGACGGAACTTGGCTAACAGCGGTCCGGCGTATCAACCAGGCGGCATCACCGTAATTTTGGCTATCGCCTGGATCGACTGTGACCAGCAACGACATCGGTAGGCTGGCCAGATCACCGCTCGATGCAAATATCATATGATTGACGCCGGTAAGCTGAGCTTCAATCGGCCCCAGTAGTTGGCGATACAGCGCATAGGAAGATTTCAGGCTAAAATCAGGAAGCCCGCCCAGGCGCACCGAAAGGGCGCTACGCAAATCACTGATATCGGCAGCAAGGCTTGTTTCAGTGGCGGTTATGGGCCGCACTGTCAAACCATCATGAGTCACCAATAAGACATAACTCGAATGCACCCCAATTAGGAAGCAAACAAAGGCTTCATTTGCGCCAAGTCGCGCCTGAAGATCGCCAAGCGCCACGGCGCCAGGATCAGCGATTTTGGTATAATTGGGGAAACTCTGGCGCACCTGCGCCAGCAAGACGTTAGTGTGGCTGGTAGCGACGGCGAAATCGGACGCAAGCTTATTTTCGCGCGCCGTGTCACGTTCATCGTCTGCCTTGGCGCGCTCCAGCGCGACGTCGATTCGCAGATTATCCTGTTCTCGCTGTGCGTCTTGCGCCTGCCGAATTAAATTAGCGAGATCTGGGTCAGCCACGGCCTCGCGCGCCGCGACGTGTGCAATCGCTTGATCGGCGATACTGGAACCGACGAGTTGAATGGCGTTGAACATCTCCCCCTCGAGCGCCTTGCGTTGGCCCGTCGTATCGCCAAGTCCGGTGGCTGCCGTCAAAAACGGAACGATCTGGTCGTTGACGATCTGTGACCGCGCCACGGAGTCTTTCGCAAGAATGGAAAAAGCATCCCGGAATGATGCAACTGACGCTGAGTAGACCTGCTGGTCGGCATAAAATTGTCCCTGCTGCATTAAGACGTTTGCGGTTGGTGCAGCATCACCGAAAAGCTTCCTGTCCATTGCAAGGGCGTCGGTGAAATCGCGTTCGGCAGTCACAACCCGGTCTTGCCGCGCATTGATCTCGGCCATAAGAAGAACTATTTCTGGTCGCCACCACAACGGTAATTCGGGCTGCTCGGAGATGATCATCAAAGCTTCTTCGGCAGCGGTCTCGGCGGTCGGCATGTCGTCAAGTCGCATTGCCATTTCCGCTTCGATCCAAAAGCTGTGCGCGAGTTCACCCTCTAGCGAGGCGGAAACCGGCGGAGCAATGTCGCTACCGTCTGCGCCAGGGGACTGCGTGGCACCAATTATGTCCTGCCAGGCTGTAACGGCATCGCGCGCATATGTGAACGCGGCGGAGAAATTGCGCTGGTTGGCAGCGTCCAACGCGCGATAGAAGGTAAGGCGCGCCTGTGCGGTTGGGTTGGAAGCACTTTCGATGATCGGTGCGGCACGTCTGAACAGACCCGCGGCTTCGTCGAAACGGCCCTGGTTACTGACTTGCAAGGCGAGCTCAATTAGAGTCTCGCCGACCGCTACAGAATCCGGACCCAGTATTTTCGTCTCGATATCCAGTGCGCTGCGATAGGCTGCTTCGGCGCCGGCAAAATTATCAGCGCCGCTGTATTGCCGGGCCAATTCGATTAATTGCTGATAGTTGGAATTATCTGCAGAACGTAAGGTCAGCGCGCTCGGCGGAAACTTTGCGTGCACCGCATCAATTGCGGCCTGCGTTTGGGCGGACGAAAACGCACTGCCTGATTGGGCGGCAATGGCAGCCTCCAGCACGGGTAAATCCGCCGGCAAACCGTCGGCGGCGTACACCGTGCGCGAATTGGCGGACACAAGGGCAACGCGCGGCCAGCCGTTGCTGCGCATCGTGCAGATGAAAATAAAGCTGTCATTACCCAATCCATGTCCGCTATCGCAGGTCATCTCATTGCTCGCATTGAGCGCGGCGCCGGCAATAGTGCTGGCTGCTTTGGTGATTGCGGAAGCGCGTGTGGCGCTGTCGGTGGGCAATGCCGCGTCAAGATCCGTGATCCGTAAGTATCCTACCGGCGCGCTGTCGCTGCCGCATAGAATATCCTGTGCCTGTGTCGTCGTTGCCGTGCCCACTGCGTGGCATGCTTCTCCCGCAAGGCTATTGCCAAGTTCACCAGCGGCCCATGCGGGGAGTGAGGTTACAAAAAACAGAGCTGCTACGGCAGACAGGATATAAGTTTTCGCTATCATTGCCAGAATGCCTCGTTGCCCCAGCTAGAGAAGTTCTGATCCACTGGAGGTACGCCGTGAACGTTATTGGTGGCACTTCCTTGAGTCGTCTCGCGCAGTACGCCTGGAATGATTGTGCGCGTGGTGGGTGGGGCGGTCGAGCCATCAAGAGAGTTGGCAATCGTCACTGTTTCGTTGTCCGAGGCTGTAGGTGGTTCGGTGCTCTGGCCGCTGTCTCCAGTCAACACCGCGATCGGGTTCGGCGATGACGATGATAGTAATGCCGTCGCATCGGTGAAACCCGCAGTGCCGGCCAGCCCTATGGCCGTAGTGTCGGTGTTCACATCGAAAATTGTTGCGTTAATGGTTGAAGACGCCGTCAGTGCGGCGGTCTGAGCGGCCGCAACATTGAGGATCTGCTGGATTGATTCAGGCGGCAGCTGACTCGCAGACGGCAGCTGACTCGCAAAAATATAAAGATTGCCGCTCTGCGTGACATCTGCTGGTGGAAGGGTCGCATAGGTCGCGTTCGATATTGGCGAATTATTGCTGGTGAGATTGCCGAAAATGTCGGTGCCTGGCGCATTGGAGTAAATTAGCCAACGTCCAACGCCTGATACATTGACAGCGGTGCTTCCATCGTTGTTCACAAAATTACCCGTAGCGGAGACCACCGCATCGTTACCGCCACCGGCAGTGATGCTTGAGGATGACGCAACTGTGACGTTGCCTACCGCTTGAAGCGTGACTGAACCGGAGCTTGTGACGCCCGCGGTACCATTTACAGTGCCGACGGTCAGATCGCCTGTCTGAGCGTAGTTCACGCCGCCGGTGTTGGCCGCAAGGGTGGTTATATCATTGCCCGAATTTGTAAGCGTATAACTCCCGCCCCCGCCGAGGAGATCAAGATTGGCAGCGGTCAGTGCCCCGCTGCTTGTAACAGCGCCACTCGCGTTCAGGGTGATCGTCCCGGATCCGGCCGCGACTAATGCCAGAGAGATTGCGCTGGAACTCGGCGCGCCAGTGCTGGGTACCCCTGTGATCGTGATCGCACCGCCGCCGTCTGTGATTGCGGCGCTGCCGTAATAGCCTATCTCATTGCTACCGGTACCGCCGCCGGTGCCTTTGAGCGTGATACTGCCGGTGCCCGTATTGGTGATGGCGGCGGCCTGGTAGATGCCGTAATTGCCGCTGCCGCTCGAATTGCCGCCGGTACCGGTGATCGAGACCGCTCCGCCGCTGCCGTCGAGCTCATATGGGATATAGACGCCCGAATTACCGCTGCCCGAGCCGCCATTGTCGCCGCCGGTCCCGGTGACCGTGATCGGGCCGCCACCAGTCAATTGAAGCGAATTGGCGGAAAATAAAGCAACGCCGGCATCGCCGGTGGGGATGCCGGCGCATCTGCTGCAATTCGCGGATGTGACCGTACCCGCTGCGCCCGAACCGCCGCCCGTACCGAACACGCTCACCCCGCCGCTGCCGGTGGACATGATCACCCCGCCGCTGCCGGTGGACTCCCCGTCAATGAAGACGACGCCGACATTGTCGCCTTGCGTGCCGGTGGAATTGTTAATGCCAGTGACACTGATCAACCCGTTAACCGCGGTGATGTACCCACCGCTCAGTAGGACCCCGACAGTGGCGCCGCCCGTTCCATTGCCTGTCGCCGTTCCGAATATTGTGATGGTGCCGGCGCCGGATGTGGAAATAGTGCCGTCATAGAGGTCGACACCGTCACTGGAAGCACCTGTCGCGGTCGGGCTGCCCGCGCCGGTGATCAAGATATTGCCGGTGCCCGCCGTGACATTGGCATTCAGGTCAACACCCTCCTGATCGCCATTGCTGCCGCCAGTGCCCCCGCCTATGCCGTTGAGCGTGATACTGCCTCTGCCCGTATTTGTAATCGCGGACCCCTGCTCGATGCCATAATTACTGGTGCCGCTCGAATTACCGCCCGTGCCGGTGATCAGGATTGGCCCGCCGCTGCCAGAAAGTGACCCATTAATAAAAACGCCATAATTTTGGGAGCCCGAGCCACCATTGTCGCCGCCGGTACCGGTGATCGTGATCGGGCCGCCGCCGGTCGATTGGATAGCGTTGGCGACTTCCAGATCCACGCCATAATCGCTGCTACTCGCGCCGGCGCCACCGCCGGTGCCGGTCAGGCTCACACCGCCGGTACCGGTGGATTCTATGGTCCCAAGTTGGACATCGATTCCGTCATGGACGTCACCCGTGCTTGTGGAGTTGTTAGTGCCGGTGACGCTGATCAGTCCATTGACCGCCGTGACGGACCCGCCACCTACAAAGACCCCAGAGCCAACGTTGTTGTTTGTTCCGTAACCGGTGCTCGTGCCGGTCAACGTGATGGTGCCAGCGCCCTCAGTGGAAATGGTGCCGCCCGCGAGGAGGATACCGTAACCGAACGTCGCTACTGAGCTAGCCACGCCAGTGACCGAGATGTTGCCGCTGCCCGCTGTGACATTCGCGCTCGTGTCATATCCGCGCTCTTCGCTACCGCTGCCGCCGCCAGTGCCGTTCAGCGTGATGTTGCCGGTGCCGGTATTGGTGATGGCGGCGGTTTGATAGATGCCAAAATTTTGGCTGCCGCTCGAATTGCCACCAGTGCCAGTGATCAGGATTGCCCCGCCGCTGCCAGAAAGTGACCCATTAACATAGACGCCATAAATGTTGCTGCCCGTTCCGCCATTGTCGCCGCCGGTGCCGGTAATCGAAATCGCACCGCCATTGATGGTAGCGCCAACATAAACGCCAATGTCGTTCCCTGTGCCGTTAAAGCCAGTCCCATTGATCGTGACGGCGCCGCCACTTGTGGTAAGGGCGCTGTTTATCCCAACGCCCTCGGCATCAAGCGAAGTGCCAACCGCCGGCAGGGTGAGCGGCGTGGCACCACCGCCGATAATCAAATTGCCGCCGTTCGTCGTGATCGGGGCGCCAACACCAACATGCACATAGCCGCCGCCGCCCAGGGTGTTTGCATCCAGCGTGACTGCGAGCGCGCCGCCGGTCGAACTGATGGACTGCTGAACGATGATGCTGCCGGCCGCCTTCAGTGTCAGCCCGGCGGCCCCGAGGCCGGTCATTTGAATCGGCGCGGAAACCGTGATGTCACCATTGCCATTACCATCACCGAGCGAACCGCTGGTTTGCAGCACGACGCTGGTGCCGCCATTCAAGACGTTATTGACGTCAGTGTTCATAACGACGCTGCCGCCTGCGTTCGACGTGAAGGTGCCAGGGGGCGCTTGCGTGGCAGTCGTTGTCCCGCCGCTGACGGTCAAATTGTACGGATCCAGCAGCCAAGTTCCCGCAATCCCGTTTGGCGCCGAGGCATCAATCGTGATCCCGGTTGTATTGACAACATTGCCTGAGGTTTCGATGGTGCCGCCATTGCCGCCCTGTACCCCGGCTTTCGCCAGAAGCGTTCCTGACACGTTGGTCGTTCCGGTGGATTTGATGCTGATTGCACCGCCAGAGCCGGAAGCCGAGGACGCGCTCGCATCAAGCGTGCCCGTGACCGTCGCATTGCCGGCCCCGACTGTAATGTTGCCGCCAACAGTATCGCCCGACGCATCAACATGCGCGCCGTCGCCGACTGCGACCGTGCCGCCCGTCAGCGAAACATTACCGCCTGTCTGTCCCGCGCTCTTGCCGGACGCATCGAGTGTACCGCTGTCATTGACCGCACCATCCGGACCAGCATCGAGAGTGATCCCGCCATTTTTTTCCGAGACGCTGGTGGCACTGATCATGCCGGTATTGTTTAGAACGCCATCCATGATGTCGCTGGCAGCGTGTGTGGTCAGAAGAACTGTTCCGCCCGCAGCCTTGATCATGCCGCTGTTGGAAACAGAACTGGCGACACCGTTGGTATTGTTCGAAGCCGTTGTCGTCGCCGGCGTCACGGCATAGCTCAAGAGATTGTCGCCGTTGAAATCGACCGTAAAGGCGCTGGCGCCACCGAGCACAACTGTGCCGCCGTTCGCAACGATCAGGCCCTGGTTGGATACGTTACTGCCCGAAAGCACTACGGAGCCGCCCTGGGTGCTGCGGATTTTCCCCTGATTGATGATGGACGCGCCGGTGTTGCCGGAGGGGATGGCGAAATTATAATTACCCGCGGCAAAATCCTGATTGGTGAGATCGGATGTTGTGGCAATCAGGCCGCCGACATGGATATTGCTGCCGTTCCCGAACAGCACGCCGTTGGAATTGATTAGCCAGACTTGGCCATTGGCGAACAGATTTCCATTGATCGCCGAGGCGTCGGAGCCAACAACGCGGTTGAGCGTAATGGAGCTGGAATTTGGTTGACTAAATTTTACAGTGCTGCCGGCGGCGATCGAAAAATTCTGCCACTCGATAAGCGCCTTTTGTGTCGATTGCGTTATGATTGTGTTGTTGGCGCCGGGCGTTGCAATCGATACCTGACCTGAGACGACTGATGAGCCTGACGGCTGGCCAAAGGCGCAGAAGGGACCTAAGACGCAAAGCGCGCCTGTTCCCAAAAGGAACCCACGGACGACGGCACGATCTCTAACGTGTCCCACGATCAACCTACCCATCAAAAGCTCATCCCGGCATCAAGGAAAAGCTTCCTTGCCAGCTTTCCGGCGTCGCTACCTGCGACCGCATGCAACGTCCGCGAAAC
>Ga0182024_10020423_pt1 | contig 12106 bp, 8 predicted proteins | sample P32metaG_FD_120480 | JGI IMG/M metagenome (GOLD analysis project Ga0182024, IMG submission 120480) | Permafrost microbial communities from Stordalen Mire, Sweden - P3-2 metaG (Illumina Assembly) | ecosystem: Environmental > Terrestrial > Soil > Wetlands > Permafrost | place: Sweden: Stordalen...
CCGCGCAGGTCCCTTTCGGACATATCGCGTGTCCTCATGAAACGCGGAGGCGAGCAGAAAATCGCCGAAAAAATTCTGGCTGACAATATCTCCCAGAGACGCTCCCGCGCGCTTCGGGAAAGCCCCGTGCGCCCAGGGATGGCGTCCATAAAGAGGAGCGGACCGCGTCATTTGCGAAACGGTTGCATTGAAACTTGCCGCAGCCAGCGTGAAGGGCGAGGCAGTTTCGCTAAAGAAAAAATCCCACTTCTCAGAGACGGACGGAGGCGATAACGAATCTGCACTCTGTAACGTAGCGGTCGTGCCCGGCGGGACCACGTCCTGGGCTCGTGCTAACGGCAAAATGAGAAATAGAAGCCAGCGGCGCATACACCCGCGGATTACCCTCGTTAACGACGTTCTCTAGATTCTAACACGCTTACCGCGTCTTAACCGGTCATAATTCAGGTGTTAGAGGGCTGAAAATGAGCTTAGAATTGTCCTATGGCCATAAACTGGATCGCCGTCGTCCCGTTTACGATAGTCCATGTGGGGGCGGTAGCCGCGCTGTTTTATTTCAGTTGGCCGGCCGTGTTTACTGCGATCGTCCTTTATTGGGTCGCTCTAAGCTTAGGAATCGGGATGGGTTATCACCGTCTGTTGACTCACCGGTCCTATAAAGTGCCTCAGGGCGTGGAGTATTTTCTGGCGGTCTGCGGCACGCTGGCGCTCGAGGGCGGTCCCTTGTACTGGGTAACCACTCATCGCATCCATCATCAATTCTCAGACCGCAGCGGCGACCCTCACACGCCCCGGGACGGGAAGTGGTGGTCGCATATTGTCTGGATGCTGGTCGGGCACGCCACCAAGTGCAGTCCGGAGGAGTGCCGGCGTTATTCTCCGGATTTGCTGAAGGATCCGTTTTTAGTCTGGCTCTCGAAAAACAACGCGGTGCCGCTGCTGGTTTTATCCGCCTTGCTATTGATTTTGGGCGGGTTGCCGTTTTTTCTCTGGGCGGTATGTTTTCGCATCACCGCCAATCTGCACGCGACGTGGATGGTGAATTCATTGACCCATTTCTGGGGCAGCCGGCGGTTTGAGACGCACGACGATTCGAGGAATAACGGCTTCGTCGCCCTGCTAAGTTTCGGCGAGGGCTGGCACAATAATCATCATGCTCATCCGACTTCGGCCCGGCACGGATTGGCGTGGTACGAACTCGACATGAGCTGGCTGATGATCCGCTTTTTACAAGCCATACGCGTCGCGGACCGTGTTCGGGTCGCCGAGCTGCCGGAGTTAACTCAGGCCGTAAAACGGTAGCCCTTTCCGCGAATTGTCTGGATGTGCCGGGGATGGTTGGGATTGTCCAGTTTCTGGCGCAGCCAGGATATGTGCACATCGAGGGTCCGGGAGGTGACGTCGCCCTTGTATTGCCACACTTTTTGCAGAATCTCTTCACGGGAAACCACTCGATCGCGATTCTGCACCAGGTAAGAGATGAGCTGAAGCTCCTTGGCCGCCATGTTGACCGGGCTGCCCGCCTTCTGCACCTTGCCGAGCTCAAGATCCATTTCCACGTCGTTGAAATGAAAGGTCCGCACGGGAATTCGGTTTTCCTTCTCCACACGACGCAACAGAGCCTCCACCCGCGCCAGCAGCTCGGAAGGATCGAAAAGGATCGCCAGACAGTCGTCCGCTCCCAGCTTCAGGCCCGTCACCCGGTCGATCGGCAGGGGTCTTGCGGTTAACATCAAAATAGCCGTATCGACACCCGCCTGGCGCAGGTCGCAACACACATGAAATCCGGTTTTTTTGGGAAGAATCGCGTTCAGGATGACCAGCGCGCAGGTGCGCTCCAACGCTTTGGCAAGGCCGGTTTCTCCATCGACTTCTATTTCCACGGCGTATCCCGCGCTTATTAACAGGCGGGAAGTTGTAACCGCGACGCCAGGATCGTCTTCAACCAGAAGGATTGTTGAACGGGAGAGCAAACACGCACCTTTCCTCAGGGCGCGTTCTCTACTAGGATACCAGTTCGGACCATTAAGACAGCATTAAGACGATCCGGACGACCACGAGAGATTGCTGAAAACTCAAAAACCCGCTGCCGGTGACCACAAGGCCGACACAGAGCCGCGCGCGTCAGCAAGCGGGTGTTTTTTGAGGCGGCTCCTAGGCGCTACTATTCCTTACAGGAGCCATCTCGATTCGCCCTTATCCCCAACACCTGGTCAAGCCGTGGCGCCTGGAGGATTCAACCGAGGTTCTCATCCGGCCGATTCGCCCCGAGGACGAGCCGACGATGACGCGCTTTCACGCCACCTTATCCGAGCGTAGCGTTTATCTGCGCTATTTTCACATGCTGCCTTTCGACGCCCGCATCGACCATCAGCGTCTTGCGCGGATCTGCTCCATCGATTACGATCGCGAAATGGTGTTGGTCGCGGAGCGAGGAAAGGAAATTGTCGCGGTCGGACGGCTGATCCGGGAAGACGACTCGAAGGAAGCGGAGTTTGCCGTGCTCATCAGCGACACGTTTCAAGGACATGGGCTGGGAACCGAACTGGTGAAGCGGTTGATTGAAATCGCACGCTCCGACGGCATGGATCGGGTCATCGCCGATATTCTGGGCGAGAACCGGCAGATGATCGAGATCTGCAAACTGCTGGGATTCCGCTTGGAATACGCCGGAGAGAGCGTGGTCAAAGCGGAGCTGGATCTTCGCGCTTGACTGAGGATAAGACCAGCGTAGAGGCGCCGATCAGAGCCAGAGCGAGAAATAACAGCCCGGCGACGAAGCTGTGTGTCAGGTCGCGCAGGAATCCGATCAGCAGAGGCGTGACCATACTTGCCAGGATTCCGCATGAACTGATAAATGCGATTCCAGCCGGGCGTGCAGCGGGCGACAGCAACGCCTGAGGGACGGTCCAAAGAACGCTCATCGCAGTAAATCCACCGGCCGAGCAGAAGACCAGTCCCAGCATGCGGAGATCGGGCAGTGTGAACGACGCAACGAAAATCCAGCCCACAGCGGCGAGCGCCATAGGCATGACGATATGCCAGGCTCGCTCCTTCGTTCGGTCCGAGTGCGCGCTCCAGAGGGGCATGGAAAGGGCGGCGATCAAGGCCGGAAGCGCGGTCAACAGCCCGATCGAGCGGTAGCTGTGCTCCTTGACGATTTCCCCGACGATTTGCGGAGTCCAGGTTGCGATGGTGTTCAGCGTCATGATCATGCCGAAATAGGCGAGGGACAGAAGAATCACCTGGCGGCTGAGAATCTCACTCCAGGGAGTCGGCTGGCCGCGGACCGCGGGCTCCAGACTGCGGGCGAGCTCCTCTTTCTCAGCCGCAGTGAGCCACTTCGCATCCTCCGGCTTGTTGGTGAGATAGAAGTAGGCGACGATTCCCAGGATCACGGAAGGCAGACCTTCGACCAGAAACAGGATTCGCCAGCGCGCGAGTCCGAAAGGGTTGTTCCAACTGAGAATAAAACCGGAAAGAAAAGCTCCTGTCGCGATCGTCAGTGGCTGCGCGATCATGAAGAGCGCATTGGCCTTGGCGCGATGAGCTTTTGGGAACCAGAGAGTCAGATAGAGCAGCACTCCGGGGAAAAATCCTCCCTCGGCGAGACCGACCAGGGCGCGAATCGAATATAGGCTGGTGGCGCTGGTTGCGAACATCGTGGCAGCCGACGCAATTCCCCAGGTGATCATGATCCGTGGAAGCCAGAGGCGCGCGCCGTAGCGGGCGAGCATCAGGTTGCTCGGGATCTCGCACAGGATATAGCCCAGATAAAAGATCGTATTGGCCGCGCCGAACTGCGTGGAAGAGAGCCGAAGATCATGATTCATGGAGAGCGCGGCAAATCCGATGTTGATGCGGTCGAGGTAGGAGAACGCGTAGAGAATGAGCAGGAACCACAGCAGCCGGCGGGAAATTTTTCGAACCGCGCGGTCGATCATCCCAGTTTGAAAATCCGCATCGCGTTCTGGCCGCGCACCAGGTTGCGCACGTCTCCCGGCAGCGAATCGACGCGCGCCAGACATCCGATCATGTCGCCGATTTTGTGCGGATAATCCGACCCGTAAAGGACGTTTTCGGGCCCGCAGACATTGACGGCCATCTGCAGTGCATCCAGACGATAAACGACGGCGTCGACGTAAATTCGCCGGAGATAGTTGGTCGGCGGCTCGCTGATATTTGCCGAGCACTGCGGTATGCAGTCATAGCAGATGTCCAGGCGGCCGGCCAGATACGGCAGAGCTCCGCCTCCGTGCGCGGCAATGATTTTCAGGTTCGGATAACGGTCGAAGAAGCCGTCGTAAATGCATCGCCCGATGGCGAGCGTGGTGTCGAACATGAAGCCGATGGGTGGAATGGTGTTGGTCGCTGCCATATCCATTTCACGCGAACCGGGGGGAGCGGTCGGATGCACCAACACCGGCAATCGAGCTTCGTCGATCGCCTGCCAGATGGAGGCAAAGAGCGGATCGGTGAGCGACCGACCGGCGATGTTCGCGAGCACCATCACTCCCACTGCGCCGGCCTGGAGCGACCGCTTCAATTCAGCGACAGCGAGCTCCGGATATTGCCAGGGCAAGGAGGTAAACCAGCGAATCCGGTCCGGATAGGTGCGCTGCGCCGCGGCCATGTCGTCATTCACGACCCGTGCCGCTTTGAGGCTGATCTCCGCATCGCCCCAATAAACGTTAGGGCACGTCAGAGAGACCACGGCCAGGTCGACGCGGGCGCGGTCCATGTTCTTAATACGCAATTCGTAATCGAACATTTCCGGAAGAGGGATCATAAACGGCGCGCCATCGGATAAGATCACCTGCGGGAGAGGCCCCATGGGAGCGACGGAATAAGTGGGACCACCGTGCTGCTTCAGGAGCGTCAGCCACTCATTGGCGAACATGTGCGTGTGTACGTCGACCACTAAACTCATTCGCGCCATTGTAGCGCGTTCGTTCTTTTAGGGCGGCTCTCAGAAAATAAGCTTCAGCCCCAATTGAATCTGGCGTGAGGTGGTCGACGTCGCGGTGATCAATCCCGCGGACGCGCTGATCGCGCCGCTCGAAAAGACGGTGGTGTTCGGAGTATTGAAGTTCGCGTGGTTCAGCACGTTGAAAAATTCCGCGCGGAATTGCAGGCTCATTTTTTCGGTCACCGCGGTGGTTTTGAATAGCGATGTGTCCAGGTCCGCGAGACCCGGCCCGATAAACGTCCCTCTGCCGAGATTTCCGTAAGTGCCGGCCGGCGGAAGAATAAACGCGTTGGGATTGAACCACTGGTTGGGATTATCCAGCAGGATCGGTCCTGAAAACGCGGGATTCAAAGAAGGCCGGTCGGGATTTCTGGTGTCGCCGTCGCCCGATCGGTTGGATCCGATCAGCGGCGTAAACGGGAAGCCGGTCAAAAGCGTCGCGATTCCGTTCACCTGCCAGCCGCTCAGCCAACGTCCGCCTTTCTTAAACGGAAGCGCATAGCGCGCGGAGATGCTGGCCTGGCTGGTGACGTTTAACGCCGATAGACCCCAGTCCAAGGGAAGATCGTTGCGGTTCAGAATCATCTGCGCTTGATTTTGCGCCTGCGCGCCGGTGGGTCCGGAGTTCATATCCAGATTTTTAGACCAGGTGTAGTTGGCGCGAAGTTCGAGGCCATGCGACAGGCGCCGTGTGAGGTCGGTTTGAAGCGCGTTGTAGCTGCTGTTGCCCTCCGAATACCAGAAGAATCCAGCGCCCAGATAAGGATTGGGCCGCGTGCCGACCGGAATATACTGGGCCCCTTGCGGGACGATGCTCTTGGTAGTACCCGGCGTGCCGCCGGCGGTGCAACCTCCGGTCGACCCGCAAATCTGCGCGGGAATGCTATTGGGATCCACGCTGAGCAGGCCGTGAAATCCGTGCGATCCAACGTAGGCGACGCGAAGGGCCGTGTTGCGATCAAGCTGCTGTTCAATGGTGAAATTCCACTCTTCGACCGTCAACGTTTTCGCGTCGGGCTGCACTCCGACCGGCGCGAAGGTGGTACAGGGTGCAGGAACGGTCGGACTGCATTGAGGCGCCGGTGGCACTCCGGGAGTGACCGGCAGCGCGGAAAATAGCGACACGTTCGAGTAGGAAACCGAGCCGTTATAGGGCGGCACCGAATTCAACTGAAAACTCAGCGCGTCGATCAGCGAGTAGTACGTGCCGAAACCGGCGCGCACCGCGGTTTTCCCGTTTCCAAAAGGATCCCAGGCCAGTCCGATCCTGGGGCTGAACAGCAGCTTCGCATTATTCTCGGTGAACGCGGAGCTGGCCACGCGCGGGTTAGTCTCCAGCACGAAATCGTTGGTGAGGTAATTGGCGGCTCTTCCCGACTCTTCATTCCAACCGGTAGTGAATTCGTGACGGATGCCGAGCTGAAGCGTAAGATTGCGGCGCAGCTTGATGGCGTCCTCGGTATACCAGGCTCCGAAAAGACTCCGCCATCCGAGCTCGTTCGCGTCCGGTACCACTTGAAACGTGCTGACGGTTCCCTGAAGAAGGGTCGTCAAGCTGGTGAACGTCGCAACGCCAAGCTGGCGGGAAGCGGTGTCCTCATTGTCCTGTATCCTCTGCAGCCAGACGCCGAAACTGAATTGATGCTTGCCTTTATTGATCTGGAAACTGTCGGTCACCGTGAAAAGATTTCTACGATTCCACACTCCCGCCGCATTGTTCGGACCCGCGGAAGTGATAGTCGCAAGGCCGGTGGTGGTCACGCCTCCGCCGACGACAATCCCGCCCGGACCCTCGCCGGTCACAAAGGAAAGGCTCGACGGAAACGAAGCCAGGAGCGAGGAATCGAGACTGAACGCCGCGCGCGAAAATCCAAAGCGGAAGGTGTTGAGCATCTGCGGGGAGAAAACATGCGTCTCCTCGAGGCTCGCCACCTGCATGCGCAGCGTGGTGTAGGAACCGAACAAAGGGTCCGCCAAAGGGATCAGGCTGTTCCCATCGTCAATGGTGTACGCGGCCGATAGAGAATCGCGTTCGCGAAGAAAATAATCGGTACGCAGCGTGCCGAAGTCCTCACGGATATTTTCTTTAGGGTTGTAATAGCCGAGCGCGGTTCCACTCGGGATGCCGTTCGCCAGCAGTTCCGCGCCGTTGGCTTGAGGCCAAAATGAAAAGTACGGCAGCATCGCCTTATTAAGATTGGCCACCGGAGTATAGACGCCGGCCGCGTTCGGCAGCAGCCCCTGGCGCGCCTGGGAATCCGGCACCACGCTCACGTTGCTGACGGCCAGCGCCTGGCGGAACCCTTCATAGTTGCCAAACAGGAAGAGGCGGTTTTTCTTGAGAGGTCCTCCCAGCGCTCCACCGAACTGGTTTCTTCGAAACGGCGGAGCCGAGGCCTGATCGAAAAAATTTCGGGCATCCATCGCGCTGTTGCGGAGAAACTCGAAAAGAGAACCGTGCAGCACGTTGGTTCCCGACTGCGTAACCACCATCACCTGCGCGCCGGATCGCTTGCCGTATTCGGCGGGATAGGTGTCGGTAAGGACGTTAAACTCGCGAATGGCGTCGATCCCCAGCAGTTCTCCGCTGACGCCTCCGGGCGTCACGCCGAGTTGGCTCGATCCCGTGTATTCGATGCCGTTCAACAGGAAAAGATTATCCGACGGCCGCCTTCCCGCCACCGCAAACGTGTTTCCGTTGCTGGTGCTGGTATTGAGACTTTTTTCCGAGCTATAGTTGATCGCTCCCGGATTCAGCGTGATCAGATTGTCGAAGCTGCGGCCGTTGAGCGGCAGATCCTTCACGGCGCGTTCTCCGACCAATCCCGAGACCGGGGAGGTCGTGATGTTGACCATCGGCACCTGTTCAGAAACAGTAACCTGCTGGACGAAATCGCCTACCTGGAGCTGAAGATTTACCACCGCTTCCTGGCCGACCTCAAGCTTGATACCGGTCCGGACCTGGGTTCTGAATCCCGCCTTCTCCGCCTTCACGTCCTGCGGGCCAAGGGGAAGCGACAGAACTTTAAAATTGCCCGCCTCGCCGGTCGTGACGGTCCTGGTCGCTCCCGTCTCCAGGCTCGTCACGGTGACGGTCGCGCCGCTGATCCCCGCGCCTGATGGATCCTCCACCTTCCCGGAAATCGCGGCGTTGACCGCCTGCGCCGACGCCGCGCGAGAAAACAGCGTCATCATGACCAGCAGAAATAGAGGGTACCTCGGCTTTGCTCCCATTTCGTTCATCATAGTTCATGACGCGCTCGACAAAATGATCGAATTGATGTCTTATAGAGAAAGGCTCCGGATGCGTCGTGCGCTTGCATCGATTCTGCTCGCTCTGTTCAGCTTTCCGCTGATCTTGCCGGTCCTGCGCGCGGATGCGGCTTCCAGCCTGCCTTCGTGCTGCCGGCGCGAGGGCAAGCACCGTTGCTCGATGGATTCCGGGGAATACTCGTCCGGCGTCGCGCTCAAGGCGATTCAACCGAAGTGCGCGAATTATCCGGCGACCAGCGCGGCCCCCGGCAACTGGAATCTCGCGCTCCTCAAAGATTCGCTTTCAATCGGCACTTCTCTTTTGAGCTACCCGTCCTTGCAGGCGCGGGCAGAAGCACAATATCGCTTCTCCTTCAGCCGGTCGCGCCAGAAGCGCGGACCTCCAACCCCTCTCTCGTAAATTCCCCAACCTTCCCAAGGAGAGAGGTCTATGCGAAAGATCGTATTGTTTTTGTTGTTCCTATCCTGTTCCCTGCTCTACGCAGCTATTTTTGGAAGAGTCCAAGGAATTGTGCACGATCCGCAGCATCGGCCTGTGGCCGGAGCGACGGTGACGCTAAAAGCGGTCACCTCGGATTGGTCTCAAACCACGCAAACGGACGCCAGCGGTGAATTTTCGTTCGCCACCGTGCCGGTCGGCGACTATAAAATCACCGTCACTCAGCCCACCTTCGATACTTCGATCCAAACCCTCACGGTCGCTTCCAACTCGACGCCGGTTCTTCACTTCCAACTGGCGATCGCGAGCGTCAGCCAAAGCGTCGCTGTTGTTGGCCAGCCGGAGACGGTCAATGTCGATTCAGTGACCCCAACCACATTGATCAATCGTGACGACATCGCGCAAACTCCCGGCGCCAGCCGCACCAACAGTTTGGCGATGATCACCGATTACGTCCCCGCCGCCTACGTAACCCACGACATGCTGCACATGCGCGGAGGCCATCAGGTGGATTGGCTGATAGACGGCGTGCCCGTGCCGAACACCAATATCGCCTCCAACCTCGGCCCGCAGATCGATCCCAAGGACATCGATTATCTCGAGGTTCAGCGAGGCAGCTACGATGCCGGTTACGGAGACCGAACCTATGGAGTTTTCAATATCGTGCCCCGAACCGGCTTTGAACGTGACAATGAAGCTGAGCTGGTCACCACTTTCGGCAATTGGTATCAAACCAACGATCAAATCAATTTCGGAGGGCACACCAAGCGTTTCGCGTACTACGCGAGTCTGAATGTAAACCGCAGCGACTACGGCCTCCAGCCGCCGATCGGGCAGGTTGTTCACGACGCGGAGAACGGTTTTGGAGGATTCGCATCCTTCATATTCAACGCCAGTTCTTCCAACCAATTCCGGGTCGTCGCTTCCTTGCGCCGGGATTATTACCAGATCCCCATCGACCCGAATCCCAACTCGGCCGGCAATCAGGTTTATCCCAGTTTCGGTCTCCACGACAGTGAGCGTGAGCCGGACGGCTACGTCACTTTTTCGTGGATTCACACCTTTAATTCAAACCTGAGAATGACGGTTTCGCCTTTCTATCATTACAACGAGGCCAGCTATAACAGCTCGCCGAACGAGTTTCCGGCGATCACGAATGTAAGCCAGACCGCCAATTATGGCGGCGCGCAGGCCAGCGTCGACGCAATCGTCAAGAAGAACAACGACGTGCAGGTGGGAGTGTACGGATTCGCCCAACATCAGAGCAACTATTTCAACAATGTTTTTACGGATTGCGGCGCCAGTTGTGCGAACTTCGGTCCGTCGTCGGGCGCTGTCACCGGAGGCGTCGCCGAAGTGTTCGTCAGCGACCGGTATAAGGTGACCTCATGGTTGACGCTGATCGCAGGTCTTCGCTATTCGCATTTCGACTCCGGCTCGACCGTAGTCGAGAACGTGCCCGCCCCCCGCGTCGGCGTGGCTATCAAGGTTCCGCATCTCAATTGGGTGTTCCGCGGATTTTACGGCTTGTTCTACCAACCGCCTCCGCTATTGACTGCGACGGGTCCGTTGCTCGATTTGGCCAGTAGCCAGAACCTGACGTTCGGCTCTCTGCGTGGAGAGCGCGATCACGAATATCAATTCGGCGTCGCCATCCCTTTTCGAGGCTGGGTGCTCGATGTCGATACTTTTCAAACCAGCGCGCGCAATTGGCTGGACCACAGCAACATCGGCGAATCAAACCTGTTCTGGCCTCTCACCTGGGACCGCGCCCTGATTCAAGGCTGGGAAACCACTCTGCGTTCCCCCCGCCTCTGGCATCGCGCCCAGGCTCATCTGGCCTACGCAAATCAGATCGCGCAGGCTTCGTCGCCCTTCACCGGAGGGTTGATCTGCCCTTCGCCCGTTCCGGCCGGATGCGAACCGCCTCCGGGATTTGCGCCGGTGGATCACGATCAGAGAAACACATTAAATTTGGGTTTCAATGCCAGTCTTCCCGGGCGGGTGTTTGCCTCGACCAACGTATACTACGGCTCGGGATTTACCAACGGCAACCCGAACGCGCAATATCCGGGCGACTATCTGCCTCAGCACACTACATTTGACCTCTCCGTAGGAAGAAGCTTCGGCGAAAGATACAAGGTCTCCTTGACTGCTTTGAATGTCGCCAATCGCCGTGTGCTACTCGACAATAGCCTGACTTTCGGCGGATTCCACTTCAACGACCCGCGACAAATCTACGTAGAATTCCGTTACAGATTTCATTACTGACGAGTGGCACATGCCAAACTGCAGTTAAGGCGATTTTCTTAAAAAAAAATGAAACGGGAGAAGCGCGCCAGATATCCTATGAGCAGGTCCCACAGGGTATGGTAACGTCGGCTACTAATCTCCAGCGGATCTCTAGCCGATAAGATTCGAGGAGATCGACTATGCGAATCCGCTACATCCTAGCCATCGCCGCCGTCACTCCTGTATTGATCACCTGGGTGGCGGCGATTATGATCGCAAGATCGCGCCGCCGGGTCGATCTATGTCCCGCCTGCAGGTCCAATCGCGTTCGCCCTTCCTGGCCCAGCATCCTGGATCACTTCTTCAGCATTGCCTCCGTTGCCGCATTTCGATGCGAGGCCTGTTTGAAGCGCTTTTACGGGCGAAAGTCACTGCAGTACCGAAGACTCTAATTATTTGGTTTTCTTTTTCGCTGACCTTGCGGTCGCCTGGGAGATCACCCACTCCCGGTCGCCGCGAGTCCACGCAGCCTGCACATCCGCTTCGGGCAATCCCTCAATGCGGCCTAACAGCAGATACGGCGGCAGCGCGTGGGCGAGCGTTTTCCATCGCGCCATGTCGATCAACGATTGCAGCGCCCGATCCCTGATCTGCTCCAGGATGGAAGGATTCGGCTGATCGGTGAGGACCAGCAACGCCATTACCGCGCGATTCCGGTCCGACCAGGAGAGGGAATTCAGCATCTCAATGAACCAGGTGGGAGAAATCTTGATGCTCTGTTTGGGGTCCAGCTTCGCCAATCCTTCGATCGCGACCAGACTGCGGGTGGCATTGGCGCGAACGCCCGCGTCGGCGTCGGTCAAGGCATATTGCAGATCGTTGACGACGTCAAGTTTATTCGGCGCATAGCCGATGATGTACGCGGCGATGGCCCGCTGGTCTTCATCGGAAGAATTTCTGAGCACGTCGCGCAGTTCCGCCAGATGATCGGTGGCAAACAGAGGGAAGCGGTCCTGAATTCTGCGAGTCTCCGGGTCGGCGGACCGCGCATGCCCTTGCGTCAGATCCTCGTCGACGATGTGGTGGCGAGACGCAGCCGCGGCCGCGTCGACGAAATTGCGATACTCCTTGATCATGTTGTCCGGCAGCTTCATATCGCCTTCGGGAGCTTCGCGTAGTTCGAACTGCGCCGC
>Ga0182024_10020424_pt1 | contig 12106 bp, 10 predicted proteins | sample P32metaG_FD_120480 | JGI IMG/M metagenome (GOLD analysis project Ga0182024, IMG submission 120480) | Permafrost microbial communities from Stordalen Mire, Sweden - P3-2 metaG (Illumina Assembly) | ecosystem: Environmental > Terrestrial > Soil > Wetlands > Permafrost | place: Sweden: Stordalen...
CAGGTCTTGCCGCTCACATGCCTGAGTTCAGAGATCGTTTGCGCAAGCGACTGAAAACGGCACTACCTGACACCCAGTTTTCATTTGAGCCTGGCGATCTAGTCAGTCAGATCATGAACCTTGGCTCGCCTACTCCGATCATGGTGCAAGTCTCGGGACATAATCTGATTGCAGACAAAGTGTTCGCTACAAAAGTTCTTCATGAAATGTCCAAAATCACTACATTACGTGATTTGCAATGGGGTCAGCCGCTCGACTATCCAACTTGCGAGATCGATATCGATCGTGAATTGGCCGGGCAACTTGGCGTTACGGCAGCTGACATAGGGATGTCTCTGCAACCAGCTTTCTTCTCCAGTAGATTCGTCAGTCTCAGTCTGTGGAGGGACGAGACTAGCGGTTTCTCTTATCAGGTGCAAGTTCAGGTGCCTCAAGATCAGATCAAGTCTAAGGAGGACATCGAAAATTTTCCGACCATGAAAAGCGAGCGCAAAGATCAAATGCGCCCCAAAGACAAAGAATTGGGCGAAGACGAAGAGATTGATAGAGATTACCCGGGCAGTCATACCCGGCGAAGACAGCACCCGCTCATATCAGACGTGGCCAAGGTGGCATATGGTGTTACCAACGGTGAGTTTGACCGATACAATATGGAGAGAATGGTTACTCTGACGGCCAATATTGCCGGTCACGATCTCGGCAGTGATGGTGAAGCCGTAAAAGCTGCAGTCAAACGCGCAGGCTTGCCTCCTCGCGGCGTCTATGTCGAAGTGAGGGGACAAGTTCCCCTCCTAAAAGATACGTTCACTCATCTGCTTGTTGGATTGGTTCTGGCAGTAGTGGTGATCGCGCTGATGTTGCTGGCTTTCTTTCAGGCATGGCGAGTAGTGCTGGTAGTGATGTCCACAACTCCGGCAATTCTTCTGGGCGTGCTCACGATGCTGACTCTCACCGGTACAACTCTCAATATTCAATCATTTATGGGAGCGATTATGGCCATTGGCGTCGGAATTGCCAACGCGATCTTGCTGGTGGTATTTGCTGAGACAAATCGTCGAGAAGGAATGAGTGCGGAAGAAGCAGCAATACATGCCGCTCAAAGTAGAATGCGGCCAATCTTAATGACATCGATTGCTATGATTGCCGGCATGGTCCCTATGGCCCTGGCTGCCGGACAAAGTGCCCCGCTGGGACGAGCAGTAATTGGAGGACTGTTCATGTCCACGCTGTCGGTGTTGACGTTGCTGCCCCTGGTATTCATGACTGTGCAAAATAACGCTCCCCTCCATTCGCCATCGGTGCATCCAGATGATGAGGATAGGAAGCAGAATAAGGACACTACTGGAAATCAGAATCAGAACAAGGACGAAGATCAGGATCAGAAATGACACTAACCACAGATGACAAAAAACCTTTCTTCTTGCAAAAAAGGATCTGGCTTGCCCTTCTAATTGCTGCGATTGTGGTGCCTCTTGCTTTCTTTGCCTGGCAGCGATTTCAGGCAAAACCAACTGAAGAACGGATTGCAACGCCGGCCATCAAAGTTCCGGTTGTGAAAGTCGTCTCAAGAACTCTCTTTCGAGAGGATCAATTGCCTGGCGAAATTGAAGCCTATCAAGACGTGCTGATTTATCCTAAGGTGCCGGGGTTTGTAAAGTGGATAGGAGTCGACAGAGGATCGGTGGTCAAAAAAGATCAGCTGATGGTGACTATGTACGCACCAGAATACCTGGCTGATAGGAATGAGGCTCTGGCAAAAATTGCGGCAGCGAAAGCAGCTGTGGCAGCAGAAGAATCGCACCTGCAGGATATCGAAGCCGATTTAAAGAGGCGACAGGCCAATCTGTTGGCCGACCAGTCGACTTATCAGCGAGTTTATGCGGCCTCATTAGTGCCGGGAGTGATCGCCGATAACGATGTCGTGCAGTGGTCGCAGAGTGTAGAGCAAGATCATGAGGATGTTAACACTCTAATCAAACGAGTTAACGCCAAATATCATGAGGTGGCTATGCGCAAGCAAGAGCTGGCAGCGAAGATGAAAGCTTATGACAGTCATGCCGTTTTTGCCTCCTATCTGGAAATACTGGCTCCATTTAATGGCTACGTGACCGAGCGTAAGATGCATGTAGGTAGTTTCGTCGGGCCCGATGGTAGCGGAGCTTACCCGGCGATTTGCCGAGTTAAGCAACTAGATTTACTTAGAATTGTCGCTCCGGTGCCGGAAAGAGACACTGGCGGCGTCGTATTGGGTTCGCAAATTGAGTTCACGGTATCTTCTTTTCCCGGAAAAAAATTTCTCGGAACCGTTGCTCGTATAAGTAATACTTTGGATAAGGAAACTCGTACGATGCCTGTTGAGCTGAACTTCTTCAATCCGGATTACAAAATTCTGCCGGGTATGTTTTGCGAAGTGCTCTGGCCTACTCGCCGTCATGATTCTTCTTTGTTTGTGCCACTTTCAGCGGTGGTTACAACTCCATTAGACACGTTCGTGTGCAAAATCGAAAGTGGCATTGTGGAATGGGTGTCGGTGCGCAAGGGTCAGATCATGAATGGCTTCGTCGAAGTATTCGGTGATTTGCATGAAGGGGACACCGTGGCTAAGAAAGCTGGTGAAGAACTGCAGAATGAATCAAAAGTACAGCCAGTCCCGGGCTAGTAAATCTTAATCGATCAGATTATTCTTGTGCGCACCTATGCTCGAGGTTGGAACGATAAATCGATTTCGGCATCATGGAAATTGGAACTTTCCAGTAGCAAGCCCGTCAAAATTTATGACTATGAGAAACACTATAACAGTTACTGGAATATTTGAAGGTGATGCAGGCCTTGCACAATCCCTCGAAGGTTTACGGAGATTGAGTATTCCGCTCTGGAACATTTCAGTCTTGAATGTGAATTTGAAAAATTTGCCGGTCATTGATGCAGCCAGATTGCTGGCAGTCCATCCCGAAGGACGGGTGATAAGCATTTTTGGACTATCCGGTGCAACTGCAGGTGCAGTCTTTTTGGTCTGCGCTAACTTGCTAAGTCCTCCATGGGGCTTATTGAGAGGACTTGGCTTTTTTACAAGTTTGGGTGTCGGAGCTGTTCTTGGTTGTATGCTTGGATCACTGGTCGGGTGTGTGGTCGGTTCAGCTGTGGCGCAACTCTATAAAAGTGCAAGAACGAACGAGGGAAAGCTTACTAGCAACAAAAACGTGATCGTAGTTCAGGTACCAGAACAATCTCCAAAGGTGCAAGCAGTAAGAACAATCTTGCAGGAATATGGAGCCGCTGTGACTGAAGAAGGTGTTCAGAGAAAGCCGCATTCCCTCGCCTCACATTGACTATACTCGAGGTTGGAACGCTCCAGACTCACTTCTTGGTATGATGGAGTGGCTGGAAAATCATCGAGGGAATCTGGCACCGCCTACGTTCGTGGTATGAGAGGTTAGTGCTTGGTGGAAATCGATCATTCATTCGATGAGCTGTTTGTCGACACAACACTCTCATCTAAAATTGACGATCTAGCGAAGTTGATGCTGAGCCTGTCTCCAGACGGCATAGCATTGATCGATCAAGATTCGCTTAAAGTTAAATTAGTGAACAACTCTGCCCTATGGCTGCTGAATGCTACTGTTGAAATGCTGATGGGACAACCCTTTCCGGCGACGTTGCATGGTCAGGAACCCCACGAAATCTGCATTTCGCGAGATGGGCGCGACTCGCTTTTCATTTCAATTCGCAAGCGCGAGATGGTCTGGTCAAATCATCGATACTGGATCCTCTCCATGCGGGACGTAACGGCACGGGTGCGTTTGCGAGAGCAGCTGAGGTCGGACTCACTCATGGATGAGCTGACTGGGCTGCATAACCGCCGGGGTTTCGTATCGATGGGAGAGCATGCCATAAGCCTGGTTGAGCGGGAGAAACGGGAGCTAATACTAGTTTTCGTTGATTTGGACGGCATGAAGGATATAAACGACAAATTCGGTCATAAAAACGGCGATGGTGCTGTAGAAGACGTAGCGCTATTACTGCGTCAGACATTTCGAAAGTCAGACATTCTCGCGCGCATCGGCGGTGATGAGTTCGCCGTCATTGCTCACGCCAAACATCACACCGACAAGGAACAAATTCTGCGTCGCTTGTTGGAAAACCTGCGCGCGCTCAATGAGCAAGCCAGGCGGCCATACGAACTGTCATTGAGCGTCGGATTTGCTCACTACGACGCCCTGCAAAGATGCACGTTGGACGATTTGCTGGAGCGAGCGGACGCTGCCATGTATGAGGACAAGCGGCTGAAGAAAAACGGTCGACAGGCCAGGCCGTGATAATGATACCGTCTGCGGTGTTGCGCATGGGGCGGTAGCGATGGCCGTAGGCGCATCAGGAATTTTGGCGCAGCTGTGTCTTGTGTTAATATTCAGGCTTGAATGACTTAGATGGAGAAACAAATTCAAAATGCCAGTCAAGCTTCCATCGGCGGAATTTTGTCATTCTGTCTATTCTGAGAGAATCGCCTTATATGAAACCCTGTTTGGTCCAGCGCCAGAAGGTGTCGTTGAGTTGAAAGATCTCTCGGACGCCAACTGGCCAGGTGGTTGCTTGGTCCAGTTTGAAAAGGGCAGCGAGCTTATTCGTGATGGTCTCTGCGTGTGCGCTACTTTTGGACTCACTAACGCAGATATGCCAGCGCGAGTTGCCGTTGCTAAAGCGAAAAAAGTCAAGCTAATTCCCAAGGTGCCGGCCTTTGCACCGGATGGATATGCCGGTTACGGTTATGAAATGATGGTGCTGACTCCCAGTAAGGAGGATTGGCCTTTACTCTTTCTGGATTGGTTGGTGCGCGCCGAAATAGAAAGTGACGCACAGGTTTTTCAAAAGGTGCGGGAAAATGATGGTATTACGATAGGATTGGTCACGCTGAAAGACATTGGTGACTTCTATTTCTTGATAACGCGTTCGTGGGGCCACCAGGAAAACAAGTTCCCTTTACCAAACGGGGACATGGAGTTTCTATGCGCTACGAGTATCACTGGTCCGGAAATGGAATATGCCAGCGGCACAGGCAATGGTCGCATTGAATTGCTTAATAAATTAATCAAAAATGGACTGGGCCAAGTAAGCATTCTTGATCGCCAGTCCGTGGTTTAGACTAATCGTAGGATCGCGGCTCTGTATCTTCTCATTCCATCTACAAAATTGACTCCTTCAATTACGGCTGCCATCCAAATTTTGTGCGCAGATTGGTGCGCAAATAGTTCTACCTGTAACGAGGACGAGTGGTTGCCAATGCAGTGGCCAACTGTTTGGTTTTTGTCTTTTGTCGGTGCGTCGCTGCCGAGTACTCCAGCTTAAAACACTCTTGAGTTATAGCATTCACCAAACATAGCATCAAAACCAGCATGCCAGTCGCTGCCAGGGCTCTAGCCCGCGGCTGTGCAGGAAAGAAGTCAGATAGATAGCTCTGCGCCAGGGAATTGAAGTGTCGGTAAAGCTGGGTTGGAAGAAAAACCGCATTGTCAAAAACAATCATAAAGACGTTTCGACACTGCATTTTTCGCAACGGTTTTGCCGGCAGACTTTCTCCTTTCCATCTGCCGGGCTGACTGACGAATCTGTCCAGATAATAGTCTTGCACCGCGTGCCCTGACATCAAGGCTCGATAACTAAATGTCTTTTCTCGTTCCAGATATTCTGCCAACATACCGTTTCTGGTTCTCTTCGCTGCTGTCGTACCGCTCATATGCGCCTCCGCGAGTTGTCCGGAAAAATGGATTTTCCTCTCCGCTGGTGACATAGTACATTTGCAATGTGATCGCAATGTGATCGATACGTGCACACTCTCTGAGAGTTGTTCTGCATCGACACGAGCGCCAATTCCCTAGTTATTTGGAGTTCCGACCAACTCTTCTGTCACCGAAGCATGGACGGCTTCGGAAGCAAGCTTTTGGCTCTTTGTAACTTCAATGTCTTCTTTAGCGGCTGGATGGGAGGTGACAGGCATTTGTTCAGGAGTGAAAAGCGCATTCAAAACGTCGCTTTGCAAGATTATTCCTTCCAACCTGTCGCGATTGGTTACGGCCAGCCACGTAAACTTGTGACGGCTGAATAGAAATAAGATGTCTTCCAAAGAATCATAGGGATTTACTGCCACCGGATGCGGTGTCATAATATCTGCCACAGTTGCGCTCTCCAATGATTCTGATTGGTTTAATTTAGCCAGATCTGTTTGAGTGACAACGCCTACGAGTTTGCCTGCCTCAACCACAGGAAAGCCTCGTTGGGCAGATGTGCCGAAAGATGGCAGCACATCTTTGATCATCGATTTACTTTCATACGCTTCCACTTTTGCATGCATAACATCGCGAGCTTTCATGGTATGCAGGTTGTCGGAGCCAGGACCACGCAGGTGAATACCATTCCAGCGCATCAGATGGTCATATAATCCGCCCTTGGAGACGAGCTCGCCGACTGCTGTACTAATAACGCAAGCAAACATCAATGGCGTCAGCAACGAAAAGTCAGTAGTAAGCTCAAACGTGATCACCAGGGCAGTTAGCGGTGTGCGGGCTACGCCGGCAAAGAACGCTCCCATTCCAACAAGTGCAAACGCTGTCGTGGAACCTGTTCCCAAAAGAGCGTGCTCAAGATAGCCAACCAGATATCCCAAGGCTGATCCTAGAGCCAGCGACGGAGCAAATAGTCCGCCGGGAGCCCCAGATCCGTAGGCGATCAGGGTTAACAGATAGAATTCCAGAAATGCCACTATCACCATTTGATATTGTGTTTCACCAGCAATGATCAAAGCTCGCATGCCTGCATAATTGTGAAAAGCCTCGGGCATTACTGAGATTATCGCCCCTGATATGAGACCAGCCAAACCTACTCTAAGTGTCACTGGAACTCGCAGCACTTGGCGATTAAAGTTCAAGGCTCCCAAGATACCGGCATTGAATACGGCACTGAACAATCCTGCCACCACACCAAGAAGCAAATAGAACGGTATATCAATCAGATTGAAGGAAATCGAAGGAGTTAGCTCGTTAAGTGCAGCACGCAAATGCGGTGGGCTCATCACGTTCAGAGTGAGACAAGCCACTGAGCAGGCGACAACGGCAATCATGACCGTCGACAGCTTCATCTCCTTGAGCAGCTCCTCCAGAACAAAAGTGACACCAGCTAAGGGAGCATTGAAGGCAGCAGTCAATCCAGCCCCTGCGCCTGCAGCAATCAGCTGTCGTTTGTGGGCAGATGTAGTCGGCAGCCAGCGGGCCAACGGCGCCGCTAGTGATGCGCCGAGCTGAACGGTGGGACCTTCTCGCCCCAGGAACAGTCCTGAACCGAGAGCGATGGTGCCACCTAACAATTTGACCAGGGCGATTCGGAAGTTCAATGGCATGGTAATTCGATCGAGCCGAGCTCTCACCTGTGGAATGCCACTGCCTGACGCTTCCGGTGCCACTTTCTCGACCAGCAGGCCGGCAATCAGTCCGCCTACTAAACCGAAGGCAGGCAAAACATAAAAGTGCGATGCCATTGTGGAAAGGTGTACTCTCAATGCACCCAGCCAACTAACGCCCGTGCTCAAAACTACAGCAGATAACCCGGCTGCGAAGCCGATGATGCATGACTCGATTATGGGTACGTACCGTTCTCTATCTGGCAATTTTTTTCACTTTGTAAGTGCCGTTGACCTGTCATCCTTGTTCCTGGCAATCTTCAAGAAGTCAACGATCGGCTTGCATTCACAGGTAAGAAGCGCTTGAGGCAGTTCTTGAATTGTGCTTTGCTATGCGTGCCATCTATGCCTCTTGCAGTGCCTTGGGTCCGTTTTCGGACACCAGATTGAGGGCGAAATCGTCCTCTAACAGAGATGCCAAACTAGCTCCCAACGCTTCAATGTGGTTATGCGAGTCGTCGAACACTAAATTGCAGTTGAGGAGATTGTCAGCGGTGGCAAATTTAGTGATCGCTTCTTTTAGAGGATCGAGCAATACACTCCCGGCTGCCACCACGCGACCGGTGACAATTAAGTGAGCAGGAGCGAGAATATTGATGCAAGTCGCAATGCCATAGCCCACAGCCCGTGCTGCATCTATCAGCGCTTCCCGGCAATTGTGGTGGCCACGAAGAGAAGATGAGATAACGTCATCAATGTCCTCAATCGACGTATCAGTCAGCTGACAACGACTGACGATTGCATTTGTACCGGCAACGGAGTTGATACACCCTCGCTTGCCACATTTACAGGGGCTATCAGCACCCGGAACGATCACGTGTCCAAGTTCGCCAGCGCGCCCCTGAGCTCCTTTTAGAAGCTTATGATCAATGATGAGCGCTGAACGTACCTCCTGCCCCAATCGGATCACGAGCGCTTCTTCGCTATCACGCGCGGCACCGAAACGGCTTTCCGCCAGGGCGGCCATATTCGTGTTTGAGTCAACCAGCACAGGGCAATTCAATTCTTTGGAGAGCAACTCTTTCAAGGTGTTATAGTGGAGATTGCCTCCATCTGGGCAGGATGGTAAAGGACCTGGCACAGCCAGACCAATCCCTCCAATCTTCGATCGAAGCATGTCCTTTTCTGTAAGCAATCTTCGTAATTCGACCAACGCTATCGATGCAATCGACTGAAGATTGTCTCTGCGAGTGAGTTTTCTTACACGTACAGCTTGAAAGATACCATCGAGATTGCAAAGAACGATCTCTATTCGATTCTGATCGAGGCTGATACCAACCGCTACTCTCGAATGAGGATTGAACATGAGTCCAACTGGGCGTCGTCCGCGACTCGACTCTTTTGAGCCAGTCTCCTTCAGCAGTTCGCTCTTGACCAATTCATCAACGACACTTGAGACAGTCGACTTTGCCAGATCGCACATTCGCGCTACATCAGCCCTGCTCAGTCCGGGTTGTCCGCGCACTAATTGCAGAATGCTCACGGCATTTCTTCTGCGCATCTCAATGAAGCTCGAACTCAACATACAGTCTTTGTCTCTCTAACTGATCACGATTCAAGATTACTCAAAATTTCATTTTCATTGACTCTGGGCTGGCCCAAATGGAATTCTTCCCCTGACGTATGGTGCTTGTTTTGCGGGCTCAACCGGCCGCTGTCTTCAGCAAAGATTGGTTTAGCCGTACATTCATTTCATCGATTTGTTCTTTAGGAACTTGCCAGCCCAATTCGACAAACAACTCTTGCTCGGCAAATTCGATGTGTTTCAAGACAAGCTCAAACAATTGCTTCAGTACGGCACAAAAGTTGGGTTCTGGGTGCATGCGCATCTTCATTAGAGTGTCGATTCTCTCATTGATCCGAATGTCGTCCTCTGCACATTTTGCGAGCAATTCGCCAGGCAATCCGTCTGCGTGTGCAATGCGATCCAGACAAAGCTTGTGCTGTCTGCCAAAGTGTCTCTTCAGTTCGTCAAAGAAATCAATAGTTTCATCCAGTATGTGATTTCGCGGCCAGGATGAGTAGTGCTCAAGCAGTCTCTCTGATCTACTGACCAAGAGAGAATGTTCTTGCTCCAAAAACTGAAAAATTGTCAACGGGTGCTGCGACGATCCTAGTGCCGCTTCCACAAGAGCAAGAGTATGTGCAGCTCTTTGCGACACATAAGGATTCGAGTCTGTTTTGAGCTCAATGAGCAGGCGTCTTGGCAGATAGCTTGTCGATGCCAGCCAGTAACGTACATCTGGATGATCATCGTAAACTAATCGAGACAGTGTTGCATGCGCAGTCGCGGTGTTGAGACCAACGGCGATGCGCACTTGTGGATCTTGATCCAGCGCCATCTTCGCCAGTAAGTGAGTCGGCGTTTTTGCATTCTCGGCGACCCTGCGACGCACCACTGGGTCAGCGGAAACTGACAGCAGCCGCAATGTTGCCGCACTAGCCTTGGAGGAACCTGCAAGCAGGTATTTCTTATCAACAATCTTGGTCATTTCCTTTTCCTCCGACGCCAACCGGAACTATTGCATTGTATTGCGAATTAGTTCGTTTGTCAAACAAACCAATGTGACAGAATTAACTTTTCAGTAAAAAGCTGACCAATGGTGACAAGATCGATGGGCAGCCATTCACTGCTACAGTTACTGACTTAGAACCAACCAACAGTAGGAGCAAATTTGAACGGAATCATGTGGCGGCTAATCACGACTCTGGTCCTTACATTCGCTTTGACATTCTGCCCGCCCGGGGTGGCGGTAATCGGGGAAAACGCAGTCGTACCTGCTGCTGACAGCGAAGCTGCGCCAAGCGCACAGGCCGTGGTTCAAAAAGCCGCAGTAAGCGCGGCTGACCGCTACACCTTTGTGCAAGATGGCGAAATTTCCAAGCAGGTGCATTTGCCGACCTGTGAATGGTATCCGAAAAAGCTGCCGCCTGACGCGATGGTGCTGGCCATTCACGGTCTCACCCTGCACGGCAAGCGCTACGACATTTTGGGCAGGACGTTTGCAGCCGAAAACGCCCTCGGCAGCATCTACGTGGTAGCACCGGACATGCGCGGCTTCGGGCGTAATCGCAATAAAGAGCATACGTTTTGCCAGGACAACGACTGCAAGAAGATAGTCAACTACGACAAAAGCGTCGATGATTTTTGCAAAGTGGCCAAGATCATGCGCGAAAAATACCCGGGCGTACCGTTGTACTTATTGGGAGAGAGTTTGGGGTCTTCGGTCTGCCTGGCAGTAGCCGCTAAAAGCCCAGAACTGGTCGACGGATTAGTGCTTTCCGGAACCGCGGAAAGCGTCAATCCAAAGATGTTCGATCATCCCAAAATTATCGCCTCGGGTATGTTCGCAGTTTTCATTGACCCCAAGTTCAACATGAGACTGGGGGTATTCATGAGAGATCTGGTCTCCAACGATCCCGCCATCTGCCAGGAGATGCTGGACGACCCGCTGGTGCCCAAGAAATTGACTCTGGCCGAGCTGATGAAAACCAACAAATTTGTTGGCAAAACGAACAAATTTGCCGAGAAAGTCAAGGAAGATCTGCCGGTCTTGATGCTTCAAGGCAGTGAAGACAAATGTGTGGTACCGCGCGCAGTGGCAAATTTGGCTCAGCACATCCGCTCGTCCGACCAGACGATGAAATGGCTTCATGCCCACGGGCACCTGCTACTGGAGACGGCGTACATACGGCCTGCCACCATTGACGCCATCACTGACTGGTTTGATGCTCGTACTGTGGCGCACAAAGAACAACTGCGGGCAATGCAAGAGGACTTGCGCGCGCTTGGTGGCAAAACGAGTAGTCTTGATAGCGTTCAGCAGTGACGTCAGCTAAGGCGGTGTGATGAGAATATGCGAATCAGGATTCTCTTTCAGTACTTCTTGCACGCCCTTGAAGATCTGCCTGCGCAGGGTTTCTAGGCTGTCCACGTCCTGATAAATCGAGACCGCCACTTGTTGAATTTTCGAATTGTTATGCGGCGCGTCATCGAACAACGGTACAAGGTCGTCCAGGTGTTTGTTCAACTTGTTTACGTCTGCGGCCCACTGCTCCCAGAACGTTTTGAAACTCGCTGTGTAAGCCTCAGGAATGACCGGATTGAGCCCACCCGGTGAGGTTCCCACTTCCTCACCCAGATCGCGAATGACTGGTTCCATGCTGCCCAGATAAAAGATGAGCCACTCTCGCCGCGGCGGTAGCAGGTCTTTGCCGACGATTTGATATGGAATCGAGGTGACATCTGGAACTTCGGCACTGGCATCCAGTCTCACTTTTTCGCGGCCGGCTTCTTCGTAGATATTGATCGCTTGCTGGCGAATCTGTTTCAGGAGTATGGCGCAGTCCTTAATATCGTCGAGAGTCAGTTCCCTTTTTGAGGGCTTGGGGTAATGAGTAGAGTCAGCCGCCATCAAAGGTCCGTCACCGGCACTGGCACTGGATGTGGTGCAGGCTAACAATATCGTCAGGAGCAATTGTGTGACTCTGTTCGTAACTGAGCGCTTAAATATTAAATAGATCATCCTGTAATCCCGTGTTGGTGTGAAGGTCGTTGAAGTAAGCTGTGCTGGCACGTTTTCCTTCTTTGTAGAGATCGATGCGCAAAGGTACCTTTTGTGCCGGATCAACGAAAATGCGGCGATTCAAAGTGACCGG
>Ga0182024_10020425_pt1 | contig 12105 bp, 8 predicted proteins | sample P32metaG_FD_120480 | JGI IMG/M metagenome (GOLD analysis project Ga0182024, IMG submission 120480) | Permafrost microbial communities from Stordalen Mire, Sweden - P3-2 metaG (Illumina Assembly) | ecosystem: Environmental > Terrestrial > Soil > Wetlands > Permafrost | place: Sweden: Stordalen...
CGCCGTCGGCCCGCAGAACGAAAACATTCCTTGCGATTTTTTCCTGGCTTTTTCTCCCGAGCGCGAAGATCCCGGCAACAAGCAGTATGGCCTGGCGCAAATCCCTAAAGTTGTTGGCGGTATCAATCCTCCGAGCACACGCGCCGCACTCGCGCTGTACGCCCAGGTGGTCGCCAAGGTCGTTCCTGTCAGCTCCACGCGCGCCGCAGAAATGGCCAAGCTGCTCGAGAATATTTTTCGCTGCGTGAATATCGCGCTGGTGAATGAGCTGAAAATGCTTAGCCTGCGCATGAATATCGATATCTGGGAAGTCATCGATGCGGCGGCCACCAAGCCTTTCGGCTTCATGCCGTTCTATCCTGGCCCCGGCCTGGGCGGCCATTGCATCCCTGTCGATCCTTATTATCTTTCCTGGAAAGCCCGCGAATTCGACTTCTCAACCCGCTTTATCGAACTCGCCGGCGAAGTGAACACCGCCATGCCCTATCACGTTGTCGACGCAATCGCCGCAGCGCTCAACAATCAGGAGAAAAGTCTTAAAGGCTCCAAGCTGCTGATTCTCGGCGTCGCGTACAAAAAAGATGTCGACGATTTGCGTGAGTCCCCCACGTTAAAAATCATGGAATTGCTCAAGCAGCGTGGCGCGAATTTCGACTATAACGATCCGTACTTCCCGCAGCTCCACAAAATGCGCCATTACAACTACGAAGAGATGAAGTCCGTGCCCATAACCCCGCAGGCGCTGGGGTCCTACGACGGAGTAGTCATCGCCACCGATCACTCCAGCTATGACTACAACGCCATCGTGGACGGCGCCAAACTAGTGGTCGATACCCGCAACGCCACGCGGCGCGTCATGCGCCATCGCGACAAAATTGTGCTCTGTTGATCGCGCGCTGAAAGAACGGCGACGACTGGTTGAAAAAAGCCAGCTGGAAAAATTAAGAATACTACTTGCCAAAGGGCCGGCGGCGTAAGAGTTTTTCTACTCCGCCTTCACTAACTCCACTCGCGCAGTCGCAAACGGCATCACTGCTTCAAGCAGCACCGGCACGCGCGCGTCGGTATTGCTCAAATACAAAATAAAATGCGCGTCTTTCATTTCCGCGCCGTTATCCAAAACCCGCAGCTCGATCTTCAAAGTGTTGAAATTCCCCGCAGGCACCGTTACTGGCGCGCCGCGCGCCTCCAACCGGGCATGCACGTCGTACAGTTTGTGGCCGTCGTAAACCGGGCTGCGCACCTCGGGCGTTTTCGCCCAATCCACCGTGCGCAGGTACTGCATCATTCCCAGCGGGTCGCGCGTTCCCGGCAACACTCGCGCCGCTATCGCATCCGCCGGCGCCGGCTCCCTGACCGCTGGCGACATGCGCTGCACGGAGTCCACCGTCTGCCCCTTTTCATTCAGGTGCATTTCATATTGCATGCTCACCAGCGTGGCCGCGTCGCTATAGGAATCAAACTGATCGTCCAGCGCAAACATCATGCGCAAGGGGTTCTCTGTGTGCGCAAACGCCTGCAGGTGCCACGCGGCCTTTCCCAGGAAATTCCGCTTCTCCGCCACTTTCAACTGCAGATTCGCCACGTCGTTCAACTTCGACACATTCGCGGAATATTGCCAGGTCTCGCCCGTCCGTAGCGGCGAAGCAGCCTCAGCAACCACGGCTGCTTTTTTCTTATCCACGGGTTGCCTTGCACCATCAGGTGAAGGCCGTGCAGCCTCGATCGGTTCCGCAGCTCCGCGCTCTTTAGGTTCTTCCGGCATCGTCGCCGGTTGCGGCGCCGTCACAGTCACAGCCGCGGACGCCCGCGAAAGTTCTCTCCGGTTGTGCATCTGCCACGCCACCGCGCCACCAGCCAAGAACGCGATGCCTATCAACGCCAGTGTCGTTTTATTGCTCATATCCTATGCGTGACGCTCCTCGCAAACAGTACCTTGCACTCCAAATTTCCGTCGTACAATTATCTCGCTCGCGGTACTCCAGGCTTCTTTGCCTGCGTTGCCGGATACTTTCAGCGTATCAAAACGCGCACCGCGCGTCTTTGCCAGGGCTTATGGTTTTTCTATCGCCGCTTGACGCCGCGATATCCTTCCGGGGAGGATTTTTCTTATGCGCTACCTTGTGACCGGCGGCGCCGGTTTCATAGGTTCAAATACCGTCGACGAATTGGTGCGCCGCGGCCACAGCGTGGTGGTCCTCGATGACCTTTCCGGCGGCAAAGAAGAAAATCTCGCCGAAGTCCGCAACAAAATCACCTTCATCAAGGGCACCATTACCGACATTGAGATCATCCGTCGTGCCATTTTTGAAGCCGATTACGTAATCCATCTGGCTGCGCGTACCTCCGTGCCTTTCTCCATGAAGGATCCCATCGAAACCAATCGCATAAACATCGACGGCACCCTCAATGTTCTGGTGGCCGCGCGCGACGCCAAGGTGAAGCGCGTGGTCTTCGCTGCTTCTTCTTCCGCTTACGGCGAAACTCCCACATTGCCAAAAACCGAAAACATGCAGCCCCAGCCTATTTCTCCTTATGGCGTCTCGAAATATGTCGGCGAGCTTTACGCCCAGACTTTCGGCCGCTGCTTCGGCCTGGAAAACGTGTGCCTCCGCTACTTTAATATTTTTGGCCCGCGCCAGGACCCCAGCTCTCCCTATTCAGGTGTGATGGCAAAATTCTGTACCGCTTTCCTGGAAGAAACCGAACCCGTCATTTTCGGCGACGGCACGCAATCGCGCGATTTCACCTACGTCGACAACGCCGTGCAAGCCAACTTGCTGGCCTGTGAAGCTCCCCGCGCTTCTGGAAGAGTCTTCAACATCGGCACTGGTATGCGCGTTAACTTGAACGAAGTGGTCGAGGCCTTAGGTGCCATCTCCGGCAAGCCTCTCCAAGCGCGCCACGATCCGCCACGCGATGGAGACATTCGCGACTCCCAGGCAGACATCTCCCACGCCCGCGCCGTCCTCGGCTACGAACCCACTGTCCTTCTGGAAGAAGGGCTGCAGCGCACCTTCGATTGGTACCGCGCCACCCAGGCCGCAAAAACCGAAGCCAAATCCTGAGCTTTTTTTACTCCGGATTGTGAGGCCAGTCCTTTTAACTCCTCGAGTTGTGGGCGGACGTTATACTTTCTACGTGGACGACTCAAAGAGCGAACGAGGGGTGGAACCGAAAATATATCTAGGCACATCTGCGTTTACTGCGGCGGGATGGCAGGGCGCTTTCTATCCGCCGGAAATAAAATCCAAGGATTTTCTCTCCTACTACGCGCAGCATTTTGACACCGTCGAAGTGAACTCCACGCTCTACGGCTGCCCCTCGCCGCGAACTGTAGAAAACTGGGCTGCCAAAACGCCCGACAATTTTATTTTTTCCATCAAGACTCCGCGTTCGATTACCCACGACAAAATGCTCGCGAACTGTGACGCCGAATTGGAAGAATTTCTCACCACGATGGAAATACTGGGCCCCAAGCTCGGACCAATCTTGTTCCAGTTCCCGCAGTTCAGCCCAGGAGTCTTCGCCGACCGCCACGCTTTCACCGACCGCCTCATCCCGTTTCTCAAAAAATTACCTGCCGGCCGCAAGTACGCCATCGAGATTCGCAATCCGGAGTGGCTTGACGCGGAATTTGCCGGCTTGCTTAGGCAACATCAAATCGCGCTGGGCCTCCCCGATTTGCCGTACATGCCGCGCCCTGACGAGCTCGCGCAAAAATTTGATCTCATCACAGCGGATTGGACCTACATTCGCTGGCTCGGCGACCGCAAAGGCATCGAGCTGCAAACACTCACGTGGGACAAAACTATCGTGGACCGCACCGCGGAGCTAACTAGCTGGGTCGATTTCTGCTATCAGATTAAAAAACGCGGCGTCATCATCTACGGCTACGCCAATAATCATTACGCGGGCCATGGCCCCGGAACCATCCGGCAATTCCGCGATCTGTGGCGCAAAAAAGGATTCGCACCGTTGCCTGAGCCGGCACCTGCACCAACGCCAATAACTCCAATTCAAGCCCCGACTAAAAAACAGCCGTCACTCTTCGACTAGCTGAACTCGATTTTCATAGCGTAAATTACGGCTGCACCGTCGGCCCGTAACTTAGCGGCTCGCCCGCCTTCGGCACATCGTAATTATTCCAGAACCACAACGGCTCCAGTTTTTTCTTCTCCGGCCACACCTGGTCCAGCGTGTCGCCTTCAAATAATTCGCCGTTCTTCATCACCCAGTGAATCGTATTGGTGTTGTGAATATCATCCAGCGGATTCTTATCGAAAATCACCAGGTCCGCCAATTTTCCCGCCTCAATCGAACCCAGATCCTGCGGCCGCCCAACAATTTTCGCCCCATTCGAAGTTGCGCAGCGCAAAACTTCCATCGGCGTCATTCCACCGCTGGCCAGCATCCACATCTCCCAGTGGTAGCCCAAGCCTTGCAGTTGTCCATGACTCCCGACGCCTACCAAAGTGCCGGCGCGCTGCAGCTTGGCCATCTGCGCAGCTAATTTTGGAAACGCGTATTCGTCTTTACGGAACCATTCGGGCCTCCGCTTGGTTTTCTCATCAATAATTCTGTGCGGCGTAAAATGGTTCAACTTGGCGTTATCGTGCACTTCCGTGTTTTCGTACCAATAATCCTCGCCAAACGGGCCGCCATAATTCACGATCAGCGTGGGCGTCTCTGAAATCCCCGACTGCGCGAACATCTGAATCACATCCTTATACAGTGGCGTGATCGGTAAAGTGTGTTCATTACCGTGGAAACCGTCGATCACGTGCGTCAGGTCCAGTTTCAGATCTATCGCGCCCTCGGTAGTCGGCATCATCTCCAGTTCTTTCGCGGCCTGCACCATGTACTGCCGCTGCCGGCGATTGCCCACGATGTAGCTCTTGATGTTGTGCGTGCCGTAATATTTTCTATATTTCGTCAGCACCCCCTTCACTTCTTCCATGGACTGAAAATTGTTGTCGGAAAAAACTCCCGGCCCGGTCGAAAAAGCGCGCAGCCCGATAATATCTCCGGAGTCCGCCAAGTCCTGATACGCAAACGTATCGTTCGTGAACGTCTGCACATCCAGCCCGGCAGTCACTCCGTACGCCAGGTTGGCAAGGAAAGCCCAATTTTGCGTGTCCAGAATCCCTCGCCGAATTTCCGTCCAGTGCGCATGCGTATCGATAAATCCAGGAGAAATAGTCTTGCCGCGCACGTCAAAAATCTTTGCCCCAGCGGGAGCACTGCCGCGCGCCCCCACACTCTTGATGCGATTGTCCTCGATGACGATGTCGGCATTCTTCAAAACTTCGTCGCCCTTCATGGTCACCACTGTCGCGCCGCGCAGGACGATGCTGCCTTTCGGCGTTTTCCTGGGCACTTCCAGGGTCACCGCGATTTCTTCGACGTCCTTCTCTTCTTCCTTTAATTTTTTGGGCTCTTTCTTCTCTTCTTTCTTGTCAGCTTTTTTGTCGTCTTTTTTTGCAGCGTCGGCTTGCTGCCCGTTGCTGTCTTTCTTATCGTTATCCTTTGCGTCCTTGACCTCGTCCTTCTTATCTCCGTCTCTCTTGTCGGCTTCTTTTTTATCGTCGTCCTTCTTTTCATCTTTCGGCGGCTCGAAAGAAATCGCGCTCAGCGGCTCGCGAAATAAACTCGACCCCACCGCCCACGTAATGGTTTTCCCGTCATCCGCCCACGCGAAATAATCTGCGCCAATATCGGTCAAGCGCTTCGCGGGGACCGCCGCGGTACTCACATTCACCGTCGGCGCTTCGCCTCCGACCACCGGCATGGCGATCAAATAAAGCTGATTCATCACGTGCGCCAGCACCCATTGCCCGTCTGGACTCGCCTTCATATCGTCAGCCGGAATCGGCTCCTCAAAAAAATACAGGCCCTGCCCCTTGACCTGCAGGTGCGTCCGGCGATCCGTCCCGTCGTAGCGCAGCGACACCAGCCCCTGCCGCGTGTACACGTAAATGCGATCCTTCTCGTGAGTAAAATGCGGTCCTCCCGCTCCGCGCGCCGGCAAAATCAAATTCGCTTCGCCGCCCTCCGCGGGAATCCACACGAGATCCGCGTTGCCGGTTTGCCCGCCATCAAATTCGCTGTTCTCCCGGTCATAGGCATTCCCACGCAGCGCCACAATTTTCGATCCATCTGGCGACCACGCCGGATTGCTATACACCGCCAACGATTTTGACAATTGCACCGGTGTGCCACCTGCTGACGGCACCTTCCACAATTGCCCGCCTTCGCTCGACCACGTCACATAGGCTATGAATTTTCCATCCGGCGACCACGCCGGCTGAAATTCGTGCCCACCGCCGCTCGTCAAACGTTGCGGTTGCCCATGAGGCAAATCCATGGTGTAGAGATGCGTCATCGCCGAAAACGCCAGCCTCTTGCTGTCCGGAGATTCCACCGGCTCCATGATCAAGCGCACCTTCACCGGCCCTTGCTCCACGCGTTGCGGAAAATCCAGCTTCGGCCCGATGTCCTGCGAAACCTGCGCCGTGAACGGAATTATTTTTTCGTTCCCGCTCGCCAGGTCGAGCCGCCGTATTTTTCCATCCTGGTTATAAACAATTTCTTTTCCTCCCGGCAGAAATGCAAACCCGGGAAACACGTCGCGCGTAAACCGCGCTTCCTGATCGTCACGCGTCACCGGATATTTCACCCAGTGATCTTCGCCCGTTTCAAGATTGCGCAGCCGTAACCCCGTTTCCGTTTCATAGCGCGTCACGTATACCAACTGCTTTCCATCCGGCGACAATGTCGGCCGGAATGCGCTTTCCGGTTGCGAGATAATTTCGTCTTCATCGCCCGTCTTCCGGTCCCGCCGCACGATCTTCCAAAGCGGCAGCTGTGCGTTATAACTGAAGGGCCCCTGCCGCACCGCGTAATACAAATATTTTCCGTCCGGCGACGCCACCACTCCCACGGCATTGTGCCGTTCCTTGCGCGGCGTCGTTGGCGTCGGCTTGGACTTGGTGATCTGCACACCAGTCCCGCCATCCACGTGAAACATCCACAGCTCGTTCGCGCCGATCCCAAACGGCATCTTCGAAGCCACAATGTATTTCCCATCGGGCGTCCATGCCGGTGACGTGAAGTCGTCGGCGGTATTTTTCGAAACCTGCTTCACGCCACTGCCATCCGGATGGATGATCCAGATGTTTTCGCTGCCTTCGCGGTCGGAAATAAATGTGATCCACTGGCCATCGGGAGAAAATCTCGGCTGGCTGTCGAAAGCCATGCCGCCGGAAATGAGCTTGGCCTGTCCGCCGTCAATCGGCAACGTGTAGAGGTCGCCCATCAACTCAAACACAATGGTTTTCCCGTCCGGTGAAACGTCCAGCGATAACCACGTTCCCTCATCCGTCGTAAACGTGATTTTGTGGTCCGGCTTCAGCGGCAAACCCTTCTTCTCGTCTTTCTTGTCATCCTTCTTTTCGGGTTTTTGCTCATCCTTCTTATCTTTGTCTTGCTCTTGATCCTGCTCCGCGACCTCGCGGCTTACTTGTTCATCGACCCGCACTCCCATCTGCAAACATTTGGCGCCGGATCCAGGCGCGCAAACTCCAATGACCAGGGCGACAATCCCCAGCCACGTCGCAAACCCACACACCCCCGATTGCTTGGCAATCATCCTGGTAATTCCTCCGTTACTGATTTGACGTGTGAAAACTCGAATCGTTCTTCTATCCGGCGACTACTCAGCGCCGCCGCCCCGTTCCCCCGCAATCACAAAGCCCGGCATCATAACTCGCCACGCCACTCGGCGCATCATCTCTTTATAGCTTCGCGGTTCCGCACCACACTCAGTACAATTAATCAGCTCTAAATTAGTTCAACCCCAAGTGCGGGAGAACGAACTGCAGATGGGTCACTTGGAAGTCGCGGCGACTGAGTCTCTCATAATTGCTCTGCAGGAAAGCCCAGATGTTTTGGATTTGTCGCTGGTTCTTCCCACCTATAACGAGAGCGCGCACATCGACGCGATCGTCGAGCAACTCATCGCCGTGCTCGACGGCATCCCTGCACTGAAATACGAAATTATTATTGTGGACGACGACAGTCCCGATCGTACCTGGGAAAAAGCACTGCAGTTATCCCAGAAATTTCCGCAAGTGCGCGCGATTCGCCGTCAGAACCAGCGCGACTTGTCCACCGCGGTTCTGCAAGGATGGCAGATCGCTCGCGGCGAGATTCTTGCCGTAATGGATGCCGACCTGCAACATCCCCCCGAAACCATCACCCAATTGTGGCGTGCCATGAGACGTGGGGCCGATCTGGCCGTCGCCAGCAGGAACGTCGAAGGCGGTGGCGTAAGCGACTGGACTCTTCCGCGGCGCATCGTTTCCCGCAGCGCCCAATTGCTGGGACTTGTCGTGTTGCCTGAGGTCGCCGGCAAAATCAGCGACCCCTTGAGCGGCTATTTCATGGTGCGGCGTTCCGCATTGGAAGGGCGTGAGCTGAAGCCATTGGGGTACAAAATCCTGATGGAAGTGTTGGCACGCGGCACCGTGGAAAAAATCTCAGAAGTTCCTTATGTCTTCCGCGAAACCCCGGAGCGCCCCAGCAAGCATTCGCCAGCGGTTTTCGCGCAGTACCTCCAGCACCTGAGTCGGCTGCGCATTCACCTGCTGAAAACTTCGCTCTTCGTGCGTTTTTGCATCGTGGGCGCCAGCGGAACGTTGATCGACACTACCGTGCTCTTTCTTTTAAGCGATCCGCGCACGCTGAACTGGAGCCTGACCGGAAGTAAAATTGTTGCCGCCGAAGTGGCGCTCGCAAATAATTTTATCTGGAATGATTTATGGACCTTCGGCAAGTTCTCCAGGTGCCAGAATAGCTTTCGTCAGCGCCTCCGCCGTTTCCTCAAATTCAACTTGCTGTGTTCCGTTGGAATTATTTTAAATCTCATTATCTTGAATATCGGCTTCAAGGTATTCCATATGAACCGCTACATTGCTAATTTATCCGCGATTTTTGTGGTCACTTTTTGGAACTATAATACCAACCGCAAACTTAGCTGGCGCACCACCGCAAAAGAATAGAAAATCATTCCCATGACAAATTTGTTGAAAAGTAGAGGCAATATCGCAGTTCCCGTGTGCACAGTGATATTCGTTATCGGTGCAATTAACATGCCCGCCGTGACGCATGCGCAGGATGACGCCGCCACTCCGCCAGCGGTTAATCAAATGGCGCACGACATTTTCAAGCAACTGGTGGAGATCAATACCACCGATTCCGTGGGCAACGTGACCACCGCCGCGGAAGACATGGCCAAACTCTTGCGTGACGCCGGGTTCGCAGTCAAAGACGTAATCGTCGCAGGCCCCAACGAGAAAAAGAAAAATGTGGTCGTCCGCTTCCACGGCAGCGGCAAGCGTAAGCCCATTTTATTTATCGGCCACCTGGATGTAGTCGAAGCTCGTCGCGAAGACTGGACCACTGACCCATTCAAGTTCGTCGAAAAAGACGGATTCTTCTATGGCCGCGGCACCAACGATATGAAAGCCGGCGACGCTCTACTGCTCACCACTTTCATTCGCCTTAAAAAAGAAGCCTATGTCCCTGACCGCGATTTAATTCTCGCCCTGACCGCCGACGAGGAAGGCGGCAACTTCAATGGCGTGGAATGGCTCCTCAAGGAACATCGCGACTGGGTAGACGCCGAATATTGCATCAACCTCGACGGCGGAGAATTCGAACAGCAGAACGGCAAACGTTTACTGGCCGCCATGCAGGGCAGCGAGAAAGTGTATGCCGATTTCCAATTCGAATCCGTAAATCCCGGTGGCCACAGCTCCGAGCCGGTGCGCGATAACGCGATTTACCACCTCGCCGGCGCACTGACCCGCCTGCGCGATTACGATTTTCCCGTGAAGGTCAACGAAATCACCCAAAATTATTTTGCGCGCACCGCCGAAATCTCTCCCGGCGATTCCGCCGCGGACTTAAAAGCCGTCGCTAAAGATCCGCCCGACCAAGCCGCCGCCGCCCGTCTCTCGCGGGAGCCTTATTACAACACCTTGCTGCGCACCACTTGCGTAGCCACTATGCTGAGCGGCGGCCATGCTCCCAACGCTTTGCCCCAAACCGCGCGAGCCAACGTGAATTGCAGAATTTTCCCCGGCGAAGATCCCGAAGACGTGCGCAAAACCCTGGAGCGCGTGGCCGCCGATCCAAAGGTAAGCGTCACCCTGGTACCGCAACTCGGCGCCGACGGCAAACCTGTTCCCACCGTTACCGTGCCGCCTTCCGCGCTGCTCCCCGAGGTCGTCAAGGCCATGGAGAAAACTCTGAATGAGACCTACCCCGGCGTGCCCCTGGTAGCCACCATGTCCGCCGGAGCCAGCGACGGCAAATTCACGCGCACCGCAGGAATCCCCACCTTCGGCATCGCTTGCATGTTCTTTGAACTGGGCGACAATCGCGCCCACGGAAAAGATGAACGCATCGGCATCCAGGACTTCTATGACGGCGTCAACTTTACCTACAAGTTGATCCGCAACCTAAGCGCACCAAATTAACCTGTGGGGTCTTCTTTTTGACGTTTGTTTTTGAACCGGGCGTAAGTAAATTGACGAGCTCGATGCGTTCACATCAGCAATGCTTTCGACCGGGGGAACCCAACGGCGACTTAGATCAGAAAAGCCAGCGTTAGGAATTGATCAAATAATTGTAGAGTTTGTTCGTAATCAAACGATTTCGCTGATTTTCTTATCCAGGTGGGCGAGGGCGGCTTCGAGGGATTTGCGGTGTTGCGGGTGGGTGGCCGATTCCAGGTCGTTAACGATTCTGATCCGGGAGAGTTGTAAGTCTTTACGTTCCTGATCGCGTCTTAACTGCTCGGCCGTCTTGGCCGCCGAAGTCGATTTCTCTTGCTTAGCTTCCAGAAGCTCGACCTGAGACTCCACGTCCTTGCTTTCCCATCCTCTAGCCATAACGATATTTTGACATAATTCGAGCGGCCTGTGGATATTTTCCGCGAAAAATTGTCAAGCGCTGGCCGCCCGGCGTCGCGGCAAAACAGGTACCGAAGGATGCATCACGCTTTGCACTGTGCTTTCAGCAGTACGCGCAAGATTCTCGGCAAATAACCCGGAATACGAAAAGATCGCGCTGCGGTCCGCCCAGCGAAGCCGCAAAATCCATCTCCCATCCATCTCTTCGACGTGCGCGGAAATCAGTTCAGCCACCGGAATGACCAATAGGGGGTGAAAGTCTGCTTCCAATGCCCACAGCTTCTGTGAGCCAACAAAAAGCTGCACCGGAACCGCGAAACTCCCCGACTGAAATGTGCCGCCGTCGACCACCGCTAAGGCCCCCAGTTCCCGGGCCTTATCGTCGATTCCAGACGTGGCTTTGGGAGGAGGCAGCAGAATGGCCACTACAAACGCCACCAGCCCGGCAACCGCCAAAAAATAGCTGCCAAAAAAGCCGATCGGCAAGATCACCAGAGCAGCGCCAAACACACCCAGCACCATGCGAAAAACGACCCAGGAGCGCTCGTCTCGCCGAAGACTCAGGACTTTAGGAACCAGCAACACTACGGCGAATCCAGCCCCAATGACTGTCTTGCGTAATTTGGCGCCTAAGCCATCGGTTAGAGCGGTTTCGGTGGTGGTTGCGGTACTCATAGACGTTGCCCCGGACGCGTTTCGATGGTGCTACCTGCCCTTAAGGACAGGCCCAAGATAGTACGCGATTTCTGCGTCTCTGTGTAGATGATGAATTAGGCCAATAAGTAGCAGTTTTTTAGTATGAAATGCCGGGCGCGGATTTCAGCTTGGGATCGTCGCCCTTCATGGCCGCCTCGGAAAGCAGCACGCGGCCAGGTTTCGCCCCAGTGGCTTTGCCATCGTCCCAAACCAGCGTGCCGTTCACGAAAACTTTCTCGATTCCGCTCGAAAGCTCAAATGGCTTCGCGAAAGTGGCGTGATCGATCACCGTATCGGGATTAAAAAGCACCAGATCAGCAAACGCGCCTTCGTGCAGTGTGCCACGCTCTTTCCAACCCATGCGCTGCGCGGGCAAACCGGTCATTTTATGAATGGCTTCCGGCAAAGTGATCCAATGTTTTTCGCGAAC
>Ga0182024_10020426_pt1 | contig 12105 bp, 12 predicted proteins | sample P32metaG_FD_120480 | JGI IMG/M metagenome (GOLD analysis project Ga0182024, IMG submission 120480) | Permafrost microbial communities from Stordalen Mire, Sweden - P3-2 metaG (Illumina Assembly) | ecosystem: Environmental > Terrestrial > Soil > Wetlands > Permafrost | place: Sweden: Stordalen...
CACTTCAGGTTGTTTTGCAAAGTTTTCAAAGAAGGTACTAGGAATTTCTACAGCATCCCACGGCATGCTTCCAAAATCTGAAAGTGAGGCGCAATCCACTTTACCCAACATTACCTGCATGCAATGACCAAACTCATGGAATAATAGTTGTACGTCAGCTTGGGTTAGGTAAGTAGTTTTTTCGCCTTCTTTCGGAGGATTAAAATTACAACCTAAAATTGAAACCGCTTGTTGATGAAGCGGTTGCGTACTGCGTCGATGTCTTAACAAATAATTCCAACCACCATCGCCCTTATGCGGCCTTTGATACAAATCAAGATAAACCGAGCCACGTAAGTTATTATTTTCATCGTAAACATTGTATAAGCTAACATCTTTATGCCATGTATCCGCACCCTCTTGTTTCCTTAACGTAACCCCAAATAATTTATGCAAGATCCCAAACCAACCATCTAAAACTTTATTTAACGGAAAATATGGACGAGTATCTTCTTGGTTGATTCCATGTAATCTTCTTTTTAGTTTTTCTGAATAGTAAAATTTATCGCATAATTCAGGATGATCAACTCCTTCTAACTTTAATTCTTGAGCGATATCTTTTAGATCTTGATCCGCAAATGGTTTAGATTTAACAATCAAATCATTCACAAAAGCTAATGTATTGTCATAGGTTTTAGCCATAGTAGTTTCTAAGGTATATTCGGAATAACTTTTATAGCCTAATAAATCAACCGCCATTTCTTTACGGACTTGCAAAATTTCTTCTATAACTTTGCTATTATCAAATTTGCCATCATAAGGTGGTTGATCTGAGGCAACTGTGTAGAAAGCTCTGACAATAATTTCACGAGTTGCTCGATTATCAACATTTTCTAATATTGCCACCGCATCATCTAAGGAGAAGGTCCAACCACTCTTCCCTTCTTTTTTAGCTTTTTCTGCTGCTTGATCAAGCAGAATTTTAGATAAACCCCGCAAATCATCTTGATTGGTGGTATCAAACCGCCAGCGAGCACGCTCATCTTTAAGATTTTCACTAAATTTTGAATTAAGTTTAGTTAAGTTTTGTCGCAAAAGTAGAAATCGCTCTTTTTGTTCAGGGCTTAAATTAACTCCATTGCGTTCGCAGTCCTGTATTTCTTTACCCAAAACTTTTTGTTGAGTTGGAGATAAACCAACATACTCATAACTACTACGTACAGTTTGAAGAGCATTATAAAAATCTTTATTTTGTTTAATAGCAAGGTTATATGAATCAATTAAAGGTAAACAAGCGGTGTAAGCAACACGCAGTGCCTCACTATCCATTGCATTATGTAGATGATGAATGGGAGCCCAATAACTATAAAATCTTTCTTGGGCATCTTCCAATGGAAGCATCAATGACTTCCAGGAGTAAGGTTTTTTATCTAGCGCAGCTTCAAGTTTCTCTAAATTTTGCTCCAGAATAACTTTTAAGTTATCCACCATTTTTTCTGGTTGGATATTAGAAAAATTGGGTAAATTTGATTTTACTTCCATATTACTTTGCATATGAATTTCCTTATTAATACACGGTTTATAATGGATTGGTTCGTCGCTGACGCTCCTCGCAATGAGAATTTTTTGCTTTAAATTCATTTAGAGCAACAAAGTAGCTTGAGATTCTATTGTAAAACCTGCCAATATTAGACTTTACTTTTAAATCTTTTTCAGCCATAAAAATTGGATATATTTTTTTAAATTCTGCCTCATCATCGTTCTTAACAGCATTATGATATATCGTTACCATAAGTTTTTTAACAGGGTAATTCTTGGTTCCAAATAAAGAACTCAATTTTGGGGCTTGGCTATACTTTTGCAAAGCATCATCTAGTTCTTTTAAAAGTCTGGTTTTTTCTGTTTGCAAATAATTGGCAAATTGCAGAGGGTTCATTGCAGACAATGGCTGCCAGTTTGTTTGCTCGGCTGCCATTCCAATCATTTCTTTATCATATTTATGATATGTAAATTTATTAGGATCAGATTTGATAGCTGCTTTAATATTTTCAATGTGAATATTGACTTCCCAGCGTCTAGGGCCATGCAATCTAACCAACCTTGCATTTGCAACTAAATGATCCCCAAACCAAATTTTTTTACTTTCATCATTCTTATTAGATTGTATAGCTCGAATGCAACTATCTTCTCGGTTCGGAATATCAACAAATGGCATTCCATTGATATGCACTATATTTGCTAAACTCATAATTGAACCTAGCCAATATTTTTCTTTATCACTCAACCCGTCAATCGGAAATTGTAAACGCATATTAATCCTTCTTATTATTTTGGTTTTGGAAACGCTAAAGATCGCAGCTGCATTCGCTGGGATGTTTCTGGTTTTACTACTACATCATCAAAAAACAATGCATTACCGTGTTTATACTTCTCTTTTTGAGTTAAAAAACTTTTCTTATCAAACTTATAAGGATAACCGAAAGATGGTTTCTCTTCACTCGATTCGATTTTAAATTCTGGTATTAATAAGCGTGCAGTAGTCTTAGCTATAATTAAAGTTTTTTTTGAGTTAAGACGGTGAGAATCAATTACTTGAAAAGTTTCAGGAAATGTTTTAACTGCCCATTCGGCAAATTTTACCTTTTGTCCTGATTCATTTTTTATAAATACATTTTCTTTGCCTAAATAAACGTAAGCTCGCCCTTCGGGTTTAAGCGCTTGATGATATTGTTTTATTAAGCCTAATTTATCTTCAGAGTATTTATATGCACCCCATACGTCAAATATTAAATCAAAGGCATTGTGAGTTTCAGAATCCTTAGCTAAAACATCTTGAACTTTACCTGAATAATATTTAAATCTTTTGCCATGTTTTGCCATTACTTTTTGAGTGTTAGTAAAATAATGCAAAGAGACACCCGTAATTGATTCAATACAATTATTAAGGTTTGCATCTGATAACAATTGATCGATCACGAAAGCTTGCCCACATCCTGAATCTAGAATATTAATGCTCCTACCACTGGATTTGGCAATATTACTTATTAGCTTGTTAACTGAAATGTTTAAACCAAAAAAATATGCATAGCTTTGTGGGGAACGATCAGATTTAGTTGTATTATTTTTATCTTCTGATTTAAATTCGCTAAAAAGTGATTGGGAGCGACTGGTTACTTTGGTGTAAGGTTTATCATGAAGGAGCTTATGTTTTTCCTTTGCTACTTTTGGCATGGCACATCCTTTTTTATTTTCAGGGCCAAAATAGCTACTTTCAGATAAAATTGCAAGGACCTTAAATCTCACTTGAAAAACGAGCCTGAGTGTATTAGCATACACATTAGGAGGTGTATATGAGAACCAATATAGTTTTAGATCAAAAATTAGTTAAAGAGGCCTTTCGTTATACTGCAGTTAAGACTAAACGAGAGCTTGTTGAAATCGCATTACGTGAGTTCATTGAAAACCATCAAAGAAGCGCCAAAAATTTATTAGATTTAGAAGGTAAGATTAAAATTAACTCAAAGTATGACTATAAAAAAATGCGTGAAGGAAAATAATTATGTATCTTATAGATACTTCTGTATGGATTGACTATTTGCGTTTAAAAAAAAATCCAGCTGTCTACCTTTTAAAAAAAATACTTAAAAACAACATTAATTTTGGTATTACGGGCTTTATTTATCAAGAAATTTTACAAGGTGCAAATTCATTATCTGATTTTGATGAATTAACAGAATATTTCTGTGTTCAACAATTTTATCACCCAATTGATAAAGCGATCAGTTTCCATCATGCAGCTAAACTCTATTTCAATTGTAGACGCAAAGGACTAACTATTAGAAGTTCAATCGATTGCTACATTGCTCAAATTGCAATTGAGAACGAATTGATTTTATTACATAATGACAATGATTTTTTACACATTCAAAAAGTTTGTCCTAAGCTTAAATTAGCTGCATTAAACACTGTCGAACTCACTAACTAACTCTTTAATTCATTTGATTTAGCTTATTTTCTTTCGTATAATTCCAGGCCTGAATAGTAATTGCACAAAAAGTATCTTCGTGTAAAGAAATTAAAATATAAAAAGAGGCTTTAATGCTACCAAGAAACCCAAACCCCGATTCCCTCATCAACGATTTCCAAAATTCTACCTATCAATTAGTTGCGTTGCTTAACCAGTCATACCGTAATCAAGAAGAAGTGCAAATTAATAAATTTAAAATGGCAATTGCGGATCTGAAGGTCACCATTTTAGATAGCCTAAAGGGCGAAAATTCATCTGCAGTAGATGTAGATAAAATTTTAACTTTCATGCAAAAGTTTATTTGTATGGTACAAATTTTAAGTTCTCCTCCCCGCGCAAATTTATATTTGGAAACCAAACAAGCCGTTGAAGCAGTTTTTGCAGATGCAAAAGACTGCACGACTATTTGGGAGAAGTTGGAACCTATAGCCACACCTGCCGCGGGAATTTTAGGAGGAGGCATCGCAGCGGGCGTTGGTGTCGCTGTAAACGGATCTCATGTTCCAGCCAGAACTTTGGGTGCAATAGCTCAGAATCATGCCTTAAGATATTTACCTGGACACGCGATATTAGGGGCTATTTTGATAGAAGGATTGGCGCAATCATTTAGAGGTGGTTATGCCTGGGCCTCCATGGGCGCAAACTTTGCTGAAGGTGTTACTCATCGATTTTTAAAACCAGTTAAAACCATCCCCGAAATAATCCCAACCGTGCTTGGCTTTTCTTTTTTCGATAATTTATTATGTAAAAGAGCGGTGGATGATGCTACTAAAATTCCAGATCCGCTGGTAAATATTATTGTGGCTTACAGAAAATAGAAAAAGAAGCTGGTGTCAGGCACGTGCCAGGCACGTGCCTGACACCGTCTACTTCTTCTTTTTCTCTCTCTTCAATTTTTGTTTCTCTTTGGTAGATTTTCCTGGTTTCTTGCTTTGCTTTTTCTGGTTTTGTCCCTTAGACATAGGATTCCCCCTAAAATTAATTAATAAAGGTTGCGTTGCTTATATTACCATATAGTCAGATTGAACCACCACTTTCCCCAAAGCTTTTCCAGACTCTAATAGAGCATGTGCTTTACCAACTTCGGAATAAGAAAACTGATTTGCATCGATCAAGGGCTTTAAAACTCCCTCATCAACTAAGTTTGCAATTTGTGCTAAAATTTTTCCATGCCGCTCACGGTTTTGATTTAACAGCAATGGCAATAACATTAATACTGCGTGCAAACTAGCAGATTTAAAATAGAAGCCCCCAAGATGGTGCGAAGAATTTCCTTGGATAGTAATGACATTGCCATAATGAGCAACCGCCTCGAAGGATTTATCTAGATTGTCGCCGCCCACGGTATCAAACACCACATCAAAACCTTTACCACCGGTTAAGCGTTGAACATAATCAGCAACCGCTTCTTCTTGATAATTAATGGCTGCGGTTACGCCAAATTGTTTAGCAATTTTGGCTTTTTCAGGAGATGAAATCGTTGTATACACATCTGCACCTGCCCATTTAGCTAATTGAATGGCAATATGCCCCACCCCGCCTGTGCCTGCGTGGATTAAAACTTTTTGACCTGGTTTGATTTGTATTTTTTCGAATAACGCCTCCCACGCAGTGATACTTACCAAAGGTAAAGCTGCGGCCTGGGCCATAGATAATGACTTGGGTTTTATGGCCATCAAACGACTATCAGCAAGCATAAATTCAGAAAGTGCGCCAGGTTCCCCGTTTACCCCGCCAGCGCAGCCATACACTTCATCACCTTTTTTGAATTTAGTAATCCCTGCGCCAACTTCTTCTACAGTTCCAGCCACATCACCATGTAAAATTGCTGGTAAAGTTGACATCAAACTCGCATATAATCCTGAGCGAATTTTACAATCCACAGGATTAACACTGGTGGCTGCGGTACGAATTAATATATAACCAGGTTTAACTTGGGGTTTTGGCAGGTCAATTGATTCAAAAACGCTTACGTCACCGTATTGCTTCACTGCTTCTGTTTTCATAATTTCCCTTAAATTGAATGTATGAGGAATTTTAAATGTAGTATAGTTACTCCCGCTTGGCTTATAACCATTGCCATAACATATATGGTGACAATTTAAAAAAATTCAATATGAGATAAAAATATGTTCCTAAGAATGAAAGAAGAAACACAACAAATTGAACAGGTCCGCACAGAATTAAAACAATTAGTTGAGAAAGAGTTGAAAGATGATGAAGCCTTGCAGACTATTAAATGGATTAATACTTTGGCAAGACATACTTATAAATGGAAAAAATTAGTTGACAAATTTCCAGACTCTTTGCGTCGTGAAGGAGTTTATGTAGGTAACGAAATATTGGATGTAAAAGATGATATAACCACCTGGTCTGAAGAAAAAATCCATTTAGTTATTCAGTTTTACCAAAAGAAACGTACAAGTAGTATCTCAATTTTACAGATGATTTTTGATAGTTGTAATGTGTATTTTCCTGAAGATAAAAAACAACCTGTAAAGGATTTAGCAAATAAATTAATAAATTTAATTTATTCTTATCAAATTGAACTTGCAGATTTGTTGGTAGCACAGCAAAGAGCTAATCTTGATGCTCAACCAAAAATGTCTAAAGGTTTATGATTAAAATCACCAACACTATTGCTATTCCTTTGAGTGAGCTAACCTTCACATTCATTCGCGCGCGCGGTCCTGGTGGGCAGAACGTAAATAAAGTAGCAACTGCAGTGATGTTACGTTTTGACGTGCGTAACTCCCCTAACCTTCCAGAGCCAACTAAAAAACGATTATTGGTGTTAGGTGGTAGCAAAATCAGTGGCAACGGCGAGTTGATTATCAAAGCAACTCGCCATCGCACCCAAGAAAGAAATAAATTTGATGCCATTGAACGTTTTCGTGAATTATTAGCACGAGCCGCAATTATTCCAAAAAAACGCAAAAAAACTCGGCCTACTAAAGCTTCAAAAGAACGGCGTTTAACTCAAAAAAAATTGCTCGGCAAAAGAAAATCATTACGATCTAGCAAAATAGAATAGGTATCAAGTGAGCGCAATTAAAATCTGGGTAGATGCAGATGCTTGCCCTAACGTTATTAAAGATATTTTGTTTCGTGCGGCGAATCGCACAGAAACCTTACTTATATTGGTAGCGAATCAACCGTTAAAATCTCCTCCCTCTAGATTTATTAAGAAAATGGTGGTTTCTGGTGGTTTTGATGTTGCCGATAATAAAATTGTTGAAGAATTAAGTGCTGGAGACTTAGTTATTACCGCGGATATTCCTTTGGCAAGCGCTGTAGTTGATAAAGGAGGAATAGCTTTAAATCCTCGTGGAGAATTGTATTCGGTAGAAAACATTAAACAAAGATTGTCGATACGTGACTTTAGTGAGAGTGTTAGAAGTACCGGTATTTTGATTGGTGGACCGGATAAGATCAGTAAAAAAGAAATTCAAAATTTTGCCAATGCATTAGATCAGTTTCTGCTAAAAAGCAAATAATCCAATTTTATTTTTTATCAAACCTCATTACAAAAGCTTCTAAATTCTTACACGGGCCAGGAATCCAAATGAGTTTATTTCTTTTTTGATCGAAAAACGCTATGGAGCCTCCATAATTATGCTGACATCCTTTATGATTTCCGAGATTTTTAGGGATTGAATTTAGACTTAGGGATCTGCGTTCTAGACTCAATCTATCAAGCTTATATTCTTTACTATGAGATCCCTCACTTAACGATCGAGTAAGGGTAACGGCTTCAAGTTTAATCATTCGATTTGGAGTAGGGTCGCTTGATGCACGCTCTAATTTCGATTTTTTAAATGCAGATTTTTTGTTGGTTAATAAGTTTTCTAAAATTTCGATAAATGAAGTCATTTTTACACCATTAATGCTCTAACTACGAGATAATACATGTACAGAAAATGGTTGAATTGTAAGTTTATGCTAAAGACTTGCTCCTAGCTAGTCAAGTAATTTTTCAGTTAATATATCGACCCTTATAAAAATTTTAAAGCTCAAGGAACGATATGCCCCACTATTTACCACTAAGTAAAAAAACATTATCCAATGAACATACATTACCAGTTCTAAAAGCACTAGATTTTGATACTGACACAATCTTTACCCGGCATAATACCAAAGCGCTGTTGATACCATACTCTGATGAAAGCAAAATCCAATCTATAACTGAATTTGGATTTAAGGAACGGCATGGAAGAGTAAGAATTTATTTCAACGGACATTTGATTATCGACACCACAGTTCATACAGATCTACGAGTAGAAAATAATTTTAATAAAGAAAATATAAAAATAGTTTTAAAACCCCATTCTCGTGGAAATGACTATAAAAATGATATTGCCAAAATTTCTAAGTATGAAACTAACGAAAGGCCAATAGAAGAAATTCCAGATCTTTCTCACCAGGAACTGTTAAGACGTACTTTAATTCGAGACATTCGTGAATATATTAAGGATAGAAATCATTTTCATTTATTCCCTAAAAACCATAAAGAGCGAAAGCTATTTTTAGAAAAGATTTTAGGCCTAATATCCACAGAAGAAATGATTAATGAAAAATCGCTAAAAGGATTCAACGATCTATATTCAGAATATGGCAAAGGTGATTTTAAGACTAATTGTATGAATGAGATTTTACGCAGGACAGATAATTTATTTAAAGAATTTAATCAGGAATGTCAAAAGAAAGTTTCGCATAAATTAAATTAGCTCCCATAAAAGGGGTCAAGTACAAAATTGGCATAGGTTTCAACATATGCTAATTTTGTACTTGCCCCCTTTCTTCGAAACCTATACCAATTTTGTACTTGACCCCTTTTCTAAATCTCTGCACTATAATCAAGCTTAAAATTTTTGTTTAATCCCGGAGGATTTATAATTTATGTTTGCTCAATCATCATCATCAAAAATATCAGCAGCTTTTACCACCCCATCGAAAAAAATGACACCGCTTCAAGAAGAACTTTTTAATATGGAGTTAGATTTTTCTAAGGTCACTGCAGAGGTTATTAATCAATACGTCGATAAAATAAAACAACTATATAAAGAAACTTATGATGGCATAGCTGCTTTAGCTTCAAATCCAAAATATATTAACTTCAACACAGTTATGCAGCCATTAATTGACTTAGAAGTATTTGCAGACAAAGCTTATAATTTTTGCACATTTCCCATGCAAATGCATACCGACCCGGATGTGCGCGAAGCTAGTCAGAAAGCTGATGATGCATTGAAGGAAATGAACATTGAATGCGAACAACGTGAAGATACATTTGCTGTAATTCAAAATTATCATTCCGGTTTGAAATTTTTAATAGATAAATCAGACCTGCATCAAGAAAAAAATCGATTTATTGAAAAGTTAATGCTGCAATATAAACGCAATGGTTTATACATAGCAGATCCGCAAAAAAAGCTAGAAATTACCAAAATCAAAAAAGAGATTGAATTGCTTGCAAATCAATTTGGTACAAATCTTCGCGAAGAAAAAACCACTTTAGAATTTTCGAAAGAACAACTCAACGGCCTTCCTGAAAAATGGTTACAAGAAAAAAATCCAAAAAACAATAAGTATATAGTTACCTTAAAAAATCCTGATTATAATCCGGTTATGGAGTTTTGTACCGATCGCAATACTCGCAAAGAAATGTATGCTGCTTATCAAACCCGTTGTGAAAAAGAAAATTTACCTATTCTCAAGCAAGTTATTGGGCTACGTCAACAGTTAGCTCAATTATTAGGTTATAAAACCCACGCAGATTATATTGCAGAAACCCGCTTAATCAAGACTGCGAAAACCGGTCAGGAATTCATAGATGGTATGAATGAACGGTTTACCCCTTTGCTAGAACAAAATCTAAATGCATTAACGGAATTTGCTCGCAGCAAAGAAAAAGATTCCAATTTTATTTTAAAGCAATGGGATATGCCTTATTACCTACGCTTGCGGGAAGAAGCAGTGTGTAATATAGACATGCTTAAAATTAAAGAATATTTCCCGTTAGAGAAAGTAATTTCCGGCACGTTTGATATTTACAAAGATTTATTTGGTCTAGAATTTGTAAAGAAGGCCAATGGAGATACTTGGCATAAAGAATGTCTTAAGTACGAAGTTTATGACAAAGCATCAAAGGCAATTATGGGTACTTTTGTCATAGATTTACATCCGCGCCAGGGCAAATACGCTCATGCTGCGGTGTTTTCTCTTTGCAAAGGATCTGATGTGTCTCATCTTACTGGTATACCAGTTGATCGACGTACAGCAGTAGTGGGAATGCTTTGTAACTTTGACAAATCTACTTTGAAATTTGACGAAGTTAAAACATTCTTCCATGAATTTGGCCATATCATGCATTTTATTTGCAGCAAAACCAAATTAGCTCAAATGAATTCTGCTGATGAAAATCATCTGGAAAGAGATTTTGTTGAAGCTCCTTCCCAAATGTTGGAAAATTGGGTTTATGAACCAGCTGCATTAGCGAAATTAAGCGCACATGTTGAAACTGGGGAACCATTGCCGTCAGAAATTGCAGCCAACATACGCGATAAACGCAAGCTGCATATTGGTTATGAACAAAAACGACAATTAATGTTCGGTAATTTCGATTACATGATTCATTCTATGTCTGCAGATGAAATTGCTAAATTAGATATTAAAAAATTCTGGCAAGAACACCAATCTTGGATTATGAAATTACCTTTTGATTCTACAGGTTGCTTCGCAGCTGCATTTGGACATCTAATGCATGGGTATGATGCGGCTTATTATGGTTATATGTATTCTGCAACCTGGGCTGCGCATATGTTTAAAGAGAGATTTGCGCAAAATCCAATGTCCTGTGATACCGGTATGGATTATCGCAAAACTATTCTAAAACCAGGTGGTTCTCGCGATGCAATAGATTATGTTACAGAGTTTTCTGGCAAGGAACCAAACTTAGATGCATTCTTGGAACAATGCGGATTCGAAAATTCTCCTAAGATTGGTCATAGAGTTGATGAAAGCAAAATGGAAGACCGGCCTCTTCCGGTGCCTCCGATGGTGCGAAGATAAATTAAGCGGTTCTTCCCCTAGATCTTCTTAGAAAGGTTTAGGGGATTTTTAGAGGTGCATGATAGTTAAAACTATCTTCGAGTAGGCTTAACTTGTTGATGTTGCTCAGCTTCCAAAGTCTTAGCTTGTTCTAAAACTGCGGTGCTTACTTTAGCAGAAACAGGGGCTTTATCATTTACATTAACATTCTTTAAATCCAGATTTTGGCAAATTTGACCTACTTTGGCTTGGGAACTTTTATCTGCAGAAACATCGAATTGATTTCCAAATGATAATTTGGAAAGTCCTAACATAGTCTGTAAATCTTTATCAGTGCTTTTACATGAAAGTTCGCCAGTTTTGACATTAAAAGAAATACTACTTTTTTTCCCATTTATTGAAAAATTCAAATTGCCATTTTTATCTTCCTTCATAGTAATTTTTGTATCGGCATTTGATAATCCCTTACAACCAGATGCCATGAGATCACGCGCATTCGCAGGATTAGGAAATATCGAAACGCGTGTGTTGGGTTCTGGATCATAGGCCTTAGTATTCATAGAAGTTGAAACCGTAGACTCAGGACCTAATTGTTGGATTTGCGTTGCGAGATTATCTCTTTGGGTAGTTAATTCTTTTTTGGTATTTTTTAAACCTAAAAAATCACCTAAATTTTCTTGAAATTTTAAGATATTACCTTCACAAGTTTTATTAGCAAATTTTACTAAATCTTTAACAGTAACATTATGTAACTCAATTTGATCTGCAGGATTTAAGCTTTCATTTACAGCCTTAATGTCAGCTATGATCGCTTTAGCAAAACCGACGAAAACCACCTGGCTGTTTAACATGCTTTGTTCGCTGGAACCGGTAGTTGCACCACCTATTTTATCTTTTAATTCTGTTAATCTTTCATCTATCTTTTGGGATACGGTGACTTCACCTTTACCATCTTTAAAATCAAATTTCCTATCCAACATCGCATCAGTAGCACCTAAGCTTTTTGCTAACTCTTTTGCTTTGTCAGCTACACCCTCAGTTACAGTTTC
>Ga0182024_10020427_pt1 | contig 12105 bp, 12 predicted proteins | sample P32metaG_FD_120480 | JGI IMG/M metagenome (GOLD analysis project Ga0182024, IMG submission 120480) | Permafrost microbial communities from Stordalen Mire, Sweden - P3-2 metaG (Illumina Assembly) | ecosystem: Environmental > Terrestrial > Soil > Wetlands > Permafrost | place: Sweden: Stordalen...
ATCGAACTTGCGAAGGCCGGCGAAGGCGACATGGCCGACATCCATGTTCAGCCCCATGCCGATGGCGTCGGTGGCCACCAGGAAGTCCACCTCGCCGGACTGGAAGAGGGCGACCTGGGCATTACGCGTGCGCGGCGAGAGCGAGCCCATCACCACCGCCGCGCCGCCCCGCTGGCGGCGGATGAGCTCGGCCAGGGCGTAGACCTCCCCGGCCGAAAAGGCGACCACCGCGGTGCGCCGGGGAAGTCGGGTCAACTTGCGTGGCCCAACGTACTCCAGCCGCGAAAAACGCTCGCGCGAGGTGATTTCAGCGCCCGGCAGGAGGCGTCGAATCAGCGGCGCCATGGTCTGGGAGCCCAGGAACATGGTCTCGCAGCGACCCCGGGCGGCGAGCAGCCGGGTGGTGAAGACGTGGCCGCGCTCGGGATCGCCGGCCAGCTGGATCTCATCGACCGCCAGGAACTCGACATCGACTCCCAGCGGCATGGCCTCGACCGTGCAGATGAAATACTGCGCCCTGGCCGAAACGATTTTCTCCTCGCCGGTGATCAGGGCCACCGCGCGCGAACCGCGCCGCGCAACGATGCGGTCGTAGATCTCCCTGGCCAGGAGGCGCAGCGGCAGGCCGATCATCCCCGAGGCGTGGCCCAGCATCCGCTCGACCGCGAGATGGGTCTTGCCGGTGTTCGTCGGTCCCAGAACGGCGACCAAACGGGGCGGAGCAGGGGACCACGAAGGGCGAATCATCGGCTGGGCCAAGAATGTGGGCAATGCCGCACCGGCTGACAACGGGGCCGGGACGGAGACCCAGGAACCTGTGAATTAACGCCTATGGTTAACGCTGAGGAACGGGGGCGCAACAAACCATGACCGAATCAGTGATTTCGTCCAATTCAGCCTTTGTTCCCTACAACCCATTGTATCGTAGACGGAACTAACCACAAGTGGCGGCGCGGGAGGACGTCGCCCTCGCGCCCTCGGTGCTGGTCCAACTTGACGGTGAAGCCCCACGTCCCCTATATCGCCGCGCCGACGGAGGGCGCTGGCCTTCCCCTCGTCCATCCTTTTTTCCAAGAAGAGGTTCCGCGCCATGTCGCGCCGCTGCGAACTCACCGGAGTTGGTCCCCTGGGCGGCAACCGCGTGAGCCACTCCAACATCAAGAGCAAGCGGCGCTTCCTGCCGGCCCTCTCCCCCGCCAGCCTTCAGTCCGACGGCCTCGGCCAGACCTATCGCCTGCGGATCACCAACGCGGCGCGGCGGACGCTGGACTTCCGAGGCGGACTGGACACTTATCTTTTGGCGGCCAAGGACACCCAGCTCTCGGCCCGGGCGCGTAAGATCAAGCGCCAGCTGAAGGCCAAGCTCGCCGCCCAGCCGCAGGGCTAGGGGCGCGGCGAGGCGACGTCGCTAGCCGTCCAGCAGTTCAGCCCCCGCGCTTCGCACATCGGTGCAGCCGGTGAGCGACATCGCCATCCTCAGCTCCTGACGCAGGATCGCCAGCATCTGGGCGACGCCCGCCTCGCCTCGCGCCCCCAGCGCCCAGGCCCAGGCGCGGCCGATCAGGCAGGCCCTGGCCCCTGCCGCCAAGGCCTTGAGCACATCCAGACCCGATCGCACGCCGCCATCCATCAGAACCACCAGGTCTCCGCCCACGGCCTGGGCAATGGCCGGCAAGGCGCTGATCGAGGAGGCCGCGCCGTCGAGCTGGCGGCCGCCATGGTTGGAGACCACGATACCCTCGACGCCGCTGCGCACCGCTTCGCGCGCATCCTCCTGATCGAGAACGCCCTTGAGCACGATCGGGCCCGACCAGCGCTCGCGCACCCAGGCGATGTCCCTCCAGGTCACGGAGGGGTCGAAATTGCGTCCGATCCATCCCCAGAATTGGCCCAGAGTCCTCAGGTCGCCGGCGGCCTTGGCGACATTGCCCAAGGTATGAGGTCCCCCACCGAACTGGACGTCGAAGAGCCAGCCAGGGTGGGCGAGGCCGTCAGCGGCTTGTCTAAGGCGGGCGCCCAGGCTCGTGGCGATCATGCCGTTGCGGGCGTCCCGGTAGCGCGCCCCTGGAGTGGGTAGGTCGACGGTGAAGACGAGAACCGGGCAGGCCCTCTCGCGGGCGGCGGCCAGCACGTCGGCCATGAAGGCGCGGTCCCGGATCATATAGAGCTGGAACCAGGGTGGCGACGCCCCCGCCGCCACCTCGCCGATCTCGCACACTCCGACGGTGGAAAGGCAGAAGGGAAGGCCGGCGGCCTTGGCGGCCCTGGCGGCCTGGACTTCACCGCGGCGCGCGTACATGCCGCCCAGTCCCACCGGGGCGAGGATCACCGGCATCGACAGGCTCTGGCCGAAGACCTCCGTCGTCATCGAGAGCCTGGAAACGTCGCGCAGCACGCGCTGGCGAAGCTTCAGGCTCTCGAGATCGGCGACGTTGGCGGCGAGCGTGGTCTCGGCGTAGCTGCCACCATCGATGTAGTCGAAGAGAACCCTCGGCAGTCGCCGGCGCGCGGCCTCCCGAAAATCGGCGACGCAGGCGAGCGTCACCTCGCCGCCTCGGGGACCGGCGCGGGCTTGGCCGGTCTGGGCGCGAGGGGTCCCTGGACCGTCGGCAGGGGCTGGAGCAGCCCCGGCGACACCCGGGCCGCCGCCCGCGGCTCCTCTTCGAACAGCGCCGCCAGCTGCTCGGTGATCACACCCCCCAGTTGCTCGACATCGACGATGGTCACCGCCCGCCGATAGTAACGGGTGACGTCGTGGCCGATGCCTATGGCGATCAGCTCGACCGGTGAGCGGCCCTCGATCTCCCCGATCACCCGCCGAAGGTGGCGTTCCAGATAGTGGCCCGAGTTCACCGACAGGGTGGAATCGTCGACCGGCGCGCCGTCGGAAATCACCATCAGGATCCGCCGCTGCTCGGTGCGGGCGATGAGCCGCTGATGCGCCCACATCAAGGCCTCGCCGTCGATGTTCTCCTTCAGGAGCCCCTCGCGCATCATCAGGCCGAGGTTCTTGCGCGCCCGCCGCCACGGCGCGTCGGCCGACTTGTAAATGATGTGGCGAAGATCGTTGAGCCGGCCCGGGGCCGGGGGCTTGCCGGCCTTGAGCCAGTCATCTCGAGTCGCTCCGCCTTTCCAGGCCCGGGTGGTGAAGCCGAGGATCTCGACCTTCACCCCGCAGCGCTCCAGCGTGCGGGCGAGGATGTCGGCGCATACCGCCGCCACCATGATCGGCCGTCCGCGCATCGAGCCGGAGTTGTCGATCAAGAGGCTGACCACGGTGTCGCGAAATTCGGTGTCCTTCTCCTGCTTGAAGGAAAGCGGCGCGGTCGGATCGATGATCACCCGCGTCAGCCGCGCCACATCGAGCAATCCCTCCTCCAGATCGAAGCTCCAGGAGCGGTTCTGCTGGGCCAGCAGCTTGCGCTGCAGGCGGTTGGCGAGGCGCGATACGACATTGGAGAGGTTCGTCAGCTGCTGGTCGAGGTAGGCGCGCAGCCGGGTCAGTTCCTCGACCTCGCAAAGCTCTTCGGCCGAGACGATCTCGTCGTGGGCGGTGGTGAAGACCTTGTAGGCCGGCTCGACGCGGCCCCGATCCTTGATGTCGGGCCGTGCCGGGCGGTCGCCCTCGTTGAGGTCGAGTTCCTCGTCCGAAGGCTGGGCGTTCTCGTCCTCTTCGGCCTGGGTGACCTGGCTTTCGGCGCTTTCCGATTCGCGCCGGCTCTTGTCGCTGTCGTCGAGGGACGCGTTCTGTTCGGACTGGTCTTCGTTATCCCCCTCGCCGTCGCTGGCCTGGTCGGCGTCACCCTCCTCGCCGTCGTCGTCATCCTGGTCGGGCGCGTCGGAGAGATCATCGCCCATGGACAGATCGCGGACCACGGCTCTGGCGATGCGGGCGAAGGCTTTCTGATCGCTTATCGCGCCGGTCAGGCGATCGAGCTCCGAGCCTGCCTTGGCATCGATCTCGCCGCGCAACGCATCGACCACGCGTCGGGCCGCCACCGGCGGGGGTTCTCCGGTGAGCCGCTCGCGAACCATGAGGGCGACGACATCGGCGATCGGGGCGGCGGTCGGATCGAGAAGGGCGTGGAGGCCCTTACGCTGCGCCGTCTGTTCCCAGACCGCGGCGAGGTTCTCCCGCACTCCGGCCAGCGCATTGGCGCCGATGGCCTCGATTCGCGCCTGTTCAAGGGCGTCGTACACCTGCGCGCCTTCGGCCGACTTGGGCTTTGCGCGGTCGTGCACCGCGTTGTCGTGATGAGCGACCCGCAGGGCCATCTGGTCGGCGAGGCCGCGAATTCTGGCCGTCTCGGGGCCGGAAAGTTCGCGAGGCGGATGCGGCAGAACGGCGCGATGGCCGGTGAGCGTCGGTCCATCGCCGGAAAACACCACCTCCAAGTCGGGCTGTTCGGCCAGCGACCGGGCGGCGTGGGCAAGGGCCCGCTTGAAGACTTCTCCCTGGCTTTCCTTCTGGGACATGGCCGCTCATAGACCAAAGCGGCGGCCGATTAGAAGCGCAAGCTCAGATCAGGCGCGAGAGGGTCTCGAAGCGGCGCGAATAGGTGTGCTCGGCAAGGACGCGTCTGCGGCCGCGCTCGCCCACCACGGCCGCCTCTCCAGGGTCCCTCAGGAGCCGCGCGTAGAGGTCGTTCAGTTCCTCGACGCCGCGCCAGACGAGGACCTCGGTCCCTTCGTCGAAACAGCTCGCCAGGTCGGGCTGATCGTCGGTCACCACCGGCGTTGCGAAGACGTAGGGATCGAAATTCCGCTGATTGAGACCAAAGAGCACATTGTGCTCGTTGCGAATGTTCAAGGCCGCGAAGGCGCTGGCGTAGAGGCTCAGAAGCCGGCGCGGAGAGACGCGCCGAGCGTGCATTTCATGCCGTGCGTGCGTGCGCGGCCAGCCCGGACCGTAGATCGCCAGCGGGCCGGCCACCGCCTCGATCACGGCGCGGCGATGGTCGGTGGGATTGGCGACGAAAACCATTATCTCGCGGCGGCGCTTCGACGCGAGCGGGCGGCCGACGTCGGGGCTGGCGGCGTGGGGCAGGTAGATGGCCGGCTGAGGAAATCCGAGCCGGCGGTGCCGGTCGACAAGGCCGCTGTCGGTGTAGGCCATGCCATCGAAGAGCGCGGCGACGCTCCGGCCGGCTTCAGAGAAGACATCGCCGATCCAGGCGTGGAACGGTGGCCGGCCGGGCAGGCGAGCGACGCGTTCGAGGATCGCCATCGGGATCTCGTAGGCGCCGATGGCCACGATCAGGTCTGGCGCGAACCGGTTCACGCTTCGCGCGATCGCCGCCGCCATCGGCGCGCCGATCCGCTCGGAGAGCAGCGCATCCTCGAGCGGGCGGCTGACGGCGGGATTGCGGGTGACCGCGACGTGGACCTGATGGCCTTCGGCCCGCAGGGCGCTCGCGCAGTCCTCGAGCCAGTGGATGACGCTGCCGATCTTGCCGAGCAGGGCGACCTTCAAGACGGGGCCGCCGGCCGCGTCTGTCCGCGGGCGCCAAGGATGAACCTCATCTGATCGCCGCGGCCCTCAGCGTTCAGGCTGCGAGTCCTGGCGGCGAAATCGGCCAGTTCGCCCGCCGTGAACAGCGCCTTGTCGGACCTCCGATCATTGGCCGGAATGTCGCGCCGATAACGCTCGCTGCCGACGAACTGCGAGAGGCCGCCGACGGAACGGCCGCTCAGGACCTCAAGGCCGGCGTCCTTGGCGAGAATCTCCATCGCTGGCCTGGTCAGCAGGTGAATGTGGCGCGGAGCGTCCAGATTGCACCAGTTCTCGCGATAGAGCTCCCAGGCGGCGCTGCCGGCCACCGGCACGACGATCAGAATCCGGCCCCCGGGCGCCAGGAGCGAGGCCGCGAGGCGCAGAGCCTCCCCAGGATCGACCAGGTGCTCCAGGGAATGGTGGAACATGATGAGGTCGTATCGGGTGGGCGAGGCCTCGGCGAACGCACGCAGATCGAGCTTGTGAACCGTGGCGCCCGATCGATAGCGGATCGTGGCGTCGATGAAAGGATCGACACCGTCGCAGGGACGAAGGCCGCCGAGCGCCATGCACAACAACGTCTTGCCCTGGCCGCAGCCGACATCGAGGACGGCGACGTCCGGGCCCAGGCCCGCTTCTTTCAACCACTCGATGTAGCCGAGGGGCCGGCTTATGGCGTCGGCGGCGGCCCCGACCATGTCGCGCAGGCCAAATCCGCTTCTCACCCTGTGCGGATCGATCCAGCGACGGGCCAGGTTGCGGTCGAGAGCCGAGAGGCTCCGAAACGAAAAGTAGTCGCCTGGATAGAAGCGCTCGATGTCGGCGGGGATCTCGGCGATCTGTACGCAGCCGCAGCCGCCGCACTCGAAATAGTCGAACGTCTCGCGCGTCCCATGCAGCATCTCACGCGCGCGGTAGCGCGTATTGACCTCGGCGTGGCGACAGATCCGACAGGGGGTGGGGGCAAGCATGGCGCCGCCGTCCTCTGTCGAGGAGCCCGCCCCCTGTCAACGCGCGGAGGGGCCGCGTGCGGGCCCGTCCGAGCCTAATAGTTGGGTCCGGGCGCGCCGCGCTTGAGCTGAACGTTCCCGCCGTTGGAGATTTGCGAGACGAACAGGCTGTTGCTCCAGCGGCCGAAGTCGATGAGCGTCTGACCGTCGGCGCTAATGATGGCCATGCCGTCGGCGCTGGGTTTCCAACCCGCCGCCCCCGCCGGCAGGGCGTCGCCGCAGTTCTGTCCGGCCCGGAGGCCAAAGCCGGGGCCGGAGCGGGCGGCGCTGAGCCTGATGACGCAAACGCTGTGACCCTGGGATTCTATCGTCCAGGGGCCGGCGGCGTCGCCGGGACTCAATGGCACGCCGGCTTCGTTGTCGGCCGCCGCCGCGGCGCCGGCGCAGGCCAGGCAAACAGCGCCGATCACCGCGCCGAAATGGAGTCGAATTCTCGGTTTCATGGTCCCGTTTCTCCCGAGCGAAGTGGCTCTGGTGGGAGAGAAACCCGCGAGGCGCTCGGCGGGTTGCGTCGGGAACTAGACCACCTTCACCCGGGCGGCGCTTTCGGGCAGGTCGCCGCCGAAGGCGCGCTGGTAGAACTCGGCCACTGTGGGCCGCTCCAGCTCATCGCACTTGTTGAGAAACGTCAGGCGGAAACCCAGGGCCAGGTCGCCGGCGAAGATTTCGGCGTTCTGGGCCCAGGTGATCACCGTCCGCGGGCTCATGACAGTGGAGATATCGCCGTTCATGAAGGCGTTGCGCGTCATGTCGGCGACCCTGACCATGGCAGCGACTTTCCGCTTGCCCTCGGCGGTGGCGCCATAGCTCGGCGCCTTGGCCAGCACGATCTCGGCCTCCACGTCGTGCGCCAGATAGTTCAGCGTGGTGACGATCGACCAGCGGTCCATCTGGCCCTGATTGATCTGCTGGGTGCCGTGGTAGAGGCCGGTCGTGTCGCCCAGGCCGATGGTGTTGGTGGTCGAGAACAGCCGGAAATACTTGTTCGGCCGGATCACCCGGTTCTGATCGAGAAGGGTGAGCTTGCCCTGGGCTTCGAGAACGCGCTGGATCACGAACATCACGTCCGGCCGGCCGGCGTCGTATTCATCGAAGACCAGGGCCATCGGCCTCTGGATGCACCACGGCAGCATGCCTTCGCGAAATTCGGTGACCTGCATGCCGTCGCGAAGGACGATGGCGTCCTTGCCCACGAGGTCGATGCGGCTGACGTGGCTGTCCAGATTGACCCGGATCATCGGCCAGTTGAGGCGGGACGCGACCTGCTCGATGTGGGTCGATTTCCCGGTGCCGTGGTAGCCCTGAATCATTACCCTGCGATCGAAGGCGAGGCCGGCGCAGATGGCCAGGGTCGTCTGCGGATCGAAACAATAGGCGTCGTCGAGATCGGGAACGTGACTGTCGCGGACCGAAAAACCCGGAACCATCATGTCGGAATCGACCCCGAACACCTCGCGCACGGCGACGCTGAGGTCGGGGACCAGACTGGGCAGCTGGTCTTCGGCGGCGTCGGCGAGCATGGTCATGGCGGCGGTTCCCTATCGCGCCCCCGGCGCCGACGCAAACGCTGGCCAGCCCTGGCCGGGAATTCAGGCGAGCTTGGCGCGCCGAAGGGTCTTGTAGGCCCGGATCACGCGCTGGAGCTTGTGCTCCGCCGACCGGTCACCGCCGTTGGCGTCGGGGTGACAGCGCTTGACCAACTCGATGTAGCGGACGCGAATGGCCGCGCCGTCGGCGGTCGCATCGAGGTCGAGGTCGGCCAGCGCTCCCCGTTCGATCCGCCCCAGCCGCCGGGTGAATGCCGCGCGCTCGTCCTCCGCCTTGGCCTTCGTCGCTCCGAAGATGCCCAGGGGGTCGCGGAATATCCCCCGGCTGGCGGCCGCCTCGCGGTTGCGCGATCCGGCCCGAAACGACCAGGTCGGCCGCCCGCCGGTGACGAGGTCATCGGCCAGGCGCGCGCGCACCTCGCCCTCGCTCATGCCGGCGAAGAAGTTCCAGGTCCGGTTGTACTCGGCCGCGTGGCGTTGGCAAAACCAGTAGTGTTCGCCGAGCAGGGCGCGGGACTTGGGCGCGCGGCTCACGGCGGCCACCCGGCAACCTGGCTGGTCGCAGACGCGCTCCCCTGGCGCCAGACCGGGGGCCTGCGCCGCCTCCGGCTCCTCTTCGGCCTTGGGCGGACGCACGCGGATGTCGACGAATCGCGGGCGATATTGAAAAGCGGCTGTCATGTGTGGTCCCAATTAAGCCGCGCGGATCATCGCTTTCAAGAATTGACAGGTGAAGAAAGGAGGTGTCGAATTATGGGCGCCGTCAGCGATGCGATCAGACACAAACTTTCGCACGGCCTTACTCCCGCCAGGTTGGTGATCATCGACGACTCCGATCGTCACGCCGGCCACGCCGACGCCCGCGCCGGCGGCGAGAGCCACTTCACGGTCGAGATCGAGAGCGAAGCCTTCGTCGGACTAGGACGGCTCCAGCGGCAGCGTCTGGTGATGGGTATCCTGGCCGACGAGCTCAAGGGTCCGGTTCATGCCCTGTCGATCAAGGCCCGCGCGCCAGGAGAGGCGTAGTCTAGCCGGCTCCCGACAAAAAGGGGGTTCAAGCGCCGCCGAAGGCCTGGGTCAGCGCCCGGTCGAGATCCTGGGAGCGAAAGGGTTTCTGCAATACCGGCGCGCCGCGGTCGACATCGCGCAGGCCCGCATCGCCATAGCCGGTGGAGAAGATCATCGGCACGCCCTTGGCCCGAAGCTCGTCCGCCACTGCAAAGACCGGGGCTCCGCCCAGATTGACGTCCAGAAGGGCGGCGTCGAACGGCGAAGGGCCACGGACAAGTTCGAGCGCCTCGCTGATTCCATGGGCCGGCCCGACCACCGCACAGCCGAGATCAGCCAGCATGTCCTCCACCAGCATGGCGATCATGGCCTCGTCCTCCACCACCAGCACCCGCCGGCCGGCGTGACCTCGGCCCTCCGCCATCGCTCCGCACCCCCGTCTAATCGTTGTCCCCCAAGAGACTCTAGCCTTAACGCGCCTTGGCGCGAACACCCAAGTCCTCAGACCTCGTCCGGCAGCGGCGGGCTGACGCGAAGAGCGGTGACCTGATTTCGCTGACGCCGGAGGATTTCGAACCGGTGGCCGTGGAAGTGGAACATCTGACCCGGTTCGGGGATGGTCTGCGCTTCGTGGATGACCAAGCCGGCCACCGTCACCGCCTGCTCGTCGGGCAGATCCCAATCCATGGCCCGGTTGAGGTCGCGCACGGTGACATCGCCGTCGACATGGATCCAGCCGTCGGCGTCGCGCCGCACGCCCGATATCGCCTCGTCGTGCTCATCCTCGATCTCGCCGACGATCTCCTCGAGGATGTCCTCGAGGGTCACCAGCCCCTGCAGTGCGCCGTATTCATCGACAACCAGGGCGAAATGCGCGCGCCGTTTCAGAAAGGCGTTGAGCTGATCCTTGAGTTTGGTGGTCTCGGGAATGAACCACGCCTCTCGGGTAATGGCGGGGATATCGATCTCCTCGCCGTTCTCGTCGGCGGCGACCACGGCGCGTAGCAGATCCTTGGCATGGAGCACCCCGACGATGTTCTCCGGCTCGCCCCGATAGAGCGGCAGGCGCGTGTGTTCGGATTCGGTCGCCTTGACGATGATCTCGTGGGGGGGCAGGCCGGCATCGATCATCGACATCGACTTTCGATGGACCATGATCTCGGCGACGTCCATGTCGGAGAGGTCGAGAACGCCACCCAGCATGCGTCGGTCGCCGCTCTCCACCAGGCCTTCGGAGTGGTGATATTCCACCGCGCCGCGGATTTCCTCGTGGGCCGCCAGCACATCGGCGCCCATGTCGAGGTTGACGCCGAACATCCGAAGCGTTCGCCGCACGATCCATTGGATGGCCCAGATCACCGGCCCCAGGATCCGGACCGCCAGCAGCATCGGCCTGGAAAGGCTGCGGGCGATGTCGTCGGCCCGGACGATAGCCAGGGTCTTGGGCAGCACTTCGACGAACACCACAACCAGGACGGTCATGATGGACGTCGCCAAGGCCACGCCCCAGGCTCCGGGCACGACCTTGGTGATGACCTCGGTCGCCAATGCCGAGGATAGGATGGCGATGACGTTGTAGCCGATGAGGACGGCCCCGATCATGGTCTCCTGGTCGGCAAGGAGGCGGTTGACCCGACCGGCGGCGCGGTCGCCGTCGCGCTCGAGCTGATGCATACGCCCGCGGCTGGCGCGGGTAAGAGCGGTCTCGGCGGCCGAGAAGATGGCCGCCACCACGAGCAGCGCCAGGATGATCGGGGCCACCGCCATGAGGGCCGCGATCACGGCATGGCCCCTTCTTGGACGAGGAAACTCCGAAGAGCGCCTTGGTCGACGTCGGCCGCGACGAAAGCCTCGCCGATCCCGCGGGCGAGGATGAAGGTCAGGCTTCCCGCTCTTGCCTTCTTGTCCTTGGCCATGTGGGCGATGAGCGTATCGGCGCCGAAGGGACTGCCGGGGATCTGCGCCAGTCTCGCCGGCAGACCGGCGCGGTCGACCGCGGTGGAAACTCGCTCGGCGGCTCGAGGATCGCACAGGCCGAGAGCGGCGGAGAAGCGGAAGGCGAGAGCGCAGCCTAGACCCACCGCTTCACCGTGCTCGAGGCCATCGCCGAAGCCGGTTTCGGCCTCCACCGCATGGGCGAAGGTGTGGCCAAGATTGAGCAGAGCCCGAGCTCCCGAATCGCGTTCGTCCTTGGCGACGATAGAGGCCTTCATCTCCACGGCGCGGAACACGGCCTTGCGCAGGGCGGCGTCCTGGAGCGCCAGAACTTCGGCCCCATGGACCTCCAGCCATTCGAAGAAGGCCGCATCGCCGGTGAGCGCGCACTTGAGGATTTCGGCGTAGCCGCAGGCGACCTCGCGCCGTGGGAGGCTCGCCAGCAGATCGAGGTCGGCAAGCACCAGCCTGGGTTGGTGGAAGGCGCCGATGAGATTCTTGCCCTGCGGGGTATCGATGGCCGTTTTGCCGCCCACCGAAGAGTCGACCTGGGCGAGCAGGGTGGTGGGGATCTGTACGAAGTCGATGCCGCGCTTGTAGATCGCCGCGGCGAACCCGGCGAGGTCTCCCACCACGCCGCCGCCGAAGGCGACCACCATGTCGGCGCGGCCGAGATTGAGATCGAGCAGGTCATCGCAGAGCCTCGCCAGGCCCTCGAAGCTCTTCGACGCCTCTCCGGGCGGGACGGGGATGAGCCTCGCCTCGAAGCCGGCGCGATCCAGAGAGGCCAGGAGTCGCGGCCCATGCAAGGCGGCAACCGTCTCGTCCGCCGCCACCGCCAGCCGTCCGCGCCCTCGTAGAGCCGCGATGCGGTCGCCGGCCCCATCGATCAGACCAGAAGCGATCACCACCTGGTAGGCGCGCTCGCCCAAGCCGACGGTGATCTCGCAGGTCACGGCGGCGTCTTCGCGGCCAGAGCAGTGAGGCCCTTGATGATCGCGTCGACGGCGACATTGTGGGCGGTTTCGCCGGTGTCGACGATGATGTCGGCCTCGCCATAGGCGCCGTAGCGCTCGCTCGCCTGGGCTTCGAGCACCTCCATGGGATCGCG
>Ga0182024_10020428_pt1 | contig 12105 bp, 12 predicted proteins | sample P32metaG_FD_120480 | JGI IMG/M metagenome (GOLD analysis project Ga0182024, IMG submission 120480) | Permafrost microbial communities from Stordalen Mire, Sweden - P3-2 metaG (Illumina Assembly) | ecosystem: Environmental > Terrestrial > Soil > Wetlands > Permafrost | place: Sweden: Stordalen...
CCCACGATGCCCCGCATCTATAACCTCTCCGGCCGCCCCGCTTTGGCGGCCGTTACTTAAACGATAATGGGGGTGACAGAATCTCGTTGCAGTTAATACGACATTTTCTGGTTGCAACAACAGCCGCCAATCTATGTCATTCGCAGCGTGCAAAATCCTTCATCTTGACAAAGCCGCGGTCTGCAGCACGACCACGCAAACGGTTTACCCCGTGTCCTCTGTGTCCCCCGTGTTAAAAGGTTTGGAGGTTCTGGCCAAGCTAGAAGCTTAGGAGCTAGCAGCTAAGTATCGGACACGTACTTGATAACTAGCGCAAGCCACCTGAACCAGCGATAATCCCAACATGTCAGGAACTCCGGCCCTCTACTCGCCGAACGCCATGCGAGCCGAAAAACGCGCAGTCGCCGGAAACTCGGTCATCGCCGCAGTCCTGATTACCGTCGGCAAAATCATCGTCGGAGTTAGCACCGGCAGCTTAGGAATTCTTTCCGAAGCCGCCCACTCAGCACTCGATCTCATCGCAGCTTTCCTGACCTACCTTTCCGTAGGAGTCTCCGACAAACCCGCCGACGCCGACCACCAATATGGTCACGGCAAAGTAGAAAATTTTTCCGCTTTCGTGGAAACCGCACTGCTGCTTCTGACTTGTGCCTGGGTTATCTACGAAGCGGTGATGCGTCTGTTCTTTCGCCATGTTGAAGTCGAGCCATCGGTCTGGGCTTTCGCCGTGATGCTGATATCGATGGTCGTCGATTACTGGCGTTCGCGCGCGCTAGGCCGGATCGCTACAAAATACGAGAGCCAAGCTCTCGAAGCCGACGCGCTGCACTTCTCGACCGATGTCTGGTCCGCCGGAGTAGTCGTACTCGGCCTTGTGCTGATCCTGCTCGGCCGCATCTATCATCTCGATTGGCTGCGCTTAGCCGACCCCATAGCGGCGCTGTTCGTTGGCGGAGTAATTATCTCCGTAAGTTGGCGACTTGCGCGCCGCACGGTAGATGCTTTGCTCGACGCTGCGCCTACGGGAGTGCGTGCGCAGATTACAGACGCAGTCTCGCACGTAGAAGGCGTGCTCGAAATTGGACGCGTGCGCATTCGCCGCGCCGGCAACCGTTACTTCGCAGATCTCGCGGTCGGCTTTGCCCGCACTGTAACCTTCCAGCGCTCCGAGCAGTTAGTCGAAGCCGTAACCGAAGCGGTTCGGCGCATTCTTCCCGACGCCGACGTTACCGTTCAACCGCTGCCGCGCGCGCAGCGTTCGGAAAACATCTTCGACCGCATTCGCGCAGTCGCTACCCGCCACAACCTCAACGTCCACGACATTAGCGTGCAGGATCTTCACGGCCGCCTTCATGTCGAGCAACATGTCGAGCTCGACGAAAACCTGACTTTGAAAACTGCGCACGATCAAGTCACGGAACTCGAAGCTGACATGCGCCGCGAAGTGAGCGAGATCGCCGACATTCTCACGCACATCGAGAGCGAACCCGCCACGATTGAAACCGGCGACGAGTTGGTGCGCGATGCCGATCTCGAGCGGCAACTGAATTTGGTCGCCGCCCAATTTCCGGAAATCGTCGATATGCACGACGTTCAGATCAAGAAAGTTCGCGGCCGCCTGTACGTTTCCTGCCACTGCACCATGTCCGATGATCTGCCGCTCGCCCGCGTTCACGACATCCAGACCGAACTCGAAATCCACCTCAAGCAAGCCGCGCCCGAACTTTTCCGGGTTTTGATTCATCCGGAACCGAGCACTGACAATCGTAGGTAAAACTCAACAAAGAAGACTTATGACGAAAGCAAAGACGACTTGGATTGAAAAACAACGCTTCAACGGCATAGCCGACAGCGGACACCAGATCGTTGTCGATGGTGACAAGGCAGCAGGGAACAGCCCGATGGAACTGGTGCTCATCGGCTTGTGCGGCTGCACCGGCTACGACGTTATTTCCATCCTGCAAAAGAAGCGCGAACCGTTTACCAGTCTCGAAGTGCGCGCTCAGGCCGAGCGAGCGACGGAGCAGCCTTCCGTCTACACGGAAATCAAACTGATTTACCGTATCGGCGGCAAGGTGTCTCGCAAGGCGGTCGAAGATGCAGTCCGCCTCTCGAAGGAAAAGTACTGCTCGGTCTCAGCGATGCTCGCCAAGACCGCGAAAATCACCGCTGAGATTGAATATTTAGATGCTTAGACGTCCTGCCTTGACCACCTGCCAGATGTTAACTGATGATCGAAGCGATTCCTGAGGATTGAAATCGCAAGCTCCGATCAAACACGCCAGCACCCTCTGCGCGGATATTTTGTTATCGCCTCGGCGGCATTTCTCTGGGGAGTCTCGGCCGCGCTCGGCCGCGCGGTCTTCACCGGTAAGCTGCCGTTAGGCTCAGCCGCGCTTCGTCCGATCGATCCGCTGATTCTCTCGCAGACGCGCACGACATTCTCTCTGCTGGTGCTGCTTCCCCTTCTCGTTACCTCCAAAGGGTGGCAGCGAATCAAGCTTCCCGCGCGCGATCTCGCTTATTGTTTTCTTCTCGGTACGCTCGGCGTGGCGGTGTCGAATTACTTTTATTATGTCGCCATTCAGAGAACGAGCGTAGCGACCGCCATCATCGTGCAGTACACGGCGCCAGTCTGGGTCTTGTTCTACGTGGTGGCGCGCGGCCAGCAAAAGCTTTCGTGGCAAAAAGTAGTTGCCGTGGCGCTGGCCGTCACTGGAATTGCACTCGTCATCGGCATCATTGGAACAAAAGCAAATGGCGGACAATCCCTGCGCCTCGATTCCTATGGCATCATCGCGGCGCTCCTGGCTTCGTTTTCATTCGCCTTCTATAACGTAAGCGGCCATCGCATCCTCGCTCGTTACGACCGCTGGCGCGTGCTGCTTTGGACGCTCGCAGCAGCGGCTATCTTTTGGCTGGTCGTCAATCCACCATGGAAAGTCATCGCCGCCCACTACGCGCCCGCGCAGTGGCTTTTCCTTTTCGTCTTCTCGATGATCTCGGTTCTCGGAGCTTTCTCGCTTTACTTCCTCGGCCTGCAGTATCTCGAACCCACGCGAGCCATCATCGCCAGTTGCCTCGAGCCGGTTTTTTCGATCATTCTCGCCGCTCTGCTGTTAGGAGAAGTGCTGCATCCAATTCAGACGCTGGGAATTATTTTGTTCTCGCTGCCATCGTGATCGTGCAGCGCCCGGATCGCAGAGTTGTCGGCGAGTCTGTCCTAGTCGAGCCAATCGAGTAGAATTCCTCATGGAGTGCGCCTGTGTCAATTTTGCAGTTTGCGGGCATCCCGTGGCCGCAAGGATTGCATCTTTGTACTATCGTCAATAGTTGCGGGGTTATTCGATTCGTCGGACGTTGTACCTGGGGTCTGGACGTCATGAAAATGATTGGACTGAGAACAATCGCTCTGACGGCCTTTTGCCTGTTTGTCGCTTCACTTCTGTCTTTCGCGCAAGCCCCGGACCCGGCAACGCCAAACTCTCAGACCTCTCAAGAGCCTGCAGCCGCTCAAGATCAGAAGTCGCCGCAAACACCAGACAAGCCTCAGTCCTCAGCACAAGACCCAGCGAAAAAGCCTCCCACTGATCTGCCCAACGCGCCTTCCAGCACCAAGACCGAACCTTCTCTCGACGACCTCGGTTTCTCTGCGACTCAGTCACAAGGCGATTTGAAACGCCAGACGCTCCTCGACAAGCGCACACACATGCTGAAAGTGCATCAGCGCCTCGGCTTGATCACAGCCGTTCCCCTGATTGCCACGGTCGCGACTTCCATCAACGCCGGAGGCAAAGACACGAGCAGTTCGTCCCGCGATTTGCACGCGGCTCTCGGCGGCCTGACCGGAGATTTGTATTTCATGACTGCTTACTATGCCATTCGCGCGCCTCGAGTGCCCGGCACCGAGACTCGCGGTCCCATCCGCTTTCACAAAGCGATGGCTTGGATTCACGGCCCAGGAATGATTGCTACGCCCATTCTCGGGATTATTGCGTATGATCAAAAAAACGCTGGGGAAAAAGTTCACGGAATCGCGCAAGCCCACGCGCCCGTAGCCATCGTCACCGCGGGTGCGTTTGGCGCCGCCCTGCTGTCAGTTTCCGTCAAGTTCTGATTGCCTATGACCACCAAAAATATCGTCGCATGCCTACTTCTCCTTCTCCTGATTTTGCCGATAGTTTCGCAACCAGCTTTCGCCGCAGACAGCCAATGGGTTCTGCAACAAGGCACTCTTACCTACCATGTGTCCCACAAGCTGCATGAGAGCGAAGGAGTGAGCCACGAGGTACGCGGTAAAGGGACTTGCCACGAGGGACATTGTGACTTCCTCATTGCCGTCCCGGTTAAATCGTTCGACTCGGGCGACAGCAACCGCGATCTGCACATGATTCAGGTGACGCGCGGGGCAGAATTTCCCATGGTCACGGTGCGCACTCGGCTGCCCGAATCGGCCTCTGCGTCTGCAACCATTCAAGCCGACCTTGAAATCCAATTCGCCGGCCAGACCGCGCAGTACAAGCAGGTTCCGTTCCAACTCGTGACACAGGGAAAGCAGATACGAATTACTGGAACGATTCCAGCCACGCTCGCCGACTTTAAGATCGAACCACCCTCGCTGCTCACGATGAAGGTAAAAAACGACATCCCAGTGCGCGTGGATTTGACCTGGAGTTCGCAGTAACGAGTTCGCAACCGAGCGAGTCCGCAAAGCGGTTCGACGAGCCGGATGTTTCCTTCCTTGGTTCGCTGTCACCTTTGACAATGTTTTTACTTCTTCAGCTATGATTTTGGGTTAGGCTCGTCGTATGCTTCAAGTCACAACGTACTGAGACTGGATGTGCTTATGAGACTTCAGCAGCAAGCCCTGCTTCCGGTTTTTCTTCTGGCGTTCCTCACACCTTGCTTCGCCCACCACATGGCCGTTGTAGTCAACAAAGACAACAAGGTGGAGAACGTTACCGCCGTCCACCTCGGCAAGATCTACCGCACCGAGGTCAAGCTCTGGCCTGACGGCAAGAATATTACGCTGGTTTTGCATAAGGATTCCGAGGGCGAAACCGAAACCCTCCAGCGTTTAATCAAGATGAGCCCCGGCGAGCTCAAGGCGCTGATCGCCGCGCACAAGGATTCCGTCGTGATGGTCGATTCGGACGCGGATGTACTGAAGATGATCCAATCCATGCCCGGCGCAGTGGGCCTGGTGGAAATACATTCCATCGACAAAAGCGTCAACGTCGTGAAGGTCGACGGAAAACTGCCCATGGAATCAGGATATTTACCGCATTAGCCTCGGCTACCTAGACGCGTAGAAGGCATTATCGCAGCAGCTGAAAATACCTTCGAGCCTTCTTCACATCGCGCGCGATCTGCTCGCGCAACGCCTCCACCGACGGAAACTTGATCTCATCGCGCAACCGGTTGAGAAAACAAATCTCGACTTCGCTCTCCGGCGTCAGCTCAATGGGATGGAAGTTCAGCAGGTGAGTCTCGATGGCAAACGAATCCGCGCCAAACGTAGGACGATTGCCCACATTCGTAACGGAATCGAAGCGTTCATCTGCAACGCGCGTCCACGTGATGTAAACGCCATCCTTCGGAACGAGTTCTTCATAGCGCGCAAGGTTAATGGTGGGCACCGTGTACTTCGATCCCAGCCCGCGACCGCGGCCCGGATTACCCAGGATTGAAAACGGACGCGCCAGCAGATGCCGCGCCCGGCTCACGCGTCCCTCGCCAATCAGTTTGCGAATGTGGCTGCTCGACACGGGCTCGCCACGCAGCTTCTCTTCGGAGTAAACTTTCACTTCAAAGCCCATCTCCTGCCCGAGTTGCACCAGCAGATTCACGTCGCCCGTAGCTTTGTGCCCGAAGCGGAAGTTATAGCCTTCATGCACTTCGCGCGCATGCAGTTTCTTCTTGAGGATGCGCTCGACAAACTGCCGCGGCGTCATCAGCGAAAGATCGCGCCCAAAGGGCAACACGAGCACCGCATCAATGCCGGTGGTTTCGAGCAAGCGAAGTTTTTCAGGTACTGGACTTAGCAACTTCAAACCCGAATCTGGTCGCAGAATGCGCGCGGGATGCGGCTCAAACGTCACCGCCACAGCCTTGGCCCCACTCTCCCGAGCGCGCCGTACGATCTCGCCCAGCACGTGCGCGTGCGCCCGGTGCACTCCATCAAAGTTGCCCACGCTCACCAGAGACGGTCCAAAGCCCGCCGGAACGTCTTCGAGTTTGTGGAAGACCTGCATAAGCGACAATCAAGACCCAGAGCTCACCGCAGAGGACGCCGAGGACACAGAGAAAATCCTAATTCTTCTCCGAACCCCTGGATCCTCAAAGTTCCTCGGCGTACTCAGCGTCCTCTGCGGTGAAAGTTTTTGCTTTTTGCCGATACTCAAATCTCAAATTCCAATTTCATCCCGTCATAAGCCAGCCGCACATTCGACGGCAGCGAAGCGTTTGTCGCCTCATGCGGAAGATCGTGGCAAATGTGGGTGAAGAATGCGCGCTTCGGCTTTACGCGATCCACAATGCGCAAAGAATTCTCCACCGTCGAGTGCGTCGGATGCGGCTTGTGCCGCAACGCGTCCAGAAAAAGAATGTCGAGCCCCTCAAGTTGATGAAACGACGTCTCGGGTATTTCACTGTGATCGGTGAGATACGCGGCGTTTCCAAAACGGTAGCCATAAATTTCCGTCTCGCCGTGAATCAGCCGCACCGGCTCGAAGCGCGCCCCGAAAAGCTCTACCGGACCATCAATCGGTTTCAACTCAAGCTGCGGCAAGCTTCCATATTTGTAATCCGCGTCGAAGATGTAGCTGAACATTTTGCGAAGAAAAGCCGCTGCATCGGGACGCGCGTAAAGCGGCAACTTCGCCGGCTTGTGATAGAAACTGAGCGGCCGCAGATCGTCGATGCCAAGAATGTGGTCGGCGTGCGTGTGGGTGTAGAAAACCGCATCCACGCGCGTGATCTGCTCGCGAATGGCCTGCGCGTAAAAATCCGGCGAAGTATCGATGAGCACAAACTTGCCCGCATACTCAATCATCACCGATGGACGCGTGCGGCGGTCGTGCGGATCGGTCGAACGGCAGACCGCGCAGTCGCAGCCGAGCGTAGGCACGCCCATCGAAGTACCGCTGCCGAGCACGGTAAGAGTAGCTTTCATTCGTTAACCATCATTTTTGCTCGTGAAGAAAAGTGGTCAGTGGTCAGTGGCAGTCAGTGGCTAGTGGTCAGTGAAAAACCTCTCGGACTGGCCACGGGCAACTAATCGCTGATTCGAGCGTCCGATGCTGCCGGCATCCTCAAGGGGTTTCACTGACCACTGACCACTGACCACTGCCTTACCTACCGATGGTACCTGTCGCCGCTCCTGGCTGCGGCGGGCGCGACAGAGCGTTCGTGACTTCGACGTAGGCCATGCGCACTTCGTAGAGGCTGTTTTGCAAGAATGCCTCTTCCGTCGGCGTGAGGTTGCCATTCGTTTTTTCCGCGATCAGAGAAAGCGTGTCGATAGTCTGGCGCGCGCCGATGATGTCCAGTCGAGGCTGGCCGCCCTGCTCGTGCATCAATCCCAACTGCATCATCGCCGTCATGTACAACGACGCGAGGAAGCGCTCGAAAGTCATCTCAAACTCTTTGGCCGAGCGGCCGCTGAGTTCCACGCGCGAATCCAGATCTTTCGATGAGGCGCGGTAGGCATCGGCCTGCGCTTGTTGCTCAGACGCAGTGGGAGCGGGAGGGATTTCGGGCACCGCTGTTTCGTCATCCGCCGCAGGGAACGCAGCGACAGGGTTCGCGGCGGGCGCAGTTTCCGCGGCCGCGGCTTGATTCGAAATTGGAGCCGACGCGGCGGGCGTCGTAGTCTGAGGCGGCGCTGTTTGTTCTGCCGCATCTTTCCGCAACTCTCCGTCTTCGGTGAACAAGCGGCGGTCGGTTACAGTGAAACCTGATTCTTGTCTCTTCTCAGCCATAGCCTCTGTCCTTATATATCTCTGTGAGTCGTTTGTTTTCCGGAATGTGTTTGAAGCTCTTCTTTGCGTCCTTAGCGAATCCTTCGCGGTTAAAGGTTTTCTATACCTCATGCAACTGAGGCTGTGAGAGTGGCGCGTTCACCACCCGGCCCGTCGCGATGCCTTCCAGCGGCAACTGAACGACTATCGCCTTAACACTGCCGATCATCACCTCGCGCCCGGGCACTCCTACTTCGCGCCGGATGTATCCGAGAGCGACGGTCTGCTGGCCGGATGCCGCGTCCAGCACAGCAACGCTAGTGACCTCACCCACTTCCTTTTCGCCGGAGACGATTTTCTCCCCAGCCGCGATTGCCGCCACGCCTTCGGCCACGAAGCCGGTAAGTTTGCGATGCACGTTGCCACGCGAGCGAATACGCTCAACAATTTCCTGTCCAACATAGCAGCCTTTGTTGAAGTTTAGAGCGCGCGTCTGCTCAGTTTCCTGCGGCAGGTCGCGCTCGCGGATATCGATTCCATAGAGTGGGACGCCCGCCGCAATGCGCTGCATCTCTAACGCTTCGCTGCCGATCGGCGTCGCTCCTGCGGCGATCAGTGCCTGCCAAGTCTTGTAAACATCCTGAGGCGCAAGCCAGATTTCATACGATTCCTGCGCCGCATCTTGATCGCGGATCACCGTGCACTGCACGCAGCCGCAATCGCAATTGCACTTCGGCGTGATCATCTGCAACGGCTCCAGATTTGGAACTTCGATTCCGGCCTTATTCAGAATCGCGCGCGCGTTAGACCCAGCCACGCCAAGAGCAGTCTGCTGCTCGCTGATGTTCGCGACCTCAACATCGTCCATGATGATGTAATGATCGAAAGTGGCGATAATTTTCTCGACCTGGCTACGATCGGTTTCGACAATCAGCCTTTTACCTTGGTTGTAAACGTACATATCGCCGAGGATGCGGCCTTGCGGATTCAGCAGGAAAGCATACACGCCGTGGCCAACAGCTAAGTCGCGAATATTATTCGTGACCATGCCATTCATCCAGCGCACGCGATCGCCGCCCGTGAGAGCAATCCAGGCGCGAAAGCCGAGGTCATAGATTCCGCAGCCGTTGCGCAGGGCAGAGAACTCGGCCTGAGTATTGGTAAACCGTGATGTTGTGGTAGCCCCAAGATAATCGGCTTCGACGAGCGTGTGCATTTCGTTCTCAGGTCGCACGCGCAGAGCCTCTTGTAGAGGAGTAGGGGGCATCGGAATATTGATTATAGCGAAGAGAGCAGTTGCCGGCCGTAAGCTTCCAGTTGCCAGTTTCTCGCGGCTTGCAGTGTGAAGTATGCGCGCGGAGACAAACTGGCTGCTGGTGGCTGGCAACCGGCAAGTGTTTAGATTCAGCAACTTCCACCAAGACTCAACAACTTCCACCATGAATCAACGACTTAGCCAGAAGTTAACGCTAGGGTGGTTTCCGTTCGATTCTAGCGACTCGCGCTTTCGGGAGGATGTCCGGGTCCACCCGGGTCGGAAAGGTCGCTGTACGCGATTCCTAGGTGCCCTAGCATCGATCTGGCGCGCGGGCTCGAATGGGGATTTGACCCTCGCACCCCTTGCGACGGGCAAGCCGGCATATAGCTACTAGTAAAGCAACACGGCAACCTACTCATTCGGCTTGGCTTGTGTTAGCTTTTTGCCGTGGACTCGCTAGAACCTTCCAAAAAACGTATTGCGGTCATTCCCGGAGACGGGATTGGCCAAGAAGCCATCCCTCAAGCTCTTAACGTGATCAGGGCATCGGGCGCTCATGTCGACATCAGCGAATTCGACTGGGGCGCCGACCGCTATCTTCGCGACGGAGTGACGGTTCCTCCCGACGGCTTCGCCATGCTTGGGCGTGACTTCGATGCGATCCTCGCCGGCGCGTTCGGCGATCCTCGCGTCAAGACGAACATCCATGCCAAAGAGATTCTGCTCGGCATGCGCTTCAAGATGGACCTCTACGCCAACGTGCGTCCGGTGCGGCTGCTCGATGCGGCGCTGTGTCCGCTGAAAGGCGTTGAGCCGAAGGACGTGGATTTTGTCGTGATCCGCGAAAACACTGAGGGCGTCTACACCGATGCCGGCGGCGTGTTCAAACAGGGCACGCCCGATGAGATTGCGATTCAGGAAGACATCAACACGCGCAAGGGAGTCGAGCGCATTATTCGCTACGCGTTTGAATATTGCGAGCGCCACACCAAGCTCGATGGCTCGCCGCGAGGTCGTGTGCCGGGTCGACTAACTATGTGTGACAAGTCGAATGCCATGACGCATGCTGGCGGCTTGTGGCAGCGCGTGTTTAAAGAGGTGAGTGGCGAATATCCGCAGATTGCTACGCAGCACATGTATGTAGACGCGCTGTGCATGCAGATGGTGCGCGATCCGCGCGGGTTCGATGTGATTGTGACGAATAATATGTTCGGCGACATCATTACCGACCTTGCTGCCGGGTTGCAGGGCGGGCTGGGCATGGCGGCCAGCGGAAATATTCATCCCGGGAAGACGTCGATGTTTGAGCCGGTGCACGGGTCAGCCCCGCCGATTGCGGGGAAGAATTTGGCGAATCCATTTGGCGCGATTCTGACTGCGGCCATGATGCTGGCGCATTTGGGATTAACGCGCGAAGCAGAGAAGATTGAAGCCGCGGTGCTCGAAGCGGTGCGGCAGAAGAAAACTACGCAGGACATCGGCGGGAGTCTTGGCACGCGCGAGGCGGGGGAGTGGGTGGCGGAACGCGTCAGTAAGTCAATGTCATCCTGAGCGGAGCGGGACGATTCGCGAATGCGAATCGTTTCGCGCAGTCGAAGGACCCCTACACTTCCCGCGCTCTTTCGGACGTGTCAAGGCGTTCTCCCGTGATGCCTGAGTATTGGCGAAATCTACAGTGTTGTGAGAATTCCTCGATCTGCTTATCGGGGCACCGGGGTGAAAGGGGTCCTTCGACTCCGCAGTCGGTTCGCTATCGCGAACCGCCCGCTGCGCTCAGGATGACATTTTCCGTCCCACCAGTAGCGCCAACTCCCGCCATTTCCATTGGCAGTCCACATCCACGAAGCCGATCTCGCGCAGCCACTGCAATTGAGTCGCTACGTCCAGCAGTTTGTTCGACGGGTCTGCGTGCTTGACCGTGTTGCCGGTTCGGTGCAGGAATTCTTCGTGCAGGCACTGCGTGGGCGAGGCGATATGTTCGAGATTGCAGAACACTCCGCCGGGGTTGAGCATGGCGTGAATCTCCGCGTACAGCGCGCGCTTGCGTTCGTGGACCAGATGATGGATCACGAAGCAGGAAACCACGGCGTCGAACTTTCCCAACTGCGGCAGCGGGTTGTCTAAATTGTGAGCGACGATGGTGACCGAGGAATCTGCTGCGAAGCGTTTGCGGGCGGCTTCGAGCATGGTTGGCGAAAAGTCCAGGGCCACTGATTCAACCCTAGTGTTGAGCTCAGACTTGGCTAGCGCGAGCAGGCGTCCGTCGCCGGTGCCGAGATCGAGGATGCGCTGCGCGGTCTTCGGAATAAATTCGAGAAGCGTGGCTTCGCCTTCGGTGCGATGAGGGATGGAATCGGCGCGACCCAGATAGTCGTGGGCGTGTTCGGTAGAAGTCCAAAGGTTGACTGGCGGGTCGGTAGCCATGTTTGTCCTTAGAGTTTGTCCTTGAAGGCAGTATAGGCAAACAGGATAGACTCGTTGCTAATGGATATCGTTAAGCTGCCTGACAGAGGATTTATGAAGTCGATTTTGGCGGTTGGACTGCTGTTGGGTTTGAGCGGGGCGTGGGCTGGGGCGCAGGATCAGAGTGCTTCGCCTGGGCAGACTCCGCAAAGCCAAAGTCAAAGTCAAGAACAAGATCAAAGTCAAAAGCAGTCGGACAAGAGTGTCCGACCCACACAAGCATCGCCCACACAAGGTTCTTCTTCCCAGGCTCCCGCTTCAGAGGACAAGGAAGTCAAGATTACGCCGCGGCAGGCTGAGGAGTTGTTTCACTCGGTCGATGAGATTCTGGCGTTTGACAGCAAGCAGTCGGGGTTGCCGATCAAGAAGCAGGTCAAGCGGCGGCTCACCAGCCGCGATGAAGTCGAGTCGTATCTGACCAAG
>Ga0182024_10020429_pt1 | contig 12105 bp, 11 predicted proteins | sample P32metaG_FD_120480 | JGI IMG/M metagenome (GOLD analysis project Ga0182024, IMG submission 120480) | Permafrost microbial communities from Stordalen Mire, Sweden - P3-2 metaG (Illumina Assembly) | ecosystem: Environmental > Terrestrial > Soil > Wetlands > Permafrost | place: Sweden: Stordalen...
GCGACCCGGAGTAAACACTAACCCGGATTGCCCATGAAGTTGGGCGAGATGAAGGGCGAACTGAAACGGGATACGAACCCGGTGGTAATGCCGGGCGAGGAATGCCGGACCTTGGAAAGCCGGGTGCGGTGAAAGTCGCACGCCCGGTTTGGAGGGGGGAGTCGAGAGACCTGCATAACCGAAGGAGGATTTGTTGTGAAACAACCAGATAACGGGCAAGGCGCTCGGCTCCTACCCCACACCGAACAGCGGTTCCCGGCTGGCTGGGATGAGCAGCGCGTGAAGCGGTTGCTGGCCGAATTGGACGCGCGGACGGAAGAGGAGTAGGTCGCGGCGGATGAGGCGGCGACGGCCAGGCCGGCGTGACCGTACCAACCGCGCTGTTACCTGAGATTCGACGGTTGCTCGCATCGCATAAGACCGCCTAATCAGAGCTTCGGAAGCGCCTTCAGCAACGCGGCGCGGTGCTGCGGCGGGGTCAGGCGGTCGGGGGACATGGGCCGATCTTACCAGGGCGCCGCGGTTCCTTACAACGGGAGAGAAACTTGCTCCCCGGCGCCCCGTCCGGCCGCCGTGTCTCGTCGGGAGCGGCCGGCCCGGTCAATTTCGCGCACTGATCTTTTGGATGGCTACCTGCGCTTCCCAGATCGGCGCACCGCCCGCAGGGCCGCCCGGGGCCAGGCTGATGGCGTCTTGCAAGGGCTGCAAACTCTTGGCGGTGCCGATGTCGGCGAGGATCCAGCAGGCCGCGATGCGCGCCCCCGGGTCCGCCGCCTGAAGGAACGGAAGGACCGCCTCTTCCGCCGCCGGGCCGATGGAGACCAAAGCCAGGCTCGCGGGGCCGCGCTCGCCGACCACGGTCAATGCCTGCGCCAGTGTCGGGGCCGCCTTGGGGTCCTTGAGCGAACCCAGGAGGTCGATGACGCGCGCGTCGCTCTCATTTCCCCCGCCTCGGAAGTCTCCCAGGACCTTCAGGAGGGCGGCGGTGTTGGCCTGCGTACACCAGACCTTGACGGCGTTCAGGGCGTCCGCGCGGATTTCGGCGTGCGGGTCGAGCAGGAAGGCGTTCAGCGCCTCGGAAACCTTCGCCCGGCTTCCCTCGTCCGGCCTGAGCGCGGCGAGATGCTGGAGGGCGACCCGGCCGCGCGGAATCCTGGCGTCGGCGGCGTCCGCGAGGGTTTGCTCCAACTGGAGGTCGGCGGGAACGTTCAGCCGCCGGCAGAGTTCCCGCGCCGCCTTCTGGACGCCGGGGTCGGGGTGGTTGATGTACGGGAGCACCGCCTTGGTCGCGACCGGGCCGAACTGTAGCAGCGCCTGGGCCGCCTTGTCGCGCGTTTGGGCGTTCGGCAGCAGCAGGGCAATGGCCTCGGCGGCGCTTTCGGCCGGGAATTGGGCCAGCACGTCGATCAACGCCGGGCCGCCGGACGGATTCTTTTGCTCCCGTCGTGCATACGCCAGCAGTTGCGGCAAGTAGGGGCGGGGTAACCCCGCCCCTACGGTCGCCCAGGCCTTCAGGGCTTGGAGGGCCTGGTCGCGGACCTCCGGGGCGGGGTCGTCGAGGAGGTTGGCCAGCGCCTTGGCCGCGTCGTCCTTCCGCGCGCCCTCGCCCGGAGCGTTGTCCACGAACCAGACCACGGCGCCGCGGCGAACGTCGGCCTGGCTCGACTGCAATCGGCTCAGAGCCTCGTCGGCGGCCGTCCCGGGCTTGGCGCCAAAGTCCGCGAGCAACTGGTTCGCCCGGAGGCGCGTGTCCGGGTCCACGTCAAACAGGTAAGCGAGAACGGCAGTTTGGGCCTTTTTGCCCATGACTTCCAGGGCGTTGACGGCCTGATCGTGCAGCACGGGATCGGACAGCTTCGCGGCCAAGGCCTCGGCGGCCCGCTCGTCCCGCGTCTTGCCGAGGGCTTCCATCACCAGTCCGGTCTTGTTCGGGTTCCAGCGCGGCGGGGCCGGCGTTTGCATCAGGCGGATCAGGGCGGGGACGTTGTCTTTGCCGGCCCATGCGAGATAGGTCCTGAGAACGAGGTCGGGGTCCAGACCGCCGTGAAGGTCGCCGTCGAAGAGCAACGGCTCCAGGGCGGCCGTCACCTTGGCGCGCTGCCCGTCCTGCGGCTCGGTCGCCGCAAGCTCCGCGAGGGCCTGTCGGCTCTTCGCCGGGTCGCCGCCCTTCAAGTCCATCAGCTCTTGATCCACCGCGCCAGGCATGAAGAGGAAGGCGACGACGATCACGAGCAGTGCGGCGGCGATCAAGCCGCCGAGGAGCAGAAGCCGTCGGCCCTTCAGTTTGGAAGCGCGGGACCCGCCGAACAGGCCTGCGAGGCGAGGGACGAGGGGCGAGGGGGATTGGGCCTTCGGGTCGGAAGCCGCGGGCGCCTGAAAGGAGCGCCCGCACCGCCCGCATTTAACTTGCTTGCCGCTAGAGGCTTCCGGCGCTTTCAGGCGCCCACCGCATTCCGGACATAAGAATCGAATCATGTCTCTGACCCCGGCCGGATTCATTGGCTTCGCAAGGGGGACGGCCGGGACGGAGTAACTTGCGCCATGCCTTGTCCCCTGGGCGGCAGCGGGTCGCCGTAGAGGTCGGTTCGCGCCTTCGCCGGCGCCTGGCCCTCCTTCGCGTCCGAATCTGAAACCCCGGCAAACGCGGTTGAGGCTCATGTCTCCTCGCCCTGGTGGGCTTCCATGCCCTCCCAGCCAAGGCGATCCGCGTCCTCCGCCGCCAGCAGGTCCATCTCTTCATCCGTCCACGGGTCCGCGTCGTAGAGCAAATCCTTCATGCGTTCGTAGACTTCCAGCCGAACAAGGGCGTAGGTTTCCTTGGTTTGCGGGTCGATGGCGACCGGCTCCGGGTCGTTCAACTCGTGCCGCTGTTCTTCCGTCAGTTCGATCATGATTTGCTCCTTTCGGCGCATCTTACCAGCGCCCGAAGGAGTGGTACAACGCGAGGCGCCGCCGGGGCGGAACTACTCATCTACCCTCCAGCGCTCCGGATATTCGGTGTCCGGAAACACCTCCCGGGCCTCCGCCAACATCTCCAGCCACTCCTCGCAACCGTATCGATCCGACAAATGGAACAACACCAATCGCCCGACCCGCGCCCGCCTCGCCGCCTCCGCGGCGAGGCGGGCGGTCATATGATAATTTCGCTCGGCCAACTCGAAATCCGCATGACGGTACTGGCATTCGCACACCACCGTCTTACAATCCCGCAGGAAAACCGCCAGTCGCGCTAGGGCCGCCTCGTCCATGCGGAAGTCGGTCAGGTAGGCGATGGAGTCGCCCGGCGTCGTCTTCACCAGCCTCTCGCGAAGCTCCGCCAGAAGATGCGACTGCCCATCGATGACCACGGTTTTCGCCAGGTCGGCTGGCGGCTCGCGTAACTGCTTCAACCACGGCCCGGGCCGCAGGCCTAGCGACGCCAGGATCCCCGCGTCGATGTTCACACGGGGCTTCTCGCGCACCAGATACGCGGCCGAGGGAGTGGCATGGTCCATCAACGCGACAACCACCGTGTATCCCGGTTCGTCCACGATCAAGCCGTCGTATGGGCGATCCGCCTCTTCGTGGGCTACGGCAAACGCCTCGCCCAACTCAAAGCGGCGCGTGCCGAGCTGCCCGGCAACCAGATTCCACAGGAAGCCCCGAAAGCGGTGGTGCAGGATCTCCGTGGTTTCAGGAGGTCCCCAGATGTGATTCTGCTTGGCGTCGCGGCCGTAGGCGCATCGGAAGAAGCCATCGAATCCAGCCACATGATCTATGTGAAGGTGTGAGAAGAACAGGTGATCGACGGCCTGCACCTCGGCGAACGGCAGGGCCGAAAGGCAGCCCTCGCCGCAGTCGAATAGCAGGCGGCTGACAGCCTGCCCGTTGTCGATACGCACGAAAAGGGCGTTATCCCGCCCCGCGTCGCCAAGAACCTGGAATTCGATGCTCATAGCCGCACCTCGGTGGTTCAGGATTACAGAAGAATATCAGGAATAACCCGCAGTGCGAACGAAGGATTCGGACGAAGCTCCTCGCTCGCGCCGCAGGCGTCATGCGCTATTGGAATGCGTCGCCGCCCCTCACGGCCCGTCCGCGACGCGGAACATCAGGTCCGGCGCCCGCCGCCGGTTCAGCGCCGCCGCCACTTCGCTCCGCAACATCCCGCGCGCCCGCTCCAGCCGTTCAAGCACCTGTCCGGCGTCCACGCCCTCCATCGGCGCGGCCAGGTACACCGTCACCAGCAGTCGGGCCGACGTCGGCGCCGGCTTCACGGACGCCACAAGCAAATTGCGGAGCACGTCGTCGCCGCACTCGCCGGCCAGCACGGAGGACAGCGTTCGTTCCGCCTCGCCGCACAACAGCAGCGCCTTGCGATTGGCCACCTTGGGCGGCCCTTCCCGCGATTCCAGACGCGGGTCCAGCCCGTCGCCGGGGCCGGGTTCGGCGCAGCCGGCGAACAGATCTTTCCTGGCGATTCTTCGAGAACGCATCAATACTCCTACATTCTTTCCGGGGGCGCATTCTTCGCACGCCTTTCGCCCGAATTGCGGACCATCGGCGCTGGCACCGGGTTCGCGCCGCCGTTATAATTCAACTCCCGTATAATTCGGAGCAGTGACCGGGAAATGACCGACGGCGCGGCGCACACCTTTCCTCCCGTCGGGAGCCTTCGTTTTCCGCCGTCCCACGGAGAAGACCGCGATGCCTAGTCCCTTTCCTGGAATGGACCCCTACCTCGAAGACGACGGCCTTTGGCCGTCGTTCCATCACCAGCTCGTCACGTGCCTCTACCAGATCCTGCTGCCGGGGCTGGTGGACCGCTACCGCGCCCGCGTCTCCCAGCGCCACTACTTCACCGAACAGGCCCTGTTCACGTCGGTGGTGCGCGAGGAGCACCACGAGGATTACGTCGAGGTCCGCCAGCGCGCCGACGGCCGCGTCGTGACGCTGCTCGAAGTGGTCAGTCCCGCCAACAAGACGACCGCTTCCGGCCGCACGGCCTACCTCGACAAACGCCGCGAAGGCCGCAACGCCAACGCCAACCTCGTCGAAATCGATCTGGTGTTGCAGGGCCAGCCGACGCTGGAGTATTCGCGCGACGGCCTGCCCGACTGGGATTACGCCGTCACCGTGACGCGCGCCACCCAGGCCGAGCGCTACGAGATCTACACGGCCACGCTGCAAAAACGGCTGCCGCGCTTCCGGATGCCGTTGGCCGCCGACGACCGCGACACCGTGCTCGACCTGCACACGGCCTTCACGCGCTGCTACGACCAGGGCGGCTTCGCGGCCAAGATCGACTACAAACGCGATCCGGCGACGCCGCTGCCCGAAGACGACCGCCGCTGGCTCAACGACGTGCTCAAGCAACAGAAACTGCGCTCGTAAAAGGAGTAGTCAGTAGCCAGTAGTCAGTAGAAAGACAGGTCTTTTGCTTTCCTACTGACTACTGGCTACTGACTACTTTCTCGCATGGCCGAACCGCGTCCCGCCGTCCCCGTGCTGCTCGTCGCGGCCGTCTTCAGCCGCCACGCCGACGCCATCGCCCGGGCGCGGGCGCGCCTGGAAGAAACGTATGGCCCGGTCGAACGCGAAAGTCCGGCCCTCGCCTTCGACCAGACCGACTACTACGCCGCCACGATGGGGATCGACCTGCGCAAGCAATTTTTCGCCTTCCACGACCTGATAACGCCGGATCGCCTGGCCGACATCAAGTTGCACACCAACGCCCTGGAACGCGAACTGACGCAGTCCGGGTCGTATTCCGAGGCGCGGCCGGTGAACATCGATCCGGGTTATCTCACGTTGGGCAAGTTCCTGCTGGCCACCACCAAGGACCAGGCCCACCGGATCTACCTTCGCGACGGTATTTTCGCCGAGGTGACGCTCCGCTACCAGGCCGGCGCCTTCGAGCCGTGGCCGTGGACCTACGCCGACTACCGCCAGCCGGCCGTCCTCGCCTTTCTGCAAGAGGCCCGTACCTTCTACCACGACCGACTGCGCGCGGTGCGGCGCGACGGTGAGGCGTCGAGCGTGGGGAGTGGAGAATGAAGATCGATCATCGGCCTTCTCATTCCACGTCCCTCTCCGCCGCGCCGACGGAACGCGGTCCCGAGATCATGCGCCGCGTCCTGCTAGGCGCGACGACGGCCCTGCTCGCCGCGCGGATGCTCGCCCCCGGCGAAGACCCCGGCCTGTTGCAGAACACCTCCGGGGCCGTGAACCTTATCCTCGTCCTCCTCTGGCTGCTGGCCGCCGTCGGACTGGCCGCGTGGCGGGTCTGGTCACGCCGCGGCGACTGGCGCGGCGGACTGGTCGAAACGGCCCTGCTCGTCGCCGTCGTCCTCGCCTTCGTCAGTGCGGAAACGGCCGGCTACCGACGCCCGGCCCGGCTCATCGCCTGGGACTGGCTCGCCCTGTTCGCCGCCGTCTGCCTGATCCGGCAACTGGCCGTTTCCGCCGCCGACCAACAGGCCATGTTCGGCGTCTTCCTGGCCGGGGCCGCGGCGCTGTCGTTCCAGGCCGTCTATCAAACGACTGTCCTCGGCGCCCCCGCGTCGGCGACGTTCACCCGGCCCGACACTTTCGCCGCCTGGCTGGCACTGTTCCTGCCGGGATTGATCGTGGCAGTGATCGTCTGCCGCCCCGGCCGCGCGCCCCGCTGGCAAACCGTCTTCACGGCCGTCTTCGCCCTGCTGGGGGCGGCGGCGTTCGCGGCGGCGGTCTACTCCGCCTTCCGTCCGGCGGACGCGACCGACCCGCCGCTCCTGGAAACCTGGCGATCGACGCTGGGTCTGATCCGCGAGCGGCCGTGGCTGGGCGTCGGCGCCGGGAACTTCTCCCGCGTTTTCCCGCGTTTCGAGGGTCCGAACGGCGGCGCCCCGGTCGCGGACCCGCACAACTTCCTGCTGGAGATCGCGGCGACCGGCGGCGTCGCCACGCTGCTCTGGGTTCTGTTCGCGCTCGGGGCGTTCTTCGTCCGGACGGCCCGATGGTTGTTCCGCAAGGGACCGGCCGCCGTGGACACTTCCGCGGAATCGGAGCCGGGCGAACGCATCGCCTGGGAGTATTACATCGGCGGCACGTGCGGCCTCGTCCTCGGCTTCGTCCTGCGCATGACGACCGGCAACTACACGCCGGCGCAGGTGCTAGGCGAAGGGGGCATCGCCTGCGCCCGCTGCTTCGTCTGGCTGACGGCGTTCGTCCTTTTCGAGCGCGTCGCCTGGTCGGGGCGCGCCCGCGTTGCCGCGCTGACGGCCGGCGTCGCGGCGGCGTTGTGCATCCTCACGGCGAGTCCGGGAATCGGCCTGCCGTCGCTGACCGTGCCGCTGTGGGCCGCCGTTGCCCTCGCCCTCAACGCCCTGCCGCGGCCGGCCAACGCCTGGCTGAACCGATCCGCGGCCGCCCGAATCCTGCCGCTTCCGGCGGCGGCGCTGATCGCGCTGCTGTTCTTCCTGAACGTCTTCAACCCCGTCGCCAGCGGCGCCGATGAGGTCCGCAAGGCGGCCGCCAACGGGGAAAGCTATCGCGCCGACGCCCGGCGACACGACCCCCGCTTTTTCGACTATAAAGACAGCCAACGCTCCGACTTCCTCACCCACGACGTGATCGCCCCGCTTCAGGAGGCCGCCAAGGACGATCCGGACGACGCCCGCGTCCCGGTGCTCCTGGCCCATTGGGTGGGCGAACTGTGGATCATTAACGCCAACAACCCCGGACTGACGCAGACGGCCCTCCGTGCCGCGCGACGCGCCCAGGACATCGACCCACTCGGCCGCGCCGGCTACGACGCGGAGGTTCAGCTGCGAATGGAATTTGCCCGCGCGTTGGAAGGCGGCGACTGGCTGCCAGGCCTGGCCATCGGGCCGGCCTACCGCCCGGCGCTGCGGGAGACGCGATGGCCGGACCCCTTGGGGCGCGAATACATCGAGAAGGCCAAGGCCAAATATCGGGAGGCGGTCAACGCCGGGGAAACCGACGTCTACGCCAAGGAACCGGCCATTCAGTACCTGGAAGCGGCGAAGGGGCTGGAAGACTATCTGCCGAACGACCCCAACGACGCCGAACTCCGCTTCCGGCTGGCGGATGCGTGGTTCAAAGCGTGGGAAGACAATCGCTGCCGTACACAGGCGCAAGAGGCGCTACGGCTGGACGCGGCGGCGCCCCGGCCGGCGTTGACGGACGATGAGCGGCGGAAACTAAACGTCTGGAAAGACCTTCCCCGCGCCGGCGGCTGACGGCTTCACGCATTCAGGTCGAGCCACTGCTGGAGGCAAAGGACGCCCGGACGGAGAGGGAAGGACGGCTCGGATTCCGCCGGGGCGAGCGGCCGGCATGAGGCGACGGATTGATCGCCGTCGTCAGCCGGCTCACGCCGGCCGCTCGTCGTCGGACGGGGGTCGAAGGAAGTCGGCATGGCGTCGTCCTCCGTGCGAGAGGTGCGGGGAGAAAGGCGGCGCCGGTCCCGGCGTCAAGGGTGTAAACGCGAGAGGGTCGTGGCCGAAACCGGCGCCATCACTGGACCGGCGTTGTATTCTACGCACGACGACGGGCAGGCGCACGATTTGGTGCGAATTTTCACAATTTTTGCCGAGGGGGCTAACGAACCCGGCGCCCCAACAACCCCGCGGCGACGCCTTGAGGCCTCCGGGCTACTTCTTCGCCAGTTCCATCGCCTTATCCTTCAGCCCCTTGAGATCGAGTTTCCCACTCCCCAATAGCGGCATTTCCGGCACGGCGTAGAAGTCGCGCTGTCCCGGCACCCACAAATTCGGCAGGCCGCGGCCGTTCATCCCCTGCCACCACTTCGGCACGTCGAAACCCAGTTGCCGTAGCGGCTGCTCCAGGTACAGCACCACCAGCCGCTCGCCGCGCGACTCGTCCGGCACGCACGTCACCGCCCCGACGCGCTCGCTCGTCCCCAGCACCTCGTGAAGCTCCTCCTCGATCTTCTCCAGCGGCGCCATCTCGCCGCCGATCTTGGCGAACCGCGACAGCCGACCCGTCAGCGTCACGAAACCTTCCGCGTCGATCTTCGCCATGTCGCCCGTCACGTACCAGCCGTCGCGCACCACCTTGGCCGTCTGCTCCGGCTTGCCGAGGTAACCCTTCATCACGTTGGCGCCGTAGATCAACAGCAAGCCCTCCGTGCCGACCGGCAACGGCTGCATCGTCTCCGGATCGACCGTCCGCGCCGCCACGCCCGGCACCGGCTGGCCGACCGTGCCCGGCCGGTTGCAGATCTGCCGGAAGCCGGCGATCACCTTGTCCGGCAAATTGGCCGCCGCCACCGGCGACAATTCCGTGCAGCCGTAGCCCTCCATCGGCAAGACGCCGAACTTCTTCTCGAAATCCTGGGCCAGCGTCTGCGGCAGCTTCTCGGCGCCGCACATCAAAAGGCGCAGCGTCTTAAAATCCTCCGGCTCGCACTTCCTCATGCAGAAGCGCAAAAACGTCGCCGTCGAAAGGAAGAGCGTGCAGCGGTGCTTGCGGCACAGCTCGCCGATCTCCTTGGCCTGGCGCGGGTCGGCGTGGTACACCGTCGAGGCGCCGACCTGCAACGGCGCCCACAGCGTCACCGTGTAGCCGAAGCTGTGGAACAAAGGCAGCACGCCCAGGGCGCGGTCGCGCGCCTCCAGGCCGGCCGCCTGGATCATCGAGCCGACGTTGGCCGCGATGTTGCCGTGCGTCAGCATCACGCCCTTCGGCTCGCCGGTGCTGCCGCTCGAAAAGATCACCGTCGCCAGGTCGTCCAACGTATGTTTGTGAAGGCCCAGCACCCGGCGCTCCAGCACGAACGTCGGCGTCAGCAGCGTCCGGATAAAAGTCCATAAGCGCTGGCTTTTGGATACTTTCGGCCGGAAGTCTTCGAGGAAGATCAGTTCCACGCCGGGGCCGGGTTCCAGCTTGAGCTTGTGATGGAACAGCTTGGCGGTAACCACATATTTGCAGCCGCACTGGCGCAGGGCCGAGCGCAGCGAATCGGGGCCGGACGTGTAGTTGAGGTTGACCGAGGTCTTGCCCAAAAACGCCAGGGCGATGTTGGTCACCGCCCCGCCGATGCCGGGCGGCAGCCACACCGCCACCATCGGGGCGTCGCCCAGCATCGGCCGCAGCAGCCTCGCCAGAATTATGGCCCCGGTCAGCGTCGTGCCGTAGCTGAGTCCCTTGCCGCCCGAGAGGCTGTCGTCGATGCAGGGACGAAACGGCCGCCGCTTGGCCATGCGCACGAACTGGCGGTGGATCGGCACGCGCCCCTTCGACCGGGCCACGGAACAGTCGGCCGACAGCTTCTGCACCGCCTGGCGCACGTCGGCGGCCTTGCTGTCGTTGGGCATCGGCGGGCCGAAGGCGACGGTGACGTGGTAGGGGATTTCCAGCGGCAGCTTCCAGAAAATATGGCCGCCGAAGAAGCTGAAAATGCTGCCCCACACCTGATCGAGGCAGACGGGGATGACCGGCGCCTGGCAGTGCTTGACGACCTGCTCGAAGCCGCGGTGGAACGGCAGCATCAGGCCGTTTTGGGTGAATCGGCCCTCGGCGAAGATGCACACCAGTTCGCCGCGGGCCAGGGCGTCGCTGGCGACGCGCAGGGACTTCACCACGGCCCGCGGCCCGGCGGCGCCGTCGATGGGGATGCAGCCGCCCCATTGCAGCAGGCGGCGCAGCCCCCATTTTTTGGTGAAGCCGGCCCAGACGACGAAGCGGATGAAACGCCGCTGCGACGCCAGCAGCAGCAGCCAATCGACGTAGCTGACGTGATTGCACACCAGCAGGGCGGCGCCCTTGGCCGGCACGTTGTCGCGGCCCAGCACGCGCACCCAGTAGAGCGAGTGGGTTACGAGCCAGAGGAAGACGCGCAACGGCCAGTACGGCCGCAGCCAGCAGACGGCGGCGAGGGCGACGACCAGCAGCACGACCGCCGTCGGGACGGCCCATTCCCAACCGATCAGGTCGGCGAAGAATGCGGAGGCCGACGCCACGACGGCCGAGGACTCTGCCACAACGGAACTCCTCGACGGACCTTGCCATTCGGACGCGCTAGTACCCGCTAACCACGAACAGTATCCGGCCGGGCGCACGGCGTCAAGCGGCGAGCGGCGGCGAGCGGCCGGCGAGCGGCCGGCGTGAGCCGGCTGATGGGGGGCTGACATCAGCCGGCTCACGCCGGCCGCTCGCCTTGTTCGGGCGTAAAGTAGGGCATACGCCGTGCGCCCCCTCGGAAGGAAGGACCGCCCGCATGATCCTGGTGGAGAACCTGACCAAATCGTTCCGCGACCTGCGCCGCGGCCTGGTCCACGCCGTCGATGACGTCAGCTTCGAGGTGAAGGCGGGCGAGGTTTTCGGCCTGCTCGGGCCGAACGGGGCCGGCAAGACGACGACCCTGCGCATTCTCTGCACGGTCCTGCGGCCGACTTCCGGCCGCGCCGTCGTGGCCGGCCACGACGTGGCGACGCAACCCGGCCTGGTGCGGCAAAACATCGGCTTTCTATCCGCCAACACCGCCATTTACGACCGCATGTCGGCGTGGGAGTTGGTCGAGTATTTCGGCCGGCTCTACGGGCTGGGCGGGGAGCGCCTGCGCGAACGCCTGGAAACCGTCTTCACGGACCTGCAAATGAACGATTTCCGCGACGTGCTCGGCGCCAAGATGAGTACGGGCATGAGGCAGAAGGCGTCGATCGCCCGCGCCCTCGTCCACGACCCGCCGGTACTGATCTTCGACGAGCCGACGGCCGGCCTCGACGTGCTGGTGGCGCGGGCCGTCCTGGACAACATCGAACGCCTGCGCGCGATGGGCAAGTGCGTTCTCTTCTCGACGCACATTATGCGCGAGGTCGAGCGGTTGTGCGACCGCGTGGCCGTGGTCAGCCGGGGCCGAATGGTTGCCTGCGGCGCCCTGTCGGAGCTGCGTGAACGCCACGGTCAACAGGACCTGGAGGAACTGTTCTTCGCGTTGGTCTCCTAGAATCGCCCGGCGAACCGGATCGGCGATGAAGCGGGGCGGACGATTCGTGAATCGTCCGCCCCGCTTCATCGCCTGGGACACGATGGCAAGGCTTAGATTCCGCTGTCTCCGCTGAAGCCGATTTGCTTGCCGCCGCCGCCTCCGAAGCCGCC
>Ga0182024_10020430_pt1 | contig 12104 bp, 10 predicted proteins | sample P32metaG_FD_120480 | JGI IMG/M metagenome (GOLD analysis project Ga0182024, IMG submission 120480) | Permafrost microbial communities from Stordalen Mire, Sweden - P3-2 metaG (Illumina Assembly) | ecosystem: Environmental > Terrestrial > Soil > Wetlands > Permafrost | place: Sweden: Stordalen...
ACCCAAGCCATTCGGAGCTATGCGAAGTTGATGGTGAGTTCTCACATCACCGTGAATAACGCGCTGTTAGCGATCCTGAAGAACAAGGCACCGGTGCCGCCACCTACACTTCTAAGCGCCGCATACTCCACGATGGTTTCAACTCTTCAGCATGAAAGCGGCAAGATGCTTGATGCCGACTACGTAAGAGGTCAGGTCAATTATCAGAAGGCTAACGCCGCACTCTATCAATATGAAATTGCGATGGGCACAGATCCTGACCTTAAGGTGTTTGCACAGGAAACCTTGCCAAAGATTCAAGACCATTTGGTACGTGCACTGAAGCTTGAAGGTGCTGCGGACTGAGCTAACCAACCAAAGGAAATCGCGAACGAGAAGTAAGAGGGAACTTTTTGAGTGAGAGGCCAAATTCAGTTTAAATATTTGCAGATCTCATTTCATAGGAAAGGATGAAGCAGATGGAATACAGGGTGATTTCCGGCACAGCAATGAATGTTTCGCGAATTGCGCAAGGCACGTGGGCTATCGGTGGTTGGATGTGGGGAGGTACAGACGAAAGAGAATCGATTCGAACGATTCACGCCGCTCTCGACAAGGGGATCAATCTGATCGACACCGCCCCGGTTTACGGTTTCGGCGTTTCCGAAGAAATCGTCGGAAAGGCAATTGAGGAAAGAGGACATCGGGAAAAGGTTTTTATCGCGACCAAAGTTGGACTCGAATGGCACAACGGCTCGGTTACGCGAAACTCCTCTCCAGGTCGCATCCGGAAAGAGGTCCAGGATTCGCTCCGTCGACTCCGCACCGACCACATCGACATCTATCAAGTCCATTGGCCGGACTCGGCCGTTCCGATCGAGGAAACCGCCCGAACCATGCAAGCCCTCTTTAACGAAGGCCTGATCCGTGCGATCGGTGTCAGCAATTATTCACCGGACCAGCTGAACCAGTTCATGTCCGTCTCTGAGTTACACACCGTCCAGCCTCCTTATAACCTCTTTGAACGGCAAATTGATCGCGACGTGCTGCCCTACGTGCGCGAAAAGAATCTGAGCGCTTTCGCTTACGGGCCTCTCTGCCGGGGACTCTTGACCGGCACAATGCAGCCGGATACCAAGTTCACCGGCGACGACCTCCGCCAGTCCGATCCGAAATTCCAACCGCCGCGCTTCGCGCAATATCTAAACGCGGTTCGGCAACTGGATGATCTGGCGCAAAAAAGATACGGAAAACACGTGATGGACCTTGCCGTGCGCTGGGTGCTGGACCAACCCGGAATCACTGCGGCACTGTGGGGTGCGCGCCATCCCTCAGAGCTGGAGGCTGTGGCGCGCGCCCTCGACTGGAACCTTGACGCCGATGCGCACGCAGCGATCGACGAGATTCTGCGGACAACTATCGCCGATCCGATTGGTCCCGAATTCATGGCGCCACCGGCACGAAACACCGTCGCCGCTTAGGCGAGATGAACAGAACCCTTCGAGATCAATGTCGTAAGAAAAGATTCTGATAGGCGCCGCCGCGGCGTGATACTCCAGGTCTTGAGAGCCGGCGCTGCCAACCCGGATGACACTAAACGCGAGCTCGGTCCACTGCGGGAAGCAAAATGAAAAACGAGAGAAGACTTTTCAAAGGTATTTGGATATGCCTGGGCCTCCTGGCCACCTTCGGAGTTGTCTGTCGCGTGCCGGGGCAGGACCGTGGGCCGAAATACATGGTCGATCCTAACTGGCCACGGCCGTTGCCTGGGAAATGGGTAATTGGACAAGTCAGCGGCGTATGTGTGGACGCACAGGATCACGTTTTCATCGTTAATCGGAATGACATGACAGATAAGGAAGCGGAGGTTGCTCAGCAGGCGCCACCTTACATCGAATTCGATCCCGATGGCGACATGGTGAATAGCTTCGGCGACTGGAAAGTCGTTCCGAATGTCACCCACGGCTGCACCATTGACTATGAGAACAATTTTTGGACTGCTGGCAACGGCGACGGAATCATCCAGAAATACAGTCACGACGGAAAACTACTGATGCAGATCGGGAACAGAGGCATGGTCGATACTTCCGATGGCACTCTCAAGGGACGGGCACTGAATTCGAGTCACACGCAGTTTTACATGCCCTCCGACATAGCGATAGACCCCGCCAATGGCGACGTCTATGTGGCGGACGGTTATGGTAATAGCCGCATAGCTGTCTTCGATCGATCCGGGAAATTCCTTCGTCAGTGGGGGCATCAGGGGACAAAAGAAGAGGCCGATGCTGGTGTGGGTGGCGGGTTTATGCAGGTTGTGCATTGTGTGGTCATCGGCAACGACAGCCTGGTCTATGTCTGCGACCGACAGAGCGATCGGATCCAAGTCTTCGATAAAATGGGAAACTTCAAAAATAATATCTGGCTCAAGAGAGGCAACAGCTTTCCAGATAATTGGGGCACCACGTGGTGGATCGGCTTTTCTCCCGACCGGGAGCAAAAATACATGTACGTAGACGACGGCGGCGATGAGCAGGTCAAGATTCTCGATCGTGTCAGCGGAGAAGTGCTCTCAAGCTTCGGGCGTCCCGGTCATCAGGCAGGCGAATTTACCCATGGCCACACTCTGGCGGTCGATTCCAAAGGCAATGTTTATGTGGCCGAGACAGACTGGGGCAGGAGAGTCCAGAAATTCAAGCCGGTGAAATGAGGGTACCTGGCGCGCCGGATTCTGACCGCCGTCGCGGGCGTGACATTCGCGAGGCCCCAAAAACAAAACCCCAGATGGAATACGGAAAAGGAGAATCACTCCATGCCATTGATCAGAATCGATGCTGTTGAAGGAAGATCCCCATCAGAGGTCACGACTCTCCTCGACGCGGTCCACAGGGCCGTCGTGAAGGCCTTTCATGTCCCAGTGCGAGATCGTTACCAGATCTACCAGGTCCATCCCAAAGAATTCTTGGTCATTCAAGACACCGGTCTCAACATCTCGCGGACCGACAGAGCGCTGATCATCACGGTGGTAAGCAAGAAGCGCGACGAAATTCTGAAGCGCAGATTCTACAAGGAATTAACGCAACAGTTGGCAAGCTCAGTTGCGATCCCTCCCAGCGACGTTATGGTCGCAATCATCGAGAATTCGGCGGCGGACTGGAGCTTTGGAAACGGCGAACCGCAGTTTTTAACCGGCGAGCTTGGATAAGCATTTAGCGAAACAGATATTAGGAAAACGAAAGGCTGGAAAATCTTAGCGTATGCGCTCGGTTAAACCGATCTTTCAACCTCCGCATGGCGCCTTCAGAAATGGTTGCAGGGGATGTCCTTCCTTGAAAGTCAGAAACAGTGTCCGATCATTAACAGGGAACCAAATGCTGTCTTCTGATGGCTCTTCTGGAGGGTAAACACCCTAAGCAGCCTCGCAGACTCGTGGGACCAAGCTGTAAAATCACTCAAGCCGCTGTACGGAAAATTAATTCCTGAGTACAATCAGAACAACGAGCGGGCGTCGTACAATGGCAGTATAGAAGCTTCCCAAGCTTCGGACGTGGGTTCGATTCCCATCGCCCGCTCCATAAATCTCGTTGGTTGAGTTGCCCTCACGCCTGGAAGCTTTTGAATACATCCCTCTAGAAGCCGTGGTTTTGTTCCAAAGATGTTCCAAGAGTTCTCCAACTGTTCCAAAGATTTTTTAGCTGTTTAGTTTTCGGAGAAGTCCGGTGGGCGAACTGGATATTACGGTCTCAAGGTTCGTTGCTAACCTCCAGACGGAATTTGCTTCTGAAATTGAAGCGGATCCTCGCGGATTCAAACAACGCCTCCTTGAACTTCTCAAATCTGCGCTCCCACTGAAACACGGACGACCGCTCCACAAAAACATTACGCACGCTGCCGAAATGCGGACGTGGCAAAAAGTGGCAACAAATATACGCTTGCTGCATCCCAACAACGCTTTCCGGGGACTCGCGTCAAGTCGCCGAAAGTCGTTTGCGATGCGCAGTCAGATCCCGTGTCCGCTCTAGTCGAAAGTTAGCAAAGCATAGAAAACCCTGCCCGAATTACGCCGAGAACAAATTCCTGACACCAATATTAGTTTGAAAGACAACATGAAGACCCTCCCTCGCAAGCAAATTGAAGGGCGGAAGAGGAAAGCCGAGCGCTTTTTGCGAGATGTACTGGACGATCCTAAACGCGCGGTTGAGATGCAGGTGAGAGCCTCGAAGAGTATGCGCAAAGGACGGAAAATACAAATCGCGGAAAATCCGCATGGAGAAAATGTGCCAAAGATCAGGGTGTTCAATCCCAATCGTCTCTTCAATCCCCAGCAACAAAGGAAGCAGAACCCCCAGGCCGGCCGATCTGACCTCTTGGCCAGGATACGCGAACTTCAAGAAGAGAATGACAAATTGCGAGATGCCTTGGACAAAGTTGGTGAGCTGGCATCCGCGCCTGAAGATGGAACGGACGAGGACACCGATCAACTGGTGGACAAATTGAATGGCATCATCGACACAGTCGAGGTTCTCGAAGAAGAGCAACGTGCTGGGAACTGCCCATAGATTCGGACCGAGTCAAGGCGCCGCAATGGCGGGTGCGGAAATCATGCCCTTCACGCTGTAGGATATGGGCACGATTCGATAACGATAGATCATCCCATGTTCGCCCACCACGTAGCCGCGATCGCGTGCGGGCAAACTCGAGGAAAACACATCCGCGGGGAATCGGATCTCGGCCGTGTTCCATCGCTTTCCGCCATCGGACGTGTATGCGATCCGGCTGCCGCGCGCGACCCACCCCACCTCATGATCCGCAAAACGAATGGGGCCATTCAGCGTCATTGCGGTCGTGCCGTGCCACGAATGCGCGCCATCGGAGGTCGCGAAGATATGGTCGTAAGTCCGTATAAAGCCGGTATTGGCATCTGTGAAAAACACGCCGCCCCGATCCCCGGCGGAAGCATTCGGCAGAAAGCGGGTGACATTCCAAGTCAATCCGCCGTCCTCCGTCTTGGCGATACCAGAGGATTTATCCGGAAGATTGACAGTCGTGGCGTAGCCGATTTGTGGTGTCGGGAAATAGACGCTTTGGAAATTGCACTGCACTTCGCGCGCCAGCCCGTCCACCTCAACTCGGGTGCGGCAAGCGTAAACCTGCGTCCAGGAGCGTCCGCCATCCTTGCTGCGAAAAATCTTGTCCCCGTCCAAATAGACTCCAACGTCCGGAGTGCTGAAAACGAAAGCCTTTCCCGCCGAAAAGGTGGAGACGCTTTCCCAGTTCTCCCCATCTGTCGTCCGGAGGAGGGTACCGCCGCCATCCTGCGTGGCCCATCCATGTTTGGCATCCAGAAAATACAACTGCTCAAATGCACGCGTGCCGGAGTGAGGATCACCCTCTTGAACATCCCAGTGCTGGCCGCCATCGGCGGTGTGGAGGAGTATGCCGCCTTCCCCGGCATCGGATCGTGTGAGTCCCACAACCCATCCGACATCGGCGCTCACGAAAAACACATCGCGGAGTTCGGAATCCTGCGGATAATTCACCGGCTCGAAGACAGCTTTGAATTTTGGCTGCGCGGAGCCCGCTTTCGATGCAGGCTCTTTTTTCGTCTGCGTTTGTGCCAATGCCGTATTTGCTATGAGAACAATCAGCGCTCCGAGCGTGATCCATCGATTCATGGACTCCCCCCTCTTTGCGGAACTGCACTGGCGATGAACTAATTTCAGAATTCCATTCGACCAGTACCTCGCGTTTGTCCCAACTGTACGCTGTACGACCGTTAAAGATATAGCGATTAATCTCTAAGCTCGCCTCTAGCTCGCTCCCCGCTCCCACGAGCACCATGCTGTTGCTCACTTCCGTGTCCGCGCATGATCACCACTACCGGTTAAAGCGTGAACAAACGAGTTTTTTAGGCCGCGCTCAACTGCGCACGGCGGAATTTTGTGGTTGCCACGATGGTGATGCCCACGAACACAAGCAGCACCACAAGCTGAGTAAGTTTGAAGGGCGATTCCGTCTGCGTGGGAGCTAATGCTTTTAGCGCTGGCACGCGGCGGAACAGTTGAACGACCAGCACGAAAACATTCAGGTAAAGGGCCATCATCGCGGTGACAACGTACGCGTTGCGCCACCCGCCTTCAAGGTTTCGGCGGTAGAGAGCGAAGAGCGCGATCGCCAGAACCACCAGCGAAATGACGCCCACCACGTAAGAAGGCTTAAAGCCGTGATAGGGAAACAGGAAGCCAGTAGCGCTGGTAAGCACAGTGGTCCATAGAAATGTGGACGTCCAACCGTTAAGCTGCCTGCCGTTCAGCAACCCGTACACCACGACCAATCCCGAGAAAATTCCTACCAAGCTGATCAGTGTGTGGGTGAGGGTGAAAGCTTCCAGAATCATGATCTGTTCCTCCTTTTTCTGCAGTTGAATGAAGCCGTTTCTATTGGCCTGCTCTGTGGCGGTTCTGAAAACACCCTGAACGACCGACGCAGCGGTCATGACCGCCGGAGCTTGCTCGATGGCGGTGGACTTTGATACTCAGTAATTCGACATGTGGAAGCCCTGGGGCTGGCGCGAGATTTTCACCTCGGCGTGTCCAGCCAGCCCCAGCGGCAGCCCCAAATGCAAGGCGTTTGCTAAGACGACGCAGCGCTAGCGGCACCCTTAAGAAACGCCAGCAGGTCCGCGTTGATCTGGTCTGCATTGGTGGTCGGCATCCCGTGCGGGAAGCCCTTATAGGTTTTCAATATCGCGCCCTTCACCAACTTGGCGGATAGCGGGCCGGCATCAGCATAAGGAACGATCTGGTCATCGTCGCCATGCATCACCAGTGTAGGCACGGTGAACTTCTTAAGATCTTCCGTGAAGTCGGTCTGGGAGAAGGCCACGATCCCGTCGTAGTGCGCCTTCGCACCGCCCATCATGCCTTGACGCCACCAGTTCTGAATTATCGCTTGCGACGGTTTTGCACCAGGGCGGTTATAACCGTAAAAGGGGCCGGTCGGAAGATCGATGTAAAATTGGGTCCGGTTTCTAGCAAGCTGCTCCTGAAGGCCGTCGAATACCTCTTTCGGCTGACCGCCGGGATTCGCTGGCGTCTTGACCATCAGCGGCGGCACCGAGCTGATGAGCACCGCTTTGGCCACGCGGCTCTCGCCATGACGCCCAATGTAACGCGTAACTTCGCCACCGCCGGTTGAGTGGCCCACATGAATGGCTTCTTTTAAATCCAGATGCTCAGTCAGCGCGGCCAGATCGTCGGCATAGTGATCCATATCGTGCCCGTCGTTGGTTTGGCTGGAACGCCCATGGCCTCTTCGATCATGCGCTATGACTCGGTATCCGTGATTCAAGAAGAACATCATTTGCGTATCCCAGTCGTCGGCCGATAACGGCCAACCGTGACTGAAGACGACGGGTTGTCCCTTGCCCCAATCCTTGTAATAAATCTCCGTTCCATCTTTGGTTGTAATCGTTGCCATGCGTATCCTCCCAGTTGAGAAAGTTGAAAAAGTGTCCGCGGATAAATACCAATCCGTTCGAAAGTGTTTGCCCGGCTCTGCAACCTTCTTCGCGGACCCTGTCACAACCGACGCCTAGGACACATCACTACATAAGATGTGCACGGTATAACACGACCGAGGGTAGCCTCGCTACCCCCATCGCGAGACGTCCGCAAAATCTTTGGTTGTGGGAATCTCACGCTTGTCTTGTAAGCCGCCATTCACCCCAAACATCACCACGCTAAGGGCGTCCAATAAGAACTGTTCACCGCGTTGTCACAATTCCGTAACCATTCCTCAATACCCTAGTGTGCTGATCCTTGGAGTGCCTCCACAGATCCGAGTCGGGGAACTATTGTTTTTTAATTTTCTATCCTTAATTACTATCCGCCACCGCGCCGTCCGCTCGACACTCTTACTTCTATTTCTGGTGGCAGCCTCACTCGGTCCTGCAGCCGCGGTCGTGCGTGCCAACGACAACGCTGCTACCACAGCAAATCCCTGTGCGCGCCCCGCCCCTGGAAGCCCTGTTGCCCAACCCGCAGATCTACGCAGTCACAACGGCATCCTGAGGGTTGATTTGACGGTCTTCAACCACAAGGGGCAGGACGGAACGATACGTTATTGCTACGTCCTCGCCGACGGAAATCAGTCTCCCACTTTGCGCCTCTCGCCTGGCGACTTGCTGATCCTGAACTTGAAAAACAATCTCAGCGCCATCGACGATTCAGCCGCTACCTCAACTGCAACCAATTCCTCTGTGCTTGCCGCGACCGTCAGTTCCCACGCCCACACTCACGCGACTTCTCAAAAATCTTCCGATCCTTGTAACAGCGCCGTCATGACCATCGCTTCAACGAATCTCCACTTTCACGGACTCACCATTCCGGCGGTCTGTCATCAGGACGAAGTTTTGAAAACCTCCATCCAGCCGGGCGATCCGCCCTTTGAATACCGTTTCAAAATACCCGCCGATGAGCCGCCGGGATTGTATTGGTACCATCCCCACATTCACGGCTTCAGCACGGCGCAAGTGGTTGGCGGAGCTTCCGGTGCCATGATTATTGAGGGACTCGAACGCGCTAATCATGAAGTGGCCGGACTACCCGAACGAGTCCTGGTCATTCGCGATCAGGACCTGCTGCACCCCGACGCGCCACCGTCCAAGTCGGAACCAGTGCTTCCAAAAATGCTCATCGATCGCGATGGCGATTCCGCCAACAACGGCACCGGCTTTGGCAAGCCCGCTAAGGATTTGTCTGTCAACTTTGTTCCGGTGCCTTACCCGGATTATCCGACTGCTTCCATTAAGATGAAACCCGGCGGGCGCGAGCTGTGGCGCGTGCTGAACGCCTCGGCCATTACTTATCTGAATCTCGCGCTGCTCTTCCGGCGCGCGCCGCAACAATTGGGCGTCGTCGCCATCGATGGCGTGCCCATAAACCAGAATGGAAAATCCACTTCCGCAGTGGAATGGCACGATCACATTGGCCTTCCGCCCGGCGCCCGCGTTGAATTCATCGTCAACGGACCGCCCGAAGGCGTCCCAGCACTATTCGTCACACGCACGGTGGACACCGGACAGGGCGGAGAAAACGACCCCAACCGCGCACTCATCTCCATCACTGCTGCGTCGGATGCTCCGCCACTGGCTTCGATATTGCCTGCCTCATCGGCGCCTTTGCCGCCCTCCTCGCTTCCGTGGCTTGGAAATGTGACCCCGGTGCGGGTGCACAGACTATATTTTTCCGAAAAGCTGGAAGATCCCAATAATCCCAACAGTGCCACAACCTTTTACATTACCGTCGACGGTCAGACTCCCGCCGCCTTCGATCCTGCTTCTGGAATACCCGGCATCGTGGTGAAACAGGGAGATGTGGAAGACTGGATCATCGAGAATCGTTCCACCGAGTTACACGCATTTCACATCCACCAGATACATTTTCTTATGGTGGAGTGGTCCGGACTGCCGGTGAACGAGCCCTTCCTCCGCGACACCGTCAATGTTCCTTATTACAACGGCCACACCCTGCAATACCCCAGCGTGAAATTGCGTATGGATTTCCGCGATCCAAACGCCGTTGGCACTTATGTGTATCACTGCCATCTGCTGGAGCACGAGGACGGCGGCATGATGGGCCTGATCCGTGTTGAGCCGCGCGTTGAACCGCAAAACCAAACCCAAATTCCTAACAAGACGGCCAACTCGCCCACGAAACCTTCACGCACAAATCGATAGTCATCACGATCCGATGCAGCCTGTCGGGCCGCTGCACCGTCTTGTTCACAAGTTTCCTTCATGCCTCGCTCAGCCCGCTTCATCCACAACCAAAGTGTTTGCCGCGCTGGAATGTTTTCCTCAAGAATCTCCCCGCTAGAGAAAAATTTGCCCTTTTCTCGGTTCATTCACATTCCCAACATCCGAATGTAACAACGACCGCATATAACCGCGTAGCCAGTTCCGCACACACATTCATGTCAGAAGGAGTTCTCGAATGAAATTAAAAAGCCTGGTGGCGCACTCGCTCGACGGATTGCGCATCGGACTCGCGTCCGTTGCTCTACTCCAGTTTTCGGTCGGTGCACCAATGGCCAATGCCACCAATGATCCATCCACGGATACCCGCACACCCATTAAGCACGTGATCGTGATCATCGGCGAAAATCGCAGCTTCGATCACGTTTTTGCCACCTACGTGCCCAAAAGGAATGGCGAAAAAGTCTGGAACCTGCTCTCCGAGGACATTGTTACCGCCGATGGAAAGCCCGGTGTAAATTTTAATAAAGCGCAACAACTCGCGGCGACCGACACTCATGCCGACTCATTCTTGCTCGACCCGCCCAAACATCTTTTCCCCAACGATCAACTGCCCGCGCCTCTTGTCGGCGGCCCCAAAGTTTCCTACATCACAGACCAGTGCGGCACCACTCCGATCACGCAGTGCGCAGCGAGCCTCACCTTAGCGCAGCAGTCGGAGAATGGCTTGCCCGCCAGTTACGTGCCCCTGCTCCTCAGTGGTGGAACCGGTTTGGCCAGCCACATTCCCGATACGCGCATTACGGACGTGAACAGCCTTCCCGCCGGTCCCTTCCAACTCACCAACGGCAAAACCTTTACCTATGACTCGTATGCCGCCAGCCCGGTGCATCGCTTTTATCAGATGTGGCAACAACTGAATTGCGGCCTCGCGCACATTACTCTCTCGGATGCTTCCGGCTGCAACGAAAAGTTGTTCTCCTGGGTGGAAGTCACCGTGGGAGCCGGAACCAACGGCTTGCCGCAGCCCGCGAATTTCAGCACGGAATATTCGCCCACTGCAACGGTTACCGGCGAAGGTTCCACCGCGCTGGGTTTCTATAACGTGCAAAAGGGCGATGCCCCCTACCTGAACTACCTCGCCGATCACTACGCCATGAGCGACAACTTCCATCAATCGGTCGACGGCGGAACAGGTGCCAACCACATCATGTTGGGCCATGGCGATGCTATCTGGTTTAGCGACGGCAATGGCCATGCTGAAGTGCCGCCCCACAACGTGACTGTAGTACCCGGAACCCCCAACGCCGGTCTCGTCGACGAAGTCGAAAATCCTAACGCCGCTCCCGGCACTAACAACTGGTACACCGAAGATGGCTACGGCGGTGGCTCATTCGGGTCCGCTTCCTATGGCGGCGGCTCGTACAGCAACTGCGCCGATCCCACCCAGCCTGGTGTATCCGCAGTGTTCAATTATCTGCAATCGCTGCCGCACCCCATTGACCCGCACTGCCAGGTGGGCCACTACTACCTGTTGAACAATTACAATCCGGGTTACTTCGGCGACGGCTCGAACGCCTTTACGGACACCAGCAAAAACAACACTGTGTTCACCATTCCTCCTTCATCGGTCCGCAGCATCGGTGATGAGATGCTGTCAAAAAACATTTCCTGGAAATACTACGGCGACCAGTGGAATGCATACCTGACCGACAAATATCAGCTCAACTACGGAACGCCCGGTCCCACGGCCGACGAATATTGCAACATCTGCAATCCGTTTCAGTACGACACTTCCATCATGGCCAACGCCTCTGTTCGCCAGGCGCACATCCAGGACACCGAGAACCTCTACGCGGATATCGCCAATGGCAACCTTCCGGCAGTTTCCTTCGTGAAGCCTAGCGGCTACGTGGACGGCCATCCCAGCTCTTCGAAACTCGACCTCTTCGAAGGTTTCTCCAAGAAGATTGTCGACGCGGTAAAAGCCAACCCGGAGCTCTGGAAGGACACCGCCATCTTCATCACCTTCGACGAAGGCGGCGGTTACTACGACTCCGGCTACGTCCAACCGCTGGACTTTTTCGGCGATGGAACCCGTATTCCTCTGATCGTCGTTTCGCCCTACACGAATGCTGGCCATATCTCCCACGGCTACTCGGATCACGTCTCGATTCTGAAGTTCATCGAACGCAACTGGAAGCTGAATCCGGTTACGTTTCGAAGCCGGGACAACTATCCGAACCCCATCGTAGACCCGCGTAATCCTTACGTGCCTCTCAACTCCCCGGCTATCAGTGACCTGTTCGGTCTTTTCAACTTCAACGCGGACGGGGATCACGATGCCGACGACGGCTACTAAACCGTCACT
>Ga0182024_10020431_pt1 | contig 12104 bp, 8 predicted proteins | sample P32metaG_FD_120480 | JGI IMG/M metagenome (GOLD analysis project Ga0182024, IMG submission 120480) | Permafrost microbial communities from Stordalen Mire, Sweden - P3-2 metaG (Illumina Assembly) | ecosystem: Environmental > Terrestrial > Soil > Wetlands > Permafrost | place: Sweden: Stordalen...
AATCACGGTTTCGGGCACGGGCGTGTCGGTCGCTCCCCACTCGGTGGCAATGTCCTGGACTGCAAGCACGTCCACAGTGAGCGGCTACAACGTATATCGTGGCACAACGTCGAACGGACCGTACCCGACGAAGCTGAATTCCTCGCTGGTTACGGTGGTGGATTTTACCGATTCCACGGTCGCGAGCGGAACAACCTACTACTACGTGGTCACGTCGGTTGACTCGAGCAACGTGGAAAGCGTGGATTCGAATCAGGCGACCGCCATAATTCCGTAAACGCAGTCTGGTGGATGCGGATTCGGAAAGAGCAGTAAGACTGAGATTCTGAGGCGGTTCGGAGCGATCGGCTGGCCAAACGGCCGGTCGCCCCGGAACTACCAGTGAAGACTGTCCGACCGGACAGGGTAATGCCCCTGTCCCAAGTGTGTACCCCCGACCAGTAGTTCTCGCAATCTGTCCCATCGGACAATGCGCGTGGTGATGACTCGTGTACCCATCCTGAAGGGAGTTCGCGTGAACGATGCAATTCGTTCACAGCGACATGCTCTCAAATCCATCCTTCGCGCGATTTCTGGAGCTGTAGCTCTGCTCGTGATCCTGGTGACGTCTGGCTGCGTCGGCGTCACTGGTAAGGGAACTGCTCCTACTGTCACAGGTGTTTCGATTGAGATATCGCCCAGTACGGTCAGTTTTGGAAACGTGGCGCTTGGCCAGAGTACAACGAAGACGGTGACGCTAACCAACAACGGAACCGAAATGCTGACGGTATCGGGGATTTCTGTAGCAGGTACAGGCTTCACTGCTTCCGGTCCTCACCTGCCACTGTCGCTGAACGTGGGTCAAAGCGCATCCATTTCTGCTGTTTTTAAGCCAAGTGCCGGAAACGCAGACTCCGGAACGATCAAGATTACCAGCAACGCCGATGGTTCCCCTTCGCTCGTTGCCCTTAGCGGTTCGGGCGCGACTGCTGCGGCGCTGACCGCTACTCCGAATTCAATCGCTTTCGGAAGTGTAGCGGTCGGAAGCGAAGCGACTCAGACAGTTCAATTGGCAAATACCGGCAGCGAAGCGGCTACCATTTCTAAAGTGGCGTTTTCGGGAACGGGAGTCAGCGTTTCGGGAATGACGGCGCCGATGAATTTGGCTAGCGGGCAAACGACGAAATTAACAGTTACGTACAAGCCCGCTTCCGCAGGGACGCTGACAGGAAGTTTGTCAATCACCAGCAATGCAACCGATCCCAGCGTGGTGGTCGGTATTAATGCTACGGCTACACGTTCGACGCTAGCGGCCACGCCCGCGTCTATTGGCTTCGGGAACGTCGCGGTAGGCAGCGACACGACTCAGACGATTCGCCTGGAAAACATAGGCACTTCGGAAGTGAAGATTTCCAGCATCACGCCTTCCGTTTCAGGCGTTGTGGTTTCGGGGGTTACGCTTCCGGTTGGTCTGGCACCGGGCACGAGTGCGACGGTCACAGCGGCATATAAACCCGCCGGCGCAGGCAGCATTTCCGGCAAGATTACGGTTACGAGCAATGCAGTGGGTTCGCCGACGATCATTGACTTGAGCGCGACCGCCGCCACCGCTAAGGTTCAACTGACGCCGAGCGCTACGAGCTTGAGTTTTGGATATGTGACGGTTGGCTCCTCTGGTACGAATCAGCTGACGGTGAGGAGCACGGGAAACACGAATGCCAGCATCTCGAACGTGACGATCAGCGGTAGCGGATTCGGTTTGGGAGCCTCAGCAGCGGGCGTGATCCTGGATCCCAGTCAGGCTCAAACCTATACGGTCAATTTCGACCCCAAGGCAACAGGCAGTCTAACCGGAACGCTGACGATCGCAAGTAACGCGGCGAACTCGCCCATGAAGATCGCTCTGTTCGGGACTGGAGTTGCCGCAGCCGCTGCCGGGAAGCATAAGGTGGCGCTCACTTGGGAGCCCAGTAGCTCGACCGTGACAGGATACTTTGTATATCGCAGTTCGAAACCGAGCGGACCGTATGCGCAGCTGAATTCCGCGCCGGAGGCGAATCCGTCTTACTCGGATGGCGCGGTTTCCGATGGACACGTTTACTATTACTATGTGACTGCGGTGGATTCCAGCAACATCCAGAGTGCGGATTCGAACGAAGTCTCCGTAACGATTCCTCAGTAATCATCCTTCGTCTCGTATCGTGCTCCCAAGCAAGTTTATGGAAATGCCAGGACCGCCATCATTGTGCCCGGTTTTCCCAGCGCGTCGAGTTTTGAAAATCGCGCTCAACGCCGCACCGCAGGAGATGTCCAAAATCTCGGGATGCTACACGAAGCTGCTATAGACAATCGAAGATGTCCTCCTGGCTTGGTTCCGGCGGAGCGGCAGCGTACGGCGATTTGTTCCCGTGGCCTGATGTGGGCGCCGCCCCATCGTTCGGTTCTGCATGAGCCGCAAGACCTGCTACTCGCTCGATTATCTCGGCAAGCGAATGCACCTCGCCGGCTTCTTCGTCGCCCGGGCGCTCCGCTTCCCCACTTGAGTTAGGCTTCGGTGGCTTCGTTCCGTAGATTTCTGTTTTTTGCGGAGCGCCGCTGGAAGTTTTCGCCAGCCCGGACGATACCTCACCGAGTGCGGGGACGAACGGCTGTCGAGCAATCGCTTCGCACGCCGAATCCGCGGTCAGGGGACCGGCGGCCGGTGGGTTGAGGGCAGCGGGAATGAGCTGCCCTGCGTCTCCCGAGCCGGGTTCTAATGGCAGGTCGCAAGGCTCCTCGGCCACGATGCCTGATGCCGGGCCGGAACCATGGTCCGTGGTGCCCGCTGCGGCATTGCGCTCTGCTTGTACGTCTTCGAGTTGCTCGATGGCCTTCGTTAGCTGGCGGTTGATGGCCGTTTGGTAACGGAACACTTTGTCGACCCCTTGGCCCCAAAAGCGCCCTTCCGAGCGAACTCCTCTCGCTCGAACCAGAGCAGGCGAGCGAAGCGAACCGATTCGGTAACAACCTTATCAACTAGCAGTTCTTCCACTACGCCCTGCGGCCGGTAATGGCCGTAGATGCGTGCAGCAGTGTCCTTATACCCATCCCACTCCTTCCGACCCGCCTCCATGGAGGCGAAAAGTTGTCGGGCAAAGATGCCAGCCTTGTAACTATTTTGCTGGCTCCGCTGCTTTCCCTCGGGAGTTCTCGGTCCCGTGGAGCGCTGCGCATTCAGACGGTTGGCCGCAAGCTTTCGGTCTGAAATCGGAGGCTTCGGCTTCTGCTCCTTGGGTTGCCCCGGAGTCTCGCTTGGGAAAACGCTAGGGCCGGCCTCGGGGCTAGAAGCGTTCTTGCCGTCGACCGGGTCGGATTCCGTCTTGCGATATTCGGCCGAGTCTCCGTTTGCGCCGGCGGAAGAGGACCCTTGGCCATTGCTCGAAGTTCCATTCTGTTTGTAATCGTGACTTTCCATTTGAAATGCTCCTCGTGTTGAGGGCGCCTCCTGCCTGTGCGCTTCGAATCAACGTACGGCTGGGATTGGCGCCTTGATTTTGTGAGGCAGCGTCGTGGTAGGTTGCACTTAAAGCAAAAGCTCGGTGTGCGATCCAGGCGACCTCACTCAATAATGAGGTCCATAGTCAGAAACTTGGCCCTCGAGAGATGTCGGGAGGCCGGGATCAGGCCCGGCGAAGGGCCTGCCACCTCCCTTCCGCGCGGGATCGCAAAGTTCACATACGGCCGTGCGATCGGAGGAGCCCACTGGTATGCCTGCGTGCCCAATCTTCATCCCTTGGCTGGATTCCGTGATTGCACCCGAGATCGTAGACCATGGGCTCCTCTTCACAGAAAAGGCGCTTATGCTTTAGGGCCCCAGTTCACATTTGAATTAGGCGGTGCCAGTGATCTTGGAGGCAAGACATAGTCGTATTTCTTTGTGAGCTCTCGCAGGGCTCCAGTCAGTTTCGCTTCGTCCTTCACGGGTAGCTCGTGAAGGAGATAAAGACAAAACTCCACAGCTGCCTTCTTCGCTTTTGCTGACGCTTCGATTTTGCCTGCATTCCACAAGATCCCGTCGAATACTCCCCCGGGGTTTTGGAAATGCAACGATTTCAGAGCATAGCGGAGGGCATTCAGTTTATTTCTCTGAGCAAAACGAAAATAGAGGCGGGCAAGAACTTCGAGGCCCACAGGCCTAAAGAACAAGTTCTTATTATTGTGACGTTCTGCTTGTAGTGTGATTTTTCCCTTTCGGAAGTAGACAATCCGGAAGGGGTTGACGGCAGTGTCTTCGAAGGGATCGAAAAAGCGGTCGCCGCGGATCGCTACGCGTTCTTCACGGAGTTCTTCAAGAATTTCTACAACACGGATCTCCTTCTCAACAAGCGCGTCAGCGAACAGACTGTGCAGACAAGCTGGAACGTAGCAGCCGGCGCCTCTGCTACCGCCAGTCTCGCTTGCGTGCCCACCTGGCACGAAGACTTCCGAAAGGACCTCAGCAAAATTGACGTGCCAACGCTGGTCATGCACGGGGATGCGGACAGGATTCTGCCGATCACTGCCGCGGGGCTCCGGACTGCCAAGTTGATCAAGGGAGCGCGCCTGGTGGTGGTGAAGGACGGGCCGCACTGCATAACCTGGACACACGCAGACGAAGTGAATGCCGAGTTGACAGGCTTTCTTGGGAAAGCAGCGGCGAAGCGGGCAGTCTAGGCTCCCAAATCGCTGTTGTTGCGTGACCGAACCATTCTTCGAGTGCCAAATCACGGAGGGTGCCGTCTCAGCCCGGCACCCTAACCCTTAATTTCGCGTCCGACAAAAGTGCTCGCTGAAATGTTCCGATAGCTTGGAACAACTTCGGAGCATTTGAGGGAGAAGATTGGCTTCCCAATAACCCTAAGCGACGGTTGAACAATGACTTATAGTTTTGACATCGAACCTGTTAACCGAAGGGTTGCTAGTTCGAATCTAGCCCGGGGAGCCAACTTCTCCCGATTTTTCAAATGCTTGCAGTGACTTCCTTTTCTTGAGAGCTTGGAACACTGGGAACGTGCGACCGCCAGGTAAATCGCGTCCGATAATTACTTCCGCATTGCCGACGATCCGCCCGGAACCGTCATTTGGGTTGTCGCCCAAGGCCAGGTGAGCTCCCCTGCGCCGTCAGTCTGAAGAGCGAACGACGTTATTCGCCGCGTGCGCGATACCTTCGATTTCCCTGTTGAGCCTGCATTCACAACTCGAGTCCTTCATCCGGGCGGGTTTCGTAGTTACCAAGACTTCGAGAGCCAAGAGCGCAACACCGCAGCGAGATTATCTTTGACGGGTGTTCAGTTTCTCGATTGCGCGCTTCAACTCTTCAAGCTTCTGCCCAGCCTCGCCGAGCTTGCCCTCCGCCGTCAGGCGCTGGTAGTCGGCAAGGTCTTTGGCAGCTTCCGCGATGAGCGCGTTGAGATCCGCTGCGGGCTGGGGCGACGCGGCGGATGTCGGGCGTCGCACCTGCTCCGTGGGGACTGCCGCTGCGCTCATCGACGAAACCTCCCCGCCAAAAAGGGCCTCCATCGCCGACTCGAAGGTCGGTCCGTACGCAAGCCGATCTTGCAGCGCGAGCACGACCAGACGCAACTCCGGCATCGGACTCCGCTCGGCCTGCAGGTAAATCGGTTCGGCATACAATAGCGCGCGCCCGCACGGAATCACCAGCAGGGCTCCGCGCCGCACGTGCGAGCCTTGCTGATTCCACAGCGTCAACTGTCCGGAAAGCTGCGCGTTCTGATCGATTCGCGCCTCGATTTGCAGCGGTCCGTCGACAAGCTTCGTTTTGGGAAAGTTGTAGACCACCGACGTACCGTATTGTGCCCCGTCGCTGCGTCCGGCAATCCAGCCAATCAGATTATTTCGGTTGGCCGGCGTGAAGGGTAGAATCTCTACGAACTCTACGCCGGTTTCGGCCGGCAATTTCATCAGCACGAAATTCGGCTGCATCGTCTGTGTTGTTTGCTCACCTCCCTCGCTCATGCCGACTTCGGTGGCGACTGTCCATAGATCCTCACGGTTGTAGAACACTTCCGGATCTGTCATGTGATACAGACCGTACACTTCCGCCTGCAGTTTGAGCAACAACTCGGGGTAGCGTACGTGATTGCGCAGCCCGGGCGGCATCATGCCCGCATCCTTGAACAAACTCGGAAAAATGCGCCGGTAGCCCGCGATGATCGGGTCCTCCGTATCGAACACGTAAAACGTTGTCGTGCCGTCGTAGGCGTCGATGACCACCTTAACGCTGTTCCGCATGTAGTTAATGAGATTGCCCTCGAGAGGGTAGTGGCTCGAGTAGGGATAGCTGTCTGAAACCGTGAACGCATCCATGATCCACGACAGCCGGCCATCGTCGCCAAGCACGATGTAGGGATCCGAATCGTAGGTGAGGAACGGTGCTAATGCCAACGCGCGATTGCGCACGTTGCGCCGCATCAGCAGCCGGCTATTCTTGTTCACGTCATCGCTGAACGGTAGCTTTGCGAGGTCGCCGCGGTCGAGCGCGATGAGGATGCGGCGCAGAAAACCGCCGAGGACGATGCCGCCGTTGCCGTCGTAGGACGTTAGGCTGTTGGTCTGGCCTTGCGGGTAGTTGAATTCCTGCTGCCGTGTCTTCACGTAGACGTCAGTATTGGTCAGCTCGCCGAAGTAGACCTCTGGGCGCGTTACGGTTAGACCGCGCACCGCGCTCTCGATGGGCATGTTGCTCAAAATCAACGTGGGTAGCCCTTCCGGAGTGAATCCATTTACTGGGTTCATCGTGATGCCGTAGCCGTGGGTGTAGATCAGCTTCTCGTTAATCCAGTTGCGGCTGCTCTCCGGGAGCTTGTCGACGTTCAGCTCGCGCGCGGCGAGCATCACCTCGCGAGTCGTGCCGTCGATTACATAGCGATCAATGTCGATGTCGGGGAAGTCGTAGTAGGTGCGGATTTCCTGAATCTGACGCAGTGTGTCCTGGAGCGCGCGCCAGTCCCACAGTCGGATGTTCTGAAGCGTGGCCTGATTGTTCGCCGGGTCGGCCGCCTCAACCGTCGTCTCAGCGGGAAACTCGCGCTGCGAGACTCGGTTCAATCCGTAGGCCTGCCGCGTCAGGTCGATGTTGTGGGCAATATAAGGCCGCTCGCGAACTAGCTCGTTTGGTTTGACAATAAAGCTGCTGACGTACCAGGCGATTACTTGAAGGGCGACATAACAGACCGCGACCGGAAGGATCGCCGCGACAAGCCAGCGCCCGCGTGGCACCGACACGGCGTTGAGGGCTGCGATCACCGCGCCCAGAACTAGCGCCGCGCATACGACGAGCATCCCTGTCAGCATGACGTGCGCGTCAGTGTAGGTCACACCCCCGAAGATCGTATGATCATCGAGCAATCGCTCGAACCGACCGATATACGCACGCATCGCGAGGGTCAGCAACAGGAACGAAAACGCGATGGAGAGTCCGCGCCAAGGCGATGTGACGTAGCTGCTGCGACGCCCGCCGAGCACACGGGTTCCGCCCGTGATGAGGATGAAGAAAACGGCGAATCCACAGGTAATCGCGGTTAGCGAAAGCAGCCAGCCGGCGATGAGTTGCCACGCGGGCAGGGTGAACAGAAAGAAAGTCAGCGGCTTGCCAAAAATCGGGTCCACGACGCCACCAGTGGTGCGGGGTGCGTACCAAAAGAGCGCGAGCGTCGGCCACTCCACCATCATGCCGGCACCGGTTGCAGCGGCAATCGCGAGCGAAATGGCGAGCGCGACGAGGCGCAGGAGAGGCTCAACCGCCAGCTTCAGCGGCTGTCCGCCGATGAAAATGGTTTGACCGCTCGGCAAATCGGAGAGATGCGCCCGCTTCAGAGCCAGGAACGATCCGTACAGAATGAGAAATGTGGCCGCTGCAAAAGCCGTGAAGATTCCCCACTGAAGGCTCAGTGTTTTCCAGAACACGTCCCCGTAGCCGAGCGACCTGAACCAGAGCACGTCCACGTAATAAGACAACGCGGTCCGACCGCCGAAGACGACGCCGGCAAGGACGGCGACAATGAGAACGAAGCGGCGGCGACGCCGCGGCGGATGCGTGCGTGGCCAATCAATGGACTCGGGCATTGCTCCCCTTGCCAGCATTTCGGTTGGCAGAGTTCTGAGGGACGGTATTGTACAATGCCTGAAGAAGGGTAACTACTTTGCGGTTCGTGAGCGTTGGGTTTAGTCATTTTGCCATTACAACTTAATCCTCTTCGCAGCCGGATCCAGCTGATTCGCGGCGCTTCTCGGGATTGTGCCTGGACCACGCTAGAGCTTTATCGGAGGCGCGCTTTCGCGAGAGAGTCGAGGTGGGCAGGGCGTTCCGGCTCGCGTTCGATAAAGCCGTGAGAACGAAGCCGCCCGTGGTTGCGGCGGAGCTTTCGATGGCATCGTGATGTAGACTCTCTCACTGCAACTGGTACAAAAACTCGGGCTGGTCAGCACAATCCGGACATTCTCATTTTGCGGCGACACCCACCGCTGAAGTCTTGACAATCGGCGTCGAGAATGCGAATTGTACTGGGTACGATTCGATAGTCCGCGTCTGATCCGCCTGATGAGCGATCAATTGACGGGGCATTTGCTTAGGTTCCAGAATGCCCTTCCAAATATCAGGCGGCTACGGAACTGTGGGGAAGGGTCTCCGGTGTGAATCTTCCCCGCGATAAGTAAAGTGCATGTCGAACACGTCAAAACGCGCTGAATCTCCTCTCGTTATTGCTGATCGCCGTCTCTGCGCGCGCAAACCGGTCCCGTCGCTCGTATACGTCGGCATGGGCGAGAACAACGGCGGGATCATCGTTGATACCAGCGAGAACGGATTGGCGGTAGCTTCGGCTGCGCCCTTGGATGCCGATGGCCTCGTCCCGTTAACGTTTCAAGTACCTGGAGACAACCACCGGCTGGAGGTGAACGGCGAAATCGTATGGATCAGCGAATCGAAAAAAAGAGCTGGCGTACGTTTTGTGGATCTCTCCGAAGATGCCCGCAATCGAATCAAGCGCTGGATTGCGCCTGAGGTCCCCGCCGTCGAAGGTCCATCAGAAGCAGTTGTAGCTCGCGAGAAGACTTGGCGGCGCCCGGAGATGCCGGATCTTCCCATATATCAGAGCTCACCTACCCAACCTGCAAGTCCAGACCATGTCATCCAAGAACATGCGCAAGAGTCGCGGTTAGCGCCGAACGCGACGCCCACATTATCAATCGCAGGGACATTGGTCGCCGTTCCGGCGCCTCGCCAGCGAAGCCCGAGATTATCGGATGGAAAAGAGCATAGGCAAGGCGTGCAAGCGGGAGATGGTCAGAGGAGATTTGTTGCGCGGACGCGAAGTTGGGGAACCCTTGCGGTGGTGATCATTGTGGCAGCATCCATATCATTTGTAGCCGGCTGGTTCACGGCGGGGCTAGGAACTCGAAGCGGAACACTCGGACGGTTTGGGAAGACGAAATTGCAAACGGGTGAAACCGCCAAAAGTGCGGCATCATCCCCCGCGAGCGCTGTCACCATTGTTCCCAGTCCAGTGGTGCAGAATGCGCCCCCACCAACACCTCGCTCCTCGAGTGCGACGGTCGACGTTCCCGATCGAGCAGTCAGTGATGCGCGCGCGGATGCGCATAGTAATCAGCCCGCTCCAGCAAGTAGGAACACGAACGTTGCCGTTTCCTCAGTGCATGCAGTGCAGCCGCATGTTTTGGAGCCTGGCGCTGCGAGCCCTCCCGCCATGAGTCCCCGCCCCCAGACTGAGCGTGCGCAGCTGCCGGTTCCCGTCAGTGTAGCCGCACAGCCCAAGGACACAAGCGTCACCACCGCGCCGAGCCCAAGCGCGAATCCGCCACAGATCGCACGAGCGGCTGGTACGACCGAACAAACTTCGTTGCCTCCGAAGCCGGCAGAAATGCCGGAAGTCGTGAAAGGTTCGGTCTCCGTCAGTTTTAGCCCGTATCCTTCGATTCGAGTACCGGCCGCGCTAAAAACGCAGATGTCGCGACAAGGTGCGACTTTGCAGATAGGTAAACTGTTGTCGCGCGTGGATCCTGTTTACCCTGAAGAAGCGGAAACGCAGAGGATGGAGGGGACGGTAATACTTCATACCGTCATCGGACAAGATGGAACGATTCAGGGCGTTGAGCCAAAAAGCGGGCCCGCTCCGCTAGTGGCAGCGGCAGCGAATGCCGTCCGGCAGTGGCGCTATACGCCAAGCTCTGTCGGCGGACAGCCGGTAGAGGCCGAAGAAGACATCACAATAACATTCCGACTGCTGAAGCAGGCAGGCCACCCAAACTAGCGTGACCTTTCCATTTACTGAGATCGATCCGGGCACACTAATCCCCAAAAAACGAGCTGTGGATTAGATTTGGATCAAAAAACGCGGACCGCTAGGAAAATATTCGTGGTGGATTGAAATCGCAGGCGCGGACTTCAAGGTGCGGACTGACTAACGGTCTGACCGTTTCCTTTACCGCCCAGAGCCACCGCGGCACCTACGGCGCCAGCCGCTCCTGCCACACCTAGAATAATCAGGCCGGTATGGCTGGACTTTCGCACCGACGCGGACGGCTGAGTCGGTGAGGTGGTCGCAGTCGAAGCCACTGTTGCTCTCGGGGCAGACAATTCACCCTGCGGAGAAAGGCTGATCGACTGACCGACCTGGAGGAAGATACCGTTGGGAGACCCGTCGAGTGGAACAACGCCTACGCTGCCTTGCGTACAACTGATCACGAACGAACCGTCTGCAGCACCGTCAATCTTCGCTGTGGATTGTTCTCCTTGCGTGACTGCCAGCACAACATAATTTCCAATTCGCAGAGTAATACCGGAAGATCCGCTGGAGGAACTCATCACCACGGTCCCCGACTTCAACTCAGCGACATATTGTTGACTGCCGGTGAATACCAGTTGACTCTGGGAAGCGATCTCGAAGGAACCTCTTCCGCTGATCGTGAACGTTGCCGTGGCAGCATCGCCCAAACGGAGAGTGTCACCGGTGAAAATCGTCGAGCTAGCAGGTGCCACGAAGTCACCCACATAAACTGGTCCAATGCTACTCAAAGAACCGAGCGGTTGCTTTTCCTGCGCCCGTGACGCCGGACGTGCATCAGCCAGCATTGGAAACAATACAAGCTGCAGGGCCAGCGCATGAATGAAACAGAAAGTGAGATGGGACGCTATCGTTCGTTGCGCCTTCCGAATCAGGACCGCGGCTGGAGTCACGCGCGCCTCCTTAAAACAACCCCCGATTGGATAGGGGGCGTTTTTTAGCGCCTCCTTTCTAGATTGTCCAGAGCCTTCTGGTGTGTGACTATGTGGTTTCATCTTGAGGTCTCCTTTCACGTGTGGTCGCTGCAATATTAGCCGTCAATCAGAAGGTAGCTTCTTAACGGCGGCCGGCTGCCTGCTCGAGAATGGCGGGTATTTTCCGCGACGCGCGCTCTTTCGGAAAATCGTCCGACTGGTACGAATATCCGGGGACGATCTCTTTTATCTTGCGGCGGATGGGCTCCGCGCCGTCCACGCCCATGGAAATTCTTAGTTCGGCAAGGTGGCGTTGCAGTTGGGACCAGCCATGGAGTGGGCTTCGGGTTCTCTTGATCTTCTCGAAGGGTGTCGGATGAATCTCTTCGGTTTCGTAGAATAGTTCTTCAGTCAGCTTCTCGCCCTCTCGTAGCCCCGTGAACATAATGCCGACTTCGCGCTCGGACTTTCCTGAAAGTCGGATTAGGGTCCGCGCGAGGTCGCGAATTCGCACAGGTTCGCCCATGTCGAGCACCAGGGTGTCTCTGTGGTCTCCGATTGCGAATGCCTGCAAGACCAATGAGACGGCTTCGCGTCTTGTCATGAAAAAACGTTTGATCTCTGGATGAGTGATCGTCAGAGGTTGGCCGGTCCGGAGTTGCTCCTGGAAGATCGGGACGACACTCCCATTTGAGCCAAGAACATTGCCAAAGCGAACCGAAACGCATCGCATCCCATTCGTCGGCCGGCAAGCGATGATCAATTCACCAATTCTTTTTGTAGCACCCATGATGCTCGTTGGGTTCACGGCTTTATCGGATGAGATTACGACCAAGCTTTCGCACTCGCCTCGCTCCGCGATTTCGAGCAG
>Ga0182024_10020432_pt1 | contig 12104 bp, 9 predicted proteins | sample P32metaG_FD_120480 | JGI IMG/M metagenome (GOLD analysis project Ga0182024, IMG submission 120480) | Permafrost microbial communities from Stordalen Mire, Sweden - P3-2 metaG (Illumina Assembly) | ecosystem: Environmental > Terrestrial > Soil > Wetlands > Permafrost | place: Sweden: Stordalen...
CCGCTGGTGTCGTGGGTATGGAAGTGCACCGGCAATCCGGTCTCGTCCTTGAGAGCTTTCACCAGCTCGTAGGCGGCGCGCGGCTGGCACAGACCGGCCATATCCTTGATGCCGAGAATGTGCGTGCCGGCGGCCTTGAGCTCGCGCGCCACCCCCAGGTAGTACTCGAGCGTGTATTTGCGCTCGTTCGGATTACTCAGGTTGCCGCTGTAGCAGATGGCCGCCTCGCACAACCGTCCGGTCTCGAGCACCGCGTCCATGGCCACACGCATGTTCTCCACCCAATTGAGCGAGTCGAACACGCGGAATAGATCGATGCCGGCCGCGGCCGACTGCTGCACGAAGTAGCGCACCACGTTATCGGGATAGTTGCTGTAGCCGACCGCGTTGGCGGAACGCAGCAGCATCTGCAGCAGCAGATTGGGCATCGCGTCGCGCAGCGCCGCGAGCCGTTCCCACGGGTCTTCCTTCAGGAACCGCATCGCCACGTCGAAGGTCGCGCCGCCCCAGCACTCGATCGAAAACAGGCCCGGCAACAGCGCCGCATAGGCCGGCGCAATCGCGATCATATCGATGCTGCGCACGCGCGTTGCCAGCAGTGACTGATGCGCATCGCGCATGGTGGTGTCGGTCAGCAGCACGCGCTGCTGGCTGCACATCCAGCGTGCGAAGCGTTCCGGACCGAGTTCATCGAGCCGCTGCTTATTGCCGCTCGGCAGCTGATCGGGCGGCGGCGTGCCTTCCGGCAGGCGCGGCGCTCGCACGCTGCCGAGGCGCTCAGGTCGGGTGCGGCCGGTGACTTCGCTGTTGCCGTTGACCACGGTCTCCGCCAGGTAAGTCAGGATGCGCGTGGCCCGGTCGCGACGCGCCGGCATCGCAAACAGTTCGGGCGTCTCATCGATGAAGCGCGTGGTGTACTGGCCGCGCGCGAAGCGCGGGTGGGTGATGATCTGATCCAGGAAACGCAGGTTGGTGGCCACGCCACGCACGCGAAACTCCCACAGCGCACGATGCATGCGCGCAATCGTTTCCTCCGGATCCGCCGCCCAGGTCGTAACCTTGACCAGCAGCGAGTCGTACGAGCGCGTGATCAGCGCGCCGGCATAGGCCGTGCCGGCATCCAGCCGCACCCCGAAGCCTGCCGGGCTGCGGTAAGCCGTCATGCGGCCGTAGTCCGGAACGAAATTGTTGAACGGGTCCTCGGTCGTGACCCGGCACTGCAACGCGTGCGAGACCAGCCGGATGTCGGCCTGCAACGGCACGCCGCTGCCGGCATCGCCGATGCGAGCGCCATCGGCGATGCGAATCTGCGCCTTGACCAGATCGATGCCGGTGGCGCACTCGGTCACCGTGTGTTCGACCTGGATGCGCGGATTGACCTCGATGAAATAGAACTCGCCGCTATCGGCGTCCTGCAGGAATTCGACCGTGCCGGCGTTGAGGTACTGCGCCGTGCGTCCGATCTTGAGCGCGGCCGCGCACAGCGCCGCGCGCTGCTCGGCGCTGAGGAACACCGCCGGTGCGCGCTCGACCACCTTCTGGTTACGGCGCTGCACCGTGCAATCGCGCTCGAACAGATGCACCAGGTTGCCATGCGAGTCGCCCAGGATCTGCACCTCGAGGTGGCGTGCGCGCCGCACTAGCTTCTCGAGATAGACCTCGTCATTGCCGAAGGCGGCCTTGGCCTCGCGGCGCGCGACCGGCAGCAGCTCGAGCAGCTGCGGGTCGCTTTCGATGATGCGCATGCCGCGACCGCCGCCGCCCCAGCTGGCCTTGAGCATCACCGGGTAACCCACCACTGCCGCCGCCTGCACGCACGCCGGCAGCTCCTCCGGTAACGCCGCCGTCGCGGGCATCACCGGCACCCCGGCGGCCACGGCCAGGTTGCGGGCCGCCACCTTGTTGCCGAGCACCCGCATGCTCGCCGGGCTCGGTCCGACGAAGATCACGCCGTCGGCGGCACAGGCTTGTGCGAACTCGGGGTTCTCGGACAGAAATCCGTAACCCGGATGGATGGCATCGACCCGCGCCTCGCGCGCGACCCGCAGGATGGCGGCAATGTCGAGGTAAGCCTCGATGGCGCCTTTGCCTTCGCCGATCAGGTAAGCCTCGTCAGCCTTGGTGCGATGCAGGCCGAATCGGTCCTCCTGCGAGTAGACCGCGATGGTCTCGATGCCGAGCTCGTTCGCGGCCCGCATGACGCGAATGGCGATCTCGCCGCGATTGGCGATCAGCAGCCGGCGAATCCTTTGCAGCACGGGGGAGACCTCGGCGGACGGACCGCTCGATTCTAGTCGGCCAGATACTTGGCCAGATAGTCCTCGAAGCTGCCGCGGCTCGACACCTCGATGGCGGCAAACTCCTGCAGCGACTGCTGCGCTTCGGCCTCGAATTCACGCGCCCGTTCGGCCGCGAACGGCAGCCGTTGCAGGCAGTATTGCCGGTGTTCACCCGAGACCCGCAGCGCCAGGGCCGGGAAACTCTGCTCGTGTTCGCGCAGCTCACGCAGCAGCCGCGCCGAAGGCGTGCACTCGACATCCTCGAGCTTGCGTTGCTGATCGCGCAGCGCGGCGACATAGGGCCGTTGTGGATCGACGCTGTCGAGCAGCTCGCAGATGCCCTGCATCGAATCGAGCAGCTCGGCGCTCCAGCTGCGCAGCGAGATGCGCCGCCCATCGCGCTCGAGCATCAGCTGCGGCTCGCGGCCGCGGCGCGCCACCAACAGGTGATTGCGCTCGATCGCCTGCTCCTCGCTGGGCTCGATCGGCGGACTGGATTTGAACAGCAGCAGGATCAGCAGGGCTTCAAGAAAGTGCAGTTTGCAGGCGTTCACGCCCACCGGATCGAAGGCACTGTTGTCGAGCGCGCGCACCTCGACATATTCGACGCCGCGGCGCGCCAGCGCCCTGGTGGTGCGCTCACCGGTTCGCAAGGTGCGCTTGGGCCGCACGTAGCTGTAGTACTCGTTTTCTATCTGCAGCACGTTGGCCGAGAGCTGCTGATACTCGCCGTCGCGCCGCTCGCCCAGCGCCGCGAACGGCGCGTGCGGCGCGCGGATCGCGCGCCGCAGATCGCGCAGGTACTCCTCGAGGCTGTTGACCGACACCGATGCCGCGGCCTGATTGCGGTTGCGATAGCCGATATCGCTCATGCGCAGCGAAGTCGCATAGCGGCCGATGAGCGTATCGGCGCCGAGCGCCTCGAGGCCGTCGTCGCTGCGGCCCTGCAGGAACGATCGGCACAGGGCCGGGGACACACCGAACAGGTAGGAGACGATCCAGCCATGGCGGCGGTAGTTGCGCAGCAGATCGAAATAACGCGCGCTGCGGAACCCCTGGTCGGACTGGTGGCTCTGGCAGAACTCCGCGTACAGCGGCCAGAAGGATACCGGCAGCGAGTAGTTGAAGTGCACCCCGGAGATCGCCTGCATCATGCCGCCATAGCGGACCTTGAGCCCGTGACGGTAGATATACTTGAGGCGGCCCTGGTGGGAGTTGCCATAGCGCGCGATCGGCACCTCATCGTCATCGCGCAGCTCGCACGGCATCGAGGTGGCCCACAGCAGCTCATCGCCGATATTGCGATAGACAAACTGGTGCAGATCGAGCAGGTAGCCGAGCAGCGATTCGTTGTCCGGGAAGGTCGGCGTCACCAGCTCGATGAGCGCCTCCGAGTAATCGGTGGTGATGTGCGGGTTGGTCAGCGCCGAGCCGAGCGCCGGCGGGTGCGGGGTCTGCGCAATGCGTCCGTCGGGGGTAACGCGCAGTGATTCGCGTTCGAGGCCGCGACTACCACGGGCCAGCAGCTGCTGCTCGCGGCTATTGCTCAAAGCCGCCAGCCGGCGCTCGAATACGCGATCTACCCCCGGCGCGCTCATCCTTCCTCCACCTGTCGATGCGGGCGTGGCATCCTATCAGCCTCGTTGCAAAAAAAGACGTGGGTCGCCGGAGGCGCACATGTTGGTCGGAAAGAGTATTCAGCGCGTTGCCATCCTGGGTGGGGTGCGTACGCCGTTCGCGCGTTCGCACAGCGCTTTTGCCGGTACTGACAACCAGGAACTGCTGACCGCGGCGCTGCGCACGCTGGTCGAGCGGCATCGCCTGCAGGGCGAACGCCTGGGCGATGTGATCGCCGGGGCGGTCATCAAACATCCCAAGGACTTCAATCTGACGCGCGAGTCGCTGCTGTCCACCGGTCTGGATCCGCAGACTCCGGGACTCGATGTGCAGCGCGCCTGCGGCACCAGTCTTGAGGCCGCAATTCTGATCGCCAACAAGATCGCCCTGGGGCAGATCGATGCCGGCATTGCCGCCGGTGTCGATGACTTGAGCGATCCGCCGGTGGTCTACCCGAAGTCCTACCAGCGACGACTGCTCGCGAGCTTCAGCGGCCGTAGCTTCGGCCAGCGCCTGCGTCCCTGGCTCGGCATCAAGCGCGCCGATCTGAAGCCGGTCCTGCCGGCCGTGGTCGAGCCTCGCACCGGCCTTTCGATGGGCCAGAGCTGCGAGCTGATGGTGAAGAACTGGCAGATCACGCGTACGCAGCAAGACCAGCTCGCCTATGACAGTCATGTGAAGGCGGCGGCCGCCTGGCGCGAGGGGTTTTACAACGACCTGGTGGTGCCGTTCCACGATCTGAAGACCGACAACAACGTCCGCGCCGACGCTTCGCTCGAAAAGCTGGCGAAACTCAAACCGGTGTTCGACCTGAGCGGCGGCGGCACCATGACGGCCGGCAACAGCACGCCGCTGACCGATGGCGCGGCCGCTTTGCTGCTGTCTTCGGAAGCCTGGGCCGCCGCGCATAACCTGCCGGTGCTGGCCTACCTGAGCGCCGGCAAAACCTGGGCGGTGGATTTCGCCAGCGGCAAGGAAGGCTTGCTGATGGCGCCCGCCTATGCCGTCTCTGCCATCCTGCGCGATACCGGCCTGACGCTGCAGGACTTCGATTATTACGAGATTCACGAAGCGTTCGCAGCCGTGCCGCTCTGTCTGCTCAAGGCCTGGGAATCGGCCGACTACTGCCGTGAGCGGCTGGGGCGGGACGCGGCGCTGGGATCGATCGATACATCGAAACTCAACGTCAAGGGTGGCAGCGTCGCAATCGGCCATCCGTTCGCGGCCACCGGCGCCCGCATCCTGGCTACGCTCGCCAAGCTGCTGGCCGGCGATTCGAGCGCCCGCCGCGGCCTGGCATCCGCGTGCACTGCCGGCGGCATGGGGGTGACGGCCATACTGGAGCGTGCATGAGCCAGCACGAAACGCTGATGGCTCGCGACGGGCACACCTTCAGTACTTACATCGCCAAACCGGAGGGTAAGCCCCGCGGCGGGGTGGTGGTGCTGCAGGAGATCTTCGGCCTCGCGCCGCACATCCTGCGAATCGCCGACGGCTATGCTGCCCAGGGCTACCTGGCAATAGCGCCGGCGCTGTTCGACCGGGTGGCGCGCGGCATCGTACTGGGCTACTCGCCGCCCGAAATCCAACAGGCCATGGGCTACCGCAAGCAGATCCCGACGGCGCAGGCCGTGCTGGATATCGCCGCCGCCGCCGCGATTTGCCGCCACGCCGGCAAAGTGGCGGTGATCGGCTTCTGCTGGGGAGGCCGCCTGGCCTGGGCGGCAGCGGCTGAAGTGCCGTTGAGCGCGGCGGTCATTTATTACGGCGGCGGCATACCCGAGGAACTGCCGAAGACGCCCAGCTGCCCGACGATACTGCACTTCGGCGAACACGATCACTCCATCCCGCTGAGCGATGTGGAGCGGATTCGCGTGGCATTCCCGGCCGGGCAATTCCACCTCTACCAGGCGGGACATGCCTTCAACAATGACGATCGGCCGCAGAATTTTGATGCCGCCGCCAGCGCGCTGGCGCATGAGCGCACCGCCGCCTTCCTGACGCAGCACCTCGGTTAGCGGTGCTGTCCCCATGGCGCGTGCGACCGCCGCCGCTCTGATCGTCAACACCGGCACGCCGCAGGCGCCGACCGCCCGCGCGGTGTGGCAGTTCCTGCGCAGCTTCCTGTCCGACCGGCGCGTGATTGATCTGCCACCGCTGTTCTGGCGGCCATTGCTGTATGGGCTGGTGCTGCCGCTGCGCTCCCCGCGCAGCGCCGCCAAATACCGCGAGATCTGGCGGGAAGAAGGCTCGCCGCTGCTCTACCACACCTCGCGCCTGCGGGAAGCGCTGGCGCGCGAGATGGGCAATGCGCGCGGCGAGTTCCGGGTCGAGCAGGCGTTTCTGTACTCACCACCGCGGGTGGCGCCAACGCTCGAGCGGCTGCGTGCGCAAGGCATCCGGCGCCTGATGGTACTGCCGCTGTTCCCGCAGAGCAGCGGCAGCACCACCGGCGCGGTCTATGACCAAGTGGCCGCCGCACTGCGCAGCTGGCGCGCGCTGCCGGAACTGCGTTTCATCGACAGCTATTTCGACGCCGCCGAGTACATCGCCGCGCTCGCCAGCAGCCTGCGCGAGCACTGGAGCCTGCACGGCCGCAACAGCCACCTGCTGGTGTCTTTTCACGGCATCCCGCAATCCTATGTGGCGCGCGGCGATCGCTATGCCGATGAATGCCAGGCGACCGCAGCGTCGCTCGCAGCGCTGCTTGATCTGCAGCCGCAGGACTGGACGTTGAGTTTTCAATCGCGCTTCGGCGCCAATCGCTGGCTGCTGCCGGCCACCGACCGGACGCTGGCCGAGCTGCCACGCCGCGGCCAGCGTGCGGTGACCGTGATCTGTCCCGGTTTTGTCGCCGATTGCCTCGAGACGCTCGAGGAAATATCGCTGGTTGGTCGCGAGATCTTCCGCAGCGCCGGCGGCGAGCACTTCGAGTACGTCAGCGCGCTCAACGCTCGCGCCGACCATGCGCGCGCGCTGTCGCAGGTGCTGCTGCGCGCCAGCGGCGATTGGCACTGATGTTCGGACGATTTCTCGAGCTTGCGATCACAACCGCCGACATCGCGGCCTCGGTGCAGTTCTACGAGCGGCTCGGATTCACGCAGCTCACGACCAACGATGCCTGGCCGCATCGCTACGGCGTACTCAGCGACGGCCGTATACATCTGGGGTTGCACGAGTCCCCGATGCCCTCGCCGTCGGTGAGCTTCGTGCTGCCGGAGCTGGCGCAGGCGCGTGCGCGGCTGGTGGCGGCGCAGTTCGAACCCGAGTTCGCGCGCCTGGGAGAGGAGGAGCTGCATCGGTTGAGACTGCGCGATCCGGGCGGGACAGCCATCACGCTGCTCGAGGCGCGCACCTATTCGCCGGCCGCGCCGGCGTCGAGCGCTGAATCGCTGTGCGGCTACTTCCAGCATTTGAGCCTGCCGCAGGCGCACTTCGAGCGAGCCAGCGTTTTCTGGGAGCGCGGCGGCTTCGTCGCGTTACCGCAGCTGGACGAACCCTACCCGCATCTGCCGCTGACCAGCGACCGCCTCGATCTGGCATTTCATCGGCGCCGCCTGTTCGATGCGCCACTGCTGGTGTTCGAGTGCAACGACCTGGCGCGCCTGCGGGCGCAGCTGGCATCGCGTGACATCGCGACCTCGAACGAACTGCCGCGCGGCGTCGAAGCCGAGCAGTGCCTGATCGAGGCGCCGGAAGGCACGCTGTTATGGGCTTTGAACCTCGCCGGCTGAATCGCCCGAGTAGCGCGCCACCACGTGGAAGCGGATATGAATGCTCTCGGCCACGCGCAGCGCGCCGAGGCCGACGCTGTAGGGCGTCAGCCCGAGCTGGGCGTGCGTCAGATCGAACTCGCCGCTGGCGTCGAGCTGTTCGCGTGTAATGCTGAGCGCCACCGGCACATCGATGGCGCTGGCGTGATCGCGCACGCTGATGTTCAGGGTCACGATCCAGTGATCGTCCTCTGACCGCAGCGGCCCGGAGGCCAGACGGATCACCGGGAAGTGCACTGCATTGAGCAGCTTGTCACCCAGCATGTGGCCGCGTGTGCCCTCGACGCTGGCGCTATCCACCGGCGCCCTGAATTCATCGCCGAGCGTCGCGCGCACCGCCGGCTCATCGACGCTCATCGCCGCCACCGGAAACTCAAGGGTGAAGCTGCTGTTCGCAACGTCCTTTGGTACCACCACCTCGCCTGACAGCCGCTGCACCGACATCACGTGATTGTGTCCCACCCGGGCCATCGGGCCGTCGCGGTATACCAGCACCAGCACCTGTGAAGCCTGCGGATCGACACGGTAGTGATCGATGCGCTCCGGCACCACCTCCGGCGCGGGTGGCGGCGGTGGTGGCGGCGGCGGCGGCGGCGGGGTACGACAGCCCGCAAGCCACAGGCCGCCCAGCAATACGACCAGCGCGGCCCGGCAAACCGAGCCGCCCCTCGGCAGCTTCCTCACCGGCCGGTACGGCGGCCGCGCGTCTGCGAGCGCGGACCGCGCCTGTTCAGGCGCTTGGGCTTGGCGGTGCGCCTGGCGACGCGCTTGGCGACGCGCTTGGCGACGCGCTTGGCGACGCGCTTGGCGGCACGCTTCACCGGGCTCTTCTTGACCTTCTTCGTGTCCTTCTTCGTGACTCTCTTGCCGGCAACGGTTTTCCTGGCGGTCGTCTTGCTTGCCGCCGCGCTTTCCTCACCGCGCAACTGCGCGACGATGGCCGGATTCTCGAGGGTCGATATGTCCTGCGAGATCTCTTCGCCGCGCGCGATCGCCCGCAACAGTCGTCGCATGATTTTGCCCGAGCGGGTCTTCGGCAGCGCATCGGCAAAGCGGATGTCGTCCGGCTTGGCAATCGGACTGAGCTGCTGCGCCACCCATTGGCGCAATTCGTCCGTCAGCAGCTGCACCTCGCCCTGCGGGCGCTCGCCGCGACAGACCACGTAGGCGAATACCGATTCCCCCTTGACGTCGTGTGGCCGTCCGACCACTGCGGCCTCGGCCACTTTCGGATGGGCGACCAGCGCGGATTCGATTTCCATGGTACCGAGTCGATGGCCGGCGACGTTGAGTACGTCATCGATGCGGCCGACGATCCAGAAATAGCCGTCGGCGTCGCGGTGCGCACCGTCGCCCGCCAGGTAGAAGCGTCCCTGGAATCGACTCCAGTAGGTGTTCAGGTAGCGTTCGTTGTCGCCCCAGATGGTGCGCGCCAGTGAAGGCCAGGGCTTGCGAATCACCAGGTAACCGCCGGCGCCGGGCCGCTGCACCGAGTCGCCGTTTTCGTCGACGATGTCGGCAAACACACCGGGCAGCGGCAGCGTGCACGAGCCGGGCTTGGTGACGGTCACACCGGGCAGCGGCGCAATCATGATGGCGCCGGTTTCCGTCTGCCACCACGTGTCGACGATCGGGCAGCGTTCGCCGCCGATCGCGCGGTGATACCACATCCACGCTTCCGGGTTGATCGGCTCGCCGACGCTGCCGAGCAGCCGCAGGCGTGACAGGTCGTACTGGGCAGGAAGCGCATCGCCGAGCTTCATGAGCGCGCGAATCGCGGTGGGCGCCGTATAGAAAATGCTGACCGCATGCGTCTGGCAAAGCTTCCAGAAGCGTCCCGCATCGGGAAAGGTCGGTGCGCCCTCATAAAGCAGAATGGTGGCGCCGGCTGCCAGCGGTCCGTAGGCCACATAGCTGTGACCGGTGACCCAGCCGACATCGGCAGTGCACCAGAACACATCGTCTTCGCGCAGATCGAACACCCATTCGAAACTCAGTCGTGCATTCAGCAGATAGCCTGCGCTCGAATGCTGGATGCCCTTGGGTTTGCCGGTGGAACCCGAAGTGTAGAGCAGGTAGAGCGGGTGCTCGGCGTCTACCCATTCCGGCTCGCAATTCGCTGAGGCGGTTTCGACCAGCTCATGCCACCAGCGGTCGCGCTGATCCTGCATGTTGACAGCGGCACCGGTACGGCGCACCACCACGACATTCGCAACCGTGGGACAACCTTCGGCGAGCGCCTGGTCGACGGCGCTCTTCAGCGCAACGGATTGTCCGCCGCGCCAGCCGCCATCGGCGGTGATGACCAGCGTCGCTCCCGCGTCCTCGATCCGGTCGCGCAGCGATACGCTGGAGAATCCGCCGAATACCACCGAGTGAATGGCGCCAATGCGGGCGCAGGCCTGCATCGCGACGATGGTCTCCGGCACCATCGGCATGTAGATGACGATGCGATCGCCGCGCCGCGCACCGAGGTTCTTGAGCACGTTGGCGAAGCGGCACACCTGCGTGTGCAGCTCGCGATAAGTCAGCGTGCGCGTATCGCCCGGTTCGCCCTCGAAGATCAGGGCGCGCTTCTCGCCGCGCTGATCGAGGTGTGCGTCGAGACAGTTGTAGGAAACATTCAGTTCGCCATCGCTGAACCAGCGATAGTTCGGCGCCGAACTCTCATCGAGAATCTGCGTGAACGGACGATGCCAGTGCAGATAGGTACGGGCCAGCTCCGCCCAGAAGCCGGTGTAATCGGCCTTGGCGCGGCGCCGCAACGCAGCGACATCCCTGGGTTTGAGACGTGCGCGGGCCGCAAACTTCGCCGGCGGCGCGAAGCTGCGCTTCTCGCGCAGCACCGATTCGATGTCCCTGGTATTTTTTTTCTGCGCTTTCACTGCCACCCCACCGCTGAATAGGACTCATTCGCAACGGCTCGGCACCCGTAACAGGTCGGCCTTTTCCGACTAAAGGATACCTCAAAGGACGACGCCACGACCCCGTGCCGCGAGCAGCGAATGCGCGCTAGAATCCCGCACCGCCAAGCCACTTCCGGCCGATCAAGAAGGGGGATTCATGACTCAGTCCGTGTCACGTCGCGACGCATTGAAGCAGGTCGTGCTGCTGATGGGAGCCGCTGCCGCCGTTCGCTCCGTCAGCAGCGCGCACGCCGCAGATCTGCCTCATCTTGATCCGTCCGATCCGACCGCCAAGGCGCTCGGCTACACCGATAACGCCAAGGGTGTCGATGCCAAGGCGTTCCCGATGTACAAGCCCGGCTCGACCTGCAACAACTGCATGCAGTTCCAGGGTAAGGCCGGCGATGCTTTCGGCCCCTGCAGCATCTTCGCGGGCAAGCAGGTCAATGCCAACGGCTGGTGCCAGGTGTACGTCAAGAAGGCCTGATCACGCGCTGCCATTGCGTGCCGTCAGGCTGAGTCGTTCGGCCTGACGGCCCAGCAGGCTGCCGAACCCCTGGGTTTGGCAGAATTCCCGGATCAGCTGCAGATCCGGCGCACGACGCTGCAGATCCACATGCCGCGCCGCCATCGGCACATCGCAGACGATGCGGGTCAGCGAGCGCGCCAGGTAGGCCGCCGAACGATGTTGGAGCAGCCGCGCCGGTAGCGAGGCCGCGCCGCGCATCGGCAGGCGCGCAATCGCCTCGAGCTGCGCGAACAGATGATCGAGCGACTCACAGTGGCTCATGAGCACCGCCGCGGTTTTGGCGCCGACCCCCGGAACCCCCGGCACGTTGTCGATGCTGTCACCCCGTAGCGCCAGGTAGTCGGCCATGCGCTCGGGCCGCACGCCAAAGCGCCCGGCGATCTGCTCATAGCGGTATTCGGCCGCATCGCTGTAGTCCCAGAACACATCCGACGGCCCGATCAGCTGCGCCAGATCTTTGTCGCGCGATACCACGGTTACGGCCAGGCCTGCGGCGCGGCACAGCGACGCCAGCGTCCCGATCAGATCGTCGGCTTCGTACTGCTCGTCGGCGAACTCCGCCACACCGAGGTGCCGGCAGTACTCGCGGCAGAGTGCGAACTGTCGCAGCAGCCCCGGCGGCGCCGGCTCACGGTTGGCCTTGTAGGCGGGGTACAGCGTATTGCGGAAGCAACGGCCCTGGCTGGTATCGAATGCCACCGCGATGTAGTTCGGCTGCTTGCGTTCCAGCAGATCGCTCAGGAAACGCGCGAATCCGTACAGTGCGTGGGTGGGTTGCCCATCGCCATCGACCAGATCCGGCGGTAGCGAATGCCAGGCCCTGAATATATAGACCGAGGCATCGATCAGGTAGACGCGCGGCGCCACCGCGCTGCCGGCCGTCACTCAGGAGCCTGTCCGGACATTCCAGCGTGCCAGGCGATCGTGCAGCGGGCTGCTGCGTGGAAAGTGCGCCAGCAGGTACTCCATCTGATCGGCCAGCACCCGCCGGCCCTTCAGG
>Ga0182024_10020433_pt1 | contig 12103 bp, 10 predicted proteins | sample P32metaG_FD_120480 | JGI IMG/M metagenome (GOLD analysis project Ga0182024, IMG submission 120480) | Permafrost microbial communities from Stordalen Mire, Sweden - P3-2 metaG (Illumina Assembly) | ecosystem: Environmental > Terrestrial > Soil > Wetlands > Permafrost | place: Sweden: Stordalen...
CCATCCGCGAAGAGATTGAGGCTGCGAATCGCGTCGCTGCGCAATTGCTGGGTCGGCTGGCGTTGATCTATTCGACCGAAGGCGGCCCGGAGCTGGCGCTGCGATTCCTGCAGCAGACCGGGCATGTACGGGCAAACGATATTGTGCTTCGCAGCATGACTGGGGAAGAGATCTATCGTTCGCCGGCTCCCACGTATAAGGCGGGGCGCCAGGCACCCGCCTGGTTCACCCGCCTGATGTCACCCGATCCCGTCAAGTACACCTTCCTGCTGCCGGGCCCGGTGCAGTTGATCGTCCAGGCGGACGCTTCACGTTCAGTGCTCGATGCCTGGGACGGCCTGAGGCGACTGTTCGTGCTGGCCGCGGCCATGCTCATCCTGGTCAACGGGCTGGCGTTCTGGACGGTTGATCAGGCACTCGCTCCGTTCCCCGTGATCGCCGGCGGCTTCCGCCACGTGCAGCAGGGCGACCTTGCTTTTCGTTTGCCGCCGATGAAGGGTTTCGAAGCCAGAGAGATCGCGACCGCCTTCAATCGGATGGCCGAGGCCGTGCAGGACAAGGTGCAGGCGGAGCGCAAGGCGCATGACGCCGAGGCGCGCTTGGACGAAAGGCGCGAGATGGCGTTGCTGGTCGAGCAGCGCGTGGAAGAGGAACGGCGTCTGATCGCGCACGAACTGCATGATGAATTCGGCCAATCGGTCACGGCAATCCGTAGTCTCGCGATGGCAATCGCGGCGCAGGGTGGGCTACGCGATCCGCAAACCGGCGACGCGGCACGCCTCATCTCCGATGAGGCCGGACGTCTTTACGACGCCATGCATGGCCTGATTCCGAGATTGATGCCGTTGTCGCTCGATACCCTGGGGCTCGCCGATACGCTCGAGAACCTGGTGCGCGACTGGCAGCGACGCAATCCTTCGGTCAAGCTGTCGGTGCGGCACGACTTGACGGCACAGCTGGGTCCGAGCGTGACCTTGGCCATCTACCGCGTCGTGCAGGAAGGACTCATCAACGCCCTGCGCCATGCGCAGGCCTCACACGTGGATATCGACGTCAGTTCCAACGCACAACGCATCGTGGTGACGGTCGCCGATGATGGCATCGGCATTTCCGCGGGGGAACCACCTCCCGGACACTTCGGCTTGCGCGGTTTGACGGAGCGCATCGCGCGGTTGGGTGGCGTGTTCAGCGTCAACCGACGCCAACCGCATGGCGTGAGCCTGGTAGCCGAGATCCCGCTGGCGGGCAACACATGAGGTACCCGAATTGATTCGTGTGTTGCTGGTCGACGATCACGCCGTGGTGCGGATGGGGTTTCGCTTGCTGCTGCAATCGCATGCCGACATGTCGGTGATCGCCGAAGCGGAATCCGGCGAGATCGCTTGCCAGCGCTATGCCGAATTGCACCCCGACGTGGTCGTCATGGATCTGGCGATGCCCGGAATGGGCGGCCTGCAAGCGCTGCGCCGAATCCTGGCCCACGACCCGCAAGCCCGCGTGCTGACCTTGTCGGCGCAGGACGATCCGATGCACGCGCGGCGGGCCTTGCGCGAGGGCGCGCTCGGGTTTCTGTCCAAGCGCAGCGCACCTGAAGCGTTGCTGGAAGCGGTCGGTGCTATCGCAACCGGCCAACGCTATATCGATAAGGATCTGGCCCAAAAGCTGGCCTTGGATGATATCGAGGGCGCAGCCAAGTCGGTAATCGATCGCCTGTCCGAGCGTGAATTTGAGGTATTCATACGACTGGCGCGCGGCGCGACCGTGCAGCGTATCGCGGAGGACTTGAGTCTCTCGCCATCGACGGTCGGCACGCACCTCTACAACGTCAAACAGAAACTGCGGGTCAGCAATCAGTCCGAGCTGACGTTGATCGCCATTCGCGAACGCCTCATCGAGGCATGATCTTCAGGGACAAATGACCGCTCCAGACGCGACCAGATCCCATCCGCATCCATCCATTTATCTGTTGCTGAATCTGCCGTTCGGTGCGGTCAGCGGTTATCTGTCAGTAGCGCTGGCTTACTCTTTGGCGCGGCACGGAATGCCGGTCGAGCAGATCGGTGCCCTCATCGCCATCTATCTGCTGCCGCAGGCCTGGAAATTCCTGTGGGCACCGATCGTCGATACGACCATGACGCGCAGGCGATGGTATGTCGTTGGCACCGCCATGACTGGTCTGGGCGTAGTGACCATGTCGATCTTTTCCACCCAGGCGACCACGTTCGCGGTGCTGGCCGCGCTCGCCGTGATGTCGAGCTTTGCCGTGTCATTTGTGGGCATGGCGGTCGAATCGCTGGCGGCAAATGCCACGGCCGCTGCGGAGAAAGGCCGTGCGGCCGGCTGGCTGCAGGCCGGCAACCTCGGCGGCGGCGGACTCGGCGGTGGCGCCGCCCTGTGGCTGATGCAGCACGTATCACTACCGTGGGTCACCGGGGCCGCGCTCGGCACCTGCATCATGCTCTGCTGCCTGCCGCTCCTTTTCGTCGCTGAACCGCCGCCAGCGGCAATCCACCAGCACGGCGCCCTCCACAAGCTCATGGATCTACTGCAGGACATCTGGCGCGTGCTGCGCGCGCCCGGCGGCTACTTGGCATTGCTGGTGGTATTCCTGCCGATCGGCACCGGCGCGGCATCCAACTATTGGTCGGTCGTTGCCGACGAATGGCATGCCTCCGTCATCTTGGTCGCTTTGATCAATGGTGCAGCCGGTGGTATCGCATCGGCGGTAGGCTGTTTGGCTGGCGGCTATTTGTCGGATCGATTCAACCGCAAGTTCGCCTACGTCGGATTCGGTCTGTTCCAGATGATTTGCGCTGTTTCTATGGCGCTCTGGCCGCACACGCCGGCGGCTTATGTCGTGTTCACGCTCATCTATGCATTCGGCAGCGGACTTACCTTCTCGGGCTTTTCCGCCGTCACTCTCGAGGCCATCGGGCACGGTGCGGCCGCCACGAAGTACAACGTGTTTGCTTCCCTGTCGAACATTCCGATTGCCTACATGACTGCGATTGAAGGCTGGGCGCACCCACGGTGGGGCACCAGGGGTCTGCTGTTCCTGGAGGCAGGCCTTGCCATCGTCAGTGCCGTGGTCTTCACAGCCGCATACGCCCGGTCGGCGCGCCGTGCAGCACTGGTGGTAGCCGAGCCTGTGTAGGACGATTGCGCTTGGCGCTGTAGACACTCAGGAACTGGCTGGCAAGTCCTGCCTACGTGTTGCGGACTTAGGTCCCGGGACGGTCGGTGTCTACTGACCGCAATCCGCAAGTTCTTCCGCTGCCGGCTGGTCGGAATGTGCAGGAACATACGCTCGACTTGGTGGATCGGGGAGAGCTTGGCAATGCTCCGCGGAGCGCAGTCGATTTTCGGCATACGGGGACTGGCAGGGCTTGGATTGGCGGCTCTGCTGTCGCTGTCGTTGGACATCCAGGCAGCACCATGCCCGCAGGATCCGCCAGCGACGCACACCGGCGCCGGCCGAACGATGTCGATCAAATCCGCGTTCAAGGGTGCGCTCAACCCGGCAAACAGCTTTTCAGGCAACAGTGCCGGTTGTGGGCGCCAGGGGGCGGCGCTATTGTCGGAGCACTCACCGTTTTCAGTTGCGAACGCCACGCCGCCGATGATGCGTGTGCCACGCGTCAACATGAATTCTCGATCGGACCTCGAAATGCGCAGCGATAGCGAATCATCGTCCGCTGCGATCTCTCCGGAGGTGCAGGCCGCCATCGAGTCGCGTCTCGACGTTCATTGGCGCCCGACCCTGCCGGGACCGGCCTGGGTGCAGAATGTACCGCCGTGGATGATCGATGATGCCAAGAGGTACCGGCACCGCGGCCTGCCGATATTGCATCTGTGGGAGTCGTCTCACTATCTGGTTGCACTGGGACTCAGCAACCGCGGCGTCCCTGGGGTCTACTTCTCTCAGAAACTACCCTGAAGCCAGCGTCAACTCAGCATTCGAGCCGGTCGAATCAGCCCCACATCGTCAGCCGCCGGCGAATTGACTCGTGGGCTGACCGCATATGCCCGCATTCCGCCAGATCGGTAAGGCTGCAATGCCGCCCTGGCCTCATCCGCCGATCCGCGCAGCCAGGTGTCATAATCCTTACGCCTGAGGATTGCCGGCATACGGCGCTCGGTGTTGGCGATTTCCCGCATCAGATCGTTTGCCGGAACGCACACCAGCGAACAGCTCTCGATCACATCGTCGTCATCTGCGACCGACCGGTCCCAGATCCCGGCCAAGCCAAAAACGGATCGATCATTCAAGCGCACGAAGTAAGGCTGCCGATATTTCGCCCTGGTGAGCTGCCAGGCGTAGAACCCCGCGATCGGCAGAATGCACCGCTGGCCGTTGAGCCACGGCTCCTTGTGCAACATCGAGCCCTCGATCAGGTCTGCTTCGATAGTGCGAGGAGGATCGCCCGCGACTTTACCCTCGGCCCAGGAAGGGATCAGACCCCATCGCATCATCACCGCCTCCGACTGCCCGTCGTGCAGGCGAATGGCAGGCACGTACTGCTGCCCGGCAACATTGTAGCGCGCAGCGAATTTCCACCAGGCACTACTCGGCACGAACTCGCGTTCGGCGGCCAGCTGTTCCGGCAATGCATATCGCTCACACATAGGGCTTGAGACGGCGGCAACGCTCGAAACTTGAGCACAGCGGCGATGATGTCGCGGTCCCGAAGCCGCTCAACGTGATGCAGGTCACACCGCTTGCGGGTCAGGCTCCCCAGCTGCAGGCATGGCATAGCTCACGAGCAGTGCGCTCTGATCGTCACGCTCGGAACCGATCACCCCCGCTGCCAGATCGCTCAATCGCTGTATCACCGGTTCAGGTTGCAGCGGCGAAAGCGCCAGGACCTGCAGTAGTTCGAGGCTGCCGCCGGGGTCATCGGCACGTGGCCGCAATAATCCGTCTGAGACTGCCAGCAGCATCTGCCCTGCCTCAAGCCGAATATCGCGAGTGACGTAGTCGGCGTTCTCGAGCAGCCCGATCGGGTAGCCGCTGTCCGGCAATTCCCGCCATCCCCCATCGGACTGGAAGCAGATCAGGTTGGGGTTTCCGGCCTGGCAGTAGCTGATTCGGCCACTCGCCAGGTCGAGCACGCCGGCCAACGCCGTGAAATACATACCGGGCAAGTTGAGCGCGCAGTAGCGCCGGTTGAGTTCCTGAATGACGATCCTGCCGCAGTCCCGCGACACTTGCGGATCCGCGTCCTGGATCAGGCCGGTCATACGATCCATCATTTCCCTGATTACGCTGCAGGAGATCAAGGCCGAAGCTGTTCCATGGCCGACGACGTCGATCACGCCGAAGGCGATCCTCTCTGCATGGACAGACGACAGCCCGATCATGTCGCCGCCAAGCACATCGCTCGGCCGATAGAGCGTTCGAATGCTGAAACTTCCGTGATCGAGTGCCTTCGGCAGCATCGCTGCTTGCAATGCCGCTGCCGACTGCAGTTCGTGCTGAATGACCGTGAGAGCATCGCTGAGGGCGGCGCTCTTGTGGTGCAACGCCTCATTGAGCGAAATGACGCGCTCGGCCAGCTCCAGGCGCGCGCGGACCTCTCCGTAGGTTGCGCTCATGTCGATGCAGTCATTGGCGCCTGCTCGCAATGAGGCGATCACTTCTTCGCCGCTGCTGGTTAAAAGAACCAGGTACACGAGGGTCATGTCCGTCCGAGTGCGCAATTGCGAGAAAAACTCCACGCCGCTGCCGTCCGCGACAGAAGAGCTGCAGGCAACAATGCTGAGCCCTGATACCAGCAACGGAGTCGCGTCGTGCAGAGTACGGGCGCGGATTACCTCAAAGCCGAGCGAGCGGAATATCGTGTCCCAATAGACGGATTGATCCTGTTCGCTCTCCACCAGCAGGATGGTGCGTCGCTGCAGCGGATCGCCCGCGGTGGGCGGCAGCGCCGCAATCGCCGGTTCAGGAGTGTTCATGGGCGCCGGGGACACGCGCACGTGCCTCGAGTGTCTGCACAACCCGGCCAAGTGCACTGCGGACCTGCCATATGGCGGCGGGCGTCGGCAGGCGTCCAACGCCGGTCTGCCTTTCGATCGCGTCGAACAAAGCGGCAAGTTTGCGCGCGCCGACGCTCAGTGCGGAGCCTTTCCACGCCTGTACGATGCCGTGCAATCGCTTGATGTCTTCGGACTCATGCGCCACGTGCAGATTCGTCATGCGGCGCTGCGCGTCCGCTATGAACGCGGTTGCCGTGCGCGTCAGGATCACCTGGGCCAACGAGCCGAGTTGCCGGTCGAGATACATCAGATCGATCGTTTCGTCCTCGTTAGTAGGCTCGTCCGGCGCCGCGACCGCGACGGCATTGCGCGCCGACATCGCTGTGGCGGATTTGGTCGCCGAGCTGACGTCGTGATCTGACAGGGCGAGGCGGAACATCCCTGTCTCGGCCTGATCTTTGGCGCCCTGCAAAGGCAGCGTCAAACGCGCTGGCGCGCGCGTCGCTCCCATGAGCTCGCACAGCGCCCCAACCAAGGCCAGACGCAGTCGGCCAATCGCCGACATCTCGTGCGCACGCTCAGCCGATGTCTCCCCACCTCGAGATGCCGGATGCAAGCTGAACACCAGCCGTGGTGGTGTATCTGCGCCGGCATCAGCAGAAACTTCCAGCATGCGTGCCCCGGATTCAACGCCTTCGCCGACGAAGTAAGCCAGCAGCGTGGCCAGCTGCATCTCATCGGTGACGATACGCTCGGGTATCTCGACCGCGATTTTCAGCTCCACGGCATAGCGACTCGCGATACGCGACAGCAACTGAAGGACATTGACCGGCTTGTGCGACAGCGCCAGTTGACCGGTCTTCGCCGCGGTAAAGTCGGCGAGATCGGCACACGCCGACTTGAACTTCTCCGCCGCGCGCTGAACAGCACCTAAGCCGCTCTCGGCCAGCAACAAGCCAACGTTGCTCGCCAGCGTCAATAGTTCCGCGCTGACCGCCGCCAACAGCGCCGCCTGCTCGCCCGCGGCCTCCACGTCGCGCTCACGCTCGCCACGCAATGCCTTGATAACTTCGGCCTTGAGCTCGATGTCCGCTCGCAGGTGATTCAGCAGTGCATCGTCCGAAGCACTCATCGTTGCCAGCGCCTCACCGCAGTCAACCGATTCACGCCCTGCTCACACTGATAGCGCACGCTGTCCATGACGGACTTGATGATGGCGAGGCCCATGCCGGACTCCGGCAGGCTTGCCAGGTCGGCGGGATCGAATGTCAGATGATCCGGTGCCGCCTCGAAGCGCCACGGCGCCATGCCCCGACCGGTGTCCTCGACCATGAGTTCTATCGACTCGGGGCCGACGACGGCGTGAATGGCGATGTGCGCGTCGGCAGCGTCGGCGTAGCTGTGCTTGACCACATTCACGAGCCATTCCATAACGGCGGTGCCGTAACGGGCACGATCCTCGACGTCCAGTCGGTCGCACAGGCTTACGACGCGCTCAGTAGCCATGCGCGCGTCCTGGAGCGTCGCCGGGACGACCAGGTGCAGCGGCGGTTCGCGTCTCACGCGTTAGGCTGCGACCGCAGCCTGTCGGGTATCGAAGGTCTTCAGGACACGGTCCATCCGCGTCAGCTTCAGTACCGCCATGACACCCGGCGTCACGCCGCAGATGTGCAATCGCCCCCCCTTGTGTACCAGGTGCTTCAGCACGAACACCAGCGCGCCAAGGCCGCTGCTGTCCATGAAGCCGACCTGGGCCAGGTCGAGGACGAGGTTGCGGCAGCCGCGGTCGATTCGATCAACCAGCGTCTCGCGGAAGCTTGCCGCAATGACGGCGTCGAGTCGTTGCTCCATCAGACTGATCACCAGGCAATCTCCCTCCGGCATCTCTTCCATTAGCACGTGCATCTCTCCTTGGGTGCGCGCATCAGATCACCTGTTTCAGGTCCCAGATATCGGCTGCATACTCGTGGATCGTGCGATCGCTGGAGAAGTGCGCACTGCGCGCGACATTGATGATCGCGCGCGCCGACCATTTCTCCACATCGCAATAATCGAGCATCGCGCGCTGGTGTTTCTGCGCGTAGTCGGCAAAATCGCTAAGGTGCATGTAGTGATCACCCTGGTCGAGCAGCGCACGCACGATCGGTGCGAACAGGTCCCGATCCTCGGCGCTGAAGGTGCCGTCGGTGAGGCGCGTCAGCACTCGTTTCACGTCCGGGTTGGTTTCGTAAACCTGTCTGGCTGCATCGCCGGCGAGACGCCGTTCCACTACCTGTTCGGCCGTTAGTCCGAAGATGTAGATGTTTTCGGCGCCGACATCGCGCGCTATCTCCACATTCGCCCCATCGAGGGTGCCAATCGTCAGGGCACCGTTCATGGCCAGCTTCATGTTGCCAGTGCCGGAGGCTTCATAGCCGGCGGTCGAGATCTGCTCGGACAGATCGGCCGCCGGTACGATCAGTTCGGCGACCGACACCTTGTAGTCGGGATAGAACACCACCCGCAAGGATCGATTGACGCGCGAATCGCTGTTGATCACGCGTGCAATATTGTTAATGAGCTTGATGATCAGCTTGGCAAGTACGTAGCCAGGGGCGGCCTTGCCGCTGAAAATAAAGGTCTTCGGGCAGGGCAGGGCAGTGCCATCCTCGCTGAGTCGACAGTACAGGTGAATGATGTGCAGCGCGTTGAGCAGTTGCCGCTTGTATTCGTGAATGCGCTTGATCTGTACGTCGAACATCGTGTTCGGATCTATGCTGACACCCGTAACGGTGCGGACACGCTGCGCCAGATCCGCTTTGTTCTGCAGCTTGATGTCGCGGAAAGCACGGCGGAATGCGGGATCGGCCGCCAGCGGCTCGAGTCTGGCGAGTTGGTTTAGATCGGCGATCCAACCGGTACCCAGTTCAGCGCTGATCAGCGTCGCCAGCCTGTGATTGCAGTTCAACAGCCAGCGTCTCGGGGTCACACCGTTAGTCTTGTTGTTGAAGCGCTCCGGCCACAGTTCGTAGAAGTCGGGCACCAGCTGACTCTTGACCAGTTCCGAATGCATCTCGGCGACGCCGTTCACCGAATGACTGCCGACGATGGCCAGGTGCGCCATACGGATTTCCTTGTGCGGCTGCTCCTGCACGATGGACATCCGCTGCAGGCGCGCAGCATCGCCCGGATGGCGCAGCGCCACTTCGCCAAGGAAGCGGCGGTTGATTTCGTACACGATCTCGAGATGCCGCGGCAGCACGCGGCCAAACAATGTAGCCGACCAGCGTTCCAGCGCTTCGGGCAGCAGCGTGTGGTTGGTATATGCCATGCTCTGCTGGGTAATCTCCCAGGCCTGATTCCAACTCACTGCGTGCTCGTCGATCAGCGTACGCATGAGTTCGACCACCGCCAGGGCGGGGTGCGTGTCATTGAGCTGAATCGCATTGAATTGACCGAAGTCGTCGATGCGATGGCCCGCGACGCCGTGACGCCGAAAAATGTCGCGCATGGCGCAGGCGACAAAGAAGTACTCCTGGATAAAGCGCAGCTCGCGGCCGGCCTCCGCCGAATCCGACGGATAGAGCACCTTCGAGACCGTTTCCACGGCCACCTGGCGCTCCATGGCTCGCAGATAGTCGCCCTCGTTGAAAATCGCCATGTCGAATTCCGCCGGTGCGCGCGCGGTATAGAGACGCAGGAAGTTGACACAGCGGCCACCGTAGCCGACTACGGGGATGTCCGCCGGCACGCCGATCAGCGAGTTCCAGTCCATCCAATGGGGATTGTATTGTCCGCTGTCGTCCAGATCTCCCTCGACTCGGCCATAGAGGGGAATCATCGAACTCTGATCACGGCGCTCGACATGCCACGGCGTACCGTGCACCGCCCAGTTGTCCGGTTGCTCGCGTTGAAACCCATTTAGAAAAGTCTGGCGGAACAGCCCGAACTGATAGTTGATGCCGTAGCCGTAACCGGGATAGGAAAGGCTTGCCAGCGAATCCAGAAAACACGCCGCGAGACGGCCCAGACCGCCGTTACCGAGTGCCGGATCGCTCTCGGACTCGAGCACGTCGGCGAGATTCACGCCCATGTCGGCCGCCACTTCTGCGCAAGTGTCGTACAGACCCAGATTGCGCAGGTTGTTGGCCAGTAACCGACCAATCAGAAACTCCATCGAAAGATAGTGGATCTTCTTGGCACCGGCCTTCAGTACCCGCTCTTCGGTCGCATTCATGGCGCGAATGACCGGCTCGCGAATCGCCAGGGCGAGCGCCAGGTGATAGTCCTCGGGCGTCGCATTGTGCGTGTGCTTCGCCAGCGTCACTTCAAGGTGATAATCCACCGCGCTGCGAAGCGATTGACGGTCGGGGGAAGCGCCGACTTTGATTCTCGAGACCATGGTGCCATGGTTATCGGTCGGTGCGACGCAAACCTTAAGCTGCCGCTGAAGAACCCGTTGCGCTATGCGGCTCTTTTCGTAACCTATTGCTTTATCTGATAAAGATTCATCGCGAGCGGCCCCGCCTGGGTCAGTCTACTGTCTTCCGGTGCAGTAGCGGGGCAATCAGATCGAGCGGCAACGGGAATACGATGGTGGAGCTCTTTTCGTTGGAGATGTCCGCCAGTGTCTGCAGGTAGCGCAGTTGCAGCGACGCCGGCTGGTTGGAGAGCGTCTGCGCGGCCTCCGCCAGTGCCAGCGCCGCCTGTTTTTCACCTTCGGCATGGATCACCTTGGCACGACGTGCCCGCTCGGCCTCGGCCTGCCGGGCCATGGCTCTAATCATGGTTTCATCCAGGTCGATGTCCTTGATCTCCACATTGGTCACCTTGACGCCCCAGGCGGCGGTGTTCTGATCCAGTACCTGCTGGATCGCCGCGTTCAATCGATCTCTCTGCGACAACAGCTCGTCCATTTCATGTTGCCCCGCCACCGAGCGCAATGTCGTCTGTGCGAGCTGACTGGTCGCCTCGTACGGATTGACCACCTGCAGAATTGCCTTCTCGGGATCAACCACCCGGAAGTACACCACCGCACTCACCTTGACTGAAACGTTGTCGCGCGAAATGACATCCTGCTTGGGCACATTGAGAACCACGGTGCGCAACTCGAGCGTTTTCATCTGCTGCACGACCGGCAGCACCAGCCGCACACCAGGACCCTTAACACCGGTGAAGCGTCCGAGCGTGAACATGACTCCGCGCTCGTATTCCTTGAGGATCCGGATTGAGCTCACGAGCACCAGCAACAGCACGACCACGATCGGCAATGAAAAATTCATGATCTCTCCTTCCGGTTCTAGGCCGGTTCGATCCAGAGCGTCAATCCCGAGACCCGTACAATCCGCGCCTGTTGCCCCGGATGCAACTGCACGCCGGATTGCGCATTCCAGAGTTCCCCGCCATAACGCACAACGCAGTGATCGTGCGCGTCGGTGACTACTTCGACCCATCTGCCGACCATGGCTTCCGCGCCCGTCGTAATGGGTCTGCGCCGGGCGCGCGACGCCAGCCACGCAATCGTTGCGATCATCAGCGCTCCGGTAACGGCCAGTCCGGCGACGATCGGCAGCGCCACGCGCATACCCTGCGCCGGGCTGTCGAACAGGATGATCGATCCGATCACGAATGCAGTCAGGCCGCCGATGCCGAGGGAACCGAAAGCGGGCATGAAGAACTCCAGCGCGATCAGACCGACGCCGAGCACCAGCAATGCGAGGCCGGCGAAGTTGACCGCCAGCAGCTCGAACGCGTACAGCGCCAATATCAGCGACAGGGCGCCAACCACGCCCGGCAGAACCGCGCCGGGGTTGTAGCCCTCGAGCAGCAGGCCGTAGATACCGATAAGCAGCAATCCGTAGGCGATCGTCGGATGCGTGAGCACCATCAGCAGTCGAACCCGCCAGTCCGGAGCGATCCGCACCAATGTCGCGTTACGGGTCTGCATGACGACTTCATTGTTACCGATCTGGATGCGGCGCCCGTCGAGCTGTCGCAGCAGGTCCGGCACATCGTTGGCAATCAGGTCGATCACGTGCTGCGAGAGTGCCTCCTGCGCCGAGAGACTCGCAGCACCACGCACCGCGCTTTCCGCCCAGTCCGCATTGCGTCCACGCAGTTGCGCCAGGCCGCGGATATAGGCCACGGC
>Ga0182024_10020434_pt1 | contig 12103 bp, 11 predicted proteins | sample P32metaG_FD_120480 | JGI IMG/M metagenome (GOLD analysis project Ga0182024, IMG submission 120480) | Permafrost microbial communities from Stordalen Mire, Sweden - P3-2 metaG (Illumina Assembly) | ecosystem: Environmental > Terrestrial > Soil > Wetlands > Permafrost | place: Sweden: Stordalen...
ACCGGGGGCTACTACGAGGTGGCGTCCGACGGCGGGCTCTTCGCCTTCAACGCCCCGTTCTACGGCTCGATGGGGGGTAAGCCCCTCAACGAACCGATCGTCGGCATCGCCTTCGACTCGAACACCGGGGGCTACTACGAGGTGGCGTCGGACGGCGGGCTCTTCGCCTTCAACGCGCCCTTCCTGGGCTCGATGGGCGGGATGCCCCTCAACAAGCCGGTGGTGGGGATGACCTTCGACTCGTCCACCAACGGGTACTACGAGGTGGCCTCCGACGGCGGCTTGTTCTCCTTCGGGGCTCCCTTCCTGGGCTCGACCGGGAACATCACCCTCAACAAGCCCGTGGTCGGGATGGCGTTCGACCCCTACACCAACGGCTACTACGAGGTGGCCACCGATGGCGGGATCTTCGCCTACGGGGCCCCCTTCTGGGGCTCCACCGGGTCGATCACCTTGAACAAGCCGGTGGTCGGCATGGGGACGACCTGAGCCAGGATCGGGCCGGGGGCCCGGGGCGCCCCGAGTAACCTGGGCCGATGACCGGCCCGGATCTGCACGAGCTGGGCCGGCGGGTCCGGGCGGCCTCCCGGGAGGTGGCCCGGGCGTCCTCGGCCGTCCGGGACGAGGCGCTGTCGACCGCGGCCGAGCTGCTGGTGGCCGAGACCGACACCGTGCTGGCGGCCAACCGGGCCGACCTGGACCGGGCCGGCGGCGAGGGGATGGGCGAGACCGCCCTGGACCGGCTCCGGCTCAGCGAGGACCGGGTCGAGGCCATGGCCGACGGACTCCGGACGGTGGCCGCGCTGCCCGACCCGGTCGGCGAGGTCCTCGACGGGTGGTCCCGGCCCAACGGGTTGCGGGTGACCCGGGTGCGGGTCCCCCTCGGGGTGGTCGGGGTGATCTACGAGAACCGTCCCAACGTGACCAGCGACGCCGCCGGCCTGTGCCTGAAGGCCGGGAACGCCGCCTTCCTGCGCGGCTCGGCGTCGGCCATCGAGTCCAACCGGGCCGTGGTCGCTGTCCTGCGGCGGGCCCTGGCCAAGGCCGGGCTGCCCGAGGCGGCGATCACTCTGGTGGAGGACACCAGCCACGCGACGGCGGCCGAGTTCATGGGTCTGCGCGGCGTCATCGACTGCCTCATCCCCCGGGGGGGGCCGGCCCTCATCGCGTCGATCCTCGAGCACGCCACCGTGCCCTACGTGCTGGACGGTGACGGCAACTGCCACGTCTACGTGGACGCGGCGGCCGACCTGGCGGTGGCCGTCGACATCGTGGTCAACGCCAAGACCCAGCGACCCGGCGTGTGCAACGCGGCCGAGTCGTTGCTGGTCCACCGGGCCGTCGCCGACCGATTCCTGACCCAACTGGCCCCAGCCCTGACCGGGGTCGAGCTGGTCGGTGACGACGCCACCCGGGCGGTCCTCACCTCGGCCGGCCCGGCCACCGAGGCCGACTACCGGACCGAGTTCCTCGGGCCCAAGCTCTCGATCGCGGTGGTGGACGACCTGGACGGGGCCATCGACCACATCGCCCGGTTCGGATCGGGCCACTCCGAAGCGATCGTCACCACCGACCTTGCCGCGGCCGACCGCTTCGTGGCCGAGGTGGATGCGGCAGCCGTCGTGGTGAACGCCTCCACCCGGTTCATCGACGGGGGCGAGCTCGGGCTGGGCGCCGAGGTCGGAATCTCGACCCAGAAGCTGCACGCCCGCGGTCCGATGGGCCTGCGCGAGCTCACCTGCGTGAAATGGGTGGTCCGGGGCGACGGTCAGGTGCGGCGGTGAGCCTCGACGCCCACGCCGACCAGCAGGCTGCCCTGGGTCTCCCCCCCTCGGGGCCACCCCGCTTCGAGTCGGTACCCGCGGTGCGCGAGGGCCTGGCCGCGGTGGGGTACCTGGCCGACGAGGGCATCGCCGGGGTGGTGTATCTGGCCGACCGGCTGGCCAAGCCGGTCCTGGTGGAGGGACCGGCGGGCACCGGCAAGACCCAGCTGGCCAAGTCGGTGGCCGAGCTGACCGGCAGCCGCCTGATCCGCCTCCAGTGCTACGAGGGCCTGGACGAGTCCAAGGCCCTCTACGAGTGGAACTACCGCAAGCAGCTCCTCCGCATCCAGGCCGGGCAGGTCATCGGGGAGTCGGGCGGCCCGAGCGGCGACCCGGCCGGGGGCGCCGGCTCGGCCACCTGGAAGGAGCTCGAAGAGGACATCTTCTCGGAGGACTTCCTCCTGACCCGCCCGCTGCTCGAGGCGATCCGCTCGGCCGACCCGGTGGTCCTGCTGGTCGACGAGGTGGACCGGGTCGAGCTCGAGACCGAGGCCCTCCTGCTCGAGGTGCTCTCCGAGTACCAGGTGTCGATCCCCGAGCTGGGCACCGTGAGGGCCACCCGGCTGCCGATGGTGTTCCTCACCTCCAACAACACCCGGGAGCTCTCCGAGGCCCTGAAACGGCGCTGCCTCTACCTGCACATCGACTATCCGGACCTCGAGCGCGAGCGCCGGATCGTGTCGGCCCGGGTCCCGGGCATCAGCGGGGAGCTGGCCGACCAGGTGGCCCGGATCGTCCGCTCGCTGCGCACCCTCGAACTGCGCAAGGCGCCGTCGGTCTCCGAGACCCTGGACTGGGCCCGCACGCTGGTGGTGCTGGGGGTGGAGTCGATCGACGCCACCGGGGCCCGTGACACCCTGCATATCCTGCTCAAGTACCAGAGCGACATCGAGCGGGCGGCCAAGGAACTGCTGTCCGCCGAGACCTGATCCCGGGCCGGAGCCGCTGACCCCCCGTGCTCGACCTGCTGTCGGGATTCGTCACCGAGCTGCGCCAGGCCGGCCTCCCGGTGTCCCTGACCGAGCACCTCGACGCGGCCGAGGCCGTCCACCACATCCCGCTCGAGGACCGGGCGTCGCTCAAGTACGCCCTCGCCGCCACCCTGGTGAAGTCGAGCGCCCACTGGCGGGCCTTCGAGACCGCCTTCGAGATCTACTTCGCCAACCGGGGCCCGGGGCCAGCGGATGGCGGGGACGACCCCGAGGGGGACCGGACGCCCGAAGCGGCCGACGCCACCGGCTCGGGGGCGGGGCGGGGAGGGCGCCGGGGCCAGGGGGGCGGAGGGGGCGAGTCGATGAGCGCCGAGGAGCTGGCCGAGCTGCTCTACCGGGCCCTGGCGTCGGGCGACGGGGCCCTGGCCGACGTGGTGGCCCGCTACGCCGTGACCCGGTACGCCGGCATGGAGCCGGGCCGGCCGGTGGGAGGCACGTACTACCTCTACCGCACCCTTCGGAACCTGGACCTCGACGGGGTGCTCGAGCGCCTGATTCAGGCGGCCCGGGACGCCGGGCCGGGCGACCACGGGCTCACCGGCCTCGAGGAGCGCCTGGTCGCCGACGAGTACCGGGCCCGCATCGAGCAGCTGCGGCGGGCGGTCGAGAGCGAGATCCGCCGGCGCCTGGTCCTCGACCGGGGCGCCGAGGCCCTGGCCCGCTCGGTGCGCAAGCCCCTGCCCGAGGACATCGACGTCATGCACGCCACCCGGGACGAGCTGGCGACGTTGCACCGGACGCTGCACCCCTTGTCGCGCAAGCTGGCGGTCCGCCTGGCCCGAAAGCGCCGGCACGGCCGCAAGGGCCCGCTCGACTTCCGGGCGACGGTCCGCCGATCGCTCTCCACCGGGGGGGTGCCGGTCGAGCCCCGGTTCCGCCATCCCCGGCCGGCCAAGCCCGAGATCTTCGTCATCGCCGACATCTCGGGTTCGGTGGCCAGCTTCGCCCGGTTCACCCTCCACCTGGTGTACGCCATCAGCTCCCAGTTCTCGAAGGTCCGCAGCTTCGTCTTCGTCGACGGGATCGACGAGGTGACGCGGTTCTTCGAGGGGGCCGACGACCCGGCGGTGGCCGTGCACCGGATCAACACCGAGGCCGACGTCATCTGGGTGGACGGGCACTCCGACTACGGGCACGCCCTCTCGGTGTTCAACCAGCGATGGGGCGACGACGTCAACTCCCGCACCAGTGTGCTGGTGCTGGGCGACGCCCGGAACAACTATCACGCCTCGGAGGCCTGGGTCCTCGAGCAGCTGGCCCGTCAGGCCCGGCACGTCTACTGGCTCAACCCTGAGCCCCGCGACTACTGGGGATCGGGGGACTCCATCGTCGACGAGTACGCCGCGCACTGCGAGGCCGTGGTGGAGTGCCGCACTCTGCGCCAGCTCGAGCGGTTCGTCGGCGACCTGACGTGACCGACGCCGACCCGGGATCGCTCAACCCCGAGCGCCTGCCCCCCCGCGGGGTGCGCACGTCGGGGGCGGAGCCCGGGCGGCCCACCCGGGTCGTCCTCGTCCGCCACGGCGAGGCGGCCTGCAACACCGACGGCGTCGTCGGCGGCCCCAGGGGCTGTACCGGGCTCACCGCCCTCGGACTGCATCAGGTGGGGGCCCTGGCCGACCGCCTGGCCCGCCGGGGCGAGCTGGCCGGGGTGGCCGCGCTCTACTCGTCGGTGCTCCCCCGGGCGGTCCAGACGGCCCGGGGGATCGCCCCCGCCCTCGACCGCTGGCGCGAAGGACCCCCGCTGGTGCCGGTGGAGGACTGCGAGCTCTGCGAGCTCCATCCCGGGGAGGCCGATGGCCTGACCTGGGCCGAGTTCTCGACCCGCTTCCCCAGGCCCGACTGGGACGCCGACCCGGACCAGCCGCTGGCCCCGGGGGGGGAGAGCTGGAACGGCTTCACCGCCCGGGCCGCCGCCGGGGTCACCGCCCTGGCCGGGGCCCACCCGGGCCAGCTCGTGGTCGCCGCCTGTCACGCCGGCGTGATCGAGGCCACCCTGCTGCGCTTCCTGCCGGTGCGCGGGATCCGCCTCGGCCTGCGGACCGAGCACGCCTCGATCACCGAGTGGGAGCGACACGGCGACCGCTGGCTCCTGCGGCGTTACAACGACGTCACGCCGCTCGACGCCGGCGGGCCCCCCTGAGCGCGTCGACCGGGACCGGGCAGGGAGCACCCGGGCGCGCCGTCGGCCGGCCAGCTCGCCGCTCACCCCGACCCCTACACTCTCACCCGGTGTCCATAACCCCGGTCACCGGACATTGCGACCCGGCCTTCGCGGCGGTGCGGGAGGCCTTCGCCGCCAACTTCGCCGAGCGCCAGGAGGTGGGGGCCTCGGTGGCGGTGAGCGTCGGCGGCCGGATGGTGGTCGACCTGTGGGGGGGATCGGCCGGGGGCGGCGCCGCCTGGGAGCGCGACACGATCGTCGACATCTTCTCGGTGGGCAAGGCGATGGTGGCGCTGTCGGTCCTGATCCTGGTCGAGCGGGGCCAGGTGGCCTTCGACGACCCGGTGGCCCGCCATTGGCCGGAATTCGCGGCGGCGGACAAGGGCTCGATCACCGTCGCCCAGCTGCTCAGCCATCAGGCCGGGCTGCCCGGGGTCCATCGGGCCCTCGCTCCCGACGCCATGTACGACTGGGGAGTCATGACCGGAGCCCTGGCCGCCGAGGCCCCGTGGTGGGAGCCGGGATCGACCCACGGCTACCACGTCAACACCCTCGGCTTCCTGGGTGGTGAGGTGGTCCGCCGGGTGAGCGGTCGGGGATTCGCCCGCTTCTTCGCCGACGAGGTGGCCCGGCCCTTGGGCGCCGACTTCCACTTCGGCCTCGGGCCGGCCGAGGACCCCCGGGTGGCCGAGTTCGTCTTCCCCTCGGGTGGGGCACTCCCGGCCGCCGACCCCGCCGACCCCCTGTCCCTCGTCTACGCCAACCCGGCGGGCATCTCGGGCCTGGAGACGGTCAACAGCCGGGCCTGGCGCGCCGCCGTGCACCCCTCGACCAACGGTCACGCCAACGCCCGGGCGGTGGCCACCATCTATTCGTCGCTGGCGGGGTGCGGCCGTCGGGGGGCACCCGGCCTGCTGCGGCCGGCCACCCTGGAGTCGGCGACCACCGAGCTGGCCGCCGGCCCGGACCGGATCCTCGGGCGCAGCTCCCGTTTCGGCTTCGGGTTCCAGCTGACCCAACCCGAGCGGCCGTTGGGGCCGGGCCGGTCGAGCTTCGGGCACTTCGGGGCCGGCGGGTCACTGGGCCTGGCCGATCCCGACGCCGACCTGGCCTTCGGGTACGCCATGAACCGCTTCGGCCATCGCTGGCAGGATCCGCGCAACCAGAGCCTCCTGGCCGCCGCCTACGACTGTCTGTGACTCCCCGGACCCCCGCCGGGTTCATCGGCGTCGGTGGCCCGCCCGGGGGGGTGGCCGTCGGGCGCGATGACCACGACCCCGCCGTGCGGTCGCCCCACCCTTGCGGGACCGGGCTCGCCGCGATGATCCGGCTGGTGAAACCGGGCGGGACCGATGACTGGCCCACCACCTGAACTCCCGGACCGCCCCGACGGTGCCGATCGCCCGCCCGGGACCGCCGGGTCAGCAGGCGTAGTCGCCGTCGAACCCGTTGACGTTGCTCGAGTACTGGGTCATCACCACCGGGCCGGTGGGCAGTTGTTCGGTGGCGGTCCACTGGCCGACGTTGGCGCAGTTGAAGGGACCCCCCTGCCCCGAGTACCAGGCCATCCAGTAGGGGACGGCCGGCTGGTAGTTGCCGACCACGTTGTTCCATACCCCGGGGCTGGCGTAGATGCCCACGTTGTTGATCCCCTCGGCCCGCAGGCCGAGGATGGCCCCCATCACGACCTGGGCGTTCTCGGGCAGCTGGCTCGACCAGAACCTCGACGGCGCCTCCACGTCCAACCACCAGGTCACCTGGGTGTTGGCCCCGGCGGCCAGCGCCCAGCCGTAGGCGGTCTGGGCCTGGTCGAAGCCGAAGTTGCAGGCCTGGTCGCCCTGGCAGGCCGCCGGCCCCGAGGTCGAGGTGCCGTAGTACAAGAAGTCGTAGAGGTTGAGCCCTCCCCCGGCCCAGGCCGCCTCCTGGGTAAGGCACGGGTTGGGGTTGGCGAAGGTCGTCCCGTCCCCGTCGACCTCGACCACCCCGATGGTGTGGGGGTCCGGTGGCAGGTTGGCGCACTGGTAGACCGAGATGTCGTAGCCGTAGGAACCCGACTGGTACGGGGCCCCGGCGAACTGACCGGTCCCGGCCGCCTCGGCCATGCCGACGACGGGTCGGTTGAGGACCTGGGGCGCCGAACCGAAGTAGCCGGCCGACCCGAAGGCCGAGACGGCGCCGTTGTTGTCGGTGAACCAGTACCCGTCGCCCATCGGCGCCATGGCCATGGCCACCACCGGGCGGGTCAGCCCAGAACCGCCGAGCGAGCCGTAGAACTGGGTGTCGCCGTAGGCGAAGATGCCGCCGTCCGAGGCGACCAGCACGTACCCGCGGCCCTGGGGGCCGACGGTCATGCCGACGATCGGCTCGTTGAGGGTGAGGTTGCCGGTCGAGCCGTAGAACGCGGCGTCGCCGAAGGCGAAGATGCCGCCGTCCGAGGCGACCAGCCAATAGCCCCCCCCGTCCGGGGTGGCGGCCAAGCCGACGATGGGCTTGTTCAGGGGCCGTCCGCCCATCGAGCCGAAGAACCCGGCGTCGCCGAACGAGAAGATCCCCCCGTCCGCCGCCACCAGCCAGTAGCCCTGGCCGTCGGCGGTCGCCGCCATGCCGACCACCGGCTGGTTCAGGGTTATCGCGCCGGTGGAGCCGAAGAACCCGGCGTCGCCGAAGGTGAAGATCCCCCCGTCCGAGGCGACCAGCCAGTAGCCGCCACTGCCCTGGGTGCCGGCCATGGCCACCACCGGCCGGTTGAGCTGCATCCCGCCGGTCGACCCGTAGAACCCGGCGCCGCCGAAGGAGAAGATGCCGCCGTCCGAGGCGACCAGCCAGTACGCCGGCACGGTGCCCCCGGCGACGGCCGGGGCGGCGTTGCCGTTCACGTTCGGGTCGGCGCTGGCCGACCCGGTGGCCGCGGGGACCGACAGGGCCACCCCGGCCCCGGCGATGACCAACATGGCCGTTACGACGCCCCGACCGAGCGACGAGGGGGCCCGGCGGGGCGCGACGGGTCGCCGAGAAGCGGTTCGGGGGGTGCGAAGACGTCTCACGCCGTCCGAGATTGTACAAGCGGGCGATGGGTGGCGAGGGACACCCCCCGGGCGGTTGTGCCGTCGGGACCGGCCGACGAGGTCAGTCGCGCAGGAGCTCGGCCACCCGGAAGGCGAGGTCGAGGGCCTGCCGGGCGTTCAGGCGGGGATCACAGGCGGTGGTGTAGCGCTGGTCCAGATCGTTCTCGAAGATCTCCTCGGCGCCCCCGAGGCACTCGGTGACGTCGTCGCCGGTCAACTCGATGTGCACCCCGCCGGGCCAGGTCCCGTGGGCGCGGTGGACGGCGAAGAACTCACGGAGCTCGCTCAGGATATCGTCGAAGCGCCGGGTCTTGCGGCCACCCTCGCTGGCGAACGTGTTGCCGTGCATCGGGTCACAGGCCCACACCACCGGGTGCCCCGACTGGCGGACCGCCTCGAGCAGGGGCGGCAGCAGGCGGGCGACGTTGCCGGCCCCGAACCGGGTGACCAGGGTCAGCCGCCCCGGGGTGTGGTCCGGGTCGAGTCGCCCGCAGATGCCGACCACCTCGTCGGGCGTTGCGGTCGGTCCGATCTTGGCGGCGACCGGGTTGATCACGCCGGACAGGAACTCGATGTGGGCCCCATCGATCTGGCGCGTTCTCTCACCGACCCACAGGAGATGGGCCGAGCAGTCCACCCAGTCGCCGCTGAGGGAGTCCTGCCGGGTGAGGGCCTCCTCGTAGTTGAGGATGAGCGCCTCGTGGCTCGTCCAGAAGTCGACCTGGTGCAGTCCGCCCTCGGCGTCCAGGTCGATCCCGCAGGCGGCCATGAAGCGCAGCGCCCGGTCGATCTCCGAGGCGATCCGCTCGTAGCGCCGCCCCTCGGCGGACGAGGCGACGAACTGCTGGTTCCACGCGTGGACGTGGGAGAGGTCGGCAAAACCGCCCTTGGCGAAGGCCCGCAACAGGTTCAGGGTGGACGCCGACTGGTGGTAGGCGGTGATCAGGCGATCCGGGTCGGGTCGCCGGGACTCGCCGTCGAAGGGCTCGTCGTTGACCATGTGCCCGCGGAAGGCGTCCAGCTCGACATCGCCGATGCGCTCGGTGGCCGACGAGCGCGGCTTGGCGAATTGTCCGGCGATCCGCCCGACCTTCACCACCGGGACGCCGGCGGCGTAGGTGAGGGCGACCGCCATCTGGAGGATCACCTTGAGCTTGTCCCGTATGGCGTCGGCCGCGAAGTCCCCGAAGGACTCGGCGCAGTCCCCCGCCTGGAGGAGGAAGGCTTCGCCGGCCGCCACCTCTGCCAGCGCGGAGGTCAGCTGGCGCGCCTCCCCGGCCACCACCAGGGGCGGGAGGGTCGACAGCTGCGTCTCGACCCGCTTGAGCGACTCGGCGTCGGGCCAGACCGGCTGCTGGAGCGCCGGGCGGCGGCGCCACGAGGCAGCGTGCCAGGCGCCGCCGGGGTCGACGGACCCCGGCGCCGTCCCGTCGCGGTCAGTGGCCCCCGGCATGCCCCCAGCGTACGGCCTCTCGGACCCGGCGCGGTGCGCAGACGGACCTAGGCTCACGCCGGTGACCCCCTTCCGCTTCGCCGTCCAGCTCTCCCACGCCGCCTCGGGGTCCGCCTGGCGCGATCTGGCCCGCAAGGTCGAGGGCCTCGGCTACTCGACCCTGTACGTGCCGGACCACCTCGACGACCAGTGGGCCCCGATGATCGCCCTCACCGTGGCGGCCGAGGCCACCAGCTCCCTGCGGGTGGGCTCACTGGTCCTCGACAACGACTTCCGGCACCCCGTCGTGCTGGCCAAGGAGGCGGCCACCCTCGACCTCGTGTCCGAGGGTCGCCTCGAGCTCGGTATGGGGGCCGGGTGGATGCGGACCGACTACGAGATGTCGGGCATCCCGATGGACCCCGCCGGGGCCAGGATCGAGCGACTGGCCGAGAGCCTGGAGATCATGACGGCGATGTGGGAGAAGGGGCGGGCCACGTTCACCGGCGAGCACTACCGCGTGACCGACGCCGTCAGCACGCCGGCGACACACACGAGGCCCCGGCCGGTGCTGGTCATCGGGGGTGGCAGCCGGCGGATCCTCACGTTGGCGGCGGAGCAGGCCGACATCGTGAGCGTCATCCCCAGCCTGGCCGCTGGTCGTATCGGCCCCGAGGTCGCGGCCGGGGCGCTCCGTGAGAAGTTCCATGAGCGCATCGGTTGGGTGAAGAAGGCCGCCGGGGACCGCATGGATGCCATCGAGCTGCAGTGCTGGACTGTGGCCGTGCAGGTGGTCCCGAACGCAGCCGAGGTCCTGGCCCAGATGGCGCCGCTGTTCAATTTGACCCCCGAACAGCTGGGCGACATTCCCCTGGCCCTGGTCGGAACCGAGAACGAGCTGATCGAGACCCTGCAGCGCCGGCGCGAGGAGTACGGCTTCAGCTACGTGGTGGTCCACGAGCCCGAACTCGAGGCCTTCGCCCCGGTGGTGGCCCGGCTTGCCGGCACCTGACGGCGGCGTTCAGCAACGGCCTGAGCGGATCGGGCTCCTCGGGGGCACCTTCGACCCGCCCCACGCCGGGCACCTCGAGGCGGCCCGTCGCTGCCGGGAGCAACTCGACCTCGACCGTGTCCTGTTGGTCGTGGCCAACCACCCGTGGCAGAAGGCACCGGTCCGGGACATCTCGCCTGCCGCCGACCGCCTGGCCATGGTCGGGGTTGCGGTGGCGGGTCTGGACGGCATCGAGGCCAGCGGGCTGGAGATCGACCGCGGCGGCCCGAGCTACACCATCGAAACCGTCGAGGAGCTGCTCGGGCTGGCCCACGGCCTGGACCGGCCGCCGCCCGAGCTCTTCGTGATCGTCGGGGCCGACCTGGCCGACGGCCTGGGGACCTGGGAGCGGGTCGAGGAGCTGCGGCGGCTGGTCACCCTGGTGGTGGTCTCGCGCCCCCGCAGCCCGGTCACCGACCCACCGCCGGGCTGGCGGACGGTGCTGGTCGAGGGCCCCGGGATCGACGTCTCGAGCTCGGAGGTCCGGGCCGGGGTGGTCGAGGGCCGTCCGCTGGACGGCCTGGTGCCCGAGCCCGTGATCCGTTGCATTCAGCGTAGAGATCTGTACGCTGTTCGCAGATGACCGCCTCGAGCGCCGAGACCGCCGAGCTTCCTGTGACCGGTCCGACGGTGGTCGCGACGGCACCCGGGGTCGGACCGGTGATCGAGCAGCCGGTCGCCGAGCCCTGCATCGAGCCCCGGTTCGGGCCCCCGGTCCGGGCCGACGCGGGCGACCCGGCGCCGGTCACCGCCGCCCCGGCCGGGCCGACGGCCAAGCCGGCCTGCCGGGCCGAGCTTCGGGCCCGGCGGCTCCAGGCCCGACGGGTCCGTCGTCGCTACGCCTGCCTCGGCCTGTCGCTGCTGGCCGGCACCCTGGGAGCCACCGTCATCGTGCTGGACACGCTCCATTGAGGCGCCCGTGAGGGAACCGGCACGTGCGGTTCGGTCGGACGAGGGTCGCCCAGCCGTTGCCGCTGGAGCCGACCCGATTGGGGCACCGGCCCTCACCGACGAGCCGACCATCCCGACCGGGGCGATCGCGGCGGCGGAGGCGGCGGACGCCAAGCTGGGCCGGGACACTGTTGTCCTGGCCATGGGGGAGCTCTTCGGGGCGGTCGACGCCTTCGTCGTGACCAGCGGTCGGAACGTCCGCCAGGTCCGCACCCTGGTCGACGAGGTCGAGCGCCGGGTGAAGGAGGATGGCGCCGGCTCCCCGTCGAGCGTCGAAGGCCTGAGGGACGGCACGTGGGTGCTCATGGACTACGGCGACTTCATCGTCCACGTCTTCATGGAGGAGACCCGCTCGTACTACGACCTCGAGCACCTCTGGTCGGCCGCCCCCCGGATCCGCTGGCAGTCCGAGGTCGTGGGCTGACCTGACCCGGCGGGCGCCCGCCCTCAGGGCGCGGCGATCGACGACGAGGTGGTCGTCGTGCTACCCGACGGTGCGGTGGGGATGGTCGTCGATCCGGGCGCCGGTGGCGCCAGCGCCACGTACTGCAAGAGGTGGACCGGCCCGGGCACCTGGGCCCCGGTGGCGATCGGGACGTCGGTCGGCGTTCCGCCGATCTCGAAG
>Ga0182024_10020435_pt1 | contig 12103 bp, 11 predicted proteins | sample P32metaG_FD_120480 | JGI IMG/M metagenome (GOLD analysis project Ga0182024, IMG submission 120480) | Permafrost microbial communities from Stordalen Mire, Sweden - P3-2 metaG (Illumina Assembly) | ecosystem: Environmental > Terrestrial > Soil > Wetlands > Permafrost | place: Sweden: Stordalen...
CGATACCGTCCACGATTTTATCTGTGCCATCCTGTAAGGTATCTTCGCCCCGATTGAGCCCCCACTTCCAGAACTTTGAGGGAGGGAATCAAGTTGATCATTATTTACGGATAAACTCTTAATATCCCCAGCGTGGTGTAGACTCAAAAGCCCCTAAGTGAGAGCGTAGTGGCTTTTTGCTCTTGAACTCCATGCAGATGTGGAATCATCGTGATGGAGTTCGGAAGAGAATTGCTGAAAAATTGCTGAACAGATTTCCGATTCAGCAGTTTTTTCGATTTATTAGAATGTTTATCTATTTTTGAATCTGCAAGTTAGTGAATCAAAACGACCTGAATTCATTGCGGCTCAGCGTGATGGAGTTGGGCAGGTTCATGCTGGTGGCGGGCCGGGAAAGCGCAGCCGGCTGGATTAATTATTGCACCGCCGCGCCCAGACACGCTCCGCGCCCCGTTTCGCGCCCAGTCTCGCGCCACCGCTGAATCCAAAACCGGCATGAGCCCCAGCCGATTCCGTCCCGGTAGCAGGATGTACCTTGCGGGTTGTTTGAGATCCCGCTATGGAAACACCGGCCCGCTGGGCTCCGCGGGCAACGTGGGCAACGTGGGCATCTGCGAGTGCTTATGCACCTCATAGAACCCAACCGCGGCCATGGTTGCAACACCGGTGATGCCCGCAATCAAGACGCCCAGGAACGCACCGTTTGAAATTCCGGTGTGGAGTCCAACCACGTCGCTGTAGCGTACCGGTGTGATCGCTGGGTCGTTGTGCAGTTGCAGGCCGAACGATTCCTCATCGGCACTTACAATTCTTCCCGCGAAGGCCGTTCCATTCTGTAGCTCGACACCTACCCAGTTACCTATTCCACGCTTGAGAATGCGTTCATGAACTTTCTCCGGAGTTAGCGGCTTTCCCGCATAAGCCGGGACCGACGCAGTTACCAGCGCGCAAACCAATAACATCGCCATGGAACGTGAGAAATTGCGAGTTACAAGCTTCATCTTCGTTCTCCTTCGATTTGAAGCCAGCAACAATTAGAGCGTTGATGGTCGAGTTTGGTTATGTTCATTGCGAAGAAAAACGGGATAGGCCTGAAGCTCATCCCGTCCCCATTTTTAATTCGACCATCTCTTCAGGCGTCGCCTTACGCGTAAATGCCGCGCTGCTTGATGGTAAAGGCCACGCGATCGATGGCCAGCATGTACGCGGCGATGCGGTTGTTCACGTTGTGAGCTTCGGCATAGCGCACCACATCGTCAAAGCTGTCGCGCAAAATGGTCTCCAGTTGCTCGTTGACGATGGCTTCCTTCCAGAAGTAGCCCTGGCGGTCCTGCACCCACTCGAAGTAACTCGCCGTCACGCCTCCCGCGTTGGCCAGAATGTCCGGAACAATGAAGATGCGCTTGTCGGCCAGGATCTCATCGGCCACAGCGGTGGTCGGCCCGTTGGCTCCCTCCACCACAATGCGCGCCTTGATGCGGTCGGCGTTGCGGCTGGTAATCACATTCTCAGTGGCCGCGGGGATGAGGATTTCGCATTCCGAGACCATCAGCTCTTCGCTCGGCATGGCCTCGGCGCCGCGGAATCCCAGCGTGGTGCCGTTGCGATACTTGTACTCCACCAACTGATGCACGTCGATCCCATTGGGGTTGGACAAACCGCCCTCAGCCTCGGCAATGCCAACGATCTTATAGCCGTGCTCCTGCATCAGCCGTGCCGCATTCGAGCCCACGTTGCCAAATCCCTGTATGATCACACGGCATCCGTCAATGGGCATGTTCAGATAGCGCAGGCTCTCGCCGCACACCACCATCACGCCGCGCCCCGTGGCCTCCACGCGGCCCCGCGAGCCGCCAATGTTCAGCGGTTTGCCGGTCACCACGCTGGTCACAGTGTGCCCCGCGTGCATCGAGTAGGTGTCCATGATCCATGCCATGGTCTGCTCATTGGTGTTCACATCGGGTGCCAGAACATCCTTCTCCGGCCCGATGAAGTCGATGATCTCCGACGTGTAGCGTCGTGTCATGCGCTCCAACTCGCCCTGGCTCATGTTCTTGGGGTCGCAGATCACGCCGCCCTTGGCCCCGCCAAAGGGAATGTTCACCACCGCGCACTTCCAGGTCATCCAGCTGGCCAGCGCCCTTACCTCGTCAAGGGTCACATTCTTCGCATAACGGATGCCGCCCTTGCCGGGGCCGCGAGCAATGTTGTGTTGTACCCGGAATCCGGTGAACATCTCAATCTTGCCGGTATCCATGGTGACTGGAAAATGCACGATGATCTCGCGTGACGGCGTGCTCAACACACGCCAAAGGTTTTCATCCAGATTTAGCTTCCGTGCCGCAAACTCGAATCGTGCGCTTTGTGCCTCCCAGGGGTTGATCTCCTGGTCTAACGTCATTACCGGTGCTGCAATTGCCATACCCATCTCCATTTCGATTGCCTGCCGTCCGACGGGGTCGTTGAAATATCGCCGCCCTCAAGTGTCAGAAACGACAGGGTTTCCTCCGTCTTTACGGAGCATTTCACTGCGCGCCCTCAGCTTCCTTTACCCTGGCCGGCAGCGTTGAGCTGCGGATCGTTTCACGCAAGCCCAAACCCCAGTGAGTCTAGGCCCCCCAAACCCCTCAGTCAAGCATCCGGCATAGCACTTTCGAGCCAGTACGAACCATTTTGGGAACCCCATTCCGGGACGTTTGACGCAATCTTTATCGGTACGGATGCGAGGGACTTAGAGAAAAATCACCAACAGATTGGTGCCCCGGGTCGGGATTCTCAGCCCTGCGAAACCAGGCGTCGAGAAGAACTGCCCCCGCAGTTACACTAGCTTGAGTGAAAGCCCAAACCCATCCCGTCCTCCCCAGCCGCAAGGAGTTTCTGACCCTCGCCAAAGAGCACACACTGGTCCCCGTCTGTCGCACGCTCACGGCAGACCTCGAGACACCGGTCTCGGCTTTTCTGCGCGCAGCCTGGCCCGAGCGCGAATGTTTTCTGCTGGAGTCCGTCGAAGGCGGCGAGCAGGTGGGCCGCTACACCTTCATCGGTATCCAGCCCTTCAAGCGCATCGTGGCGCGCGGCCGTTCCATCACCATCACCGAAGGCAACCGCGTAACCCGCGCCGATGGCGATATCTTCGACGTGCTGCGCCAAGCCCTCGGCGGACACAAGCCCGCTCGCCTCAAGGGCCTTCCGCCTTTTACCGCCGGGGCCGTCGGCTTCTTCAGCTACGATGCAGTCCGCCAGATTGAGCGCCTGCCCGCGCTGGCCGCCGACGAACTCGGCGTTCCCGACGCCTGCCTGCTCTTCTTCGACGAGGTGCTGGCCTTCGACCATGTGCGCAAGGAGATCTGGCTTGTCGTCACAGCCGATGTGAGGCAGGTCAAGCCCGCCGATGCGTATGCCAGTGCCGTGGCGCGTCTCGCCAGGCTGGAGAAGCGTCTTGCCCGTCCCCTGCCCAGACTGCCAATCCAAAAGGGTCGCGGCATTCATAGCAAGGCCAAACTCAATGTCAAGCACCGCACAGCCAAGAAGCAATACTTGGCCGCCGTGGCCCGCACCAAGGAGTACATCGCGGCCGGCGACATCTTCCAGGCTGTCATCTCGCAGCGGTTTGATGTCGTTCCCGAGGCCGACAGCTTCCAGGTCTATCGCTCCTTGCGCACCGTGAATCCCAGCCCCTACATGTACTTCCTTCGCTTTGCGCCGGAGGGCGTGCTTGGCGCACGGCCAGGATCTTCGAGTGGCTCCTCCGGGAAGAATGCAACTCTGTCCCCAACCATCGAATTAGCGGGCTCCTCGCCCGAGTTGCTCGTCCGCGTGCATCAGGGCAAGGTCGAGTACCGGCCCATCGCAGGAACCCGCCCCCGCGGGGCCACGGACAAGGAAGACCAGGCACTGGCCGACGAGATGCTCCACGACGAGAAGGAGCGAGCCGAGCACGTGATGCTGGTCGACCTGGGCCGCAACGATGTAGGCCGCGTGAGCCAGTTCGGCTCGGTCAAAGTTGACCGTCTGATGTTCGTCGAGCGCTATTCCCACGTCATGCATATCGTCAGCACCATCGAGGGCCGGCTGCGGCCTGAGCTGACCGCCGTCGACGCCCTGCGCGCCTGCTTCCCGGCCGGCACGCTCTCCGGCGCGCCCAAGGTGCGAGCAATGGAAATTATCGAGGAACTGGAGCCCGCGCGCCGCGGCACATACGGCGGCGCAGTCCTCTACGCCGACTTCTCCGGCAATCTCGACTCCTGCATCGCCATCCGGTCCATGCTGGCCATCGGCGGCAAGGGGTACGTGCAGGCCGGCGCAGGCATTGTCGCCGATTCCGTGCCCGAGCTTGAGCACCAGGAATCGATCAACAAGGCACAAGCCGTCATCCGCGCCATCCAGCGCGCGAGAGAGTGGTAAAGGAAAATAGACGACTGGTGCAGTGAGGAAGGAGCTTGCGGCCGGTTATCGCCTCCAGGCCTCAATCCTCCAGAATGGGAATCCGTCGGAATATCGGGCCGCTACGAACAGGAAGACCAAACCGAATACGAGGACCCCCGGCGCAACAGTCCATCTTCCTTCAACCACGTCCATGCAGGCATCCAGGAGTTGGATGAATCCCACGAGCACCATAAGATTGCCGAGCGCCCGCCTTGCTCCAAGAACCAAAAGCACGACAAGCATGAACGCAAGTGCGATATTGCGAGCGGCCCGGTAACCGGCGTAGATATGCACCGCACCGTTGATCTCGTCATGCGGCGAAACGAGCAAGGCCGGATGCACGAGCGCGATCATTGCACCCGTGGCTGTGAGGACAGCGCCAAGAATCACCACCACGCCCAGCCACCAGGAGGGAGGTTGGGGACGACCTGGACCAGCGCTCTCCTTTGCTTGCCAAGATTGTCCACCGTCCCGTTCTGCCATTACAGACCTCCGCCGGCGCTGGTCAGGCTTAAGTGCCGGTTGCGGTCAATACGAAGAGAACTGCCTTCAAGTCCCTTGGGATCTCAATCAGGGCCAAAAATGCCGCGGAAGAACTGACCGACAACCTTGAAGAAACCGCGCTTCTTCTTGGGCGCGGGGGGCGGCGCAGGGGGTGTTGCCGGCACTGCGGCGGGCGGGGCGACGGGCTCGGCAGCAGCCGGCGCTGGTGCAGCAGCTGCCGTCGGTTTGGCAGCGTTGTAGACCAGCGCCCCTGCGGTTTCGGCCTCATGACCCACCTCCCCAACTGGCTTGGGAGCGGGATGAAGAATCGGCGCAAGGCCCTCGCTCTGCGCCAGTGGGAAATCGTTGCTCTCGGAAACTGGCGGCGCAGGGCAGCCGCAAGGCTCTTTTTCCTGATCCACCACCTCATGCACGCTGCCGTGCTGAAACATGACCCGTTGCCCCGCCATCACGCGATAAGATCCTTCGTCAAAGACGCTGCTGACCTGCACGTAGCGTGCGCCCCTACCGGCATTATCCACGCAGGTATCGCCGTTGGGGCCCAGGCGCACCTTCACTTCGGCCGGCCCGGGGCCGCCGACGAGGATGCGAAAGTCGGGTGTCAACAATGCGTCGGAAGTCTGGCCCGTTACGAAGCTGGCCTCCAGCGCGCCGTGGTCCAGGGCCAACAGCAGGCCGGGAGCATCACCAGTGGTGACGATTGAGTCGGCGGCCAGCTTGACGGTGGTCGAGGCGCAAACGCTCAGCGTCCCTCGGTAAGGCAAAGTCACACGTGTGGTCCGGTCCCCCGACGTGATCACCGCGCTGGAGGCGATGAAGGCCCGGCCATTGTGAACCAGCAGCCCTCCGGTAACCTCGGCGGCAGCACCCGGAATCTTGCTGTCAAGGGGGACGATGGCAATGGAGCGGGCTTCAACATCCCCGCTCTGAGAGGGCTGTGGAGTCTGTGCGCCCCCTGCCGCCTGTAACGCCTGTGGAGCCTGCACTGACGGCGGAGCCACCGTAGCTGGTGGAATCTGTATCGCCGGCTCGGGCGGAGTCGATTGCGCACACAGCAAGCGTGCGGTCAAGAGCGCCCCCGCCAGTGCTGCGTGCTGGGCCAGACCGGTCAATCGGGCTGTGCCTCGAAGCCGGGTTTTTAGAAGCCGGATTTTCACTCGTGCGACGTCCTGCATCGTGGCTACATTTCCAGAAAGTTGCGGATCATCTGGTGGCCGCCTTCGGTTAGCACGCTTTCAGGATGGAACTGCACCCCCTCGATGGGCAAGGTGCGGTGGCGCAGGCCCATGATCACAGAGCCTCCCCCATTTTCCCCCGTGCGCGCAGTCACGGCAAGTTCGGCCGGCAAAGAGCCCTCTTCAACAATCAGCGAATGGTAGCGCGTACAGGTAAGCGGTGTGGCGAGTCCGGCGAAAATGCCCTTTCCATCGTGCTCTATCGGGCTGGTCTTGCCATGCATCAGATGCTCGGCGCGAACCACGCGGCCCCCAAATGCCTCGCCAATCGCCTGGTGCCCCAAACAAACCCCAAGAATGGGCGTCTTGCCTGCCATGTGGCGGATCAAAGGCACCAGAATCCCCGCCTCGCCCGGTGTGCACGGACCCGGCGACAGCAAAATGCGCTCCGGCTTCAGCGCCTCCACTTGCTCCACCGTCAGCTCGTCGTTGCGATACACCTCAACCTTGGCTCCCAGTTCGCCCAGGTACTGAACCAGGTTGTAGGTGAACGAATCGTAGTTGTCGAGAACAAAGACCATGGTTGAGAATAGTGTAGCGCGCGTCCCGCAGGGACTGCGGCTTTGCTATACTCTGGAGCCGAACGTATTTCCGGCCAAGCGAAGGCCGTTCATATCGGCAGGAGGCCCCAATTGACTGACCCGCCCGCAGCACCTCCTTCAACAATATCGAGCATCGCAGCAATTCTCCAAGCCGTAGCGTGGCCGGTCGTGGCAGCACTCTTCTTCGTCACCTTCAGATCGAGAATTGGCGCGCTGCTTGACGTCCTTACAAGAAAGCTGGCCAGAATGCGGGAGGCGAGACCCTCGACGCTAAGATTCCCAAGGGCCAGGTCAGAGTCGCCGAGGAAGTCAATAAAAGGCTTCAGGCGTCACCGTTATCCCAGGAGAGCGCAGTCGGAGTCGCGCAAAGACAGATGCAGTTGCTTGTAAGTGAATACGACGATCTTCGGGCGCGGAAGCCAACAAGCAGTCCTGCCCGAACTAAGGCAATGAACGAGATCGTGGCGAAAATGCGGGCTCTGTCGCTGGCTGCACGTCCCGCTCTTCGGCAATTCATGTCAGGGTATTCGCCGGGAGATAGACTGGCGGCGGTCTGCATCTTGCAAGTGGTTCCGGAGTTTGGATTTTTCAACTGGCTGGTTGAGAGAATAAAGAATGAGGACCAGCCCTTTATCCTTTTCCATTCTGCGGTTGCAATCCTATCGCTCGTGCAGACAGGCACGTACAGCGACTCAGCTGCCATTAGGCAAGGGATCAACGATGCATTGCAGCACGTCAAGGCATTCAAGGGCGGTGTCCCGGACAGAAACAACATTGATGTGCTAAATGAAGCGCTTTCGAAGCTGACGTAGTCGTCAATAAAGCAGCAATCCTGCCCAGGCTGGCTCGTCGCATTGTTCCGCAAGGATAAATGTGCAGATACGGGACGCGCACCGAAATCATCGCGCCCCTACCCCTTAATCCGGTTGCGCGCCCTCAAGCCAATCTGCAAAACTGGCCTTGGTCAACTTCAATGGTTCTTCACTTCTTGATTCAGGGTCGTGTGCAGGGTGTCGGATTCCGCTGGTATGTGCACCGTGAAGCCAGCGAGCTCGACCTGCGCGGCTGGGTCCGCAACACCGAAGACGGCGACGTCGAAGTCGTGGCCCACGGCGACGAAGCCGGCCTCGCCGAGTTGCGCGTCAGCCTGCGCCGCGGTCCGCGCGGAAGCCGGGTCGACCGCCTCATCGAGCACTACCTTGACGACAACGAGGCCGCTGGCCTGAGATCATTCCGCATCGAAGGCACGTGGTAAAGGCAGGGAACAGGGAACAGAGAAAAGATATGGGCGAGTCTTTCAAGGAACTTGTAGTGTGGCAACGATCGGTGCAGTTGGGACTTGCTGTCAATAAGCTTACGTCTTCCTTTCCGCCTTCCGAACGGCTCGGCCTTATCAATCAACTGCGAAGAGCCTCCGTCTCCGTCGCAAGCAACATCGCGGAGGGTTACGGGAGATCAACGGAGGGTGAGAATATTCTCTTTTTGGACCATGCAAGAGGATCAAACTTCGAAGTTCAGACGCAGCTCGTAAATTGCGGCGGGATTGGGATTTGGGAACGAAGATTCGCGAAAGCATGCGATAGGTCTTTCGGAAGAAGTGAGCCGAATGCTGGTTGCAATGATGTCCAAGCTCCGGAAGTGAGCCCCCGTTTTCCTGCTCCCTGATCCCTGTTCCCTCATCCCTCGTTATAATCGCTAGGGAAGTCGAACCGCATTCCCGCCTGTTCTCTTCCCCTGAAGTTCCTGTCAAAACCGATCGAGGAGCGAACGGACGCATGAGTGAAGAGATCAAGCCCATCGATGTCGAATCCCTGAAGGCGCTGGTGCGCACGGTGCCCGACTTTCCCAAGCCTGGGATTCTGTTTTACGACATCACCACCGTGCTCAAAGATAAGACGGGGTTTGCCAAACTGATTGACATGCTGGCGGCGCACTATCTGGAACACAAAATCGACCTGGTTCTGGGCATTGAGGCACGCGGATTCATCTTTGGTCCGGCCCTCGCCTACAGGCTCAACGCCGGGTTTGTGCCGGTGCGCAAGCCGCGCAAGCTGCCTGCTCCGGTGGCCCGCGTAACCTACGACCTGGAGTACGGCTCCGACGCTCTGGAGATTCATCTGGACGCGATTCAGCCCGGCCAGCGCGTGGTGCTCGTGGACGACCTGCTCGCCACTGGCGGCACAATGGAAGCCACTGTCAAGCTTGTCAAGCAACTCGGCGGTGAAATTGCCGGCCTCGCCTTCGCCGTCGAACTCGACTTCCTCAAAGGCCGAGAACGCTTCCAGGATCACGACGTGTTCAGCCTGCTGCACTACGACGAATAACGATCTCCGCCGACCTCTGCACAGCCCAATTCACGATGTACTTCCCGGTGGAGGGTCCGCGTGAACCGCATGAACCGCCTCCATCCGTGTCTCTTCCTGAAACATCTGGGCGTCGGCAAAGCGGTAGCCGACGTACACATCGGTCAACAGATACACCGGATTCGAAGGATCGTCTTCAATCTTCTTGCGCAACTGCCGCACAAAGGTGCGAAGATACTCCACCTCTTCGCGGCAATCGGCGCCCCACACAGCGCTCAGCAGACGGGCGTAGGTCACCACACGCCCTGCGCGGCTCATCAGGCAGTGCAGAATGTCAAATTCCTTGCGAGTGAGGTGCAGCGGCTGGCCGCGCTTGGTCACCGTGCGCTTGACCGGCTCCAGACGAATCTCTCCCACTTCAAGGGGCGCATCTTGTGCGCGCACTGGAGATTTGACGCGGCGAATGGCGGCGCGTACGCGCGCAATCAGTTCCCGCGTGCTGAAGGGCTTGGTGACATAATCGTCCGCGCCCATATCCAGGGCCTCAACTTTTTCCTCCTCCTTGTCGCGCACGGTGAGCATCAGAATAGGCAGCCGCGGAGCAAATGCCCGAATCCTGCGCAGCGTTTCCACGCCCCCGATGCCAGGCATATTTACATCCAGCAATACCGCATCGAAAACCGTGGCGCGCAGCAGCTGCAGCGCCTCTTCTCCACGCGAGGCTTCGGCAACCTGAAAACCGAGTTCCACGAGTGGAGGCCGAAGAGCCCTTCGGATGGCGGATTCGTCATCGACAACAAGAATTCGAATGACGGTATGGTTCATTGGGAACTCCTCTTCTGCGTAAGGGCTGGGATGGCTGCAAAAAACGTCGTCCCCTCCACTTCATCGCTCGTAACCCACACGTACCCGCCGTGAAGAACTGCTACGCGCTTGGCAACCGAGAGACCGATTCCCGTACCGGGCGCCCGGTTCGATTGGGTGGAAGATCGATAATATCTGTTAAAGATGCGATCGCGGTCTGCCCTGGGGATCAGGGGACCGTAGCTATGGACTGAAAAGATTGCCTCTGCATGTGCATGAACCACACGAATGGTAATAGTGGTTCCGAAGATCGAGTACTTGCACGCGTTGTCAATGTATTGCGTGAGTAGCATCACCATCAGTTGGCGGTCGCAGGCCAACACCAGGTTTTCGTCTCTGTTATCGATTTCCACCTTCATGCTCGCCAGCCGATCCGCGAGGCTGGCCACGACCTCTTCAATCAGTGACGCAACTCCCACCGCCGAAGCATTAAGCGCGACCTCCTCGCCCCCATCCAGGCGCGCCGTGGTCAGCAGCCGCGTCGTCAATTCGTTCAACAGGCTCGTCTGCTCATCGATCAACGCCACCAGCTCCGCTTGCCCGGTCGAAAGATGGCCCATCTCTCCCAGACCCGTCGAGGCGGCGCGAATCGCCGTCAGCGGCGTCTTGTACGCGTGCGCCAGGCTGTCAAGAACTGTGGACCGCAGTTGCTCCGTCCGTCGCTCGGTTTCAATGCGGCTCTCATTGGCGAAAGCTCGATAGCGATCAAAGGTAATCGCGATTAGCGAAGCAATGGCGTTGTTGACCAGCGGAGTCGTCTCGCCGCGCACCACAAGGCTTCCCACTGGCACCGTCCCCAGCCGCACAACCCGGCGCCCCAGCCCCGTTTTCGGATCGTCGTCCGAGGTCTCGAAGTAGTAGACGTTTTGCGCCAGTTCCTGCAGGTCTAGGCCCCAAAACCCGGCTTCGTACACGGCGTGCAAGTCGGCGTCAAACACCGCCACTGCCTCCAGCGCAAAGATTTCGTGCACCAATTCGGCCAATTGCGGCCCCGGCTCCACATGCAGATTCATCTGCAGAGTCCGCCGCGTGAATTCGTACAGATCGTTCATCTGTCCTTCCCGGGCCTCAACTTCGCGCGCATGACCGGTCACGCTCGCCGACAACCGGCTCACCGTCAGCGCTACCAGCACAAACACCACCAGCGTGACAGAGTGGACAGGGTCGGCCGCCAGCCCGATCTGCGATTGACGCGCAGTCAAGTAGGCTTGCACTGCGACCGCTGAAAACGAGACGATGACTGCTTGCCAGAATCCGCTCAGCAATGCGGTAGCAACCACGATCAGCAAATACAGCAACACAACCACGGGGAGCAGCCAGCGCGACCACTGGCTAAGAGCCGCCACCAGTACCACGGCAATCATGCCCAGCGCACACTCCAGCACAAACAGAAGCACCCGCAAACCGGAACCGCGCGTGCGGCTCCAAGCGAGACCCGTGTGCACCGGGATGTAGCTTCCAGCCAACCAGCCACCAACCTCTCAAGCAGGAAATGCAGAAAAATCCGATCTGGCTGCGATTACCTCTGCGGCAATCTTCCACGCACTCTTCTCAAACTCCGCCGCCATGCCCAATGCGAGTGCTTTTGCTGAGTGGATTTGGGTGGGGCGTAAAGCAATTTTAACAGCAGCCGGATGAGATCTTGATATCCTTTACCCCATCTCGGAGCACTGCCGCTCTCTCGTTCGGCCGCGCTGAGCGATTCCCTTGTATTCGATCAAAAGTGAGTACGAGGTTTGAATCTCCCCCGCGAATCATTTCATCATGCTCAATTTCTCACTATTTGATCCCGTATACTTCGAGTCAATCCGCAACGGTCGCATCGCAACTGCGTTGCCAGCCAGCCGGGGTGGTTCTCCGTGCGTTTCCGTGGGGTCCCGGTTCTCTTTTCATATTCCTCATTTCATCTTTATCACCCCACTCTTACGATTCAACATACCCACAAGCCCCGCATCCGCCCCGATGGAAACCGCGACAAGGAATAATTCAACGCACTTCCCGGAGGACCAGCCGCCGGAACCGATCACGAACATCAATCTTCAGGAGAATGCCGATGGCAGATCAAAAGGCACCACAGATGAACGCCACCCTGGGCCTTACGGGGCTAACCAGCAACGCCATGGCCCTCATCGCTCCCGGCGCCTTCCTTTGGCTCACTTTCCTCCTTCAGGCGACAGAAGGCACAACCTCACCCGCCATGTGGTTTGGCATTGTCGTTGCCCTTCTACTC
>Ga0182024_10020436_pt1 | contig 12102 bp, 7 predicted proteins | sample P32metaG_FD_120480 | JGI IMG/M metagenome (GOLD analysis project Ga0182024, IMG submission 120480) | Permafrost microbial communities from Stordalen Mire, Sweden - P3-2 metaG (Illumina Assembly) | ecosystem: Environmental > Terrestrial > Soil > Wetlands > Permafrost | place: Sweden: Stordalen...
GATTTTAAGAGTGCTCGGGTCGACAATTGTGACGGCATTGTCGAGTTCTGTGGTCACGTAGAGTAAACGACTCACGCTATCGTAGACTGGGCAGTGCGGCCTGGCACCGTGGCCAAAGTCGACGCGCGCCGTTATTTTGCGAGTTGGAATATCGATGACCAGCATCTCGTGCCCATCGATGCCCGGTTTCCCAAGACCCACGTCGCTGTAGATGGGCACGTAGGCGGTACGCCCATCGGGGGATACTGCAACCTCGTGGGCGTGGCCGGTCGCGCCATCCTCTGAAATGATGGCTATTTGGTGAGCTGTGACAGGATCAACGACGCTGATAGTTCGGTCTCTTTGATTCACCACGAGAAGCGCAGGCGTGTGCGGTGGCTGAGCGTGGCTGCGCAACGCAGTGAGCGTCAGACAAGTTCCGAATAACATCAAAGGGCATGCGAGCCGGTCTCGCCATACGATCCTCATTTTTTGACCTTCAAAATAGGTTCCATAGAGTTGCTTTTGAGATCTTCTTTGCCGGGAGGAAAATCGTTGGCCTGAAGCAGGTAGGAAATGATGTCGATGTAATCGTGATCGCTCAGGCTACCGGGATTATTTTGTGGCATGGTCGTGCGAACACGATCGAAGAAATCTTTCATACTTCGCCCCAGCCAGTGGGACATAAAGGTTTCCCCGACCAGCGGGGGAACCTGATCTCCACCCTTCAAGTTTTCGGTGTGACAAATTCTGCAGTTTTGGTTGTACAAACCTTTGCCGCGGTTGGCTTGATCTTCAGAGTAGAGTCCGTTGGACGCCAATCGATCGACGACGATAAGTTGCCCATAGACCCAGGGATGATCCTTGCAGATGTAGGTGTAGCTGCCCGGCCTATCGAAAGTTACGTAGCCATTCTGCGCGGGGCTGATTTTGCCTGTTGTCCACGAACCGTCCAGAGCCGCTATGGTGTGTATCATCTTGCCGTTGTTCACCCAAGTCACTCGTGTACCGGTCTTTGTGCGCGCACGCATGGGATTGAACTTGTATTCGTCAATGTAGTACCGACTGCCGCCGACGGGTTGGTTGGAGTCGCGGTCAAGTGAGGTCGTCTCAATTTCGTCGGTGTCGTTGATGGGCCCCGAGAATTCTTGGTCTTCACCAGTGGATTGTGCGGTTGCTTTAGGGACAGGCGGTAGCTTTCCGCCTAACTTAAACGCCCAGACCGAGGAGCCTGCCGGAACCGCTATATATTGTTCGCCTTGAATTTCATACGTCGTCGCAGGACCGCGACCGCCGGAAGAAAGTCCTCTGCCCGCCAGGCCTATCTGAAATTGCCAGAGAATTTCTCCGGTTTTGGCATCGTAGGCGGTGAAATTTCCGTCCGCCTCGCTCTCGAAAACCAAGCTTCCGGCCGTGGTTAGTAAACCGCCGCCCCTGGAGCTCATTTCCTTTTGCCAAACAATTTTGTCCGTGCGGCTATCGATGGCGGCTAAGACGCCGGAGCTTTGCAAACCTGGCGCAGTGTCGCCCAAATCAAGCAGCATGAAGGGATCATCGGTGCGTCGCCGCCAGCCCAGGAAGACCACGCCGGTCGCATAAAAATAGCCCGTCTGGCGGCTGTAAGCCATGGGTGCGATGCGCATCCCAAAAAACGGTCTTAGAACATTGAGCTTGTCGTAGTACGAAGGAGTGAAAAAGCAACCCAGTTGAAATCCCGCGGGAATTTTTTTTGCCCGCCATTTGTCGCAGTCTGGCAAGACTTCGTCTGCGCCTATCGGAAAAGGCTGCGTGGGAGATGTCGCCATGCGGGCATCCTGGGGCACGGTACGCTCTTCGACCGGTAATATTGGCTGCCCTGTTTCGCGATTCAAAAGAAACAGATATCCGTCAGCACGCATCGACGCCAACGCTTTTTGAGAATGCCCATCCACCTGCGCGTCGTATAGCAAGAGAGGTGTTGCAATATCACCTTCCCAAACGTCGTGGTGAACAAGCTGATAGTGCCATCGAAGCTTTCCAGTCTTTATGTCCAATGCCAGCACAGAACAGGTAAAAAGATTGTTACCCGGCCGCTCTTCCCCTCCGAACGGCGGAATAGGGTTGCCGGAAACGAAGTAGACCAAACCTAACTCAGCATCGATCGCACCCGTCTGCCACACCCCACCACCGCCAATTTTCCAGATATTGTTCCGGGGATCCCAGGTTTCATGGCCCACTTCTCCGGGGCTTGGGACGGTAAAGAAGTGCCATAACTCGTGACCGGTTTTGGCGTCCAACGCAACAACTCTGCCACGCAGGGCCCAGTCACCATTAGCGAGACCGACAAATACGATCCCTTGCGCATAGGTCGGAGCTCCAGTGACTGACTCGCCTTTACGAGGAGGAACCTCGCCGATTTGCTGAGTCCAAATTGGGTTTCCAGTCTTTTCTTCCAGCGCTTGTACTCGTCCAGTTTGCAACCCGACAAAAACGCGACCGTCGCCTACAGCGACCCCTTGCCAGGAGAGCGCTACGTTGGAACGCCAGGTCCACAGAATTTCGCCGGTTTTCGCGTTAAGAGAATGCAGGCGCGTACCAGCGGTGATGTACATCGCTCCATCTTTGACTACGGGAGACGAACGCGTCGACGCGCCGTCTTCAAACTTCTTGGACACCCATGCGCCGCCCAGTTGTTTGACGGTATCTGTGTTGATTTTGCTGAGCGGTGAGTAGCGATCATTCGTCCGGTCGCCGTGAACGAGTGCCCATTCCCCGGAGTCAGAACTTGGCTTTGCTTCATCTGAATGTAAAACCATGACTGTGGATACAAGGAGTGCCCCGATCATCGTAACGAGCGCAAACCGACGATGCATCTAATGGAGCCCCAAGCAAATGACTGCTGATTTCCTGATTGCCAATTTCTTCTCCGCCACGCTGAATCCAAAACTCGTTCGTGCTCGCTTTCGGGTGCTTGACGATTTGCCCTTACATTTTTTTGGTATTCAAATTATTTAATGCGACACCGCCCGTGCCCCATTAGGCGCCACTCCCACTACCCGAACCCAACGTATCGCTCATAGACTCGGAATCATCCCCCCATCAACTCTGATCATTGTTCCGGTAACGTACGAGGCGTTACTACTAGCCAGGAATGCAACCACGCTGGCATATTCTTCGGGCGCACCGTAACGCTGCATGGGAATGGACGCGACACTAGCCCTGACAATTTCCTCGACGTTTTTGTTTTCCCTCTTTGCCCGCGCCTCATCAAGCTGTTGGGTGCGTCGTGTCGCTACGCGGCCTGGAAGCACAAGATTTACGGTGATACCTTCTGGCGCAACTTCTCGGGCCAGCGTCTTAGACCAGCCGGCTAACGCCGAACGAAGAGTATTGGAAATGCACAGATTTGGAATGGGCGCCACCACCCCGGAGGAGGTACTCGTGATAATGCGCCCCCAGCGTTTTGCGCGCATGCCTGGCAACACAAGATCGGTGATGTGAATCATGGACAGGACCATCGAACGGAAATAATTGGTCCAATAGTCAGTTGGTACGTTCACGGCAGATGTTGGTGGCGGACCGCCGGAAATATTCACCAAGATATCAACCCCGGCAAATTCTCGCGTGACACGCGCGACGAGGTCATCAAGACCCGCAAGATCGGCCAAATCCACCGAATGGCTAAAAACATTCCCACCAGCTTGTTTGATTTCTGCTGCCGTGGCCGCTAAAGAGCTCTCGTCGATGTCGGTAATGGCGACCGAGGCGCCTTCCCGCGCGAGTGCATGCGCGATAGATCGGCCTAACCCGCCACCGGCAGAAAGAATCAGCGCTGTTTTATCCTTGATTCCAAGATCCATCCCGCCCCCATAAAAACTCTGTCAATGCTCGCCCGTGAGAATCCGAGATCAACCGCCCCCGTCTCTTCCTGACGTCTACCGCGAAATATCTGAATGGAGATCGGCTTTTTCGAGCGGTCTGCGAGTGAATCCCGCCTCAGTCAAGAACTCAAAGTCGCATCCCAGTCCAGCTTGCTGTACGGACCGCGCATATAAACCTGCCCATCCACGCGTTGGGAGGGGCAAGGGGCTAAATAGCGTGCGCCGTTTCGAAAGCTCAGTTTCATCGACGAGAAGGTCCAGTCGTTTATCGCGAACGCTGAGCCGAATGGCATCCCCATTCTTGACCAGCGAAAGAGGGCCTCCCACCGCTGACTCTGGCGTGACGTGCAAAATGATCGTTCCGAAAGCCGTCCCACTCATGCGTGCGTCGGAAATTCGAATCATGTCCTTCACGCCAGTGCGTGCCAGCTTTCCTGGTATCGGCAGATATCCGGCTTCAGGCATGCCAGCTGCAACTGGGCCCGCGTTCTTGAGCACTAGGATGTCATCGGGGCAAACATCAAGGTCCGGTTGATCTATTCGCTGTGCCAAGTCGTTAAGTCCGTCGAACACGATTGCGCGGCCTTGATGCTCGAACAAAGTGGGATCAGCGGCAGCACGCTTAAGAATTGCGCCGTCGGGACTGAGAGAACCGAATAAAGCTATCAAGCCGCCCTGTGGGTCAAAAGGGTGGTCGAGCGGGCGAATGATGCTGCGATCCACATAAGTGTCTGGCTGACTGAGGCGATCTTGCAAACGGTTCCCTGCCACGTCTCGGCAGTCCAAATCGAGCAATTTTGCAAGCTCACGCAAGACCGCGCCGACCCCCCCTGCTGCCTGCAAGTCTTCCATATAATGATCGCCGGTCGGCTTGAGATTTACGATCACTGGAGTAGTGTCACTTATTTCGTTTATGCGGGCGAGGGAAAGCTGAATCCCGACCCGGCCAGCGATTGCCGCCAGATGAATCACGGCATTCGTTGAACCTCCAATGGCAAGTAGCACCCGGAGGGCATTCTCGATGCTACGAGAAGTAATCACATCCTTGAGAGTGGTGCCGTTGTGTGCGAGTCGCACCGCTTCCACGCCGGTGGCCTCGGCTGCACGCAAGCGATCAGCGTGCACCGCGGGGATCGTCGCAGTACCGGGGAGAATAACGCCCAAGGTTTCTGCGATACACGCCATGGTGCTGGCTGTTCCCATAACCGGACACGTTCCGGCCGTCGTGGCTAAATGTCCACCAATGTCATTAATCTGATGTTCGTCGATCTCTGCTCGCCGGAACTTCGCCCAGAAACGTCGGCAATCGGTACACGCTCCCAGACGTTCACCTTGCGACCGGTCAGTCATCATGGGGCCGGTTACCAACTGAATGGCAGGAATACCCGCGGATATCGCGCCCATGAGTTGTGCTGGAACTGTCTTATCGCAGCCGCCTATGAGGACCACAGCATCCATGGGTTGGCTTCGTATCATCTCCTCGACATCCATGGCCATGAGGTTACGAAACATCATGCTGGTGGGGTTGAGAAAAACCTCGCCCAGAGAAATAGTCGGAAATTCGAGCGGCAGGCCACCAGCAATCAGCACACCGCGCTTCACCGCTGTCAGCAGTTCAGGCATTAATCGATGGCAACTGTTGAAATCTCCACCCGAAGTGGCAATGCCCACGACCGGGCGCGACAGCAACTCGCTGGAGTAACCCATGGACATGGCTAAGGATCGCCGCAAAAACCAGGCGAAATCTCGATCGCCATAATTTGTTAGACCGCGAATCAGTCCTTTAGTCCCGCTCAACCTATCCTCCGGCAAGTAACCAGCGCTGGAACAACGATCATAACAGCTGGCATTTGAGCCCCATTTGCAGCAACTGTACTCTGGTGCAGTGAGGTCATGTCACTGCACTTTCTGTCGAGATGCGACGTGCAATCGGTGGCATCCGCAGCGTCAATACAATTACTCCGCAAAAAGCAAGTGTTGTAGCTGTGATCAGAAGTCCACCTCTAAACGTCCCCGTGGAATTGCGCACCAACCCGATTACGTAGGGGCCCCAGAAGCCGCCAAGATTGCCGACCGAATTGATGAGGGCTATACCGGCCGCGGCAGCGTTTCCTTCCAATACCGTGGCAGCGATCGCCCAGAACGGACCGAAAGTTGCGTAAGCAGACAGAATAGCGATCGTAATTGCTAGCAGTACCGCCGCTAGCGAGCTGAAATACGTCACACCCACAATAGCAACGGCACCTGTTATAGCCGGAACTCCTACATGCAAACGTCTTTCGCCAGTGCGATCCGAATGCAGTCCCACAAGGAACTCAGCGACAGCGGCCGCTACGTAAGGAATGGCATACAGAATCCCAATAGTCAGGTTGCTGCTGAAAGAAATGCTGCGAATCAGAGTTGGTAACCACAAACTCAGTCCAGAGGTGCACGTCGTAACACAAAAAAGTGCCAGGGCGAGCAGCCAGACCGCTCCGCTCCTGAATGCAGCCAGCGAGTTGCCGGTGAGACAGCGAGGTTCGCGATTGAGAGTATCGGTCAACCACACTCGCTCTGCAGAACTGAGCCACCGTGCGTCCTGCGGCGAATCCGAAAGCCAAAGAAAAACTACTACCCCCAAGAAGACCGCCGGCAAACCTTCCATAAGAAAGAGCCATTGCCAACCAGCCAATCCCGCGAAGCCATGCAAGCCGAGCAAAACGCCAGATACAGGGCCACCTACGACAGCCGATAAGGGACCGGCAGTCATAAATAAGGCCACTGTGCGAGCGCGTACGAAACTGGGGAACCAGTCCTTAATATAAAAAATGATACCGGGAAAAAATCCTGCCTCTGCAGAGCCTAGAAGAAAGCGGACAAGATAGAAGGTCTTGGCAGAGGAAACGAATGCGGTGGATAGAGAGATAGCACCCCATACCATCATCAATACACAGATCCACCGCCGAGCACCAACCCTCTGCAACATAAGATTGCTCGGAACCTGAAAGAAAAGATAGCCGATGAAAAATATTCCGGCGCCCAGTCCGTAAACACTGTCGCTGAAATGCAACTGACGCTGCATCTGAAGCGCTCCAAAGGCCACGTTGATACGGTCGAGGTACGCGACGAGGTAAAGAATGAATAGAAGCGGAACAATTCTCCGTGTGATTTTGCTGATGACGGAGGATGCGGTTTCCGATCCGATGACGATGCCAGGAACAGGAATAATATATTTAGTCACAGGATGGTTGTTTCAGGATTCGGCCATCGTGGCTACAGGTCCGGCAAAAGTCATATACGATCCTGCCCGCCCTGCAGCCGATCTTCAGGCATCCGGAAGCACTCGTTTGCAGGACTCATGATGCCTTGATTGCCATCTCTGAATTATTCATAAGAATTTATGGATAAATTCGGTTAAAGCATGAATGAAATATCGATTGTGTAAAGCGTGGCAGTCCGGGATTCCGATCTCAGCCTCATGGCGGCGTTTTGTAGGGGCAATTTGGAGTATTGCAGGGCAGGATAACACAAGCGCTACGTACCATCATCCTTGATACGCTGGAAGTCAATAAACCTGTCGATTTAGGGATTGACATGGGCCTTAACTTGGACTATTTAGGTTAGTTGTGGCTAATGGTTCCCAGCTCGTCCCGCACCAGATGCCCTTATCTTTGTCGCTCCGCCAGATGCAGGTTTTCCTGCGTGTGGCCGAATTGCTGAGCTTCAGCGAAGCCGGCAGAGCCTTACATGTTTCCCAACCTGCGTTAACGAGAAACATTCAACAAACCGAAGAGATTATCGGAGCGCGCCTTTTTGATCGCAGCACCCGTAAGGTGGAGTTGACCCCCGTCGGAATCCAACTCCTACCGATCGCGCGGCGAGTGCTGTACGAGTTCGAAACAGCTTGCAGCGAAATGGCCCACTTCATTGAAGCGCTTAAGGGCAACGTGAACGTGGCGGCCATGCCTTCGGTAGCAGCGGCGCTGCTCCCGCAGGCGATCACCAAATTTCGTCAGCGCTATCCGAACGTTGATTTTCGAATCACCGAACTGCAATCTCCCAACATCGCGGAAGCTGTGGCGGACGGCGCCTGTGACTTTGGGGTGTCAGTCCAAGTATCTAATAACTCGCGCGTGGCCTACCGGCCGCTGATCGATGACGACATCTATCTGGTGTGCCGGGCCGACGCTCTGATTGCAGCGAGGAAATCAGTGCCGTGGACGGTTTTCAAGGATCTACCATTTATCGCAATGGTTCCGGGTTGTAGCATCCGAGCGATTGCTGAAAATGTTTTTCGGAAGCTGAATCTGGATATCAAACCGCATTACGAGTGCCAACATCTGTCCACTGCTTTTAGCTTGATCGAAGCAGGTTTGGGCATCAGCGCAATGTCTTCGCTCATGATTCTTCATCAGGTCAAGTATGGAAATCTTGTGGCACTCCCGTTAATCCAACCGCGTGCCAGTCGTCCCGTTGGTATAATTACGCGGGTCGGACGCTCAGTGTCTCCGGCAGCTCAACAGTTCGTGGGAACGCTGCTGACCGAGGCTCCCAGATTGATCCGCACAACATCCTCGCAGGCGGAAATCCGACATCGCGTTCTGTTCGAGCAAACAACACCGAAAGCCGGGAGCGCGACTACTGCCAACAAGTAAGCGTTGCTTCGCTCGCGCGACGTACGGTCGTAAACAACCTGTATTTTTGGGCGGAGAACAGCAGGGACTATTTTTTAACTGCTTCAACGTCCAACCCAATCTTGACCTCGTTGCCCGCCACTAACCCGCCGTTGTCGAGAACTTTGCTGTAAGTAATGCCCCAGTCGCGACGATCGATGGTCAAGCCGCCTTCAACTGCAATCCGTGTATTCCCCGCCAAGTCTTTAATCTTCCCGTTGTATTTGAAAGGAATGCTGACTTCCCTGGTCACGCCATGCATCGATAAATCCCCTATCAGAAGGAAGTCGTCGCCCCGTTTCTCTATACGATGACTTGTAAAAATTAATTCAGGATATTTCGCCACGTCGAGAAAGTTAGGACCACGTAGGTCATTATCACGCGGAGCCACTTCAGTATTGACGCTGGTTGTTTTGATGACAATGTTAGCAGATGACTTGGTGAGATCCGTTTCATTCAATACGATGGTGCCGGAATAGTCTGTAAACTTGCCGCGAACAGTGCTAATGACCATGTGTCTGACTGCAAAGGTAATTGAAGACTGGTTCGGATCAATTCTGTAGGCGTCTTGCGAACGACAAGGGTGAGCGGACAACAGAATTAGAATTAGCGGTAGCTTGAACCTTCTATGTCCAGAGTTACACATTAAATTTAACCAGATGCGGATGCTGCTTCAGTTAACACCAATGCAAGCCACACCCGCATCCGTTCCTCGACGGAGCTTACCAGATGACTTTGATTGCGAATTGTAATTGTCGAGAAGTCGTTGTCGTTGAAGTAAGAGGAACTTTGGAAATATTGTCCGTCAACGGATTTGATGGAACGATGCCAATTCCGGAAATAGTTGGGTCCAATATAACGTTCTGTCCATTGTCGACCGGGACTTGAAAATTAGGGTGGTTCAGGACGTTGAAGAATTCCGCACGAAACTGAACGTTGAGCGTTTCTGATACCTTCTTTATATAGGTGTTTTTGACTAATGAAACGTCTAAATTGGTAAGTCCGGGCCCGTATACCTCGTTACGACCAGCATCGCCAAGGCGAATATAGTGAACGCCGTTATAAACAACTGCAGGTGGAACATTAAAACACTGGACCTTGAGGTAGTTTTGCACGTTTCCGGGATTAACAAGACTCTGACAACCGGGGCCCGAAAGGCGATCCGGGAATGCCCACGGATCGGTGCTGTTCAGTCCTAAAGGGTCGCCAGCCAATACCGGGGTAAACGGGACTCCACTGGACGCGGTGAAGACACCGCCAAATTGCCAGCCAGCCAGAACTCCGCCTGCAAACCCCGATATTGAACCCGGTTTCGGCACATTCCACAGGTAATTGATGGTCAAAACTTTTGGAGTGCTGAAATCACTGGGAGCGCGCTGTATCCTTTGGAAGATGTACTCCGACGAGATTCCGTTAAGGAACTGATCAGACTCCGAGTTACCTGACGCAGTGTCGATGGCCCGCTGCCATGCAAATGATCCCTGTATCAAGAAACCATGGCCCATCCGCTTGGTAATTTGCGTTTGCAGGCCGTTGTAGACGGATGAGTCGTCAAAGAGTGTCGTGGGCTCACGTCCTACAGTCGGATTGACTCTGGTTCCGGTGCCAATTCCTCCGCAACCCGTCGTGGGAGAAAAGGGCTCGCACGGCCAAAGGTAACCAACCGGCGAAATAATGGGCTGGACGATATTACAGTCATCGCAGTTAGTTATCCCATGCACGCCGTGAGAGCCTACGTAGGCGACCAATAGAGTCAAGTTGTGGCCAAGGTCACGCTGAATATCAAAATTATACTGCTCTACATAAGAGCGGCCCGGGTGTTGTTCGACATAGGCAATACGCTCTTGCAACGTAGAGCCTGAACCGATCAGCGCCAGTCCCTTGGCATACGCATTGGTTGGAAAATCACCAGGGGTCAAATTGGCAGCGTTGACCGAAAGGTAGAACGGAGGCGAATTCTCGAATGGATTGCCGAAGAACGTGGCCACGACTGGTTGGTCATAGAGCCCAAAACCGCCGCGGATCGAGGTCTTCCCATCCTTGAATGGATCCCACGCAAATCCAACTCGCGGTGCAAAGTTCTTGAGCGTATTATTCGCGTACAGTGGATTTCCTAATTTTTCCCCATCAGGCGCTGGCGCCGTCAAACTGAGCAGACTCTGCACCTCACCGTGCTCCTCATAGGGGACGGCTGAAGGTTCGTATCGCATACCTGCGTTGACGGTGAGATTGGGGCGGAGTCGGATGTTATCTTGAAAATATAGTCCCACCATCTGGTCTCGCATATCTCGAGGTGTGCTCGAATTAGGGCCGTCAGCAGACAGGGTCAGTGGTTGATTGGTAAGAAAATCCGCCAGCGACGAGAAGTTGAATTGACCTCCCGGTCGAGGAGTATTGTACCGGCTATCTCTCATGAACTCATAGTTTGCGCCGAACTGCAGGGAATGAATTCCTTTAACAAAGGATGCATCGTCGTACGCTTGCCAACTCGTAAAAGGGTCCAACTGAGGTGCGATGGCACTGAGACCACCGGTGAAGTTCGTTAATCCGGCGATTTGTATCTGCGCGGCGGAATCGCCGGGGATGGTCCCGTACGCGGTATTTGCAGCAGCTGGATTAATTGCCGAGGCACTTGCGGGCGCACCCTCATATTCACGGTGAACCCCGAACCGCACTTGATTCAGGAGCTTAGTGCTGAAAATGTGAGTCTCGTCGAGCTCAAGCAGTTGATTGTGTGTCTCATTGTTGACAAGCTTGTTGTTAAATTCATCGGCTTCAGTGGTATTCGCCCAATCAAACATGTATGTGCCATGAAGACTGTCCTTTTCTGAGATCGTCTCATCAATTTTGGTAATGAAGTAATTTTCTGTCGAGATCTGGGGGCGACCAAAAACAAACGCCCCGATGTCAGCGTTCGGCCCGGGAGCATTGGGCAGTGGGTAAAAAGCGGCTAAGAAACGGGCAGCTTGTGGGTCTACGGTAACATTGCCGGTAGTAAGAATTCCGTTTCGTGCGTTCACGGAAGGCACGAAACTGTTTTGAGAGAGGCTTAGATCCTGACGTAATCCCTCGTAATTCGCGAAGAAGAACAGCTTATCTTTTTTTATGGGCGCGCCCGCGGAAGCTCCAAATTGATTGCGCCGGAACGGCGGCTTGGTGACATCGAAATAATTAGCGGCATCGAGCGCGCTGTTACGCAAAAACTCATACGCAGTGCCGTGAAGCTGGTTAGTGCCTGATTTCGTAGTTGCGTTGACGACTCCGCCAGAAGCGCGGCCATACGCGGTCGAATAATTCGTAGTTAGTACGGAGAATTCGGATATTGCGTCGACTCCGAGATTTCCTCCCAAAATGCTACCCGGTCCGCTGTTTGAGGGGTCGTTGATACTGACGCCGTCCAATCGATAATTGTTTTGCTGCGGGCGAAAGCCGGAAATCGATATCTGAGAGCCATAGCCTCTCGACTCTCTATCACGGGTGCTACCAGAGGGAAGGTTTTGGACCGTATAGACTCCAGGCTGAAGAGCGGCTAAGTCGGTATACGACCGGCCGTTTAGGGGCAGCTGTTCAATCTGAACCTCGTTATTGAGGCCACCGAGAGTTGCGTCAAC
>Ga0182024_10020437_pt1 | contig 12102 bp, 8 predicted proteins | sample P32metaG_FD_120480 | JGI IMG/M metagenome (GOLD analysis project Ga0182024, IMG submission 120480) | Permafrost microbial communities from Stordalen Mire, Sweden - P3-2 metaG (Illumina Assembly) | ecosystem: Environmental > Terrestrial > Soil > Wetlands > Permafrost | place: Sweden: Stordalen...
CCCGGGTGATAATCACAACCTATAATCATCATGTTCGGCTCCTTTCTCCCGAGCGCTCTTGGTTGGTTTGGTAGCCACCAAAGTCTACTCGGCTACAGGAGCCGACATTGTCATGGAATCAATCCGAATGAATTGGTTTCCCCTTGTCATCCAGCCATGCAGTTTCAGATTCCACCGGATTCTTGCATTCAGAGCAAAGGAGCGGATCAGCTCGTCCCGTCAACATAGGCCAGATCACCCCTCGGTACGATACTCCACCGTGAAAACCGAGTCTGTAGGGTGTCGAACAATTCACTTTGCATTGCATACGGTATTGAGCCAGGGGTGGATTGACTTTCGATGACAAGTCGTGAAATTATTATTTTCGTCGGGCGGAACCGCAGTCCGCGCCCTTGACCTGGTTCTCGCCCTTCTTGCGCAATTATTCTTCCTTGATCACGGAAGTTGCCTTCTGCGCACTCGCAACTGAGAGGGGCTCAATTATGAAACTCGTTGTAGGGTCCAAGAAACTCATCAAGTTCGATACCAAGACATTCCTTTCGACCGTCAATGGCGGTAGAAAGATCGAAGCTTTTCCCAAAAAGCAGACGATCTTTACCCAGGGCGACTCGTCCGATGCTGTTTTTTATATACAGGAAGGAAAGGTAAAACTTACCGTTGTCTCGGAGACCGGGAAGGAAGCCACAATCGGCATTCTGAACCAGGGCGATTTTTTCGGGGAAGGTTGCCTTACAGGGCAGCGTCTCCGCCTGTGCTCCGCCACCGCGATGACCGATTGCTCCGTGATGAAAATCGACAAGAAGTCCATGGTGGAGGTGCTTCACCGGGAGCCTGCCTTTTCCGATATGTTCGTGGCATATTTGCTGACACGGAACATCCGATACGAAGAGGATTTGGTTGACCAGCTTTTCAATTCCAGTGAGAAAAGACTGGCACGGATATTGCTATTGCTGGCTCATTTCGGCAAGGAAGGAAAACCTGAGACTGTAATCCCCAAGATGAGTCAGGAGACCCTCGCAGAGATGATAGGCACAACTCGCTCCCGGGTCAGTTTTTTCATGAATCGGTTCAGAAAATTAGGCTTTGTTGACTATGACGGGGATGGACTGCAAGTTCACAGTTCACTTCTCAACATCGTTCTCCACGATTAGCACTCCGAGCAAAGGTTCGGATCATCAGATCGTATGCCCGGCATTCAAGCAACACGAATGCGAAGTTTCCGCGCCGGTGAGCCGGTCAAAATAGCACTCCTGATGCACGGTCTCGCCGGTCTCATCGCCCTCAAGGTCAATCGTCAAATCTACGGGCTTGCCGCACAGCGCACAGAGGAACCGAATACGGTCTGTCATTCAACTTCCTTCCAAGGCCCTTCGATGTTCTATACCCACCTGATTCGCGCAGGTCATTGCGATTTTTGGTGCAACCCCCTACAGCACCGAGTGACCTGAGGGGGCACTCAATGTTGACTTGCTCTTTGGGGGCTACACCTCTGGACGGCCTTCCTTTTGTGCACGATGGCCTGCGTAGTGGCTTTACTTCGTGCTGGGCCAATCCCAAAATACAACATCCCACCCCCGTTCCCATTCCCCGATCCCACATTCCATCCCGTCCGCCCCCGCGCGCCCCGGCCCCTTCCCATTCACCCCCCGTTCCACTCCAATCCCATTCCCACACGCACGCATCGCTCGGACCGGATTTAACACGGTCGGGACGGGTGCCATAGCGTTCAAGCATGCATAAACAGCGGCGAACATGTGTGTACACACATGCGCAAAACGGGGTGTGTACATGTACACGGGGCGGATGGGGTGTGTACACGTACGCATCGCATACATACTAACCCGTCAACGGATCCCGCGATTCTGGATGGATGGTCGGCCAACCGGAACCTATCCAGAAACGGGCTTCGGGGAAATGTCGTGGCGGGATGTCACGCTTTGCGGTTTGTGAAGGATCGACCATGTACCAAATCTATCGAACTGTGCGCAAACCGGGAATCGTTCTGCTTCGTCCAACGCCAAGATATTCTCCCCGCGGCTCACTGGCAACCTTGCTCAAAGTCAGCGTAAAGACGCGCCGATGTAGTTGCCGTAACCCACAATGACCGTTGAGCTCACCAGAATTAACAGGCTGAATGCCACAAGCAGCTTAGTCCTACCCCCAGTACCCTTCCACTCTCTCAGCGCTATACCCCACAGGGTGCTGAAGATGATGATGCTGGCCATGTGCAACGTCCAACTGGAGAACTTGTATCTTCCCATCTGGGTCTCACCCATGGTGTAGAAGAAAAACTGCATGTACCAGGTCGTGCCCGCGAGAGCCGCGAAGAGATAGTTCGCGAGCATTGGAGCCCGGACAGCCGTACCTGGTGCGATGGCCACGGCTACCGCCATCTCCTCCGCAGGAGCATCGGTAGCGGCTTCAAGGATATATTCTTCATTGCGGGCCGGAACTTTGCCGCGAATCTCCGAACTAAAATACTGGTAACCAGTGCGGTTGCGAATATGCAGGATGAGGCACCAGATAAAGTTGGTGGTGAAGCCGCCGACGAGCACCACCACAAGTACAGGGAGTCCCTGCCACAGAATAGGAGTGCCATGTTGAATGGTGATGGCCTTGACGGGATCTCCCGCCGCCAGTCCATAAGCGAAGCAGGCGCTCATCACGCCTGAAAAAGTTGCGACGAGCAATCCCTTCTTCAAGTCGAATTCCTTGATTGAGGCACGCTTTTGCTCGGTCGACATCTCGCGCTCTTTGGATATTCCAGCGGATCCAGCGAACGCGATACCGAGAAGACAGACGGCAACGCCGCCAAGAATAACCAAGCCGGAATGGGTCCTAAGGACGATGGTCGAGAATTCTCCTCGGAAGATGGGAGGCATCAGAGTTCCGAAGGCGGCGGTGTATCCGAGGACCATGGCCATGCCGAGTGACATCCCCAGATAGCGCATGGTGAGTCCGAAAGTCAGCCCGCCGAGTCCCCACAAGACTCCAAAAGCATATGTCCAGAGGAGACTGCTGGTGGGAGCTTCATGAAGCACGCAAATCAGGTCGTGGGTCATTGTCAGCGCGAGGACCCATGGTGCGATGATCCAACTAAAGAACCCGCCAGCCAGCCAATAGGTTTCCCATGCCCAGTTCTTCACACCGCGATAAGGCACGTAGAAGCTGGCGGAAGCGAGTCCGCCGAGCCAGTGGAGAAATACCCCTAGTGCCGGGTTCATGGAATCCTCGTGTCTGAATTACAGGTGAAAAACTTCTTGCAACGGCTGCGTGGCGCGATCAGGCAACACCCCGTCGGGCTGCACGAAAAAGTGACCCATCTCGCGCTGCCAGCGTTGGTTGACTTCGCGCTTGGCCATCCCGGCGCGTGCACGTTCAAAGTTTTCCGTCTCCAGATAGCCGACGAGGAGGCCATCGTCTCGCAGGAACAACGAGTAGTTGCCCCATCCAGTTTCACGCAAGGCGGCTTGCATCTCGGGCCAGACGCTGCGATGTCGCTCTTTATATTCCTCAATCCGCTCCGGCTTGACCTGCAAAACAAAGCAGATACGTTCCATAAATTGCTCCTTAGCGCAAGAACGCCTCCGAGAGACCACCGTCTACGGGAATGACATGGCCGGTTGTCTTCGCACTCTGGTCGCCGGCGAGCCACACGATTGCAGCCGCACAATCCTGGGGAAGAATGGGCAGTTTCGTCAGTGTGCGCCGAGCATAAAAATCGGCGAGCTTGGCACGCAGTTCCTCCGTCGACTCTGAGTCGTCGAAAGCTATCTGGTACTTTTTGAGAGACTGAATCACGCGATCGCGAGGAAACATGGTAGAGCCGGCGACCACAGTCGCGGGCGCAATTCCATTCACCCGCACATGCGGACCTAGCTTGATGGAGAGTTCCCGGATCAAGTGGTTGAGAGCCGCCTTGCTGGTATCGTAGGCCTCGCTGCCTTGCTTGGGTACTACCCCGTTGGCGGAACTGGTGAGCACCATGGCAGCGGCCAGACGCTGGTCGTTGAAGACCCACTCCGCTTCTCGGGCAAGAAGATAGTTGCCCGTGACATTAACAAGGAATGTCTGCTCCCATTGTGCGCTGGCCAGTTCGCCGTCAGCGCCGGGCACGGGATAGATAGCCGCCGTGTTGACGATGATATCGATGCCGCCAAACTGAGAAATCGTGAAATTAACCACCTCCGAGAGGGATACACCTGAACTGAGGTCGACACGAGTGTGCGCGACAAACTCGGGAGATGCTATCGCGCCGACTTCATCGGCAACTTTGCTTGCACCCTGCTGGTCAACATCAGCCACCACGACATGGGCGCCCTTCCGTGCGAGCAGCAGTGCAACTTCGCGACCGATTCCGCTGGCTCCGCCGATTACCAGCGCGATCTTGCGACTGAATTCTGCTTCAGGCGGCATCCGCTGTAGCTTGGCTTCTTCGAGCGCCCAATACTCGATCCGGAACGCCTCCGATCCAGGAAGCGCCACATAGTTATGGAGCTGCGTGAACTGCTGCGACTGCTCGGCGTACCTGGCTTGGGGCAGAGGATCAGAAACTTCTCCATCCTCCAACGCGTTCGCGCCTGCTATGACGTGAATCGCATTAATGAAGAATTCGGTTGTGATCCGAGCTTCTTTCTTGTTCTTGCCAAAGCCGACCAGGCCCAATTCCGGAATGACCACCACGGAGGGGTTGGAATCCCGTAGTTTGGGTGACTCGCTCGTCGCCCACGTGTCGTAATACTTCTTGTATGCGTCTCGATACTCGAGAACCTGGGTTTGGATGCGAGCCTTGAGAACACCGACATCCTCTTTGGTGGAATTCCAAGGGAGAAATAAGGGACAGACCCTGGTTCTCAGGAAATGGTCCGGACAACTTGTGCCCAGTGAACTCAGTTCCTTCGCCCACTTCGACCCGGCAAAAACCAGAGCATCCTCATCCTCGGCGTAATGGGCGACCACTCGGCGATTCGAGGACACTGCCCCCCGGAGTGCCGGCAGGATCTGGGCTACTATTTTCTTCCGATCCTGGACGGGGACTTGCTCAACTCCTCCGAATAAGAAACCCTTCTTTGATTGATGCTGCAAAAGGAATTCACCCATTTGATCGATGGTGTGAATGCTGTTCAAGTAGCAATCGCGTTGCGTCACTCCCCAGGTGAACAATCCGTGGCCGCCAAGAATGAGGCCATCCGCGGCAGGATTATCCTTGACGGTCCGTTCAATCAGGAGCCCCAGTTCGAATCCGGGACGTTGCCAGGGCACCCACACGATCTTGCGATCAAATTCTTGGTTGAATTCATCGAGCTTTCGTTTTCCATTTGCGCTTGCTGCGATAGCGATGGCCCAGTCAGGGTGCAGATGGTCCACGTGCGAAAAAGGAAGGAATGCGTGCAGAGGAGTATCAATGGATGCGGCCACCCGATTCTCGCCAAATGCTGCAAGCGGATAGTAGCGGACCATTTCATCTTCGTACGGTTCGCCGCGATATAGCTGCTTCAGTTGCTCCAGACGATCCAGGTAGAGCAGCGCAAATCCGTCTTCCGTGATGGATCCGAGGTCCCCGCCGCTGCCTTTCACAGCCAGGACTCTGACCGGTCGCCCGGTAAAAGGGTCTGGCAGCTCCAGCTTGGAGCTTGTGTTTCCGCCGCCGAAATTGGTGATGCGCAAATCTGCGCCCAGCAGGTTCGAGCGGTAGCGCAACAGGGCTAATTGATTGCCCACCATTCTCTGAGCTTCGTCTTCTTTCCATAAATCTCTAAGGTGAGTAGTTTCTTTGATCTCAGGCATAGATACCCCCGCAATATTGCTCAAATCTTTTCGCGTGCCTCTCCCACTCGCCGGTTTCAAGCGGCTCGAAGACTTCGGTCGGGAAAGATCGATCCACTATGTCGCGGACTTCCCGGAGCGAGGTTGCGCCCCCCGTCGCAAGAATCTGGATCGCCACATTTCCCAATGCCGTTGCTTCAGCCGGGCCAGCCACGACCGTCCTTCCGGTGGCGTCGGCAGTCAGTTGGTTCAGTAATCGATTTTTCGATCCGCCGCCGATAATACGAATTTGTGCGATGTGCTTCCCACTCACTTGTTCCAGATTACGAAGTACCAGGCGATATTTGAACGCGAGACTTTCCAGAACCGCTCGTACGTACGCGCCCGGTTTCTGGGGAACTGGCTGGTGAGTTCGGGTGCAGAACTGGTTGATGGCCGTGAGAATATCCGGAGGCCGCAGAAAGGACTGGTCATCGGGATCGACCAGGTGACGAAACGTTGCCTCGCCGGTTGCCAGGTCGATCAATTCTCGGTAGTCGTAAGAGAGTCCCTCCGCGAGCCATGATCGACGGCATTCCTGCAGCATCCACAGGCCCATGACGTTCTTCAACAGTCTCGTTGTTCCATTCACGCCACCTTCGTTGGTGAAGTTCAGGCGCAACGCATCGGAGGTGATCACGGGGGAATCCAGTTCGGTGCCTACCAGCGACCAGGTTCCAGAACTCAGAAATGCGATACCATCGCGAGCCGATATTGCAGCCACCGCCGATCCCGTGTCGTGACACGCTGGAGCGATGATCGTAGTGCCGGCGAGAGAGGAGTGTCCTGCAATGTCTGGGAGGAGTGTCCCGATGATCGAGCCCGGCTCTACGATGGGTGACGGCAAATGAACCGGTAGTTCCAGGCTTTGCATCAGGCCGGTGGCCCACGCGTGCTTCACCGGGTCCACCATCTGCGTAGTCGTGGCGGCGGTAAATTCGCAGACAGCATTTCCGGTAAGCCAGTAGTGAAATAGATCTGGGATCGTGAGCAGATATTTTGCTGCTGCAAGGAGCTTGGGAGTTTGTCGCCGAGCGGCGAACAGCTGATACAAAGTGTTGATGGGCATGAACTGGATGCCCGTTGCTTGGTAGATTTTCTCCCGATCAATTTTCCTGAGGACTTCCTCCATGACCCCGTCGGTCCGCCGATCGCGGTAGTGGTAAGGATTTTGGAGCAACTCGCCCTGCTCTCCCAGCAGGGCGTAGTCCACACCCCAGGCATCGACTCCGATGCCTGCCAGTTCCACTGTCTCCAGACGCGAGAGAGCCTTTCGTATTTCGAACCAGAGTCGCGGCACGTCCCAGTGGAGAGATCCGCCGTACTCCACCGGTTCATTGCCGAAACGATGCACTTCTTCCGTCGTGAGAATTCCTGATTGAAGACGCGCTAGAACCGCCCTGCCACTCTCAGCGCCCAAATCGAAAGCCAGATACGGCTTCGCATGAATGCTGTCAGGCATAGGAGGAGACGTTCCGTGAATTGCGGGCCGCACGGTCCTTGGTGATGCGCTCGAGGTAGCCGCTCCGGCGGAATGCCTCCATGGGATTCTTGGGCAGACCTTTGGACTCTCGCCATTCCTGGATCACTGGGCGGACGTCGGTGGCGAACGCGTCCTGCAGCAAGGCCTCGGCCCGCACCAGGTCACAGTTTTTCTGTGCGGTCGCAAGTTCTCGACCCTCGACCAGCGCCGCCTTGGAGAAAAGTTCCTGCGCGACGGTCACGGTTTGGATCATCGCCTCGATTTTCCCCTTGAGATTGTGGCTCTGGTCGATCGTGTACGCGATATCGGCCCGCTTGCCGGTCTCCCACTCGAAATAGCGAATCTCGTGGAAGATCCGGAAGACCTGATAGGGATCGATGGAACCGATGGTCAAGTCATCATCGGCGTAACGACGATCGTTAAAGTGAAAGCCTCCCAGCATCTCTTCAGACAGCAGCCAGGCAACGATTTGCTCAATGTTCTGCGCCGCATAGTGATGTCCGGTATCGACCAGCACTCGGGCTTGCGAGCCGGCGGCGCGAGAAAGAAGCAGCGACATACCCCAATCCGCGATATCAGTGTGGTAAAACGCAGGCTCAAACGGCTTGTATTCAATCAGAAGTCGCTGCCCCAGAGACAACGCAGCATGCGACTCCTTCAACGCTTCGGTAAACCACTGCTTGCGTTGCCGAATATTCGCAGTTCCCGGGTAGTTTGAGCCGTCCGCAAACCACATGGAAACGTCTCGGCTGTGCAGGCGCCGGGCAATCTCAATGCTGTCCTTCGTATGTTGCAACGCCCGCTGGCGAATTGCGGGGTCAGGATTGCCGAAGGAACCGTACTTATACTCCTGGTCTTGGAAGAGATTGGGATTGATCGAGCCGGGCAGAACCCCGTAGCGGTCGGAGAATTTCTTGATGTCGTCTGTGCTATGCACACCCTCGGGGCAATCCCACAGGACGTGCAAGGCGACTGTCGGGCAGACGCCTGTGAGAAGATGAACCTGGCCGGCGTCGCTGAACTTCTCCTCAGTTGTAGTTGCTGCCGCAGGTTGGATAAATTTTCCGAATCGTGTGCCAGTATTGGCGAAGCCCCAGGACGGTAGCTCGATTCGGAACGTCTCGAGCGCGTCAAATATCTTCTTACTCGTACTTGCGTCCATATGGGTCCCCACTTCTCATCGAAGGGTACAATCCTTTCCAGCACCAGATCACGAATTTCTTTTCCAGAACATTTACTTTTGCATTGCAGAACGCACAGCATAACACCCTAGCGAGCCAAACGGGTCAGAAGACGCTTCCCGCCTAGAGTCGTCGACATGAATCGCTGGCTTCTCGGCCGAAAGAGGCTCCCATGCGCTTAAGCAACTTCTTCGCATACGGTACTAGCTTCGCCTTCCTTCTTGCTGCTTCCTGGAGTTTCGCCGGCACCCCTTTGACGCTTGCCAACTTGCGCTGCGAGTACAAATCCAATCCCATCGGGATGGACGTTGCGCAGCCTCGTCTAAGCTGGGAACTGGTGTCTGCGGAACGAGGGACGGTGCAGGCCGCGTATCAAATCCGCGTGGCGGTTTCCACCGCAAATTTGGCGAAGAACAAGCTGACCTGGGACTCAGGCAAAAAAATCTCGGATGCTTCCACTCAAGTTGTCTATCAGGGGCCGAGCTTGCAGACCGGCCAGCGTTATTACTGGCAGGTCCAGGTCTCGGACAATCATGGGCGTAACTCAGCGTGGAGCGAACCGGCTTATTGGGAAATGGGATTGCTCCAGCCTTCCGACTGGAAAGCTCGCTGGGTCACTCCCAACTTGCAGGAGGATCCGGCAAAGTCTAATCCGGCCCCGATTCTGCGGCGCGTATTCGACGGAAGGGGCAATATCGCAAGCGCACGCCTTTATGCCTCGGCGATGGGTTTGTACGAATTGGAACTGAATGGCAATCGGGTCGGCGATCAATATTTCACGCCGGGATGGACCGCTTATGATTTTCGTTATCAGTACCAGACCTATGACGTCACCGCGCTGTTGAACCCGGGAAAGAATTGCTTGGGGGCCCTGCTCGGCGACGGCTGGTTCCGTGGAAACATGGCATGGGATAACACGCGCAATTCCTATGGAACAAAATTGGCGCTGCTCGCTCAGTTGGTCATTACATATAAAGATGGCAAGCAGCAAGTTGTCGCCACCGACGAGAACTGGAAGGCGACGACCGGCCCCATTCTAATGTCGGATATTTACAACGGCGAGACCTACGACGCCCGCTTGGAGCGCATCGGATGGAGCGAAGCCGCCTACGATGACAAGGATTGGAAGGGCGTGGCGTTGCTCGATTCGCCCAAGGCAAAGTTGGTGGGTGCTGTAGGGCCGCCTGTGCGGGCGATCGAAGAAGTCAAGCCGGTCAAAGTTATTGAAACTCCGGACAGCAACACCGTGCTCGACATGGGACAGAACATGGTTGGCTGGGTGCGATTTCGCCTGCCGGCTCCTGCCGGCACCACCATCACTCTGCGGCATGCCGAGGTTCTCGACAGCAACGGCAATTTCTACACTGAGAATCTGCGCTCCGCAAAACAGACCATTCGCTACACCGCGAAAGGCCAAGGTAGCGAGGTTTTTGAACCGCATTTCACGCTTCAAGGCTTCCGCTATGTGGCTGTTGAGGGATGGCCCGGAGAGTTGCCTCTCGATGCTTTTACCGGTGTAGTGGTTCATTCGGCAATTGAGCCCGCCGGCACCTTCGAAACTTCGAACGTCATGCTGAATAAGCTGCAGCACAACATCGTCTGGGGGCAGAAGGGAAACTTCGTCGACGTTCCTACGGATTGCCCGCAGCGCGATGAGCGGCTCGGTTGGACTGGGGATGCTCAAGTTTTTGCCCCGACGGCCTGTTTCAATCACGACTCTGCTGCCTTCTATACCAAGTGGCTGAAGGATGTTGCCCTCGACCAGGAAGACGACGGTGCAGTGCCGTATGTGATTCCTAATGTTCTTTCCCACAAGACGCGCACGGGTGCAGCCGCCTCGGCTGGCTGGGCAGATGTCGCAACCGTGCTGCCCTGGACACTCTATCTCTCCTATGGCGACCGCCGAATCTTGGAGGAACAGTATCCCAGCATGAAAGCCTGGGTGGAATACATTCGGCGCCAGGCAGGAGACCAGTTCATCTGGAAGGGTGGGCACAGCTTCGGGGATTGGCTCGCTTACTCCACAACCGATGCGGATTACCCCGGAGCCACCACCGACAAGGACTTAATTCAGACCGCGTATTTCGCCCGCTCGACCGACTTGCTGCGATCGACGGCTGAAGTCCTGGGGAAGAAGGAAGACGCCGATTTCTACGCTGGACTGCTCGATCACATCCGGTCTGCCTTCCAGACGGAGTTCGTTACTCCAAATGGACGGCTTTCTTCCAACACGCAGACTGCGTATTCGCTGGCCTTGGCTTTCGATCTGCTACCGGAATCGCAGCGCAAGGAAGCGGCCGAAAGGCTGGCCGCGGATGTCCGCGCGTTCAAGCACATCACGACTGGCTTTCTTGGTACACCGCTGATCTGCCAAGTGCTGAGCGACTACGGATATTTCGACGAAGCTTATATGCTGCTGAACCGAACCGAGTATCCTTCCTGGCTCTACCCGATCACCAGGGATGCCACCACCATCTGGGAGCGCTGGGATGGCATTAAGCCGGACGGCTCTTTCCAGGACAAATCAATGAATTCGTTCAATCACTACGCGTACGGGGCGATTGGCGAGTGGATGTATCGTGTAATTGCGGGGATTGTAATCGACCCCAAGCAGCCGGGCTACAAACACATTCTGATCCAACCGCATCCCGGAGGCGGATTGAGCTTGACGAAAGCGTCGGTGCAGAGCATGTACGGTAAGGTCGCTTCGTCATGGGAGCTGAAAGAGGGGAAGATGACGCTGCGCGTCCAGGTTCCCGCGAACGCGACCGCCTCCGTACGCCTGCCCAAAGCCAAGCTGGAACAGGTGACAGAGAGCGGGAAACCTCTGCAGTTGAGCCTTGGCATTTCGGGAGCGCGGCAAAGCGACGATGCCGTCTTTGCTGAGGTTGGTTCGGGGATCTACGTTTTCGATTTCAACTACGAAGGCGCCTCTCAGTAACCGTGGGAATGGAAGCATCGCGCAGGTACTGTGCCGTTCGACAAGCTAGAAAGAATAAAGCTAGGCTGCGGTGGCTGCCTTGTCCGAAAACGAACGTAATGCGGTCCACAAACGGGCTTCGAGGAGATCAATAGGCGATCTCCCCGATCGCGACTTCTGGACCGCTTCGCAGAACTGCAGCCAAGTGCCGAGCGAGCGCACCCAACTGGCAGAATAACTTCCGAGTAACGGACAGCTGGCGAGTAACCGGGGAAAGCTAGTTTTCGACAAAACTCCGCCCGCAACAATTGACATATACAATCGCAGTAAGCTGTTTTTGGCTTGGGATGGTGATCCATCGATTTTGCGATCCTTCCGTTTGTCCTGCTGGTTCGAACCCCATCCGCATGTAACCAACAGCATCATGCAGGAACAAGAAGCTGACCCCCAACTGAAGGCCACTCTTGCGGTGGACTGGATTCGGCCGATGAGGACTGAGGCTGAGGAACTTCGGTGGATAATCCTGTTTTTGATCACTCAGTTTAGAAAGAAGCATCCGTATGTCACCTCGTGGTTTTTATCCCGGCGCGTCGCGCGTGCGCAACCTAAGGCCGCTCTTTAGCCTTTTCTCAAGCGACCTGGCCATCGATCTGGGAACCGCCAACACACTCGTTTATGTTCGTGGCAAGGGCATCGTGGTGAACGAGCCGTCC
>Ga0182024_10020438_pt1 | contig 12102 bp, 11 predicted proteins | sample P32metaG_FD_120480 | JGI IMG/M metagenome (GOLD analysis project Ga0182024, IMG submission 120480) | Permafrost microbial communities from Stordalen Mire, Sweden - P3-2 metaG (Illumina Assembly) | ecosystem: Environmental > Terrestrial > Soil > Wetlands > Permafrost | place: Sweden: Stordalen...
AAAAATCAGGTCTGGTCGTACATTCGAAAGTTTTTCAGGCTTAAGGGTCAAATGTTGGTTCATTGTCTCGAATGCAGTGCGGCCACATATCGGCGGCTTACCCGTCAGCGCTTCAAATAGCACACAACCGAGAGAATATACGTCTGATCGACCATCCAGATCCTGATCCAGGCATTGCTCCGGGCTCATGTAGAGCAGAGTTCCGAGCATCTCTCCGGTTTGTGTTTTTGTCTGAAAAGTTTCTCCCTGGATGAGCAATTTTGCCACACCAAAGTCGAGTATTTTGACCCGATCTTTTGCCTGTGCATCCTTTACGATCATGATGTTGGCAGGCTTCATATCGCGATGAACGATGCCTTTTTCGTGCGCAGCGGCCAGACCCGCGCAAGCTTGTATGAAGATGGACAAGGCATCGATAACAGGGATGGTTCCATTGTCATCAATCATCTGCTTCAACGTCACTCCTTCCAAAAATTCCATGACCAGAAACGGCTGATCCTGATCGGTGACGCCGCTGTCATATTGCGCGACGATATTGGCGTGTTTCAGAAGCGCTAGTGTCTTGCACTCTTGCTCGAACCGGCGCACAGTCATCTCGCTAGCTGTGGAGTGTGTGTGCAACATCTTAATGGCGACAAGCCGGTTGCGCTCCGTGTCTTGCGCCTTATAGACGGATGTGGTGACTCCATAACCAATGACCGAAAGGATTTCATACCGGCCGTCGACTCTGGTTCCAATCAGCTGGTCTTGTTTCTTCCTCTTGCCAGTAGATTGTTTTCGGCTAGTCTCTTGCTCTAGCTCTTTGTCGGTCGCTTGATCCATTTGGTCTCGCTCCAGAGTCGGCGGTCTAGAACCTACTCATAGTTTATCCACGTTTCAAGCAAAGATTATCGAGCCTGGAACAGCGCAAGACTGTTCGAGCGGCGTCAGTGGCGTTGTTTGCAACTGGCGGCGCATCCGCCACAGCGCTTTGCTGGGTATAAGTGAAATGAAATAACAGGTGAAAAAAATGAGCGCAGATGCCGGCAGCGAATCACAAATGGAAACTCTGATTAAACTGGCACGTTCATATGCAGATGGTGAGCCAGATGCAGGTATGCAGCTAATTGCAGCTGTTGATGAAGAAACAATCCAGCTCTTGCCTCATGAACTTAGAGCCGTCATCATAGACGCCATACTGTCGGGAAAGAAAACCTCGTTTGACGAGCGCAGCACAAAACTACTGCGCAGCGCTCTCAATGCCACTGTTGATGAAGGTTTCCTGGTCAAGAAAGCCAACGCTTACTTTGCTGCAGGCGAGCAAATGGCAGCCGAAACTTTGCTCGAGTGGAGAGTTCTATTGGCTGCCAGAAAGCAAGCCGGCAGCGCCATTCACGTCGAAGCGCTGATCGACCTCTGCGAGGTCTATCAGTCAGGTGGAAAACGCGATAAAGCGCGCGAGATTAGAGATGTCGCCGCCAGCGCGTGTGCGTCAGCCAATCAGAAGGGCGCCGGAAAGCTCCTGGCGAAGGTCGCCCAGTCATGTTATGACGCTTTAGACTTGAGGCAAGCGGAAGCTATTCTCAAACGCGCGGTCAGTGCGTTAGAAGCAGAAACAGGAGGCAAAGACGATGCGCTTGTTGGTCAGTCTTCTGCCGATCTAATAGACTGTCTGCGTCTTTTACATGCCGTGGCGGAACGAGAAGAGCGTGTGGACGATGCTCTGTCAATTGCTCGTCGCATTCAACGGCTTCTTGGCGAGAAGGATGGAATCGATGAAATCGATCGCCTGCTGGCTACTTACGCGAATCTGCCTGATTATTTCGATCTGGCTGTGCGGCCAGATGGGGTTGATTTGTGCACAGATGATTTTCCAAAGATTGTACAGGAGTTCTCTGCTTTAGACCTGGCGAAATACTTTGTCGACGCCTTCTCACAGACGCCTGGTCTGACTCCGCAGGAAAGAGACAAAGTGGCGGCGGACTTGTTCCACATAATGCGCACGGTGACCAAAATCGTCACTGGACCAGCGGGTGCAACCTTAACTCGCTCGCAGGAAACGTCTATAGACTTGCCCCGAGGTCTTTCAGATGGATATGTGCAAAAGATCACTTTTGGCACCACAGTTACATTCAGGTTGGTTCCAAATCCGCCCGACGAGGCTACGTTCGTCAACGTCACTGGTATCACATTCAGTGCAGGCGGTAAACTAATTGGCATGCAAGAGCTGTCTCTGAAAGGGGAAGACAAATTTTGCCTGGTTAAACCAATGCTTGCCGAATGCGGCAACGTAAAACAAACTGCGTCGTCGACACTGCAGTCACTTTCCAACTTCACTCGAGATATGTTGGTTGGATTCTTCCTGAAAACGACGACATTCTCAATCAATTTGCCATGTGTTCTGGACGATTACAGGCGCTATTTGGACGATGCCACCAATTTGAAGCGCGCGCTGCAATATCAGGAGAAGGACCTTCTATCTTTCTTCGAGCGCTGTGCACGCATAGAGGTGAGTGACCCCTTGACCAGAGCACTTTTTCAGAACGGCGTGCGCATTTGCCGGAAAATCGAGAGTATTCAGATAGACCGCCAAACTGTTTCGTCGTGTGATCTGGGTGGTGTAACTCTGACATTGGCTGCCACCATTAATCTGAATATGCGAAAGACGCAAGCTGAATTAGATATCCCTGATATCCAGGGTGTCGATCTGCGTGTGGGCTTCAATGCGCCTTCAGAACTTGGCGCCATCGGTCTGGACTTGAGGCGTTCGATACCGTCTCGAATTGAGAGCATTAAGTTGAGCCTTCCCAAAGATAGGCTCAGGCGCATTGTTGTCGGCACTGCCCCCGGCAGATGGATTGGGCTAGATTTGGATGAGGCAACGATGCGTCCCGCCTTTGATCAAAACCAAAACTGGATGCTCTTTGGCTTCACAAGCAACCCCATATCTGGTGCCGCGCAGAGTTTCTACTTAAGATTGGACCGCCACAATGAATTGAAAATGACCACGCGCGAGCTTGCCTGCCTGGTCAGTCAAACTGCCATGGAAGGCTTCAGTGCGGAAGATCCTTTAACATGGAAATGGGGCGTGATTGCCGTAGGCGCCGAGACAGTGCTCACCACCGGCACCATTTTACGCAGCACCATAGGTGATGAGGCAACCGACAAGATTGCCGAAGAAGTGCAAGCGGTGGCCAGATTTTTTAAGAGACTGTTGTTCTAGCTCTGGATATACTTCGTAGCCATGAGTGAAGACTATCACTCGTTCTAATTATTTTGGCGTATTATCTTGCGTATTCAGGACGCCTGGCAGCGTGACGAATTTCTTGCTGGATGTAGCTTGAGCGATAATGGGCAGCGGAGTGCCGCCCTCGTAATACAACTTTGCTGGAAGCAACTTTCGCCTGCGCTGGAAGTTCCACGCCGGCCGGTTGGCCCTTGCCATTAACGAGTTCATGGGTTCTGGATTCCATATTGGGGGCAGCTTGGGCCGCGATGATCATACTTCCCACCACCAAGCTTCCAATAGCCGCCACGGTTGCACGCTTTAACATAATTCTTGCTCCAACATCAGGAAAGGTTAGTAGACGCATGAGCGTGCATCTTGGTTCCAAAATTCTTTCTTGCAGCGAGCAGCCGACTCTGGAAAGAGACTAACTTGAAGCCTCGGGCTTACAGCTCGTTGGTTTTATATACCTGTGCATCATCCATGGCGTTTCGCGCTCCAAACTACAAGAACCATGTACCCTTCGTGTTTCGAATCGATGCCTTCCGCCCAGAGATTGAATGCTTGCCAACGGCTCCACTCAGAAGTCATAGCCAAGCCGAGAACATGCTCGCCGCATAAAGTAGATGGCGGTTGATCAATTTGAGCCGGCCAAAATGGGGCGAATATTATTGGCATCAATCCAGACATCTTGCTCGGGTGAATCCCAGCCGAGTTGAATCCAGCGAATTCGCCCTTTGTCTTGGCGCCGTTCCATTAACATAGCTCTCCACCACTTGCCGTGATAGAAGACGTCGACGGGCTCAGGAGCGGAAGCGTTGGACATTCTTGTCTTTGCCAGGATCATTTTTCCGTCGAAATTCGGTGTCTTTTTATAAATCGAACGGTTGCTTTCGTAAATTAAGATGTCGTGCTTCACATGCTCGGCAATCTCATCAATGGTGATGTAGCCGTCCTTGTTCAAGTCTACGTAAGGCTCTCCACGTAGCCCATCAAGAACTGCCTGGCTAAAAGTCCAATTCCCATTTCCAGACTCTTCCCTTGATGAAGATGTGAGGCAGGCAAAGGCAATCGGTGTCGATGCAGGTGAGACGCCTGCGCGGCCGGGTCTGCTGGCGGTATTCACGACATCTTCAAGGGAGCCGGAATCACAGCAATCTCCCATTAGTAGCACTTGAGTGCCGTGGAACTTGTTTGCGATCTGTTTGGCAATCCAAGCGTGGTTGTAACTTCCGCCGTTAGTAGTTTCGAAGCTGCCGTCGGCGCCGTGTCCCGTGTAGTAGTGGATAAGAAAATCTCCAGCTTGGGTTCCCTCTAGAAAACGGCTGAATTTGTTCTTGATATTTTCAAGCGTTCCGTTTCGATCCGCTATATAGTCGATGTGGTCTGCCGGTAAGCCTCGCTCTTTAAACAAGGAGACAATTTGGCAGTCGCGGCGATTGCTGGAACTCCATGAAACGTTGCCCGAAAATTTTAGAATGCCGATGGCAAACAACCACGTTTTGTCGGGATTTAGTGGTCGTTCTGAATGTTGTTTTGTCGGTATCAGTGCTCTACGGGTGGTGGCATCCCATGTGTATTGCCTCTGCACGGAGTTTTGTGCAAAGGCAGCAGGCAAGAGGGCAGCAGGCGCATACGCAGCAGGCGCATACGCAGAAAGCGCATACAAAGCAAGCGCACAGCAGGTTGCTGTCTTCATGGTCACACTGGAAGCTAATGAGTGCCATCGCATGGATCTAATCACCGTTTTGGCGGACCTGGTTTGCGCAGAGTAGACATTCTGATTCAGGACCCAAGCCTGCTTTCTTGAGCAATCCTGGTTTTCTTTCGATAGCAAATTCAGCGATAAACTGAATGCTGTCTTCGCGTGCTCCACTAATTGGAAAAGATAATACCGGATGCCCGCCTAAACTCTCAATTCCGAGCTGGAGATTCTTTGTCGCTGCTGATGGCAACGTCGAAGATAGAAGTTGTGCGGTGATGTGCTTGTCGTGGTCAACGGTGATCAAGAATTTCGCACTGCCATTGAAGAACAACCTATTGGTGATACCGTATATGATGTAGTGATCTGAGCGGAACGACTCGGTGATTGCTACGTCCTTGCTCAGGTCAAGGACAAGACCGGCAGGGGGGCGTGGTGTTTCACTCCAGCACGTGGTGCTTGAATCATGCAGATGCGAAAAGTAGGGACCCAATTTTGCTGCTGCGCCGCTGGGATCAGTTGCTTGATCAAAAATAAGCTGCAAAAGCGCATCGGAAATACCGAGGTGCCACCAACGCCAGCCGTCATAATTCATATTCTCAGGGCGCGGGCTTTTGGGAGGGCTCCAGCCAAACGCTCCGGATCTTACTAAGCGCTGTTGCGAACTCTTGAACCATAGAGTCACTTCGGGCAAGCCGCCGCGACCGCCGTTCATGCCTCCCTCAAAATATTCGGACATGTCGACAGGCTTGTCGGTCGCAGCTGTCGGTCCGCCCTCGGGAGCGCTCTCTGGCGGGCCAAGACTCAATGCCGGTGCTGTTGCAGCACAAGAGAGTAAGAGAAGTAGCCAGATAAAGACAACGATATTCATTCGCCTTGATTAACACAACCATTTCATGCGCTGTCACAACCATCATGCGCTCGGTTCTGATACTCGAACTGTGTCAGATGCGCGACCTCATCCTCGCCAGTAAATTTTATTCGGAGCTACAAGAGGCACTAGGAGCAGAGGTGTCGAATGGGACCGGATGCTCGTTCACATTGAGACTATAGATCATCTCTTTGTGAATATTACCGGTGTTGCTATCAGAGCAAGTCAGATTGAGAGCGACAGACAGCAATTGTGAACCAGGAGGGATCATATCGTGGCAATCGCACAAGGATTTCGTGGTGATTACAACGTCAGTCCGTCCGTCGGGAAGAACACCCACACTGTTTCTCGCGCAATCGTATCCGTGATCGAGAACAGCAGTGGTGCCGGGTTTTATAAACTTGATTCGAACAATCAGGCTAGCCGGAAGGAGACTCTCAGAACAGTCGCCGTTGAAGGTTACCTCCACTCTCTGAAACGTTGTGGCTACAAAGTTGGTAACCCCGCTTTCAACTGATGCGCCGGTGCCCGTGAGTTGCAAGACCATTTGATGCGCCTGGGGGTCTGTTGCGAAACTGGCAGTACCAAAGTCTCCTGGATTAGAACAAGTAGCCTCCAGCTGATTGAGTATGGCGTGATGCGTCAGGTTTGACGACGCGGGTGGTTGGCACATAATGAAAAGCAAAGGGGCAATCAATGCCAGGCGGTGAAAATACTCCTGCATTTTCGATCTCCTCTGGTTGAGCGAGGTAACATTCGAATAGGGCGCAGCCATTATACTGGAAGCGTGTGGCAACTTGTATTCTTTGACGGCTCTGTCGGCTCTGTCAGTGGAGCAACTGGTGTCGCGGACCTGTTATCGTATGTCACTTACAGGTTGCAACGATTGCACGATTTCAATTGCTTCCTGGTCAGTCACTCCTTCCCCTAGAAAGTGATAGTACCTTGCGTCTTTGGTCTGTATGTCTTGCTTCTCCGCGCCCACCATCTTCTTGTTTGACAGCCAACTGCTCAAATAATAAATCTGTTTGGTGCAGTTACCTTCAGAACCAGGTTTGAAAACATCGATCCGAAAGGCTCCAAAGACCTTCGATGAACCCTTCAACTGTCTGTCACCATCAGGTCCATCTCCAATACCTGTGTATGCTGATTCAATCGCCAGGCAATGGTTGTTCTTATCGCGAAACTCCATCTTGTAGTCCGGATGCTGCTTGTCCTCTTCTGCGTCGAGCTTGACTGACGAGAGTACAAAACGCGCAGGAACGAAAGTGGGAAAGCAGAGAGGCACGCCGAGCTTTCTAAAGGTCATCAGTTGCTTTGCATAGCTCTGGTCAATCGCAATGGGCTTGCCATCAACTACGATGTTACCGCCGGTTTTCGCGGATTGCTTGGACTTGCCGGATTGATCCGCCTTGCCGGATTGAGCGGACTGAGTGGACTGAGCGGCGGGCTGCGCGTATGCAACCGACGTCAAAGAAACGCTGAGCAAGGCTATGGCGAATGCTTGCTTCACTGTCTCATCCTTCATCATTGTCATCCTTCATGGTCTCTTCTCCACATCGCTTGCAGGCTTCAATGACTTGCCGGCTTCAATGACTCCACAATGGCAACTGCTTCTTTGTCGTTGATTCCCTTTCCCAAAAAGTGATAAAACCTTGTGTCGCTGATGAGCATCTGTTTCTTATCCGCAGCGATTGCCTTCTTGTCCATCAGCCAGCTGCTCAGGTAATAAATATTCTTGCCACCATTTCCTTCGGAGCCTGGCTTGAAGACGTCGATGGTGAAGGCTCCAAAGAATTTCGATTTCCCGTTCAATGTGCGGTCTCCGTCACCTTCGTCTCCGATTCCACTGTATGCCGATTCAATGGAAAAACAAAAGTGGTGCTTCTTATCGCAGAACTCCATTTGATAGTCGGGGTGTTGCGGGTCTCCCATTTTGTCAAATTTGACTGACGACAGGGTGTAACGGGCGGGCACAAAAGTTGGATAGTAAAACGCCGCCCCAGTCTTTCTGAAGGTTTTGACCTTTTGCGCGGAGGCATGATCGAAGGTGATGGTTTTGCCATCAACTATGATGCTTGCGCCAGCCTGCTTTGCTGCTGCATTGTCAACCGGTGCTGCGGTAGCCGGATGGACGTATGCGCCTGCGAAGAGCGAAACGCTGAAAGAGACGATTGCGATTATTTGCTTCATGGGCGCTCCTGCCACTTCCCGTTAAGAATACAAGAATTATCTTGATCAAAACAGATGCAGGCGGCCGCGAGCATGCCGGTTGTCGAAAACGAGATCGTGCTTGTCTGTTGATGTGGAGGTGCAAAACGCGATTGGTTGCGAGCTTAAGCCGCCTTGCGACCCGATCTGCCAGTTGGTTTCGGTTCGTTTGGTCCGACAAACTCGGCACCATGGCCACTGCGTGCAGAAAACACAAGCACCTGGCTGTCATGCCTGTAGAGTTCTTCCGCGTGATCTTCATAGACTCCCCAGATCGGTTGATCGACCTTGTAGTCAGTGGGTTTGCGTAGAAAAACGTACCAAAAACCTAAATATAGTATAGCCAATTCAAAAGCAATAATTACCAAGGCGCCCATGATGCCTCTCTCCTAGTTTCCGATTTGTCTGGACTGTCGATTCTTTGGCGTTTGCAGCTGCTCGATGGCTAGTGACGGAGCTAACGCTGCCTGAAATCCGGTGTGTTGTCTTTTGCTGTGACGTCCGTTTTTCTTTGTTGTTCCCGCTGAGAATTTCGACGGTGTAATTAAACCACCAGGCAAGCAAAAAGGCAAGCATTATTCGAGGCGCTAAATCCTTGCCTGGTCATGGATTTGCCAACTTGACGCGATATTGACAGATGAATTTCCCCTTGCTAACTGATTGGACCTAGGGTTCACCCTAGCTTGAGGGTAAGGGTCATCCCACCCCAGAATCATGGTCCTGTGAGAGAATCGAGATAGGCGTTTTTTGTTGTTTGATGGGCGGGTGGCTCTATATAGGTAGGAGGGGGCGTGATCCAGCGTGCGTTGCCACACGACCAGAGTGGAGCTGCCGCATTGCCCCAGCGACTCCAGTCGTTGCTCTCGATAACGCAACTGTGGACTGAGTATTCAGCCCTTCTGGTGCGCAGCGATTTTGGGCGGTCACTGCCCAGCGAGCCGCCAATTGGCCAGACATCCCCACAAGATGAGTTCTCTACTCTCAATGCTCTTATCCACGATGTAGGAGCGCGCTGGTCGCAAGAAGCTCGCTCAATACAGTTCGATTTTGAGTTTAAAGCCGTCGAGAAGGAGCGGCGAAGAGTCGCCAAAGAGCTCCATGATGAGATATTGCCATCATTGGCCAGACTAATCCGCTCTATTCAATCGGGCAGCAACGAGCAAACGAATAGCACGCTCATCGATGAGCTGTTCACGACGGTGGCAGCCTTCAGAGATCTGCTCGGCGAGCTTCATCCCGTCGATCTGGAAGAGCTCGGGCTGGTTGCCGCGCTCAGCAATATTTGCAAAAGATATGCCTGCATGACTGGACGCTTCATTCTCTTCGTTGAGCAAAGGGAAGATTGCAATCTCTCGCCTGTGCAGCAACTGTGTGTCTATCGCGCAATGCAGGCGGCGCTTAGAATGTTCAGTCAATCTGAAAACGACATTTTGCTGGTTAACTACAATCACGTTGCTAACAACAATGTCTTTACGGTGCGGTGCGTCGACAAACGTGTCTCTTGCGCTGAATGGCTCTGCCCGGAGAAGCTCGATTTTAGTGCTTTCGAAACCTGGTGTGCAATTGCCGGTGCGAAAGTGGAGATAGGCGCCATCTTACGCAATGACTTTCCTTGCGATCTGGTGATTTCGATTCCCGAAAATCAGTCGACACGCAAACAGACCAACAATGAACTGGGAGAGCTAGAACAAGTTCGGCTGGCTGAGTTAGAAGGAATCCTGGCGCAAGCAATCGAAGAATGGACCAACTTGATACAGCGCGATCGATCTCTGTTTGAGAATCTGGCCGTTGAAGCTGAACGCAAGAGAATCTCCGCCGAGATCAGTCAATTGATTCTTCCTCACCTGGACAAAATTAATGCTCTTGCCGATCAATCTAAAGATGATTTGCTCATTCAAGATGTTAGTGAGCGGATGCAGGTGATCGCCGCCGGTGTCAACGCGGTAATGTCTGAGCTTCACCCTCACCTATTGGCGCAGGCAGGACTCTTCCCTTCTATTCGCACTCTTGTCGATCGATTTAGACGCGCCAGTTTGATCGAAACTACGATAATCTCAAATTTGTCTTGCGATCAAGTCGACATTTCGTTGGAGGCAAAATTTGCCATATATAGGGTGACGCAAGAAGCGTTGAACAACATTGAGAAACACTCTATTGCCACGCACGCTCTGGTTGTGGTGAAGCAGATAGCCGACGAACTGATCGTTTGCATTGAAGACAACGGACAGGGCTTCCAGGGGTCAAAAAGCACGCTCTCTCGCGGTCTCAAGAACATCAAAGAACGCGCCTTCGCCATTGGTGCCAGAGTTGCCTGGGAGAAATCAGCTTCTTTTGAGACTGGAACGTTGGTCACCATTTCGCTTCATTGTTGCTGATCCCGCGCTACAAGCGAGATAGCAATTAGGGTGTACCCCAGGTCAGGCTTAAGGGGCAGCACAGTCCGCTAATCACGTCTGCTTGAAATAATCGCAGTATGGATCTCGCCACTTCTTCCAAAGTGGCTCAGATTTGGCTTGGCGGCTAAATATAGGATGGTGAAACATGGCACTTATAGATCTTATGAACAGACAAATAAACTGCAAAATTGTTTACTACGGCACCGGCCTTGGTGGCAAGACTGCTAATTTGAAATACATATACAGCCAACTTGCACCCACCGTTCGCGGTGACTTCGTCAGTCTCGCCACAGAGACAGAGCGAACTCTCTTTTTCGATTACTTTGGACTCGATCTCGGACAGGTCTTGGGGTTCAAAACTCGCTTTTCTATGTACACGGTGCCCGGGCAAGTGGAATACAATGCCAGTCGCAAGCTTATTCTTAACGGTGCGGACGGCATTGTTTTTGTCGGTGATTCTGATATTTTGCGGCGTCAGGAGAACATCGCTTCCCTTCAGAATATGATTGAAAATTTGGCCTGTTACGAGCTCTCGCTGCACACGGTACCCTGGGTGTTGCAGTACAACAAACGAGATCTGTCCAACGCAATGGACCTGCGCATGATGGAAGCTGACTTGAATTATATGGGAGTGCCATCGTTTGAAGCGATTGCGTCGCAGGGGCAGGGTGTTTTTACGACATTGAAGCAAGTTAGCAAGCTCATTCTGAACAGGTTACAATGAAGGTTCTATTAGAAACAAGCAGGAATGCAATGGTGGTGGAATAGTGGGAATCGTCATCGCCGATGATCAGGACCGCGAGCGTACATGGCTGAAGGAATTGCTCACCAAACACCTTTCGCATCTGGCACCGATTTACGAGGCAGAAGATGGGCAGAGAGCTCTTGAATTGGTGCGAGAACACAAACCACCGGTGGTGTTTCTGGATATCGAGATGCCGGTGCTCTCTGGTATCAAATCGGCGGAACAGATTTTGAAAGAGCTGCCGCACACTGGTATTATCATTCTTTCAAATCATTCCGATGAGATTTTTGTGCGCAAGTTGTGGAAGCTTGTCCCTTCGGATGGTGCCTTTGGATATATTTTGAAGGACTCCACGGATCAACAAGTGATCGATGCAGCCAAGGCTGTTCTCAGTGGAGATTGTTGGATTCATCCAAGAATTCAGCGAATTGTTCGCCGCAGCGAAAGTGGTGCCACCGGGTTGACGGAAGCGGAGTTCGAAGTGCTTGTTTGCATCTCGGTGGGATTCACTGATAAAGCCATCGCTAAACGACTATACATTACCGAGAAGGCAGTGCAAGCACGATTGAAGTGTCTATACACCAAGCTGGGAATTCCGATCAAAGGCGCTTCCGACGAAGACGAGTACAACCATCGCTGCCGTGCCCTCAACCTCGCTTTTCGCAGAGGATTGATAAACAGAGCAGAACTTACCGATTGGGAAGAGCAAGGCTGGTGAGGAGATCCTCCGCGGTCGGCGCTCAGTCGAGACTCGGAGGGGAACAACTAACTATTGGCAGAAGAATAATTCTTTGAGTGTGATGCGAACAATGGTTCCTCTGACATGTGCTAGGTACCTTATGAGGGAATTTCCAAAAATTTGGGTGGGGTAACCAAATTTGGTAACCTTGGCAAGGTGGGGGCGGAAGTTCAATTTCCCCGCTATTCCAACCACAGTCTGGATTTTCGGCAATGCGCGCGAAGTCTCATTTA